>LXOW01166191.1_pt1 | contig 18063 bp, 16 predicted proteins | sample 1368591 | NCBI WGS metagenome assembly LXOW01 (sample SAMN04884650, study PRJNA319009) | bovine gut metagenome | isolation source: Cow rumen | host: Bos taurus | place: Italy: Legnaro (PD) | collected 2014-07-09 | reverse complement strand
AGCGGCAACATCATAGGCGAGAGCGTCAGGGTTAGGAACTACCGTGGTGAAACCGTCACCGTCAGCAAGCCCACTTTCGGGCAAAACCTGAAGTTCTTCATCGACTACCAGTGCCATTGGATGTACTGGCGTTACTTTATGTGGAACTTCGTGGGACGCCAGAACGACATCGAGAGTCAGGGTGAACTGGACCACGGCAACTGGCTGAGTGGCATCAGCTTCATCGACAATGCCCGCCTCGGCAACCAGGATGACATCCCTGCCTGCATGCAAAACCCGGGTCGAACAAAATACTATTTCCTGCCCCTCCTGTTGGGTCTCATCGGCCTCGCCTGGCTGCTCAAGCACGACATCAAGCAGAGCTGGATCATCTTCCTGCTCTTCTTCATGACGGGTTTGGCCATCGTCATCTACCTTAACCAAACCCCGCAGCAACCCCGTGAGCGCGACTACAGCTATGCCGGTTCGTTCTACGCCTTCGCCATTTGGATTGGCTACGGCGTGATTGCTCTCATTGACGTGGTCAACAAGCTGCTGAAGAAGAAAACCTTGGTGGCCACCGTCGCCGTCGGTCTGGTATGCTTCCTCGCCGTGCCCTGTGTTCTGGCTGCCAACGGTTGGGAAGAGCACAACCGCTCGGGCAAGACCTCAGCCCGCGACTGGGCCCGCAACTACCTCGCCCAACTACCGCCCAACGCCGTCATCTTCACCCGTGGCGACAACGATACCTTCCCCTTATGGTACATTCAGGAGGTTGAAGGTTTCCGCACCGATGTGCGCGTGGTCAACTACATGCTGTCGAGCGGCTACTGGTATGCCCACCAGATGGGTCGCAAGGTGTACGACTCTGAGAAACTGCCTCTCACCCTCTCGCCCAAGGAATATGACAACGGCATCAACGAGTCGCTGCCTGTCGAGGAAGAGGCTTACTTCAGCGACAAGCGCATCGAGCTGAAACAGCTCATCGACTTCATCCACAATCCCAAGGCTGTCAAGCAATACTACGGCGTGACCTACAAATACGTCCCCTGCCGTAGCCTGAAACTCACCGTCGACAAGGAAGCTTGCCTGCGCAACGGAATTGTGCCAGAGAGCATGGCAGATCGCATCGTCGACGAAATCCAATGGGACATCAAGGACCGTAACCTCTATAAGAACGCCCTGCTGCTGTTGGACTTCATGGCTACCAACAACTGGGAACGTCCTGTCTATTTCACCTCGTTCAGCGACATGTCAAAGGTCTTAGGCATCGATAAGTACCTCCACATGGAGGGACTCACCTACCGCTTCATTCCTGTTGAGGCCGAGGACTACAACAGTTATGTCAGGGGTGGCGTTTACCGTGAAGGCAGCTACGACCTGTTGGTCAACAAAGCCCAGTGGGGCAACATGAACCAGGAAGGCGTGGTGCCCGACCGCGAGAGCGTGCGCAACTCCGTCTATGCCCAACAGTCCTATTCGCGTTTGGCACAAGCCTTAGTCAACCACAAGGAATACGACTCAGCCGTCATCGTCATGGACAAGTTCCAGGAGTTCTTCCCCAACGACAAGTTCCCCTACGACATCCGCTGCTACCAGTTCCCCGAGATGTACTACATCTGCGGCGAGATGGAGAAAGGCGACCAGTTCATGCGCGATATCGCTGGCAACTTCAGCGACAAAGCCCGTTACTATAGCAATATGACGTCCTACTTCCGCGACTACTACGGTGAGGACTTGGACGAGGCAATGAGCCTCTTGCAGCACTTCAGCAGCGTGGCACAGAAGTACAACCGTGAGGAGCTGTACAACTGGGTCACCAGTCAGCTGGAAGAGCATCTGGCCCACTATTAAGCGAGAGCCCAACCAACGGCATGCTTCTTGCAAAAAAACGAATCCCGCCGGATAATTCCGACGGGATTTGTTATTATTAAGTAAGCAGCAACTTAACCTACCGTTTTCTTCCGCTGCATAAAGCTCCAGACAATCATCCCGATGCCGACGAGGACGAAGGGAACGCTGAGCCATTGGCCCATGTCAAACACCATGTCGCGTTCAAAGTCCACCTGAACGTTTTTCAGGAACTCGATACCGATACGGGAGCCAAAAATAATGATAAGGAAAGTGCCGAACATCAGGCCGGGACGACGGTTACCCAAGTCGCGCTTGTAGTACATCCACAGCAGTATGCCCATCGCCACGAGGCAGAAGAAAGCCTCGTAAAGACCCGTCGGATGACAGGGAAGCCACTCTGAAGGCGGACAAGGTGCTTCCCAAGCATAGCAAGGTGTGTAGTTGTCGAAAGTGCCGCAAAACTGCTCTGCGCCTCTCAGGAAGACAAAGCCCCAAGGCAACGAGGTAGGCGTACCGTAAATCTCATGGTTCATCACGTTGCCCACGCGAATCAAGGCACCGACGAGGCACACGGCCACCACGATGCGGTCCATCAGCCAGATATAGGTGATGCGCTGCTTCTCATCCTTCTTCTTGGGTGCTTTGTTGTAGCGGCGCACATAGATCCACAGTCCCAAGAGGATGCCAATGGCTCCACCGTGACTGGCCAGACCGCCTTCCCAGATGGCGAGCATCTTCAGCGGATTGGCGAGATAGTAGTCAGGCTCATAGAACAGGCAGTGGCCGAGACGGGCTCCGATAACGGTGGACACCAGCATATAGATAAGCAGCTTGTCCATCCAATCGTCGCTCACTTTCTCGTGGCGATAGATATTGCGCATGACGAAATAGCCAAAGAAAAATCCCAAAGCCCACAACAAGCCATACCAACGTACCTGCAAGGCTCCCAAATGAAACAGCACGGGGTCGACGTTCCAAGTAATGTAGTTTAGCAGCATAATTCACTAATTTGGGTGCAAAAATAGGAAAACTTTTTGCTGTCAAGTGTAACTTTTTCGACAAAACTCCGTATTACCTTGTATAAGATGGACAGACATCAGTACAACCAGTGCGTGGAGCAATATGCCGACCGGCTTTTCTGCTTTGCGTTCTCAAGTCTCCGCAACCGACAGGAGGCTGAGGACGTGGTGCAGGAGTGCTTTGCCCGCGTTTGGGAAAAACGTCAAACGGTGGACTTCGCTAAAGCCAAATCCTACCTCTTCACCACAGCCCACCACACCATGATTGACGAAGTCCGTCAAAAAAGACGAACCAGCGACATAGAAGAGCTCGCCACCCTTGCCGACCCAAAAGGCATTCCCTATCCCGATGTCAACGGCATCCTGCATAAGGCCTTGAGCACCCTGCCCGAAACACAACGCAACGCCTTGCTCCTTCGCGATTACGAGGGCTACAGCTATCAGGAAATCGGCAACATCACAGGGATGAGTGAGACACAGGTGAAAGTCAATATCTTCCGTGCCCGCACCGCATTGAAAAACAAACTGAAAAGCATCGACAATCTCATCGACATAGAGCCATGAATACGAACATCAACAGCGACAACTATGAGGCCTACCTCTTAGATTATATGGAAGGCAACCTCGGTCCCGACGAGACAGAGCAACTGAAAGATTTCGTCGCAGCCCAAGGCTTGGACTGGGAGGAGCTCGCGGAGGAACTGCCCTATCTGAAGGCACCGCAAATCGTCTATCAGGACAAAGACAGGTTGAAATCCAAGTCCCTGAGCCCGTCGAAAGGCCGACCCAAGAACATCATCCCCCTCTATGCCAAAATCGCCTCTGCAGCCGCTGCCGCAGGATTGCTACTCACCATAGGCTTTTGGCCTGAAAAGTCGATGCCTGAAATCAATCCTGTTGCCGAGCTGAGACCCATTGAGGCTCACTTGACGGTAGACGAAACCGCCCCTCGCCTTGTCCCGAGAAGAACCGTCCAAATGGTTGCCACACCTTCCACCCCTATTGTTGAAGATAACGATGTAGATCAACAAGCCTTTGCCCAAAGCCATAACGCAAGCCATAAGGTGGAAAACATCACCTCCTTATCACCCCTGAAGGCCCAATCCGTTTCAAGTTCCAACACAACTGACGACCTACTTGACTCAGACTTCACCCTGTTGCGTTACCGCATGGAGGCCCGGCAGGCCTTTGCCTATATGCCTGTGGCCTTGTCCTATGAAAAAGAGATGCCCTCCACGCTGATTGGGAAAGGCATCTATTGGATGACTGAAGGAAGGCTTTGTACCTTAGGCGACCTCCTCAACGCAGGACTACACCTCGCGAAGCAGGAAGTGGTGAGAGCCACTACTGAAGTAGCGATGACGGCTTACTACCACGCTGAGGAACAGATTGAAGAGACCCGTGAATACTGGCAAGAGAAGTATGGAGAATAAAGCATCGCTCAATACACGATGCTGAAACCGAGCATGAGCGGATGAGCTTTGGCGGCATCACGTCCCTTGACAAAAGTAGGAACCAAGGCATAGTTGATAAAGAATCCCAGATTTTCGCCCCCGATGCGGAACGAAGCATCGCACTTGAAAAGGTTAGTCAGGTAGTTGGAATAAGTCTTCTCGTTGCTCCCATCGTAATACTTGATACGGGTCCATGCAGCAAGACGGATGCCGCCTGTTACACCAAAGTCGATGAACATGTGGCGGGTAGGCCTTACCTCCATCATCAGCGGCACTTGGGCATAAAGTAGGCCGAATTTGCTGTTCTTCACAGGACGGTCGTCGGGCAGCAGGTTGTTCACCAATTGTTCGTTTTCAACGGTCATCCTGACAGGATTTTTCCAACTGTAGTTGTTCCAGCCTAATCCGACACCCGTGAACAAGCCCACCTTATGGCTACGGCTGAAGGCGACACCGAAATCCACAAAGTTGAAGCCAAAATACCAACTCCGAAGCGGACGTATGGCCATTGATTCATTCGGGCCTGTATAGATATTCATCACAGATGGGTCGACAAGCATGTTCAATCCCCCATCGAAACCAGCCCAATGCGGATTGAAGACAAGGCTTTTCTTCTTGGTTGACAATTCTGGCTCCTTATCCTTTGAAGTTGGGCTGCTATTATTGTATTCGTAATGGTATTCGTAATGCTTGTCATGTTTCTTCTCCATGCGTTTTCCCCATTCTTCCATTCTGCGGCCCCATTCCTCCATCTCCTTCTCGGCGCGTTTCATTTTCTCTTCTAACTTCTTCCAATCCACCGAGTCGTAGGCTTGTTTCATTTCTTGACCGGCACGATTCATCTCCTCGCCGATACGTTTCCAGTCTATCGAATCGTACAAACGATGTAGATTGTCGTTGTACTCAAGCATAAGTTCGTTCAAGTCCGTCATATAGTTATCAACCAACTCCTTTGTATTGTTGGTTTTCGGCAGGTTCCACGAACGGTTCAATTCCGTCTCAAAGAACGGCTGGGCTTTTTCCGTGATACTGTGAATCCATTCCTTATTCGAGGTGTCATCCAGATTCATTGCCATATTCCACTGGTCGCCGCTTTTCTCCATCAACACCTTATAATTCAGGTCTCTCATATTCACTTTGCCTATACCTTTCGCCTCGCCGCAAAAGACGTTGCAATCGCCCAAAAGAATCACATCACCCGTCCCGTTTGAATAGACATAGATGTTGTCATAACCAACTTCAAGACTTAACACTCCCGTACCCGTTTTATGGATGGAAAGGTTCTCGCCCTTCAGCTGGCCTCTGGAACGCACACCTGCCGTACTCGAGATTTTTAAGTAGGTCAGACTCGGAATGGTCAATACACGCGGGCTGCCGACGCCTTCAAGATACAAAACGCTGTCCTCAACACGGTATAACACATTACTATGTCCATTGTCATCCAGCATCAGTTGCTCACCTTGCTGCAAATATACGCTGCCAACGCAATTAATCACCAACGTGTTGATTTTACTCGCGTCCCCATCAGGAGTGGGTATCGGTTTCTCTTGTGCCTTCACGGTTCCGAAGGCTACCAGCAGCAATGCTGCCAAAATCATTCTTGTTTTCATTGTAATTCGATTTTATTTCTCTTTTTACTTTTGTTCTTCGCGAAAGACATCAGTAATACGGAGAAACGGCGAAAAAGTTACAGACATCACTCAAAAAAAGCGAAATAATGGCATTTACGCTCGGCGGTGAGGGTCTCCCCTTCGGTTAATTTCAACCTCACGCAGACCTTATGCAAATCGACATTCATCAGGCATTCTCTAAGGCCCTCCACGACATATTTGCGGTTCTCGTTGGCACTCATCTCCACTTCCAGCTTTTGCTCAAACAGAGGATGGTCTTCCAAATCGCAAACGGTGACACTCAGCGTACCATCGATACTGCGCATCAGGTCTGAGGTAACGAAGACACCATAGTCTTTCCAGTCGAGACTTAATAGCACAGGCGCATAGAGCGTCTTGAGTCTTTCTTGAAACACCTTGGGATTCCCATAATAGTCGATGGACGACCAGGAGGTAACGGGCCAGGCATCGTTGAGTTGCCAATAGAGCGTGCCCATGTTGTAAGGCTTCGCCGTGCGGTGTGCCTCGATAGCGACCTCCATACCGTAGGCCTGCGAGAGCTGGCTCAGATGGACATATTCCTCAAAGTCCTTGGGTTGCACGTCGGGATAATACCTTTGGATGAAGTCGTCAATCTGTCGTGTGCCTCGGGCGTGTTTCTGATGGGCTGCAATCACTTGGGCATCTTTGCTCAACGCCTCCCCTTGGGCGATTTTCAGCAAGGTCTGGTAATCGGGATAGCTCTGATAGCCGTACTCGCTGTTGAAGCGGCCCACTTTCTCGCGGTACATCTCGTAAGGCTGTTCGCCCCACCAAACACCCCAGTAATGCACGTCGCCTTCCGTCAGGCTCTCGGGTCTTCCCCACCCTTTCGAAGGTGAGCTGGGCCAATAGGGTCGCGTGCCGTCGAATTTCTCCACCACCTGAGGCAGCAGGGATTCAAACAGCGCATCGTAGCCTGCCTTGATGGCTTTGTCGTCTTCTTCCGACCAGTTCAGCGATTTCTGCCAGCCCCAGTTGTAGTAGCCTTCCGAAATCTCGTTGCCGCCGCACCAAAGGGCTAAGGAAGGATGCGAAGCCAGACGTTTCACCTGCTCTTCCGCCTCAATCCTGACATTTTTATAGAGGAAGGTCTCATCGTAAGGATACATCGTGCCGGCAAACATGAAGTCCTGCCAGACCAAGATGCCCAACGAGTCGCAGATGTTGAAGAAGTCGTCCGAGGGATAGATGCCGCCGCCCCAAACGCGCAGCATGTTGAAATGCGCCTCCTTGGCCTGACGCAGCAACGATAAAGTATTATCGGCATTGATCCAAGTCTCAATCATCTCCTCAGGCACATAGTTGGCCCCTTTGGCATACATCGGTACGCCGTTCACCTTGAAATAGAAAGCACGACCAATGCTGTCTGGCTCGTCCACCATCTCGAAGGTTTTGATGCCCGACTTGAACGACTTTGAATCCAAGACCTTATCGCCTTGCTTCAGACGCACCTCAAAGTTATACAAGGTTTGTTTGCCCATCTCGTTGGGCCACCACAGTGCGGGACTCTCTATCTTGATGGGCAGGTACTTGTGCTGATGCCCTTCGCGAAGCCCCACCACAATCCGATAGGTTTTCAGGTAATCCACAGTGAGCTCCACCTCAGCCACCCCTGAATACATGTCGCTATAAATATCCAGATTCAGGCAAAGGTTGGCGCTGTCAGCATCGGCTGCTTCGGTGACGATATAAGCGTTCTCCAACCAGGCTCCGTTCCATTCTCTCGCCACCAGCTTCACAGGCTTCCAGATGCCCACATTCTTGTATTTCGGTGCCCAGTCCCAGCCGTGTTGATAGGGAGCCTTGCGCGTGACGGCATACTTCTCGGGCAGTAGAGGCTGATGCTGCTCATACAAGGCCATCTGGGTGCTGTCGTAACGAATGAAATGCACCTCCAGCAGGTTGTCCTTCTCTTTCAGGTAATCGTTCACCCATTGCTTCCAAGTGCGAAACTGGTTGTCGGCAAAGAAGAGTTTCTCGCCGTTCAGTTTCACTTCAGCATAGGTATCAAGACCTTCAAAGACCAATTCAACACAATAGTTTTCCAGCATGTCCTTATCCACATCGAAGTGCAAACTGTAGTTCCAAGGATGGTCTGAAATCCAAAGCAAATCGTTCTCCACTGTACCGAGGTAGGGATGTGGGATGAGGCCGTTTTCATACAGGCTCTGCTGCACCACCGAGGGCACATTGACCTGCATAGTAATACCTAAGGTGTCGCCCGTGAGTGTCCAGCCTTCGTTGAGGCTTTGCTCAATGACCGTGGGCTTTTCAGCTTTTTGGCAGGCTATGAAAGCGAACGCCAGTAGAATCAGGGGGAATAGCTTTTTCATAATTACGGGTTCAGAATTTTCTCCATCTCGTAAATCAAATCCTTGTTCGACTCGGTCCAAACCATCGTGGCACCTGTGGCGTCCTTCTGGTTAGGATAGAGCTTCTCGTTGAAACGCGGCACCCAGTGGCCCAGCGAGGCGTGGCAATTGACCACTCCCGTCATATCAAGAATCTCCTTCACGTTGCCGAGGTTGATGCCACCGCCAGGCATGATGGCAATTCGCTCGCCGTAGCGCAGCTGCATCTCTGCAATCATCGGGACGCCCTCAAGGGCTGTGGGCTTGCCGCCCGAGGTCAGGATTTTGTCGAAGCCGAGCTCTATAAGCTGTTCCACTGCATCAAAAGGCTTCACGCAGGCATCGATGGCGCGGTGGAAGGTGAACTTCATCCCCTCGCCAGCTTCCATCAAGGCTTTGATCGTCTCCACGTCAAGCTCTCCTTTGTTGTTCAAGGCCCCGATGACAACGCCCTCAAAGCCCAGCTTCTTGCAGAGCATGATGTCGGTCTTCATAATGTCGACCTCTTCCTCGTCGTAGATATAGTTGCCTGGACGGGGACGAATCAGCACCCGCATGGGGATAAACGAAATATCGATGGCTTTCGCCAGCGTTCCGAAAGAAGGGGTCACGCCGCCCACTTCGAGGGCTTCACACAACTCAACGCATTGGGCGCAGCCGTCCATCGCGTTCTGCAACGACTTGATGCCGTTGGCACAGATTTCCAATCGTATCATAGTTCTATAATTTTGTGCAAAGATAGTGGTTTTATCGGAAAAAGCAGTACTTTTGGCGTTGAAAACAAATATCTGACCACGTCAGAGAAAGTAATTGACAAAAAGAAAACATAAGACATCACTTTTCCGGAAACCCCCGCTACGGAGGCTTCCAAATCTCGGATGGCATGGAATATCGATTAATAACCTCAAAATATTTCTATTGCAATCCAAGCACAAGCCTCGGCATGAGCGAAGGTGTTCATTTCTTGTTGTAATTGTTCCACATCCGCTTCACTATGCCAGTCATTTCTTTCCGTAACCAAAGCGGTTCCAACACTTCCACAGCGTCGCCATTCCAAAGGATTTCTTGCTGGAAATCGAAGGTTGGACGAAGATTCAAGGAAAAGATGCTGTAATCATCATTGCACTCAATTTCTTCCTGCGAAGGATGCAAGGGTAATGAACGCAGGTAGTTGGCTTGGTTATAGCTGACCTTCAGTTTCACGGTCTCCAAAGGACAATTCTCGTCATGGATGATGCCGAAACAGTGTCTGAAATACTTTTCTGGATTGAATTCTTTGGGATACTTGAAAGCTTCATCCGACAGATTAGCCTCCAAGACGCGATCCAAAGCATAGATGCGGATTTTGTCTTCGTAGACGCTATTGCCCACCAGATACCAACGCTGACGGAACAACTTCACACAATAGGGTGCCACGGGAAATGTGTGTTCGTGTTCGCTCCAATAACCTTTATAGGTGATTTCCAGTAATCGGTTTTTCTTCATGGCTTCCATGACCGTGGCGAGGAAGTCTTGGCCCGATGGGATGCTTTCCAACAGGATGCGGTCGCTGAGGGCTTTGTTTTCCAACAGCGTGTTGTTGACCGACATGGTGCTGAGCAGCCAGCGTTGCAGGCCGTCGTCCTCAAGCACCTCGCGGTTCTCGATGTAATAGCGGTCGCCGTCGCTTTTGTCGCACATAATGACGAGGCCGAACATCTCCTCCACCGCGTTCTTCCAAGTATGGAACGTGCGGCGCGGAATTTCTTCACCTTCGCTCAGTTCGGTTTCCGTCCACTTGCGGTTGATTTCCTTCAGGGTGATTTTCTTGGCGCGATAGAGCGTTTCTACGAGCCAGACATATTTGTTGATTTGGTTTTTGGACATGGTTTTTAGTTTTTCTGATTAATCAAGTTCACCACCACCTTCACCATTACATCCTTCTCCTCGGGTTTGCTCTCGGCGATCATCAAGGTCAATGCGACCAAGGTGTTGTCGGCAATGCGTTTGCTGCCATCTTCGCGGTAGAGGATGCCGTTGTTGTTGAGGAACCACAGGAACAGTGTGGCGGCAATGCGTTTGTTACCGTCGCTGAACGAATGGTTTTTGGTGACGAGATACAGCAGCATGGCCGCTTTCTCTTCCACGCTCGGATATAGGTCTTCACCGCCAAAAGTCTGATAGATTTGACCGATGCTGCTTTTGAAAGAGTCGTCTTTCTCATTGCCGAACAGCGAACTGCCCCCGAACTTCTCGCGTAATGCCGCTATGGCTTGCATGGCGTTGTCGTAAGTCGCTTGAAACTTCTCCTCTTGGGTGGTTTCTTTCACGCCCAAACGTTGATAATCGTAATCGTCAAGCGTGTCGAGGGCGTAGGTGTAATCCACAACGATGTCAAACAAGGCTTGGTTTTCGTCGTTTTTCAGCAGCGGTTGGTTTTGCAGCGTCCGACCCACCATTTGCACCAACTGCCGCAGTTCCCCGATTTGGTTTCGGCGAATCTTCTCATTCACGGCATAGCCTTTCAGCAGATAGTCTTTCAGCACTTTGTTGGCCCATTGGCGGAACTGCACACCACGTTGGCTTTTCACACGATAGCCTACGGAGATGATGACATCGAGGCTATAGAAAGGTACAGGCTTCTTAACGCCAATAACGTGTAAAAAATGCACGTTATTCTCGCGGTTCAATTCTCCTTCCTTAAACACATTGATTATGTGCCGCCTTAAATTTGACTCTTCTCTTTGAAATAATACAGCCATCTGACTAGTTGAAAGCCAAACGGTTTCATTCTCCAGCCTGACATCAATGGCAGTCTGGCCGTTGTCGGTTTGGTATATGACGATTTGGTTTTCCATGGGGGTGGTTTTATGCGGCAAAGATAACAAAAAGATTGTGCCGAATTAATGCACAGGCAAAACTTTTGTAAACCAAAATCTTCTTTGAATGTATTTGGCATACCTTGTCAGCTCTTTGCGAAGTTCAGGTTGCAGCGAAGTGTATCGGATGCAGGCGGCAAGCCAATCAAGAAGGACTTGGCGATAGGCTTTACCTTTGTATTCGATGAGTGCGGAGGTTTCACTTCGTTGGTCGTTGAGGGTTAAACTAAGCCGATTGCGCCTATGCTCAACGGCGATACTTCTACCTTGGTTGTCAACAATCATCAAGTCGGAACTTACTTGAGCGGATTCACAATCGAACGGGAATGGCCTTTTCTGCCGTACCACTTCATTAAGGAAAGCATACATGAAGACACGCCCCATGCCGTGCTCGTCCTCGTGACTGAGCAGACGGGCGATAGTTGCAGTGTTGAATGTTTTCGATGCCATCGCTTTTATTTGCATTTCAGTCTTTTGAAAAAATCCTTTATTCTTGAGGTTTTCTTTGTCGCTTGTTGTGGCTCCATTATGGAACGGATTAGACATTTTGCTACTTCCGCCAGCAGGTCATCGGCCTTTGCGAAGGCTTGGTTTATGGGCGAGTCGCAGTATTGTTTTTTGATGTACTGGTTGTTGAGCAGGAAGAGGGCATCCGTGTTTCTTGCCAAGTTTCGAATTCCTTCCGAGGCTTGCGAGAATCTGCGTTCGCCTTCCAACTCGAATGGCAAGGTGGCAAGGGCGACGGTCGAAATGCCCTTCTTTTTTGACTCACGGGCGATTACGGGAGCGGCCCCCGTGCCGCATCCGCCTCCAAGACAGGTGACGACAAAGGTCATAGAAGGTTTGTCGTCGAATAGTTTCTTTATTGCATCTGTGTTTTCTTCAGCTGCGATGCGTGCTTTCTCAGGGCTGTTGCCGCTTCCAAGTCCGTCTGTGCCGAGTTGCAAGGTCGTGGCGGCTGCTGATTTCTCGAGCACCTTGGCATCCATGTCGCAGGCCACAAAGGAGAAACCTTCCAAATTGCTTTGGCTTATATGGTTGACGATATTGTTGCCGCCACAGCCAACGCCGATTACTTTAACGGTTGGCTTTGTCGTTGAGGTTGCTTTTTTGTTCATAGTCGTTGTATTGTTATGAGATTTCAACATTCAGTTCGATATTGAAGTCGCGCACCCAAAGGAGGTCAAAAATGGCGAATTCCATGTGCTCGAAAAGGTCATGGAATGGGAATATAAGATGCATGTCTTTTGTCAGTTTTTCGTCTAAACCCTCGTTCCAATTGTCCGTTTCTTCGCTCAAATATAGCATTTGATGTTCGGATTCTATTGTTGGGACGGGGGAATGATAGGTGTCAATTCGGAATTGTCCGAATCCGTTATGGTACAAAGGAATAAAGTCATCGATTGTTCCATTCAGTATGTCCCACATCCGTTTGGCGCGTTCGTCTTGAATGGGATGCAAAGGAGGATAGTCGTAGCCGAAATAGCATTTGCCCTCCACTTCGATGGTTCCTGGCAATTCTGCTTTGGCCACCGACTCATAAAGCGTTATAGTGCGTTTGCGCATTTCTATCATCTGTTGCTTCATGGCCTCGTTGAAGTCCTTGAGCAGTTGCAAATAATAGTCATCCATCACGAACATTTCGTTCAAGATGGTTTTCCTGATGCTCAAAAGGTTTTGGATGGCTACTCTTCCTGTTTCCATGCCCCATAAGCCTTTCTCGCTCTGCCGCTGACAGTCGAGAATCATGAATTCCACCTTCCTAACGGGTTGTGAGTTGTAAATTTCTTGTATGGTCATAGTGCGTTACGATTTAACGCTGCAAAGAAAAAGAAAGCCTGTGCCGAATTGAAGCACAGGTGTCAAAAAAAACAACCTTTAAGCTGATTTCTATTCAACATTTAGAATGTGTTCTGATACGAACAGCTGAATGTCATTTACATCTTTGTATGCTTCACGAAGAAATATGGAAAACTCCTCATGTGTCATGTCAGACATTGATCTATTTGTTGTAATCACATTCTTATAAAAGGTAGTCTTATCAGTTTTCTTTAAACTTAATTCTTTCGCCTTAGTCATCAAAAAATTGTCACTTAGAACTTGATTGAAACGTTCATGAATGTCATTTTGCTCAACATGTAATACTAAAATGTATTCGGTTCCAGAAAGCAAACGTTTTTCATTTAATGGGATCCACTCGAAATGGACTTTCGTTGTCCATTTTTTTAAGAACACTTGATAAAAACCATTATGTATGCCATTGTAAAAACCAAATTCTTCATTAGGACATAGTTCGCCTAACACTTCTATGGTAGTATTTTGCAATCGTTCTATTATAGGTTTTATCAAACTCTCCATGGAATTGCTGACAATATTTTGCAATTCTTCCAAAGTATGTAAATAGGCATGGAATTTTGAATAGACCTCACCTCTTGACATTTCTTCCGTACAACCTATACTATTGGCTATTTGTCCCTGTACCTTTTTACGGAACACTTTTCTTGAATCCCTTATATCAAACAATCCTTCTAAATGATCAATGTACTGTTTAATAGCAGACTCCAACCATTCCTCTCTAACTCTACAATTAGGCAAAACAGTATCTTTAAGCCATGGGAGGATGTTATGGTAATAATCCATTTCCAGAAAACGGTCACCCAAAATCTCTTTTGTCTTTTTCGTAAGACTATAACTTTCAACTTTTTTTCTTCCGTCTCTCGTCAGATATATTACCCAAATGTTATCCGAAGGGACACCTCTTTCTATTTCTGTATTCACATAACGTTCAATCTGTTTGTCTTGATCAACAGCCCAGTGGATTTTGTTTTCAATGATGACAGCATACTCGCCATCTTTCTCTATCAAGCCATCAATATTGTCTCTGTTGAAATAGACTTTTGACTTCTCAATATCAATAGACCCAACATTGAATGTAGGAAGTTGTTTTAGAAAAGAAGCAAGAACAACAAGCTTCCCATCTTCTTTGTATTTGAGTAAATGCGTGAGAATCCTTGTGTGAGCGTTTTCGTTGGCATGAAGCTCGTCAATTACATTGATATGAAATGGCAAGGCCGCTTCTTGTGCTTCATAATAATCGCCAAGAACCTTTGCTAGTTCAAAGTTCTCGGCTATTTGTTCGCAATACTGCATTAGCACAGGTTCAACGATATTACGCAGTTCGATAATGGCATTCCCTAACTCTTCTATATTACTCCATCCTTCAACTCTTCTGTTCAATACATAAGCGTATTCGCAAAAACCTCTTTTTTCAGTTTTAGCGATGTCGTTATTTGGAAGAGTCCTTTCAAGATATTCGCATAATGATCTATATGTAGAACTTTCAATATGCAATTCTATGTGGTTCTTGTACAACTCGTAATGAATACTTTTAGGGAAAGGCACGGGAAGATTTTTATCCACAGCGACTTGAACTCCTGCGGTTCTTGAAACAGCAATCCCAAGCATGCTTTCAAGCAATAATAAATCGTTATCTTGACTATTCATAACAGTTATCTTTTTGTTTTTCAATTCATCTTATTCCACTGATGATACCCACCCGAAGGGCAGTCAAATGCATTGGGCGACTTTGAGGCATACAACAGAATGCCACATTTCTTGCATTGATAGACATCGGTGCCTATCGGACATAAATCTTGCCAATTGTGGTAGCCTCCAGCAGTGCATCCAAAAGAAGATGGGGTGTTCTTGCTTTCAACGAGAAGACCGCATTTCTTGCATCGGTAGTTCTCGCAACCGACTTCGCCGAGGTCGTTCCAATCGTGGTAGTTTCCAGCCCGACAATTGAACGCATTGGGCTGTCGCTCTGTTTTAATCAGAATGCCACATTTCTTGCATTGGTAGTTTTTCATAGGCGGCCAAATCGGATTTTGTACTTGTAGGCATAAAGCCAATATGATATTTGCAGCAAAGGTAAACATTTCTATGAAACAAACAGGGGTTGAAAAATGTAATTATTTGGCTATCCAGTATTCCCTCAATAGTCTTTCGAACTTCTGTTTCCCGTTTCCGTTTCTGTGATGCCATGAGGCAGGATGTGCAGGATGATTGACGAAATCAATCGGGATAGTATAAGACAATCCATTCGATTCCAAGTACTTCATAAATTCCGAGTGTGCATATTTACTGACGAATATAACCACATCAGGACGGTCAAGGTCGATAATTCCGCATAATGCGCTGCCTGCCACATCACGGTCTAATTGGGTGCAATCTTTTTTGAATGATCTATTGTTTTTCCTCACCGTGGCCGGACGCAGAAAATAATTATAGAACATGGCCTCCTCATAGACATGCTCACAAAGTGTTTCGTTCAACACTTCATTCATGGATTTACACAACCTATCAAAAGTCTTATACCCTTTGTAGTTGCTTACATCTTTCTTCTTTTCTTCTGGTATCAAATGTTGTTTGTCCGCTCCCGAATACCACGCTTGTGGGTCCTTAAACACGCTGTCGACATCATCCTCAAAGTAGTTGCTTTCCCCAACTATCAACAGCTTTTTATGCTTCTTGCTGTTCCAATAATTCTCCAAAGAAGCAGGAACGAGTTCGGGAAATCTTACGAAGATGCCTTCCTTGACAATTGAGCCTTTACCGATGTTTGCATACCTATTGTTTTCCATATTTTATTGATTTTATTGTATTTATAGTTTATCCACATTTGTCAATTTGACCATTTTTCGCTGCAAAGAAAAAGCAAGCCTGTGCCGAATTGAAGCACAGGCTTGAAGGTTTAATAGACATTCCTCAATCCAACGCCGTGTAATTGAAGTCCGACTGAGAGCAGCAGGCTTTCTTGTAGTCGAACTGATAGAGACGCATGTAGGCTTCCTTAATTTCCTGGGCGTTATTGTAAAAGGGATTGGAAACGCCAATTTTCGTAGTTACCACAATGTCCATTTCGGGTGTAAGCACCGTGCCGTTCACTCTTTTGACCCGCTTGGGCCATACTTTGAATACTTTGCTCATGTTTGTTAGTTTTATGGGTTAAACGATGCTGCAAAGAAAAAGAAAGCCTGTGCCGAATTGAAGCACAGTCTCGAAAAACAATTATTGTTATTGTTTTTTTAATTCAATGCCTCATATTTGAAATCCGACGGATAGCAGTTGGCATCCAGACCTCGTTCGTCAAGAGAGGCCGGTTGTTTGAAAAACCATAAGATGCCCGGAGATTTGTTACGGCATGACTACGCCTAATGCTTTTTCCAGTGGCGCAAGCTCATTTTGCCGCTTATTACGGATGGTACACATATCAAGGGTATCGATGAGTTCCTTGGTCTCGTAGCCCTTCTTGTAGGTTTTACGAGCCTTATTATACAAATCCAGCAATTTCTGATACCCATTCATCCTCTTCAACGATGAAGGAACTTGCTTCAATCGAAGGAATTTACAAACGCCATGCACGTCATCGAGAATCCAGTCTTCAATGGAACTCTTGACTCCTACACGTATAAATTCATCAATACCCAAACGCTTAACGCTTTTGCCGATAGCATCCCATTTTACTATTCGCGGTTGCTTAACCTCGAAGACATCAGTATCATACGAACAACAGACCGTCTTTATTTTGTAACTACCTGTTTTGGCTGTTGGCAAGTATTCGTTTTTCAACTTTGCCAATAGTTTGCTGGAATATCTTGTTACCCCCTTCAGGTTACATATATCATTAGGCAACAGTTTATTGCTGCTGACGGATGCATAATAATCAATGAGAGCTTTGAAGAACACTTCATCGGTATCTCCTTCTACAAAAATCAACACATGCGAAGGATTCATCAGTTTCTTTTTCGCCATCGCCTTGTTTTATTTGAAGAAAGATGTTAGCTTCTCTCTGTCATTCTCCATGTCGAGCATAAAGTCAAACATGAACTCGCCAAAGGTCAGTTCCATGTCGCCAGCATATCTGTACAGATATTTCAGTTTAGATGGATTAACCTTCGCAAAATGAGCAAGTCCGTCATGCTGAGGAAGACCAAAATACATTTGCTCTGGCTGCATATAACGCATCAGATAAGGTGAGTGACTTGTCATCAGGATCTTGGTGTCTGATGCGTATGCCTGTATGGTAAGAAGAAAATCCTCCATCAGCTTTGGATGGACAGAGTTTTCAGGTTCCTCGACCATAATCATTGGTATGCTCTGCTTCTGAGCAGCCATACACAATGTGAATATGAAAATCATACGCTTACTACCGCTTGACAACAACCGAATACTGGTGGGCTGTGAATTAAATTCCTCCTGTATTCTTATATCATAGACTTTGCTGCGTCCGTCACTCAATGTTATTTCATCTGGTTCGAATGACACCACGCCAGAAATCAGCTGCTTAATACCATCTGACAAGATGCTGAAACTATCAGCATCCGTTTCCTTCATCCGATAGATGTATTCGCTTAGAGTCATGCCACCGAGCATGGCGATTCCGTTGCCCCCATCTATGGAGAAGTATGATTCGGGGTTATCCAAGGTCTGCAAGTTCGGGATGCTTATGCTACATATTTCCTTGGCTAAGTCCGACAGGAACAATCCACCGTTGGCTATCATTGGCAGGGATAGTTGTTGAGGGGTGGCGGCAAAAGGTTTGTTACAGCGACCCATAGCCGACGGAACAATCATAGAGTAGTAGCCGTCCTGTCTGTTTATCATTTGTCGATAGCGTTGCTCACCCTCCGTCTTAATCTTTAGCCACTCCGAAAGCACATAGCCAGGGATCGCGCCCTCTGCCCACTGACATTCATAGCCATACTGCACAAGCTCTGTACGTCCCTCACGCTGTAATCGACCAAGAATCTCAAAGTGGAACTTCTTTTCCTCGATTGAGACATTAATGGGGAGAAAGCGGCTTCGAAGCATCTGGCCTTTTGTTTCTTCATTAG
>LXOW01090625.1_pt1 | contig 18066 bp, 11 predicted proteins | sample 1368591 | NCBI WGS metagenome assembly LXOW01 (sample SAMN04884650, study PRJNA319009) | bovine gut metagenome | isolation source: Cow rumen | host: Bos taurus | place: Italy: Legnaro (PD) | collected 2014-07-09 | reverse complement strand
TTACCGCGCACCTGAATGGCGGTGAACACGAACATATCGCCTACATTGGATTGATTAATGGCCGACTTGATCTCCTCGGTGAAAGAGCCACTGTTAGCCTTGGCTTCCTTGGTTGTACCGCTCTTGGTCTTGTAACGGAAAGTATAACCGACCACATCATAATGTACACCTTCAAAGTCAAAGTCCTTCATTTCGGCAATCACACCACCAGCACTAAGCAAAGCGTTCTTTGAAACGACACCGTTCACCACGTTACGGATGAGAGCCGTAGGCTTCGGCAGGTCTTTCACACGGAACTTCATGCTACCGAGGCTGGAGCCAGCGGAAGTAACATTGATGGTCACTTCGTTGGCCTCACCGGGACGCAGGTTATAGGTACCATTGCCCGTTCTGGTCAAAGTGCCGCTGCTGGCCGAGGCGCTGATTTCACCGCCGACACCACCACCGACTGCAATCGGGTTTTCAATACCACGATACACCACGTTCATCTTGGTGGCCGAAACACTCACCGCAGGAGGAGCCACGGTGAAGGAGCCCTGGAACGGATATTCCGCCATCTGGTTAGTGGAAGGATCCAACATATCGATAATACCAGTATAGGTGTGTGTGCCAACGCCGACGTTCCATTCCAACGGAATCACGCCTTGGGCATTGCTGGTATACTCTTTTTCAGCGCCGCCATCGAGTTTCACGCGAGCGGTCAGTTGTGAGTTCTTCCATGCAGTCACCATGGCCTGGGCCTTATAGGTTTGGCCAGAGAGCAGATAACCGCTTTCGGCAAACACCTTGGCACCGATTTCATCAAAGGTGAAGTCAGTGGCGTGGATTTCAGACATCAGTTCGGTGACAGCGTTCAACTCGGCGGTCTGGGCCTCAGAGATGATCTTGTTCAACAAGGTGACATCAGCAACCAACACCGTGTGGTGGAAGTTGTGGTATTCCCAGCTGTCTTGAACCATGTCGGTAGAACCAGGATAGTAGCTGATCTTGGCACCATAGTAGTTGCCCTCGTAAGGGAGCTTCTTCATTTGGTTCTCGGAGTAGCCGTTTTCTTGCAAAAACTCTTTCGTTCCAAAGATACTGTCGGTCAAAAGGCCAATTTCATGAAGATGTTCGGGTCCAGCGGCCTTAACCACTTGATTGCGGAAATGCTTCATCTTCTCGGAAAGCTCGTATGACTTACCGCCATTGCCCGGACCTTCGGGATTACCCATCATGATTTCTGTGGGTTGGTTGTAACCGTCTCTCGACTTCACCTTGGAGGTGTTGATGTCATAAATCGTACGGCCGTTGAGGGTGGTGTTAGAGCTCTTCAGCAATCCTCTTTCATTAATAGCCATCTGGATGGCTTCTTCTTCCGAAGTAGCCTTAGAGAGTTCAACTTGCTTCACCAGATCCCATTTCAGGGCTTCGACGTAGTTGATGAACTCAGTGGCTTCCTCTCTCAAAGCTTGGGCCTGTTCCCAATAGGGACCGACCTTCTCCTGATCAAGCCCGTATTGCTCTTCAAAAGCGGCATACTTCTGGGCTATCTGGTTCGAGAGGGTAATATTGGTGGTTTGGACACCGGTATTCACAGTGTCGAAGGCATCGAGGATGTCCTTCGAGACATTCATTGCTAACAAGGCAGTATAGACCAGGTACATCATACCGATCATTTTCTGTCTTGGGGTTTCTTTGTAGCCTGCCATAATTCTTACTCCTTTTCTAAGTTATACAATCGCTTTGAGTAGTAGAATTATGCCTTGATATTCATTGCTGACAACATTCCACCATAGACGTTGTTCAAAGCGGTCAAGCGCTGTGACAACTGCGTCAACTGCTGGTTGAGTTGACCGGCGTTCTGTGAGGAAGCGTTGAGGTTATCCATGTACTTGTTCATAGTTTCGGTCAACTTCTTGCTGGCAGCAGAAGTCTGCTCGGCACCTTGCAGTTGCAGCTCGTAGATGGAGTTGAGTGACTGCATGCTGCTGGCCACCTTCTTAATGGTGTTGCCATCGAGAGCGCTGAAGTCGAGCTTGCCCAAAGAATCGGACAGCTTCTGGTTGGTTTGGATATAGGCGTTCGAGAAGTCGGCGATAGACTTCGTGGCACGGTCCATAGCGGCGGCATAGTTGGTGGTAGCAGCCATAGCGTTGGAGATGTCAGCCATCTGACCAGCGTTTTCAGCCAGCTTGTCGATGCCTTTTCCAAGTTTCTTGAAGGTATCTTCGGTGACGTTCATCTTTTCAAGCATCTTGCTCAGCATGGCATCTTCAGCGCTAGTAAGATTGCTGGCAGAAGAACCGCCATTAATAGTGGCAAACTGAGTACGCGTTTTTCCATCCCAATCCTCTTCGAGTTCGCAGAAAACGTTGTCCCAAGCATATTCGACATGTTGAGGCTCGAAAGCCGACATAAAGAAGATCAATGCTTCGATACCCAGACCGAGAGCCAGCATGAAGTCAGCACCAGGAATGTGGGTCAGCTTGAAGTAAGCACCGATCATAACCACGGATGCACCCCAACCATAGAGGTATCCCATAAAGGTTTTGAACTTTCTCGAAGTGAGGAATTGTTGGAATTTGCTAAGTTCTTTCTTTGCCATGACAATTTGAATTTTAGATGATTTTTTATTTTATTAATTAATTGATTTCTTATGATTTATCTATAAACCCTCGACATTCTCGGGTTGTCGCCCTTGTTGCGGCCCAGATAAGGTTGGATGCAGCGGAAGCCAGTGTAGCAGTTGGCTGAATCCTGATATTGGTAGTCGCGGGTGGTGACTTGCATGTAGTAGGAGATGTCCTTCCAGGAACCACCGCGGACGACCTTACGCTTCATGACCGGCGGGTCGTCGATCTTTGCATTGTAGGTGTAGTTGGGGTTCATGTCCCAAGTGAAGTTATAGGAGTTGGGATCGTAAGCCGTGTTGGTCCATTCGGCAACGTTGCCAGCCATGTCGTAGAGGCCCCAGCCATTAGGCGGGTAGCAACCCACGACGAGGGTACGCAGACCACCATCAGCGAGGTAGTTACCTCTTCTTGGCTTGAAGTTGGCGAGGAAGCAACCTTTGGCATTGGTGGGGTTAGGACCGCCCCACGGATAGGGATTCAACATCTTGCCGCCACGAGCAGCCCATTCCCATTCGGTTTCGGTGGGCAGACGGAACTCTGAAGCATCGGCGTTCTTTCTCGTACGCAGATAGGCGTTGAGCAATTCCGTACGCCACACGCAGAAGGCGCGAGCCTGTTGCCAGGTGACACCCACCACCGGATAGTTGTCGTAAGCGGGATGCCAGAAATAGCGTTCCGTCATCGGGTCGTTGAATGAGTAGCTGTAGTCGTGGATCCAGCAAAGTGTATCGGGATAAACATTAATCACCTCGGCACGAGCATAGACCGAACGGTCGCTATAACCTTGCCTACGGTTCGACCAAGCACCCTTTCTGTCGACATTAATGCCAGCATCAGCTTCGCCAAGGGAATAGTCGTTACCCTTAAGTTTGTCATCCGAGAAATCCTTCTTGGCGGCAGCGACCATGTCAAACCAATAGTATGAATAATACAACTTTCTTGGATCGATTTCCTTTCTGCGGAAATATCTCTCTGTTTCGGGCAGATACATGGGTTCAAGAGCCTCACGAACATCCTGCTCCTTGCTGTTCCAGTCGAGTTTTTCCTTCCAATTCAACCTCGGAGGATCATACACCTCACCGGTCTTGCTTTCGGTGATGGCAAATCTTTCCGGGAAGTTGTCGGCAAGAATTCTTCTTGCGATGGAGTCCCTCACCCAATACACGAATTGGCGATATTCGTTATTGGTGATTTCAGTCTCGTCCATAAAGAAAGCCGAAACAGACACCGTCTTGGGTTCATTCATGTAAGAGCCTGTGATGTCCTCACCACCAACGCCCATTGTGAAGCTCCCTTGAGGGACGAAGACCATCCCATAAGGGTCGGGCTGATTAAAGGTTTTGTTGGACTTTCTCACTCCAACCAACTCGCCTTGATTTGAATTACCACAGCTTGCGAGCAGCAATGCTATGGAAAATACGAACAGTAGTTTTTTCATCTTCTTGACAATGATATAATTACTATTTTTACTTATTTATTCTCTCTTCAATTTCGTCACGCCGAAAGCGTCTATTTCTTGTGACGGTTTAGAATTAAAAACCGCCAAAATTAGAAAATATTATGTCTCGGCCACTTATTTTTTTTACTTTTTTTCCATTTTTTATTCTCAATGCGAATTATTCCGAATTAAAATGACCACGTTTTTCCCAAAATTCATCACAGATATCTTACGCTTCGATAGTCCCTCGGGTTGCGGTCAAGGTCAAGTTTGAAACAATAACTCAACGCCACTTCATGCGAGCCTGGCACAGTCAATCCCATAATATTAATATCGTATGCGTATCCAATGGTTATGTCCTTGAAGGTGACTCCCACCATCAGGCCGACAGACTCACGAGGACGGAAGTTGACGCCAAACGAGAAGAGGTTGTTGTAGACGATTTTCGCGCTGGCATTAATTTGGGTAGAGGCGATGTCGCTCATCACACCCACAGAAGGGATAAAGGTGAATCGAGGCAATGCCTCAAACTGGATGGGCCATCCCGCAAACAGGTAGAAGGTCCTGTCGGTGACGAAACTGGCGCTGCTCTCCGAGTTGTCGCTCAGCGCCTTTGTCATGCTCTCGAGCACATTGACGACCGAAAAGCCCACGTAAACCGACTCGGGAATCTGCCAAAAGACACCCACATTGAAGTCAAATAACAAGGAACTCTCGTCACCCAGACCTGTCAAAAGCGGGTCACCCTCGCTGCCTGGATGCAGCTGGGAGAAGTCGACGGAGCGGTTAATCAACGAACCCGCCAAACCGATGCCCAAGGTGGAGCCGCCCAAATCGAGGTGGAAAGAATAACCCAAGCCTATATTGACGTCGTTCTCGAATCCGATATGATCTTGCATCACCGAAAAACCGAGGCCACCGTGCAACACCCTCAGCGGCATATCACCCGACAAAAGGAAGGTTTGCGGGGCGACTTTGTTGCCATCCGGATCGGTGAAGCCAGCCCATTGCTGACGATACAATCCCATCAGATTAATGCCCTCGCTCATTCCCAAGAAACCAGCATTGGCGTAGGCGTAGGAATTGGTGTAGTTGGTGAAAATGGGCGCTTGCTGGGCAAAGGCACCGCTCGTCATCACAAGCGTGACCAACACAAGGAAAAGATGCTTTATTTTGCTATTCAATTGCAACATCATTGACGGAATTGAAGCCGCTAAAATACAAAATAAGTATTTATCGGGACAAATTAATTTGAAAAATTTACCTGAAGAGCCTTATGACATCATTGCCATTGGCCAAGATAACCAGACCTAAAACGATGATCAAACCCACCGTTTCAGCCACTTCCATGAACTTATCAGAGGGCTTGCGGCGCGTGATGATTTCGACCAGCAAGAATAGGATGTGGCCGCCGTCCAAGGCCGGGATGGGCAGAATGTTCATCACGGCGAGGGCGATGGAGAGGAAGGCCGTCATGCGCCAGAAGATGCTCCAATTCCATTGGTCGGGGAAGATCTTGCCGATGCTAATGAAGCCACCCACGCTCTCGTAAGCCTTGGTCTTGGGCGTAAAGATGAGTTTCACCTGTTTCCAATAGTCACCCAACTCATTGAAGGTCTTGGAGAATCCGGCGGGGATGGCTTGGAAGAAGGTGTATTCCTTGGTCTCAATCTCAAAATAATCAGGCAGATAAGTTCTGCAATAGGCACCAATCACGCCCTCTTCGGTGAGATGCATGGCCAATGCGACCGTATCGTTATCGCGCAACACCCTGACCTCGACATCCTGATTCTTGAACTGCTTGATGTTCTTCACAAAGTCTTGATAGTAAGGTGTTTCTATCTCATTAATGCCGATAATGGCATCGCCTTCCTGAAGTCCGCCCGCCTCGGCGACGGAGTTTTCCATTACCGCCTCGACAACGAACGGAAAGCGATAAGAGATGAAGTTGGCATCCTGTTTCTGCAAGAGTTTCGTGAGGGCGTCCTCGGGCAGATTAATTAAAGTGTCCTTCCCGTTGCGCTCCACCTCTATCGTCTGGGCTTTCTCAAGAATGATCTGCATTGGGATTTCCTGGAAGTTCTCAATATAATTGCCGTCAATGGCCAAAATCTTGTCACCATCGCGGAGGCCGAATTCATAACCTAAGCTATCGACACTAATACCGTACTTGTTGACTTCGGAGGTGGGCAGATACTGTTCGCCTTCTTTGGTGAGCAGGCCGATGTAAATGACGAAAGCGAGGAGCACATTCATGGTCACGCCAGCAACCATGATGATGAAACGCTGCCAGGCGGGCTTGGAGCGGAACTCCCATTCCTGCGGCGGCTGTTGCATCTGCGACTTGTCCATCGACTCGTCGATCATGCCAGCAATCTTGTTGTAGCCACCCAACGGGAACCAACCAATACCGTATTCCGTTTCGTCGCTACGGCGCCAGTCGTCCTCGGGCAAGGTGCTGAGATCTATGGGATCGTAATTTTTCTGTTTCTTGCCTGTCGCATCCCTATATTCGGTGACGGTATATTTCTCGGGGACATTTTTCGAGAAGAACCTGAAACACCATCTGCCGTTCACCTTCTTGCAGCGAAAGATCGAGAAGCCCCAGTCGAAGAAGAGATAGAACTTCTCAACGCGGGTCTTGAAAGCCTTGGCAGCAAGGAAATGTCCCAACTCGTGGATAAATATCAGAATGGAGAGGGAAAGGAAAAATTGTAATACCTTAATTAATATAGTCATTGTTGAATCGTTTGTTTAACTGTTTAATTGTTGACTTCGGGATGATTTAGAGTCATATACTCTGCAGGATTAATGGCGATGCCGTTGTGCCACAGCTCGAAATGCAGGTGTTTCGTCATTTCGGCGTCGCCCGAACCGCCCAAGATAGCGATGGCCTCACCCGCCTTGACGTAGTCGCCTTCTTTCTTCAACAGGGTGGCGTTGTGCTTGTAGATGGAGAAGTAGCTGTCCTCATGCTGAATGCCGATGCAATAGCCGTCGTTGATGCTCCAAGTGGAGAACACCACGGTGCCGTCCAAGGTGGCATTGATAATTTGGTTGCCGTCGGAGGCAATGTCAACGCCATAATGGCTACGATCGAGGCTAAAGGCGTTGATGACAGTGCCGTTGAGCGGGACAAAGAAGTTCTTCACAAGTGAGCTTGGCTTGGTGGGCGGCAGGTAGTCGTCGCCAAACAGATTATAATGATCTTGTGCCTCATATTCGGCGCGCAGTAGGCTGTCTTGCACCGACTTCTTTAGTGTGATGGTATCGGTGACACCCTTTGGCAGAGGCTCGTAGATGCTCAGCGTGGCCAAGGTACTGTCAGCGGCAAAATCGTAGCCTTCCACGATTCTCTTCATATTCTCAAAGTAGACATCCCGCTTCTGCATCTCCCTTTGGAGTGAGTCGGCACGGAGGTTAAGCTGGTACACATCACGGTTGAGGTTGGTGTCGGTGTAGCCAGGAATGTATTCGCGCAGCGGCGTGAAGGCGATGATGAAAGTGGTGATAATGATGAGCAACAGGGCCATGCCGATGGCGACGAGGATGAGGTTGAACAGGTTGAGCCTGAACTTGACCATGGATTGGCCCGTCTCGTCGTGCGACATCTGGAAGTCGTACTTGCGGTTGAGCTTCTTGAACGAGAGCCACCTGCGCAGCCTTGCTATCGTTATCGTCCTATCTTTTTTGTTTTCGGCCATTTTCAGAGATTAATGGGTATTAATAACCTGCAAAAATAGAAAAAATTGCATAATCACATGAAAAAAGGCCAACCGCTTCCGCAGTCAGCCTTTTGCTCGTTGTCAATTAATGGATTACATCATGCCGTCCATTCCGCCGCCCATGGGCATCGGAGGGGTCGGAGGCGTGGGCTCCTTGTGGTTGCTGATGACGCACTCGGTGGTCAGCAACATGCCAGCGATGGAAGCGGCATTCTCCAAGGCAACTCTTGACACCTTGACGGGGTCGATGACACCGGTCTTGAGGAGGTTCTCATAGACCTCGGTGCGGGCGTTGAAGCCAAAGTCGTCCTTACCTTCCTTCACCTTGTTGACGACGACGGAGCCTTCGAGTCCGGCGTTCTCAACAATCTGGCGCAGCGGTTCTTCCAGAGCGCGCTTGATGATGGCGATACCCGTGGTCTCGTCCTCGTTGTCGCCCTTCATCTTCTCGATGGCCTTGATGGCACGGATGAAGCCGACACCACCGCCAGGGATGATACCCTCTTCGATGGCAGCGCGGGTGGCGTTCAAAGCATCCTCCACGCGGTCTTTCTTTTCCTTCATCTCGACCTCGGAAGCGGCACCGACATAGATGACTGCCACGCCGCCGGCCAACTTGGCCAGACGCTCTTGCAGCTTCTCACGGTCGTAGTCGCTCGTGGTGGTCTTGATTTGAGCCTTGATCTGGGCGGTGCGGCCTTCGATGTCCTTCTTGGCACCGTGACCGTTCACGATGGTGGTGTTGTCCTTGTTGATGCTGACCTTGTCGGCCTGACCCAGCATCTTGAGGTTGGCATCTTCAAGTTTGTAGCCCTTCTCTTCGCTGATGACGGTGCCACCGGTCAGGATGGCGATGTCTTCCAGCATTTCTTTACGACGGTCACCGAAGCCAGGAGCCTTGACGGCAGCGACTTTCAGCGAGCCACGCAGACGGTTGACCACCAAGGTAGCCAGAGCTTCGCCGTCGATGTCCTCAGCGATGATGATGAGGGCGCGACCGGTTTGCAGGGTCTTCTCGAGCACGGGCAGCAAGTCCTTCATCACGGAGATCTTCTTGTCGTAGATGAGGATGTAAGGATTCTCATAGACGGCTTCCATCTTCTCGGTGTTGGTGACGAAGTAAGGCGAGATGTAGCCACGGTCGAACTGCATGCCTTCGACGACATCGACGTAGGTGTTGATGCCCTTGGCGTCCTCAACGGTGATGACACCTTCTTGTTTCACCTTGCCCATAGCCTCGGCGATGAGGCCACCGATGGTGCCGTCGTTGTTGGCAGAAATGGTAGCCACTTGCTTGATCTTCTCGTTGTCGCCGTCGACCTTCACCGACATCTTCTTCAGCGAAGCGACCACAGCGGCCACAGCCTTGTCGATACCGCGCTTCAGGTCGAGCGGGTTGGCACCGGCGGTGACGTTTTTCAGACCCGTGGCCACGATGCTCTGGGCCAAAACGGTGGCGGTGGTGGTACCATCACCAGCGAGGTCGTTGGTCTTGGAAGCCACTTCCTTCACCAGTTGGGCACCCATGTTCTCGACGGGGTCGATGAGTTCGATTTCCTTGGCGACCGTCACACCGTCCTTGGTGATTTGGGGAGCGCCATACGACTTTTCGATGACCACGTTACGGCCTTTGGGGCCGAGGGTCACCTTCACTGCGTTTGACAATGCGTCGACGCCTTTCTTCAGGCCGTCGCGTGATTCGATATTGAAAAGAATGTCTTTTGCCATGATATTTCGGATTTAAAATTTCAAGATTTCAGATTTCAAGATTATTTTTGCTCTCAGCCGTCAGCTTTCAGCAATCAGCAAATGGCTGACAGCTGATGGCAGATTGCTGACAGCAAATTGGAATTATTAGATAATTGCTATTACATCGCTTTCGCGCATGATCATGTAATCTTTGCCGTCGAGGTGGAACTCAGTGCCGGCATATTTGCCATAGATGACTTTGTCACCCTCTTTCAGGGTCATTTTGTTGTCTTTGGTGCCAGGGCCAACGGCGACTACCGTGCCTTGTTGGGGTTTTTCTTTAGCGGTGTCGGGAATGATGATGCCGCTTGCGGTTTTCTGTTCGGCGGCGGCGGGCTCAATGACCACGCGGTCGGCCAAAGGTTTGATTGATAGCTTTGCCATAATGTGTTTATGTTTAATTGTTTGTTGTTGAATCGTTGAATTGTTGGTAGGGACGCATCGCATGCGTCCGTACAGACAACGGCGTGTGTTTGTCATATTTCGTGCCAAAGTGGAAAATGGCAGGGTTTTGTCAGTCAAGGTGACAAAGTGGCATTATCTCTCGATGATGGCATAATGTGTCACCTTACCGTCTTTCCACGCGCATTCCACCACTTTGCCGCCACGGGCGCAGAAACCTTTGAAATGGCCCTTCTTCCACACCGATGGCAGGGCTGGCAACAGTTCGATTTCCCCGTCATGGCTTTGCAACAACATCTCAGCGATGCCTGCCGTGCCGCCGAAGTTGCCATCGATTTGGAAAGGTGGATGAGCGCAGAACAGATTGGGATAGGTGCCAGCACGATGGGTGTCGTCAAGTCGAACGGCGGGCTCGAGTAGGTTCCTCAAAAGATGATAAGCATGGTCGCCATCATGAAGACGCGCCCAGAAACATATCTTCCAAGCCCGCGACCAACCCGTACCCTCGTCGCCACGACGGTGCAAAGTCTCTCGGCAGGCATCCATTAATTCAGGTGTTTTGGTTTCGGTCAGCATGGTGCCGGGATAAAGTCCAAAGAGGTGCGACACATGGCGGTGTTGCGGTTCCACTTCCTTGTAATCTTTCAGCCATTCCTGCAAATAGCCCTGCTCGCTGACCTGCATGGGCGGAAAATGGGATTTGGCGGTGCACAGGCTGTCGGAAAAAGCCTCATCCACGCCCAAAATCTCCGCCAACTGGCAGACTGCGTCGTATAGTTCGCTGACAATCTGCACATCCATGGTGCTACCCATGCACACACTGACGGCGGTGCTGTCGTTGAGCCAAAAAGCGTTCTCGGGCGAGGTGGTCGGGGCGGTGACAAGCCAACCATGCTCGGGTTCTTCAATCATAGCGTCGAGGAAAAACAAGGCAGCCTCTTTCATTAAAGGATAAGCCTCTTTCAAAAAAGCCGTGTCTTGCGTGAACTCATAATGCTGCCAGGCGTGAAGGGCCAGCCATGCCCCGCCTGTGTTGGTGGCGCCCCACGAGGGATGTTCGCCCGGAGCAGTAAAACCCCAAGGGTTACAGACCACATGGGCAGTCCAGCCTCGGGCACCATAAAAGTCTCGAGCCGTTTTTTGTCCCGACGGCATCAACCTTTCGGCAAAATGAATTAATGGCAGGTGCAACTCCGAGAGATTGCAGACCTCGCAGGGCCAGTGGTTCATCTCCACGTTGATATTCAGGTGATAGTCTCCATTCCAAGGGGTTTGGATGGTATTGGCCCACAGCCCTTGCAGGTTGGGTGGCAGCAAGTCCTCACGTGTGGAGCTGATGAGGAGGTAACGCCCATAATGGAAATAGCAAGTCGGCAGCCATGGGTCGTCGTTCACGAGAAAATCTTTCCAATGCTCATCCAAGGTCAGGTTTTGTTTCTCTTTGGGATCGCCAATCTCCAACTCCACACGGTCAACTAGCTCGTGATGGGCTTTCAGATGGTCGTTTTTCACGGCATCAAAGCCTTTTGTGATGGCCTTTTGCAAGTGTTCGTTGACGTATGTTTCGGGGTTATCGCACATGAAATCGGTGGCGGCACAGAAGTAGATGATTGTCTCATTGTCTGTGGAAACTGTTTGTGCTTTGGCATAGTATCGCATGCCTTCCACGCCTTCCACGTTGCTGTCCAGTTGGCCACGCATTATTACAGCATCAGCATCGGTGATGACTTCGGTTTTTTCGGGACGGGAAAGATTTATAGAAAAGAAGGAGCAGGTCGTTGAGCCTGTCGAAACGCCGTTATTAGAACCACGAGATGTCGGCCCTTCGACAGGCTCAGGGACCTTAAGTTTTATCACTGCCACATCATCGACACGGGAAATGAAAGCCTCACGCTCATAGCGTTGGCCGCCTTTTTCAAAAGCAACCTTGTGTATGGCATCATTAAGGCACAGCGTCCGTTGATAGTTCGTCACGGAATCGTCATTGGGATAATGGTAGGTAATCGTCATGTTGCCCAAGGTCTGATAACAGCCGAAAGGCACTTTGGCACCTTGTCCGTAGCCCGAGCCTTCACCGCCGCAAACAAAGGTCTCGTACATCAAGTTTTGGGCTTCGTCATTCTTGCCTTCTTTCAACAACCTTTGAATCTCCGGCAGCGATTGCAAAGCTAAAGTGTTGCTGTCATCACTTGGTGCGCCCGACCATAAGGTGATGTCGTTCAGCACGATAGTCTCCTCTGCCACCCCACCGTCTGGCATCATGCCGAGGTGGCCGTTGCCCAAGGGAAAACATTCCTCCCAGATTTGGGCAGGAGCAGTGTGGGTGAGGTTCCATTGTGGTTGGAGGGACTGTTTTTGACAGCCCAAAATCAACAACAATAACCCTATGTACCAAGGGGACTTTCGCATAAGGCATCAAAATCCCGCCAAATCCATCGTCACGGTAGGAATCAGCAGCAAGGCTCCAATAACAACCAACACAAGGATAAACTTCCAGATGAAACGTACCCATTTCTCCCATGGGATGCGAGCCACGCCGAGGGCGGCCATCAGAACGCCACTGGTAGGCGTAATCATGTTGGTGAAACCATCGCCAAACTGGAAGGCCACCACCGTGGTTTGCTTTGAAATGCCAATGAGCTCGCTGAAAGGTGCCATAATAGGCATGGTGATGGCGGCCTTGGCCGAACCGCTCGGAATGACGATATTAATCAAAGTCTGAATGCCGTACATGATTTCAGCCGAGGCAATCTTGCCCATGTTGCTCATCGACTTGGAGAGGCCATAGAGGATAGTGTCGATGATGCCGCCGTCCTGCAACACGATGACGATGCCGCCCGCCAAGCCCACGATGACCGCAGCCGAGAGGATGTCGCCCATGCCTTCGAGGAAGAGCTTCGCAATGTCGCTCGCGCTCTTGTCGACGGCCAAGCCGCTGGCGATGCCCAGCACCAGAAACAATGATGCAATTTCCATAATGTACCATCCGTAGCCTAACACGCCCACCACGAGGAAATACACTGTGGCGAAGAGCAAAGTCAGCACGAAATAATGCACCGTCTTGCGCAAGGTGAGGATGCTCAACAGGACAAACACCGCCGTCCCAATGGGCAGCAGCGGCAAAGTGGCCGTGCTGTTCCCGATTTTCAAGGTGGTCATCGGGTAAAGCACAGAGAACACGATTAATACCGCCATCAGGAAAGCGAAGACAAACCAGGCCTTGCAAGGCGTATAACGTTCAAGCTCCTCTTCCTTCACCTCTGCCGACTTGCGCCAGTAGGCGTCGTCCTCATACATGATGGACGACTGCGGGTTTTTCTTCACTTTGTTGGCATACCACAGCACGAACACGATGCCGACCACCGTCAAGATGGCCCAGCACACGGCACGGTAGCCGATACCCGTGAACAAAGGAATCTCCGCGATGCCTTGCGCGATGCCGATGGTAAACGGGTTGAGCATGGCGCCCGAAAAGCCGATATGCGCCGCCACATACACCATGCACAAGCCCACGATGCTGTCGTAGCCCATGGAGACCGCCAAAGGAATGATAATCAAGGCGAAAGCAATGGTCTCCTCGCTCATCCCAAATACACTTCCAAAGAGGCTGAACAGCAGCATGATCAAGATGATGACGATGTTGTTCACCCCAATTTTTTGCATCAACTTGTTGCGTTCGAGGCGTTTGGTGAACTTCAAGAACGACACAATGCCCATATCGATGGCCTTGCTTTTGTTCATAATCCAGAAAGCACCACCTATAATTAATATGAACACGATGATGTTGCTCTGCTTCACGAAGCCCTTATAAAATGCCGAGAACACCTGCCAAGTTTGGGGCTCGGCATGAAATTCGGCGGTCTCCGGCAGTTGGTCAGCATAATAAAACGTCATCACCGTTTCGTCACCAACCTGCTCCGAGACATATTTCCCCGGAGGGATAATCCACGTGAGCACCGCCGCGATGACGATGATGCAAAAAACGATGACAAAAGTATGTGGGACTTTGCGCTTTTTCATGGGTAATCGGATTGAAGCCACAAAAATATCAAAATAATCCTTATTTTTGCCGTCAAATCTAAAATCTGAATTAAAAATGAAAAAAATCCTGACCCTCTTATCGCTGGCCGTCCTCGCGGCTTTCGCTATGCCAGCCTCGGCACAAGAAAAGAAGATGTTCACCCCTGCTGACGCTTCCTACAACAACCGCAGCCTCTACGCCCAACGTCCCAACCAACTGAAATGGGTGGGCGACTCCGACATCCTGATGAAGGTAAAAGACAACGAAATCATCTCCATGATACCTGGCAGCAAAAAAGAAGCCACCTTCCTGACCCTCGATGAGTTGAATGGCTACAAGAAAGGCGATGGCGTCAATGACCTGATGCGCATTCCCCAACTGAATTGGATTAATGCCTATCAAGCTTATTTCTATGCCTTGGGCGATAACGGCATCACACTCAACAAGATGGATCTCAAGAAACAAACCATCAACGCCATTACGTCGATTCCGCAAGGTGCTGAGAACCAAAATATCTGCAAGGCCACATTGAATGTCGCCTATACCATCGACAACAACCTCTACGTGGCCAAAGGCGACAAGCAAATCCAAATCACCGACAACCCCGAAGGCGTGATTGCCGGACAGAGCGTTCACCGCAACGAGTTTGCCATCAACGGTGGCATCTTCTGGTCACCCGACGGCAAACTCCTCGCCTACTACAGCATGGACGAGCGTATGGTGACCGACTACCCGCTGGTCGACATCAACGAGCGCATCGCCACCGCCAAGCCCATCAAATACCCCATGGCCGGCATGACGAGCCATCAAGTGACGCTGCATGTCTACAACATCGCCAAAGGCACTGACATCGTGGTCAAGACGGGCGAACCCGCTGAGCAATATCTCACCGCCATCACTTGGAACCCTGACAACAAACGCATCTATATCGGCGTGTTGAACCGTGGCCAAAACCACCTGAAATTCAACGAATACGATGCCATCACAGGCGACTTCATCCAGACCATCTTCGAAGACCGCGACGAGCAATATGTGGAGCCGCAAGGTCCTGCCTACTTCCTGCCCGACAACCGCGACCAGTTCATCTGGAAGGCCCAACGCGATGGTTATTATCACCTTTACCTGTACACCATCAGCAAAGGCACTTGCAAGCAGCTCACCAAAGGCGACTTTGTCATCACCGACTTCGATGGCTTCTCAAACGACGGCAGCAAGATTTTCTACCGCTCCACCGAAGTCAGCCCGCTGGAACGCCACTGTTACATGATGGACATCAAGAGTGGCGCCATCACAAAGCTCACCAAGGAACATGGCACCCACAACGTGGTACCTTCCGCAGATTGCAAGTATTTCATTGACTCCTACACTAGCACCGACGTGCCTTACAACGTGGATCTCATGGATGTCAAAGGCAAGCTTTTGAACCGTCTGCACGAGGCCGAGAACCCGCTGAAGGACTACAACATCGGCGAAACCACCATCGGCACGTTGAAAGCCGAAGACGGACAGACGCTTTATACCCGTCTCATTAAGCCTTACAACTTCGACGCTTCGAAGAAATATCCCGTCATCGTCTATGTGTACGGCGGTCCCCACGCCCAACTCGTCACCGATGAATGGACGGCTGGTGCTGGCATCTACCTCAACTACCTCGCCCAAGAAGGCTTCCTCGTCTTCACCCTCGACAACCGTGGCTCTGCCGACCGTGGCGAGGCCTTTGAGCAGTGCATCCACCGCCAGTGCGGCCAACTCGAAATGCGCGACCAGATGGTGGGTATTGAATGGCTGAAGGCTCTGCCTTACGTTGATGCAGACCGCATTGGCAGCGATGGCTGGAGCTACGGTGGCTTCATGTCCACTTCGTTGAAGATCAATCACCCCGAGGTGTTTAAGGTCAGCGTGGCGGGCGGTCCCGTGTTGGATTGGAAGTACTACGAAATCATGTATGGCGAGCGTTACATGGACACGCCCGAGGAGAATCCTGAAGGCTATGATTTGGTCAGCCTTGAAAACAAGACCGACAAACTCGAAGGCAAGCTCCTGATGATCCACTGCACCACCGACCCCGTCGTCGTGTGGCAGCACAGTCTCGTCTTCGTCGAGAACTGCATCCACAACGGCAAGCAATTCGATTATTTCGTCTATCCCGGCCACGACCATAATGTCTATGGCATGGATAGGGCACATTTGATTACTAAGATTACGCAGTATTTTAAGGATAATCTGTAATTGGCGTTGCTACGCATAAGAAACAAAAGGAGGGCGGGCCAAATCAATCTGACCCGCCCTCCTTGTTTCGGTTTGTAGGGCTGTCGTACCACGGCAGTCGCTGTGCCGTTTTGTAGGGACGCATCGCATGCGTCCGCCGGTTGCGTTGGCGAACACACGCGGTGTGTCCCTACAGAGTTATTGCACCACAAATTTCCGCGTCACATCGCCTACGGTAATGAAATACATGCCTTGAGGCAATGACGAAACATTAATCTGTTGGTTTTCAGCCGTGATTTGGCCTGTCAATAGGGTTTGACCCATGAGGTTGGTGATACGGTAGGTTTGGTCTGGTAGAGACGTGCCATGGCGCGTCTCTACAAACAAAACACCGTTTGTAGGATTAGGATAAACCATGAAGGTCCCTGCGGTTCCTGAGCCTGTCGAAGGGGTCGAAGGGCCGTCCTCCTCCACACCGTGTACCTCCGAATAAACCGCGTCGCAGTCCTCGTCACCGTATTTGAACACCAGTTCGCCTTCGCTCCAATAGCAGCGCATACCTTCCACGCGCATTCGGTCGCTGTCGCCCATCAGTTTTTCGGGGAAGAAACTGGTGAGGTGGCCGATGCCGCACACGATATTGCCGCTGAAGAGGTCTTCGGGGTCGCTCACACGCAGCATCCGCCAAACCCTGCCCTCATATTCGATTTCTTCCACCGCATCCACATGCATGTCGATGGTTCTTGTTCCGACAACGATTTCCCAATAGTCGCCCACCTCGGCTTCGTAGTCATACAGCACGGTGAACACTTCCAAGGTCTTGTTCCACCAATACACCTTGCCATCGCGCTCATAGACATATTCGTGTGTCACCTCGTCGCGCAATCCCTTGTCGTAAAGCGTGTTGATTTTCACAAGGATATGCGTCGGCTCATCGTTGATGATGGTGTCGCCAGCCTGATACATGTATTGGTAGGTGATGCTACCGTCCTCGTTCTCGATTTCGTAGTACCATTCAAATTGGGGTTGTTGAGGCTGGTTGCCAGGCACATAATCACAATCATAATCGCCTTCGTGATAAAGCAACTCACCGTCTTCAAGGTAGCATCTCATATATGCATATTCTGTGCCGTCATAAACAAATTCATGTGGAAACAATCCCTTTTCATATCCTATTCCCTCTATGATTCGACCATCGTAGATTAAAAAGCCCTCATCGGGGATATAACCCGTCACATATTGGGTGCGGTAAGTATGACCGTTCCAAGTCACGCTGTCAACGCTCTCAACCGTCACAAGACACGTGAATCCCTCCTCAATATCGCAATACCACGTATCACCCTCTTCGGCATTGAAATCATACATCACCGTAAAGGCATCGGTTGAATGATTGTACATGTAAACGACACCGTCCTCCTCATAAACATATCGATAACCATCAATAACGCTGCACAAGTGTCCCTGCACCTCTGCTTCACCAGTCACAGCATGTCTAATGTAATAGAAAGGTGGTTCCGTAATCGGCCCTTGAGACCAGACATGGAAATACCATTCCGCGCCTTGGGGAGCAAATGAGGAAGGCTCATTGATGAAATACGGATCTCTATAGATTAATTCCCCGTCTTGATAAACCTCACCCAAATGGTAGGCAGAACCATCCAAAGGGAATGCTTGGATAGAATATAACAATCCATAATTGCTGCCAATGCCTTCAATCCAATTCCAGTCATGAGGATGATCGCCTTCCTCGCAATTACTGTCAAACCAAAAACGATTTCTCATGCTTCCGTTAATTCCAATCTCGTCAATATCAAATACTGACATCCAATATTGTCCTTCATATTCAAAACCATCACACACGGAAAGTGAGAAGTCATAAATGAGTCGTTCCGTATTCGGTTCCATATC
>LXOW01433221.1_pt1 | contig 18082 bp, 14 predicted proteins | sample 1368591 | NCBI WGS metagenome assembly LXOW01 (sample SAMN04884650, study PRJNA319009) | bovine gut metagenome | isolation source: Cow rumen | host: Bos taurus | place: Italy: Legnaro (PD) | collected 2014-07-09 | reverse complement strand
CTTATGCTTTTTCAACCTCATCCTCACGGATGGTACGACCCATCACGAGGAATGCTGTAGGAGCAGCGATGAACAGTGACGACAGGGTACCGAAGATAACACCCAGGATCATTGCGAACGAGAAGCTGCGGATAGAGTCACCACCAAGGATGAAGATACACAGCAGCACGATCAAGGTCGTTACAGAGGTGTTGATGGTACGAGCCAGCGTCTGGTTCAGCGAGTCGTTGAACAACTGCTGACGGTCACGCTTGCCATAGAGCTGGAAGTTCTCACGGATACGGTCGAACACTACCACCTTATCGTTGATAGAGTAACCGATTACCGTCAGGATAGCACCAATGAATACCTGGTCAATCTCCAGTGACATAGGCAGGACACCCCAGAACAAGGAGTAGCATCCAATAACCACCAGCGCATCCAGAGCCAGTGCAATAACAGCACCTGTTGAGTATGCCAAGTTACGGAAGCGAAGCAAGATATACAGGAAGATGGCAATCAGCGCAATAACAACGCTGATAATAGCACCATAAGTGATATCCTTAGCCACAGCAGGACCTACCTTAGCAGAGCTGATGATAGAACCTCCCTGACGAACATCAGGATTCTTGAAGTCTTCCACATTAGCCTGACTGATAAAACCACCCTTCTTCAGAGCATTGTAAAGGATTGTTTCAGCCTGGTCGTCAACGTCAGGATTGTTGGACTCAATATCCCAGTTCGTGCTCACACGGATGGTCTTGCCATCAGTACCCAAAGCAATAACAGAGGTATTAGCATCCTTACCGGCATTCTCACCAACTGTATTAACGAAAGCACCTGCCAAAGCCAAACGAACCTGCTCTACAGGAGTCTCCTTGTCCAGTGTAACAACATAGTTACGACCACCAGTGAAGTCGATGCTCTGGCTCAAGCCACGAACTGCGAATGAGATGCAGCAAATGACAGCGAACACGCCCCACAAAGTGAAGGACTTCTTGAACATACCCATAAAGTTGTACTTAGCATTCTGCATCAGGTTCTTTGAATAGCCAGTTACGAAGGTAAGACCCAGCCACTTGTCCTTATTCAGGCGGTTCTCATAAACCAGACGGGTCAGGAACACAGCGGTGAAGAACGAGCAGAAGATACCAATAATCCAAGTGGTAGCGAAGCCCTTGACAGGACCTGTACCGAAGAACAACAGGATGAAACCTGTAATCAATGATGTTACGTTTGAGTCGAAGATAGCGCTGAAGGCGTTAGAATAACCCTTCTGAACAGCTTCCTTCATACCCAAGCCACGCTTTAACTCTTCCTTGATACGCTCGTAAATCAGCACGTTAGCATCAACGGCGGTACCCAAGGTCAGGACGATACCGGCGATACCAGGCATCGTCAACGCTGCTTGGAACGAGGTAAGGATACCCAGTGTAAAGAACAGGTTGAACAGCAGGGCAATATCAGCCAAGATACCAGGAATGAAGCCATACAACATAATCATGTAAACCATCAACAATACGAAGGCTACGATGAATGAGATGACACCCTGTTTGATAGACTGGGCACCCAAAGAAGGACCTACCACCTCTTCCTGTACGATGCGGGTTGGTGCAGGCATCTTACCAGAGTTCAAGGTATTAGCCAAGTCCTTGGTAGTCTCAATGGTAAAGTTACCAGTGATCTGAGAGTTACCACCATCAATCTGAGTCAGGATACGAGGAGAACTATAAACAGCGTCATCAAGTACAATAGCTACGCCACGACCGATGTTCTGTTTTGTAATCTGAGACCAGCGACGAGCACCGTCTGAGTTCATCTGCATAGATACAGAGGGATGACCCATCTGGTCGAACTCGTCCTTCGCATTGGTAATCACGTCACCCTCCAATGGAGCACGTCCATTAGGCTCGGTAATCTTCAAAGCATACAAAGCAAATATCTCTCCTTTGGTATTCTCACCACCGAAGTCTTCGGGCTGTGCACCCCAGCGCAACTTACATTCTGCAGGTAGAATCTGACGGGCAATGTCAGAGTAGATTACCTTGTTGACATCAGCAGTATCGCGGGCATTGGCATAACCAACAATAGACAATCCCTGAGGAACGGGCTGGAAAACAGCGAACAAAGGATTCTGCTTCAAAGCCTCAGCTTTTGCCTTCTCGTCAGAAACAGCGGCATCCTTCTTGTTGGCAGCCAACTTAGCAGCCAAATCGTTAGTAGCAGCAACTGCGGTCGTATCGGCTGCAACAGCTGTAGTATCAGCTGCCACCTCTTTCTCTGCCTCACCACCAGTGATAGCAAACTTTTGGTTCAGCTGAGCCCAATAAGGATATATTTCCTGTGAATTGTAGGTCTCCCAGAACTCAAGGTTGGCAGAACCCTGCAGCAATTTACGTACACGCTCAGGCTCTTTGATACCAGGCATCTCCACCATGATACGGCCAGACTGGCCTTCCAACTTCTGGATGTTTGGCTGAACAACGCCAAACTTATCAATACGGTTGCGGACTACGTTGAATGAGTTGTCAACAGCTGACTGTACCTCTGCACGAAGAGCAGACTCCACCTCAGAATCTGAAGACTGAGTGCTCACCTTACCCTTCATCTGCTGGGTAGCAAACACAGCAGCCAAGGGACGACCATTGGAGTTTTTCTTCCAAGCTTTAACAAACAGAGAGATAAAGTCATCTTGACTAGTCTCCTCTTCCTTCTTGGCCTCTTCCATTGATTTCTTGTAGGCTGCATCAGTCTTGTGGTCTGCCAATACATCAACGACGTCAGGCACTGACACCTCAAGAATCACGTTCATACCGCCTTTCAGGTCAAGACCCAGGCCGATCTCCATTTCGCGGCACTGCTTGAATGAATAGATTCCGCAGTACACTTTCTCGTTCATGATTGAGTCGAGGTACTCCTGACCAGCCTCTTCTGTCATGGCTGCTGCCTTGTTTTCATGGTAGCGAGTCACAAAAGAGAAGGAAAGATAGAAGCAGCAAACGAGTATCAGAACGATTGCGACAAATTTTACAATTCCTTTGTTTTGCATTTTGTTTATTATGTTATTTAATTTTATGATTGCTCTATTTAAGCCTGCAAATATACTTATTTTTCTGAATTTACCGAAATTTCTCGCTGAAATTCGTCATTTTTTATTGTTTTCACCTTATTTTTAGCCAACAAATCACCGGATTATGGTCACTTGCGTCCATTTTATCGTCCACTTGACAATTATAAGGCTGTATATCTTTCGAACAAAAAACATGGTCAATCCTGAAAGAAAATGCTTTCTGATTATATGACAAACCAATGCCTCGACCTGTGGCCACAAAGCAGTCCGTCAAGACCTCGCCCATCGTGTGGCGAGAATAGGAAATAGGATTATCGTTAAAATCGCCACAAACGATGACCGGATGATTAGCATGCTCTTCCACATAGTCCCTGACAGCTCTTATCTGAGCAGCTCTCTTGGCATTAGCCTCTGCCAGTTTCACCAACAACAGGGCCGATTCTGTCCGCAAAGAATCACGGGGCATTTCTCCCTTGATGATTTGCCTATATTGCTTTCGATCCTCTGTGGACAAATGGCAACTTTCAAAATGGTTATTCACAACTATGAGCGTATCCTCTCCCACCTTGAGCCACCAGGCTGCACTACCATTGGCCAACGAAGAATAGTCTATTCGTTCACGCTTTACAATCGGAAATCGCGTATGAATGCCCAATGCATTGAGTGTTAACTCGTTATTTGCGAGAACGAGAGTATCGTTATAAGGCCATATCTTAGCATACTCACGAAGCACGTAACGTCTCCAAGTATCGGCATCTTCCTGTAAACAAACTATATCAGCTTGTTGTTCCTGCAGATAGTCACGCACCTTCTCAAAACCATTTTCATACTTATAATTCCCACCATAGGAGCACACATTATACGATACCAGTTTGATAGCACCTTCCGGAATCTCTTGGGAGGTATGAAGAGGCATATATATAGATATAGGTACGTACGCGAGAATGAAACCCACAAAAGGCACCCAGGCTCTTGTCCATTTAAAAATCAGCCAGAACAGCAAGAAAGCCATGTTTACCAGCAAGAAGAAAGGAAAGGTCATACCAACTGTTGACAACATCGGATGGTCTGTAGGATTCAGATGATCACTATAGCCCACCAACAGCATCACAATAACAGTGGCCACATTGGCCCCTGTCAGCATTTGGATTGTAAACTTCTTCAACTGCTTAATCACCTCGGTCTATACGAATTTAGTTTTTTCGGCTTTGGTCGAAAAGCTTTTGCTTCTCTTCCTTCGTCAGACTGTCGTAACCACTCTTGCGAATTTTATCGAGTATAGCATCTATCTCCTCTTGGTTCTTACGCTTACGGGCATTGTACTCTTCATCAGTTTCGCGCTGCTGATGGGTGTGTTCTGCCTTCATCCTAGACTTTTGCTGACGCTCATTAAACTTACGCATCATATTGACGAAAAACTCCTGACCTTGACTGCGTCCGAAACGCTGGCTGGAATCAGGATGATTACGCCAATAACGAATAAGCAGGAAACCAAAGAGCATACCACCCAAGTGAGCCATGTGAGCCACTCCATCATTAGGACCACCCATAGCCGAGAACAATTCTATGGCAATATATCCTACGATGAGCCACTTTGCCTTGATGGGGAATGGGAAAGGGATGATAAACAGTCGTTCATTAGGGAATATCATACCAAAGGCCAGCAAGATACCATAAACTCCACCTGATGCACCAAGAGTTGACCAATTATTAAGGTATTGGGCTATTGACATTTGTACAATACCATCTGTCGTCTTTACTGGAATAATCGTATCCAATGGCAGCATAGAAAGATTAGGATCAGAAACATATTGCACATACTGCACTATCTCCTGAATAACACCTGCACCAACTCCACAGACGATGTAATAAAAAAGGAATTTCTTCGGTCCCCATACTCTCTCTATCACACTACCAAACATCCATAGGGCAAACATATTAAATAATAAATGTGTCCATCCTCCATGAAGAAACATATAAGTGATAAATTGGTAGACATAAAAATCGCTAGCCATGAAAAAATGTAAGGTACACCAATCTGCCAAAACAGATGCTTCTGGATGACTTGAGTTTAATATCCATTGTGCCAAGAACGCCAAGATATTGACAATGAGCAGATTCTTGGTCATTGTAGGTATATTGTTCATCTCACTATTTTCTGATTTATGAATTTACGATTATTTGATTCCACGATTTCTCGCTTTTCGGGCACAAAATTACTAAAAATATCTGTTTATTTGCACGTTTTTGGGCCAATACACACTTTTTTTTGGTTAAAATGCAATTTTTTTTCGATTTTTGTTTGTTTTTTGCCAACTTTATCTTATATTTGCGTCAGAATTTTCACCTTTATCTATTAATAATTCATTTAAAAACAACAAAATTATGAACAAGACAGAATTAATTGACAAGATTGCAGCTGGTGCTGGTCTGACCAAAGTTGACGCAAAGAAGGCTCTCGACGCCACAGTAGAAGCTATCAAGGGTGCTCTGAAGAAGGGTGACAAGGTTCAGCTCGTAGGTTTCGGTACTTTCGACGTAGTTAAGAAGCCCGCTCGTGAGGGTATCAACCCCGCTACCAAGCAGAAGATTAAGATTGCTGCCAAGAAGGTTGCTAAGTTCAAGGCTGGTGCTGAGCTCGCCGACGCTGTTAACAAGTAATCCTTGTCAATAAAAAATCAAAAAGAAAGGCTTCATCGATTTGATGAAGCCTTCTTTTTTTTATTAAAAGTACAGTGAAAAGCAAACTATTCACTGTACACTATTCACTTTATTACTGGGGCTGTTTGCCAATGTAGGCCAAGATACCACCATCAACATAGAGTATATGACCATTGACAGCGTCAGAGGCATGAGAAGCCAGGAAGACTGCGGGGCCACCCAACTCAGAAGGATCGAGCCAACGGCCTGCGGGAGTCTTGGCGCAGATGAAACTGTCAAATGGGTGACGGCTTCCGTCTGGCTGACGTTCACGAAGAGGAGCGGTCTGAGGTGTAGCGATGTAGCCCGGGCCAATACCGTTACACTGAATGTTGTACTCACCATACTCTGAGCAGATGTTGCGGGTCAGCATCTTTAAGCCACCCTTCGCAGCAGCGTAGGCAGAAACGGTCTCACGACCCAACTCTGACATCATCGAGCAGATATTGATAATCTTACCCTCCTTACGCTCCATCATCTCAGGGATAACAGCACTAGCTACTATGAAAGGAGCTACCAAATCGACGTCAATGACCTGCTGGAACTCTGCACGCTTCATCTCATGCATGGGAATGCGCTTGATGATACCAGCGTTGTTCACCAAAATGTCAATCTGACCAACCTCAGCGTGAATCTTCTCAACGAGAGCCTTCACGTCATCCTCCTTCGTTACGTCACAAACGTAGCCGTGTACATTCGTGATACCAGCCTCCTTGTAGTTAGCCAGACCACGCTCCAAAGCAGCCTCGTTGATGTCGTTGAAGATAATGTTCTTAATACCAGCGGCTACAAATGCCTTTGCAATGTTGAAGCCGATTCCGTAAGATGCACCAGTAATCCAGGCATTCTTACCTTCCAATGAAAATGGATTTGCCATAATAGTTTTGTTTTTATTTTAAATCAGTAATTTGAAAAAAATCTTGATCTCCGTAATCCAGGTTCTCACCACCCATACCCCAGATGAAGGTGTAGTTGTGAGTAGCAGCAGCTGAGTGAATGCTCCATTCAGGCGAAAGCACAGCCTGTTCACCACGCATCCAGATGTGGCGTGTCTCCTGCGGTTCTCCCATCAGGTGGCACACAGCCTGGTCCTCAGGCAATTCAAAATAGAAATAGGCTTCCATGCGACGCGAATGGACATGAGCAGGCATAGTGTTCCACACAGAACCTGGAGCCAACTCTGTCATACCCATCTGCAACTGACAGGTTGGTAGCACCTGATTGACCAGCATCTTATTGATATCGCGCTCGTTCGACATCTCCAACGAGCCCATGTGGGCTACCACCGCATTCTGTTTATTCACCTTTTTACAAGGATAGGACATGTGAGCCGTTGCCGAGTTAAAGTAGAACTTGGCAGGCTTTTCTGCATCCTTTGAGCAGAAAACCACCTCGCGGTCACCACTACCTATATATAATGCCTCCTTATAGTCCAAGTCAAACACCTCATCACCAACCTTGATGCAGCCAGCACCACCCACATTATATACACCCACCTCACGACGTTGGGTAAAGCAGGGTGCCTTCAATGGGTCAATAGCTTCCAATGTTAGCGCTTCCTTCACAGGCATGGCACCTCCCACTACGATGCGATCGTACATGGAATAAACCATATTCACCTCATCCTTGGCAAACAGATTCTCAATGAGGAAATCACGGCGTAAACGCTGGGTGTCGTAGTGCTTCACATCCTCTGGATGAGCCGCATAGCGTATCTCATAATTTGTCTTCATATCAAGTCTTGATTCGTTTTAGTTCGTTTCCAATTTGCAAAGATAACATTTTTTTCCGAACTACCAACATAATTGCCTTAGTTTTAATTTAGATTAATAATTAAAGGAACAGAATGACTCAACTACAAGTATTAATTGTCACAATTGCTACCATTAAGTCTCGCAATTGCTACTATTAAGTCTCGCAATTATTAGTATTAATGTACGGGAACCATGCCGTTGTTTATTCCGTTTACGATGGTTGTCTCACCCACGCCCCATAACAAAAACGTAAAAGAGCGACCTCGGATTGAAATCACTCTTTTTACGTTGTCCAAGGCGGATTCGAACCACCACAAACAGAACCAAAACCTGTTGTGCTACCATTACACCATTGGACAATCGCACAAATACGGATGCAAAGGTAATCATTTTCTGGCATACAGCCAAAAAATTTAATTAGAAATTAGGAATTAGTAATTAGAAATTATGATTACCTTACAAGCCTTATGTGTTATCTGACGATGAGCAGATAGTAGTTCTTCTTACCCTTTTGGGCCAGCAGGTACTTACCGTCAATGAGGTCTTCGGCAGTGACAGGACGATTCTGGTCAGTCAGCTTCTCCTTGTTCAGCGATACGCCACCACCCTGCACCATCTTACGCATCTCGCCCTTCGAGGGGAATACGGGAGCTACGGTTGTGAACAGCTCGATAGCGGGCTGACCTAACTGGTCCTTAGAAACCTCGAACTGGGGCACACCGTCAAACACGTCGAGGAAGGTCTGCTCGTCCAGCTTCTCCAATCCCTCCTTGGTTGACTTACCAAACAAGAGGTTAGAGGCTTCAATGGCAGCGTCGAGGGCTTCCTGAGAATGTACCATGACGGTAACCTCTTCAGCCAGACGCTTCTGAAGTACACGACGACCAGGATCCTGCTTGTGCTCCTCGACGAGGGCGTCGATGACTTCCTTCTCCAACGAGGTGAATATCTTGATGTATTTCTCGGCATCATCATCGCTGACGTTGAGCCAGAACTGATAGAACTTATACGGGGTTGTGCGCTTGGGATCGAGCCAGATATTTCCGGACTCAGTCTTACCGAACTTCTTACCATCGCTCTTGGTAATCAGCGGACAGGTCAGGGCAAAGGCCTCGTTCTCGTAGCCCAAGGTACGACGGATCAGTTCTGTACCAGTAGTAATGTTACCCCACTGGTCGTTACCGCCTAACTGCAACTTACAGTTCTTGTGCTGATAGAGATAGAGGAAATCGTAGCCCTGCAGGAGCTGGTAGGTGAACTCGGTGAAGCTGAGACCGTCGCGAGCCGTACCGTTCAAACGCTGCTGCACGCTGTCCTTAGCCATCATGTAGTTGACAGTGATGTGTTTACCCACCTCACGGGCAAAGTCCAGGAAGGTAAAGTCCTTCATCCAGTCGTAGTTATTCACCATCTCAGCAGCATTAGCATCCTTAGACTCAAAGTCCAGGAACTTAGAAACTTGTGCTTTGATGCACTCTTGGTTATGACGAAGGGTCTCCTCGTTCAGCAGATTGCGCTCCTGAGACTTACCCGAGGGGTCACCAATCATACCAGTAGCGCCACCCACCAGAATAATGGGCTTATGACCACAGCGCTGCAAGTGACGCAGCATCATGATACCACAAAGGTGACCGATATGAAGAGAATCAGCCGTGGGGTCGGTACCCAAATAGGCCGTAACCATTTCTTTCTGGAGCAGTTCTTCCGTGCCAGGCATCATCTGAGCCAGCATTCCGCGCCATTTCAGTTCTTCAACAAAGTTTTTCATATTCTATATTATATTTATTTTCAATATTATAAGTCTCTACGGCACCGGGTCGTAGCCTGAACCTCCCCAGGGGTTGCACCTCAAGATGCGCCAGATAGCGAGATAGAGTCCTTTAATCGGCCCATGCTTTATCAATGCTTGGCGGGCATACTCACTACAGGTAGGAGTAAATCGGCATGAGGGGCCCAGCAATGGAGAGATGACCAACTGATAGAAGCGGATGGGCAACAACAACAGCCAGACAATGCTTTGTGACAACAGATGGACTATTGTTCTCATTTCCCACTCCCCCGCTTTTCGTTTCTTTCACCTATTCGCTGCATCAGCGATACCAGTTTCCGTTCGACGGATGAAGAAGGTTCATGCTGGTCAGATAGCCATACACAGGCTATCAGTAATTGCTGGGTGTCAGACAGTGAATTTGTCAGCAGTTCCTTATGACGACGATAGCTTTCACGAATCTGCCGTTTCACTCTATTGCGATCAACAGCATGCTTGAAATGCTTCTTGGGAACACTTATCAGCAACTGTACCGAAGCTTCATCTTCCCTGCGTTCTCTCGTCATATAGACCACTCGTAAGGGGAAAGCCGCCATGGAGTGGCTGCATCCTCCGCCGAAGAGCATCTCTATCAGCTGCCTGCTGACCATGCGCTCTTGTTTGGGAAACGATGAACGCCCGGCGTTGAGCATATATCCTTTATCCTTGTTTCTCCAACAGGAAGTGCTGCAAGGCACTTGTCATAGAAGGATACTTCTCCGTAGGAGCCTCCAAGTCGAGACGCAGACCTGCGTCCTTCACAGCCTTTGCTGTAGCAGGACCGAAGGTGGCTATGGCAATCTCTCCCTGATTGAAGCCGGGGAAGTTCTTGGTGAGTGACTCAATACCAGAGGGGCTGAAGAAAATCAGCATATCGTAATCGAAGTTCTTCACTTCCTCAGGAGTGAAGTCATTGCTAACCGTGCGATACATCACACACTCACGATGAACAAGTTTCTTGGCATCGAGCATCTTGGCAACACTATCGTTATGAACATCGCTCATGGGCACAAGATATTTCTCCGTCTTATGCTTAGCCATCGTAGGAATCAAGTCGTCAATCTTACCTGTCGTACCGAAGAACACCTTGCGCTTACGGTATTGGACATATTTCTGGATATAGAGTGAAATAGTTTCTGTCACACAGAAATACTTCATATCCTCTGGTATGGTAACACGCATCTCCTTTGCCAGCGTGAAATAGTTGTCAATAGCATGGCGAGATGTGAAAACTACGGCAGTATAGTCAAGGATGTTAACCTTCTGCGCACGAAACTCTTTTGCTGTTATCCCTTCCACCTTGATAAAAGGGCGGAATACGAGTTCAACTCCATATTTTGATGCAATATCATAATACGGTGACTTCTCACTAGATGGTTTTGGTTGTGAAACCAAGATTTTCTTTATCATCGATGTCCTAAAAATTTATTTTCAACATGTTCGCCGTAGCGTTCAAAATACTCCATACAAAAAGTAAAGGAACGATTTCGAGCGCACAAAAGTACAAAATAATTTGCAATTTAACGACATTTCGACTAAAAAAGATGATAAAGCACTTGTAAAATGTCAGTATTTTAATGATTGTCAACACAACAAGAACATAAACGGAAGCACTTGCAACGGAAATATCGAAATATCCGTTTATCATCATAATAGGGAACATCAGGATACCCTCAACGGAGGAAATGAACAGGAAAGAGCGCATCCATTGTTTGTTTCTTTTACTATCAAATAGAACCAGATTGACTATGGTGTAAAGTATAGCTTTCAACAAATAGTAACCCATTATGATGCCCCAATATATCAAGATCAGATAATAGGGAGAACGGAGAATGTAGGTTTCTCCTATATAATATAAGGTGTAAAAATAGAACAGCAGCGAAATCAGCAGACTTGCCAACATGACCAGGAAGAACTGGAAGCGAAACTCTACAGCGGTTTCCGATACTTCTGATGACACATCACGGGAGAAGTAGAAGAAAGACTTGAACTGGTGCAACAAGAAATCCTTCACACTGGAAAAGGCAACCACAATCATGATAAAACATAGCAATAGCAGGCCTGTCATCAGATTGTCGGCATGAACAGTATAAGGGACGGGGTCACCCGCAATGCCATTTCGACCGCCTTGTAATTCTGGGTGAAAGAGAGTGTCCTTTGAAAAGAAGCCCTCACGGTAATATTGCGGGATATCGACATCCAGCATATTGTGCCCTCTGTCATGTCCTGGCAAATGAAGCGTATCGGGCCTTCCACTCCAATGAATCTCACCGGGCTTGAAATGCGACTGGATGATAGAGTCCTGTTGGGCAGGAGTGGCATCACGAGGCAACCACTTCAACACCTGTGCTGGAGTAAGTTGGCGGTAGGTGGCAACTACCGAATCACCTCCCACCGCCGTATATTGCTGTTGTATGCTGTCTGTAACTATCAACTCTTACAAGGCAAATTCACGCTTTATATCCTCTACTCGGTCCAGTTTCTCCCAAGTAAAGAGTTCTACGTCAATGGTCTTCGTCTCGTGATAACGGCTGGTAAAGATTTTCCTGACGACCTTATTCTGACGCCCCATGTGTCCATAGGCAGCCGTTTCCAAATACATAGGCTGACGCAGTTTCAAGGTTCTCTCAATAGCCTTCGGGCGCAAATCGAACAACTTTTCTATGCGTTTAGCTATCTCACCGTCTGTCATGTTCACACGGCTACGGCCATAGGTATTGACATAGATATTCATGGGCTTGGCCACACCGATGGCATAGCTGATCTGTACCAGCATCTCGTCGGCCACTCCTGCGGCCACCATATTCTTGGCAATATGGCGGGCAGCATAGGCAGCAGAGCGATCTACCTTTGAAGAATCCTTGCCAGAGAAAGCGCCGCCACCATGGGCACCCTTTCCCCCATAGGTATCGACAATAATCTTACGGCCTGTCAAGCCCGTATCTCCATGAGGGCCGCCAATCACGAACTTGCCCGTCGGGTTGACGTAGTACTTGATGTCGTCGCCAAAGAGGGCGAGCACCTTCTGTGAATGAATCTTCGACTTGACACGTGGAATCAGGATGTTGATGACATCCTCGCGAATCTTGGCCAGCATGCGCTCGTCGTCGCTGTCAAACTCGTCGTGCTGGGTAGATACAACGATGGTATCAATGCGCTCTGGGATGCCGGCATCGCTGTACTGGATAGTCACCTGGCTCTTTGAGTCTGGGCGCAGATAAGTCATCTCCCTACCCTCTTTGCGTATCTCAGCCAACGTTTGCATGATCAGGTGAGCCAAATCGAGCGAAACGGGCATCAGGCTCTCCGTCTCGTTGGTGGCATAGCCGAACATCATGCCCTGGTCGCCTGCACCCTGCTCGTCTTCATCGCCATTATCCACACCGCGATTGATGTCCTCACTCTGCTCATGGATAGCAGTCAGGATACCACAGGAATTGCCATCAAACTGGTATTCTGCCTTGGTATAACCTATTCTCTTGATTGTATTACGAGCAATGGTCTGCAAGTCGATATAGACCTCACTCCTTACCTCGCCCATAATAACAACCTGCCCGGTGGTAACAAACGACTCGCAAGCCACACGGGCATGTTCGTCGTAAGCCAGGAACTGGTCTAAGATGGCGTCACTTATCTGATCGGCCACCTTATCGGGATGGCCCTCTGAAACTGATTCTGATGAAAACAAATATGACATAGTTACGAATTTTGCGTGCAAAGGTAGTGCAAATCGAGCGAAACACCAAATTAATTTGGATATTTCCGAGATGCAGCCTACCTTCGACGAAGTCAAAGGTACAAATTTTAAATGAGAAATGAGTAATGAGAAATGAGAAATGAGGACTCGACCCTTGGTCGCTTTGACCTTTAGGTCTAAGAATGAGAAATTAAAATGAGGAATGAGAAATACTCCCTCTCAAGAGTATTTCCCATTCTTCACGTTCTTTCTAATTTTATCGTATTACTTCTTCACCAGGTCAGGAGTCATAATCACCTCAATGTGATTACCACTCTTCAGCAACTGGTTGAGGAAGTCGCGAACAGAATCTACGGTCAGAGCCTCAACGGTCTTCTTGTAATCGGTATGGAAATCAAGACCATATTCCTTAAAGACATTGATGGTGTTGATCCAGTAGCTATTCTTCTTGGCATCGATGTCAGCCTGCTTCAGCATAAAGTCCTTCACCTTCTGCAACTGGTCGGCATCTACCTTCTTGGTCATGCTCTGGATACCCTCGTGAAGCAGACGAACAGCCAGCTCCGACTTGTCAGGATTCATAGGACAGTAAGCCTGCAACATGGCCTTGGGCTGCTTAGAACCTGTTGAGAAGTAACCGGCAGCACCACAAGAGTAGGCAGCGCTCTCATCCTCACGGATAGTCTTCAGGTAAATCATAGAGAGAATCTGTCCGACAGCGTCAATCTTCACATTGTTCTCCAGGGTGTAAGGCATCTCGGCATACCACATCTCACGGGCTGTAGCCTTTGGCGACTCAGTCTTCACCTTGAACTGGTTAACAACCTTACCCTTGGCAAAGGTCATTACCTCTTTGAAGTCCTCAGCCTTCTTCTTGGTAGCAGGCAGCGAGGCGATGTACTGCTCGATGAGTGGACGGATGGTCTGCTCGTCGAAGTTACCAGCAATCACGAAGGTGAACTGGCCAGCATTCTGGTAGCGCTCCTTTGCAATCTGCAGGATACGGTCGTAGTTGATGTCCTTGATGTCCTCCAACTGAGGATTGTTGAAGCGAGGATTATGACCATAGGTGGTAGTAGCCACTGAGTCAGAGAATACTGCGTCAGGCGACAGCGACTTGTTCTTCAGGGCCATGTCAAGCTGAGTCAGCAGGTTCTGGAACTGCTTGTCGTCCTTCTTCACGTTGGTGAAGTAGAGGTATGACATCTGGAACATGGTCTCGACATCCTTCGGAGTAGAGTGGGCATTCAGGTATTGACGGGTATAAGCCAGGCTGAGGTCGGCATTTACCTCCTTACCAGCCAGTGCTTTCTGCAATTCTGTGCTGGAGAAGTTGCCCAGTCCGCTCAGACCGATGACGGTGTCAAACAGCTTCAGGTTGGTATAGTCAGCAGGGCCATAGAGTGACTGACCGCCCTTTGAGAAGGCCTGCATCTGAATCTCGTCGTCTTTGAAGTCAGTCTTCTTCAAGATAACGGTAGCACCGTTAGAGAGCTGCAACTCCTTATAGCCGAAGGTCTTGTTCTCGCTCTCCTTTGTAATCTTACCCTTCTTGATCTTTGAAACATCCAGCAGAGGCTCGTCCTTCACATTATCCACGTATGCCTCCAGCTTCTCTGCACGTGCTGCAGCGATGGCAGCGGCCATATCCTTCTCGGTCGGGTGAACCTTACCCTCCTTGTCCTGAGCCATGATCATGACAACAAGGTTGCTGTCTGTCGGGCTAATCAACTCGGGCAGCATCTGGTTGATGGCCTGAACGGGAATGTTGGGGGCAATCTGCTGCATGGTCTGATAGAGCACGTCCAATGGTGGGATAGGCTCGTTGGTCAGATAGTGGTCGCGATAGGCATCGCCGAACTCGTCGTTCTTACGCTTGTCGCGGTTGGTATAGCGCTTCTCCAAACCACTCAGATAGTCGGCCTTGGCACGCTCGTACTCCGTAGCGGTGAAGCCGAACTCTCGGGCACGCTTGGCCTCGCGGTAGAGCACCTGCAGGGTCTCCATCTCCTTACCCTCCTTGGGTACACCTATCAGCTCGAAGCAGTCCTTGGTCCTTGAGAGCAGGTAGTTGCTGTCGTCGGCAAATCCCTGGAAGAAGGGGCAGGCGGCATCCTCTGTCATTTCCGACAGACGCTGATTAATCATCTGTGAGATAACGTTGACGGCATAGTCCTGAATGAGATAAGCCATGCTGGCCTTATCCTCGGGCTTGGTGGCATCGTGCTTCATCATCACGAAGACATTAGCCATTCGCATCTCCTTATCCTTTTCATAGACATAGATAGCCTCCTTGTTGTCGGGAACGGCCTCAGCCACCACCTTAGGCGCATTGGCAGGCACCTTGATGCCACCGAACAGCTCCTTAATCTTAGCCTCCATGTGGTTAACATCAACGTCGCCCACTACGATGATGGCCTGGTTGTCGGGACGATACCACTTCTGGTAGTAGGCACGCAGGGTCTGTGGCTTGAAGCTGTCGATAACCGACATCAGACCGATGGGAAGTCGTACGCCATACTTGGAACCGGGATATACCTTAGGCAGGGCACGCTGCAGCATACGCTGTGAAGGACCCTCGCCCAGTCGCCACTCGTTATGAACCACGTCGCGCTCCTTGTCAATCTCGTCGGGCTCCAGTGACAGGCCGTTCGACCAGTCTTTCAGAATAAGCAGACAGGAGTCGAGCGCTGTGGCACGCTTGGTGGGCACGTTGCAGACGCGGTAAACCGTCTGGTCGATAGAGGTATAGGCATTCAGGTCGCTACCGAACTCTACGCCCAGTGAACGACAGAACTCAATGATGCCATTACCCTTAAAATGCTCAGAGCCGTTGAAGGCCATGTGCTCCAGGAAGTGGGCAAGACCACGCTGCGACTCGTCCTCATTAATAGAGCCTACACGCTGGGCAATATAAAAATTGGCAACGTGTTCGGGATACTCGTTGTGACGGATGTAATAGGTCAATCCGTTGTCCAGCTTACCAATGCGTACGGCAGGGTCAACGGGGATGGGTGGCATCTGCATAGGCTGAGCCACCATAGCGGTTGTGCCTAACAGCATCAACACTGCTACAAAAAGTTTTCTCAGTTTCATCGTTTTTGAATATAGTTAGTTGAATAATTAATGATTGCACGTTTTGACGCACAAAGTTACATAAAAACTACACGCATTGTTCAAAAATGTACAGTTTATTAATGTTTTTTATACAATATACCCCCTTTGAATACTTTCGGAGTATTCTGANNAACTACACTCAACGTGCCAAAATGTGCATTTTATTAATGTTTTTTATACAATATACCCCCTTTGAATACTTTCGGAGTATTCTGAAATAGTCCGAAAGAAAATAAAATTAGTCCGAAAGAAATCAAAGAAACATAAAAAGGTGCCCTAGGCTATGCCAGAGCACCTTTCTTTGTTATTGTTATTTCAGTCGTTTAATTACTTGCGCTGATGAAATAGGCATTCATTACCTCTATCTTTCCACCATATTCTCCACGAGTACCAACGATTGTGATGGTAGAGCCATTCTTTATTCCATAGGTGGTAACAAGTTCCTGGAACTTCTTCTTGGCACCACCCTTTTCAGAGAGTACGCCATATACATAAACAGAACCTGTAGCATCTTCCAAGTCGAAGTTACCATACTGGTCACCATCCTTCAAGTTCTTCACTGTACCTGTCAACTGATACCATACATCCGTACTAACAGAAGCAGCATTGAAGTCAGCCACGCTGATAATGGTCGAACCATCAGCACCAGTCGTAGAAGATCCGCCTTCAGAGGTCTTACCATTCAGCGATACCAACCAGTTCTTCTTGTTAGAGAACTCTGGAACATTGCCTTGATAATAAATAACTTTACCACATACAACAACTTCGTCACCTTTCTGAATCTGAGTCTGGCCTTCCTCCCAAGGTTTGTTGTCGAAGAAATAGCTGCCATAAACAGTAAACACATTTTCCTCCTTACCGTCAGCTGAGATATTATAAGTGGCAGTTCCAAATTGTGCACTATAGGTATACTTGATACTTGAAATCTTACCCTTTACATAGACATCAATGGGAGACACCACATCTGCGCCAAGCGTCTTGACATAGTCAATAGCTGCTGTCACATTGTATGGATCTTCTTTGGTACCCGTTCCTGTTGGTGGATTAGAAATACCCTCCTGCTTAACTGTAAACTTCACAGAAGATGAAGATTCTGAATTACTAGAGCTGAACTCAATTTGTGCCTCACGACTATCTGCTACGTTCGGATTAGCATAGAATGTGAAGATTGTTGTATCAGCAGGAGACGGATCATAGATACTCTTGACACCAGCAACAAACTTAGAGGATGTCATACGGAGCCATGACTGAACCTCTGCAGGAATTGAGAGGTTAACGCCATTACCTTTAAAGGCTGCCTTAACAGAGAACTCTCCTCCTTCCTTGGGAATTGTCAATTCGTTTTCTGATAGCGATACAAGAGACTTCTTCACATTCAAAATGGTAACATCGGCGAATTGCATAACTTCCTTATATACAGTTGTTCCACCTTCTACGGTCACTTCGTCACCTAGATCAATGCCCCAACTCTTGAGAGGATAATTCTTGAGTTTACCATCCTTATCTGCCGCACCATAAACCAAAATAGTTCCTGTTGCATCAGTAATATAGAAGTTTCCATATTGCTCATAATTACCATACCAACCGGTAACAATACCTGTCACACGATAACTCTTACCAGGAACACCTGCCAACACTTCAGCTACAGTAGCATCGGATGCTTCCAATGATCCTTGACGTACCTTGATAAATTGTTTTTTGCTACCAACACTGAGTCGCAAATCGGTCTCACGTCCGCCACTAACAGCATCGGCATGGAATGTCAAAGTTGTCTCACCAGCAGAACCAGCCAATTTGTCAACGGATAGCCATGACAACTCACCTTCTGTCTTTTCCTTATTCAGTTTAACAGGTAGGGGATAGTACAATTTCTTCTTAACCCCATCTATGGTAACCTCCACAGAGAATATATCATCAAACTTCCAGTCTGCATCAGCATTCAACTTCACAACAGCATC
>LXOW01193807.1_pt1 | contig 18095 bp, 21 predicted proteins | sample 1368591 | NCBI WGS metagenome assembly LXOW01 (sample SAMN04884650, study PRJNA319009) | bovine gut metagenome | isolation source: Cow rumen | host: Bos taurus | place: Italy: Legnaro (PD) | collected 2014-07-09 | reverse complement strand
CCATACGAGAACTCAGTTTTCGGGAACTCCTTTGAGAGCGCTGCCGCATCCTTTTCATCTGCGCATGCGGCATATTTCGGGGCGAACTCTTTCAGCTGCTCTCTGAACAGGTCGGTATTATGACCGCATGACAAAGCAAGGACCTTGAAAAGATCCTTGTGTCTGCGTACTACTTCTAAAGTTTGTGTTCCTATGGAGCCCGTGGACCCCAGTACAACTAATTGCTTCATAATTCTATCTAACAAAGAGGTTTACAGCCGCATATACGACAGGCGCTGTGAAGAGCACCGAATCTATGCGGTCCATGATGCCGCCGTGTCCCGGGATCAGATTCGAGTAATCCTTGATACCCATCTTGCGCTTGAAAGCCGATGCAACGAGGTCGCCCAGTTCTGCCAGTATGGACCCTACCAGGCCCAGCACAAGGCAGAGGATGATGTATTGTCTTGCTGCGATAAGAGCAAAGATAAGCGATCCGATGATGCCGAATGCTATGCCGCCTATCGAGCCCTCGCGGGTCTTCTTGGGGCTCAGGACAGGCGCTATCTTGTGAGTTCCGAAATAGCAGCCGATAAGGTATCCGCCCGTATCGGACATGTATGCGATGATAAAGGGCATCCATACCCACCTGTGAGCGATATTATCTATCATTACTATGTACGATACCATCAGCAGTATGTAGATGATGCCGAAAAATGTATAGGTCGGTCCCAGGATATTATGATGCGGATCGCAGAGTATCATCAGCGTGCATGCGATAAAGATGAGGGAAAACCACATCGGGAGCATGTCCTCGTAGAACTCCAAGTCCTTTACGATAAAGCAGGACGCAAAAAGCGCAGCATAAAGTGCAAAGGCCGCAGCTATTCCTACCGCAAAGGCGCATTTTATCTCGAGATTCTTGAATCCGTCATAGAATTCCTTTAATGCCAGAACGCTTAATACAAGGCAGGCACAAAGAAGAGGGATCTTTCCCAGAAAAAGAAATACCAGAAGCGGCAGCATTATTGCTACCGATATAAGTCTTGTCTTCACTTGACACCTCCGAAGCGTCTGTCTCTTTGCTGATAGATTTCCAGAGCCTTTTCATATTCCTCGGGCGTAAAGTCCGGCCAGTAGGTCGGGACCACCACGAGCTCTGAATATGCAGACTGCCAGGTCAGGAAATTCGATAATCTCATTTCCCCGCCCGTTCTGATGATGAGATCGGGATCGGGCATACCCTTTGTGTAGAGGAGCTCCGAAAAGCTCTCCTCTGTTATTTCATCCGGAGCCATGCCTTTTTCTATCGCCGACTTTACGGCATTTACGATCTCGGCGCGGCCTCCGTAGTTGATAGCTATGTTGAATACCAGGCCCGTGTTGTTTTTCGTTGTTTCTATAGCCCTTTCGGCTGCTTTTTTCGAATCGGACGGGATAACGGACCAGTCACCTATCAGGTTTACGATAACGTTATTCTTGTATAATTCTTTCAATTCCGACTCAACGTACTTGATGAGCAGCTTGAAAATGCCGGAGACCTCGTCTTCAGGGCGTTTCCAGTTCTCTGTCGAAAAGGCATAGACGGTCAGATACTTTATCCCGAGCTTATCGGAATGCTTTACGATCTCTCTCAGGGCTTTCATCCCCTCGTTATGACCCTTTATCCTGATCTGGCCGCGTTCCTTTGCCCAGCGGCCGTTGCCGTCCATTATTATCGCAACGTGTTGTGGTATCAGTTCTTTGTTCAGCATAAAATAAAAGATGAAGTGGGGCAAACAAGCCCCACTTTATTAAATCTCCATGAGTTCCTTTTCTTTATCCGAAACGATCTTGTCGATCTCTTTCATGCAGTCATCCGTGAGTTTCTGTATCTCTTCAAGGTCGAGCTTGACGTCGTCTTCTGTAAGTTCTCCGTCCTTTTCGAGCTTCTTGACCTCGTCGTTTGCATCACGGCGCAGATTTCTTACTGCGACCTTGTGCTCCTCACCTATCTTCTTGATCTGCTTGGTCTTTTCCTTACGTGTTTCCTCTGTTACAGGGGGAATGGTGAGTCTGATGACCTTGCCGTCATTGGACGGATTGATGCCGATATTCGAAGTCATGATAGCCTTTTCGATAGTCTTTACCGTCGAGGGATCAAAGGGCGAGATCATGAGAGTTCTGGGATCGGGCACCGATATATTGGACATATTCTTAAGCGGTGTCGGTGTGCCGTAGTAATCTACAACGATCTGATCGAGCAGAGCGGCATTGGCTCTTCCTGCTCTGATGCTGTTCAGGTCCTCTTTGAGTACGCTGATGGTCTTTGACATCTTTTCCTTATATTTTTCCTGGGGTGTGCTCATAATGTCCTCCTACTCTATTATAGTTCCGATCTCTTCGCCGGAAACGGCTCTTAAAATGCCGTTCGGTTCGGATAATCCGAAGCAGTGTATCGTCATCTTGTTATCGCGGCAAAGGCTTGCTGCGGTGCTGTCCATGACCTGAAGATTCTTTTCAAGTACCTCCTGATGCGTAAGACGCGAATAACGCTTAGCATTGGGATTGATCTCGGGATCGCTGTCATAGACCGCGTCTACTTTCTTTGCAAGAAGTATAACGTCGCACTTCATTTCCGTAGCCCTTAAAGCCGCCGTTGTATCCGTTGAGAAGTACGGGCTTCCTATGCCGCAGGCGAAGATGACTACCTCGCCCTTCTCAAGCTGATGGAGGGCTCTGCCTCTTACATAGGGTTCGGCTATCTGTCTCATTTCAATAGCCGTATGTACCCTTGCCGGGACCTCGCAGCGTCTTAATGCATCCTGCAGCGCCAGAGCGTTGATGCAGGTCGCCATCATTCCCATATAATCGGCCTGTACCCTGTCCATCTGGGGGCTTGTCCTGCCGCGCCAGAAATTGCCGCCTCCGACTACTATAGCAACTTCAACGCCCATGTCGGTAAGCTGCTTGATATCCTTTGCGACCAGCATCAGCATGTCGTCGTTGATGCCGTTATGTGCATCGCCTGCAAGCGCTTCTCCGCTTACCTTCAGCAGCACTCTCTTGTATTTAGCCTCCATAATAAGCCTCCGTACTGTATAAAAAAACGGGTGGATAAATCCACCCATAATTATATCATATTAATCATTCCGTGAAAATCTTTATAAGAAGCATCCTTCCCGATGCTATGCTTATCTCTGCTGTCTTTCCGCAGATGACTTCATTGCTGATCCCCAGCTGATAGTCCGCGCCTATCCTTGCGTCCGAAAGCTCATAAAGGGCATTCCTGATGCTGATCCCGGAAGCCTCGCCGTCGACGGATAAAAGCGAAAAATAGGGATACTTATCTTCCACAAAAGCGGTTTCGCGGGATACGACAGTCATGACCGACCAGTCATCTATGATCATGGCTTTTTTGCCGAGCCCGTCAAGATACAAAAGCATCGAGCTGTTGCCAAGGCTGTGGTCGAATCTGCCCCCTATCACGCCTATCAGGATGAATTCCTCAAAGCCCCGCTTTATGCATTCCTTGACCGCAAAGAAAGTGTCGGTATCATCTTTGATATGAGGCAGAGTTATTATCTCAGCATCGGATTCGGGCTTTTCATGCGAATCCCAGTCCCCCACGATCAGATCCGGCTCATAGCCGAGACTTTCCAGATGCCTGAGTCCCGAATCACAGTAAACGAAAAAGTCGTCATCATCCAGGAACTCCGCGACCCTGTAATAATTGTTTATGTCGGCCCCGCCGACTATCACGCATCTTTTCATTTGCCCTCTCCCGCGTTATCGGCCCTGCCGTTGAATACAAAGCAAATCAGCATTGTTATTATCATATCCGGAAGAGTATTTCCGACCACTATATCGACCTTCATGAGCAAACGGTAAATGATAAAACCGACAAGCCAGATGACAAGCCTTTTGAGATCGACCGCTCTGCCGCTGCTGTCATTTTTAAGTATAAAGAAATCGGCGATCTGTATAGCTATCATCGGAGCAAATACAGATCCTATAAAATACAGAAAGCCTGTGATATTGTAAAGCGGCAGGAAGACAGCGCCGAATATTCCAAGCACAGTCGCCGCGATCGCGGCATACTTTCCCTTTATCCCCGGATGCAGTGTCTCACTTGAGATGCCCGCGGAATACGCGTCCAGAAAAGTCGTCGTGACCGTGGAAAAGACTATGATAACAAGGCCCGCTATCCCCAGACCCGCTGACACCATGATCCTTGCGATATCGGATTCACCTGTGAATATGGCGGCGCCCATGCCTATCAGATACATCCAGCAGCTTACTATGCCGTAAACGACAGCCGAGACGGCAGTGGCCTTTACAGGCTCTTCTGCCTCACGCGTATAGTCACTGATCAGAGGGAGCCATGAAAGCGGCATTGCGACCGAAAGCTCTACCGCGGCGCCGAAACTCAAGGCTTCATCCGACACAAAGGATCCGCCGCCTCTGAATACCGTAAAGCTCAGTATCACCGTCAGGATGAAAAGCGCGGCCATCGCGGCAGTATTGATCTTTCCCAGATTTTCTATCCCTATCAGTATCCATACAATTATAAGCCCTCCGATCACCAGACACCACAGCCAGTGACCGACGCCGAATATCTCGTTCGCCGCAAGGGATCCATCATATATCATTATCGCAGTCCAGCCGACAAGCTGGGCAACATTAAGAGCCGCAAAGAGCAGACTGCCCTTTTCCCCGAAGCTCATCTTTACGGTCTCCATAGCGCTCTTTCTGACTCTGCCGCCTATGAGCCCCGCCATGAAAAGCATGGCGCATCCTATGATGTGTCCTAATACTATCGCAGCCAGTCCCTTTCCGAAACCAAGGGGCGCAAAATATGTTCCTGTCAGTATCTCGGCCAGAGAAACGGCAGCACCGAACCAGATAAGTCCATTCTCAAATACAGTCGTCCTTTTTTCCATAGCCCTAAGCCTCCGCCGCGAATCTGCCCGTCAGATCAAAATTATGCTGCATGGGGCCGGAGCCATTTCCCAGATCCAGCATAGCCGACAGAGCTCCGGAGATATAATCCTTTGATCTTGCGATGGCATCCTCAAGAGAAAATCCCTTGGCAAGATTGGACGCGATCGCGCTTGACAGGGTGCAGCCCGTACCGTGAGTATTGGGATTATTTATCCTAAGCCCTCTGAACCAGCTGAGTTTTTCCTCGGAGCAAAGAAGATCGTTAGCGTCATTGATGCTGTGACCGCCCTTAAGAAGGACGCTGCATCCGAATTCCCTGTTTATCTTAAGCGCGGCCTCCTCCATGGACGAGACCCCGTCGATCTTCATTCCCGAAAGTATCTCGGCCTCGGGTATATTCGGGGTCACCAAAACCGCGAGCGGCAAAAGCTCTTTCATCAGAGTCTCCACTGCGTCGGTCTTTATAAGCGCGGAGCCGCTGGTCGCGACCATCACGGGATCCACGACTATGTTTTTCGCTTTATATTCCTTCAGGCTTTCCGCGATCACCTTTATCAGTTCCGATGACGCGACCATGCCTATCTTTACCGCATCAGGAAAGATGTCGGTAAATACAGCGTCCAGCTGCTGCTTCAAAAACTCCGGACTTGATTCAAGTATTGCTGTTACGCCGGAAGTGTTCTGCGCAGTCAGAGCCGTTACGGCTGTCATAGCGTAAACACCATTCATGGTCATAGTTTTGATATCTGCCTGAATGCCGGCGCCTCCGCAGGAATCACTTCCCGCGATCGATAATGCTGTTCTCATAATTATCTCCTTTACAGATCTGCATTATTTTTATATAGCGGCAAAAGTGGTGCCCCCATGTTGCCGCGTCTCCCTGCTACAGTGCAAGGATATTGTTTTTATATGATACGGAGTCTGTCTTATCACCGATATAAACATCCGATATCTTTCTTAATGTATCCTGATCCGCCTCGTTTTTATCCATAACAGCGCATACCGGATACCCGTTTTCCTTTGCGAGCCTTGCGGCAAAAACCACGTCCTCAAAAACCAGTGTCTTTTCTTTTGCCGTACCCAGACGTTCAAGCGCAATATTATACAGCGTCGGATCCGTCTTGCCGTATCCGAGATCGCATGAACTGAATATGCCTTCAAATAATTCAAGTATACCGAGCCGTCTGAAGGCCGCCTCCGCGAAGCTTTTATCCGTCGAGGTCGCGACGCACATCCTTACGTCGTTCTCCTTAAGCCACATGAGAAGCTCAAAGGCCCCGGGCTTCAGCTCCAGCACGTTTTCGTACATATCCCTTACGTAGGCATTTATCTCAGACTCTATCATCCCGGCGCTTTTTCCGAGCCGGTTTTCTCTTCCGGCAAAAGCGCATGCCTCTTCAAGCGTCATCCTCCTCAGCATTTCGACGTTTTCGGGGGTATATAGATCACATTCCTTAAGAAGCTTTACCCCAAGATCCCACCACATGGGCATCGAATCGAGCAGTGTGCCGTCCATATCGAGTATTGCGCCCTCTATCATCCGAAAACCTCCCCTGCAAGAGCAAGAAGCTCTCTTGAACGCTGCGTAATATCATCGGCCGAAAATATCGCGGATACCAGGGCAACGCCTGCCGCTCCCCTGCCTTTAAGCAGCCTCATATTATCCATGTTTATCCCGCCTATAGCGCAGACAGGTATGGAGACCGCTGCTGCAACAGGCCCCAGTGCATCGGGACCTATACAGCTGGTATCGAGCTTTGTAGATGTCGAAAACATTGCGCCGACCCCAAGATAATCCGCCCCGGCCCTTTCAGCGACTATTGCCTGCCCCGGGGTTTTGGCTGTTACGCCTATGATCCTGTCTCTTCCGAGAAGCCCTCTGGCCGTAATGGGATCGGTATCTCCCTGGCCCAGATGGACCCCGTCGGCGCCCGATCTTATCGCAATATCTATATTGTCATTAATTATAAGAGGGACATTATATTTAAGACACAGGGACTTCAGCTCTATCGCCTCTTTTAGAAAATCGTCGCAGCCGAGTTCCTTTTCACGCAGCTGCAGCATGGTGATGCCGCCCTTTAAAGCGTCTTCCACCTGCTGAGCAAGACTCTGCCTTCCCGTCCAGCTGCGGTCGCTTACGGCATAAAGCAGCAAAGCTTTTTTAATATCTGTCATACTCTGTACCTACAGCTTTTTTATCAAAGAACATTCGGACAGGATATCATCATTGATACCGTAAACTGCATCTATCAGATAGTTCCTGAATGATGCGTTTCCGTCATGTTCACCCATACGTTTTTCCGCGATCTGACCGCAAATACCGAAGGCTGAAAGGGCTGCGGAAACAGTGCCGCATCCCTCTCCGTTTGCACTGATAAAGGCAGCGATAAGAGCCGAGAGCATGCAGCCCGAACCTGTTATTTTTCCCATCATAGCGCTGCCGTTATATACTGCAAAAGTCTCATCGGGATCGGATACCGTATCAACAGCGCCGCTTATCACGGTAACAGCTCCCGTTTTCCTTGAAAAATCAGCTGCGATCTTTGCGGCCTTTTCAATATCGTTTTTGTCAAACAGATCGTCATATGCCGCATCGACTCCCCTTGAATGGGAGTTTCCGAGAGTAAGTGCCTTTATCTCAGAGGCGTTCCCCCTTATGCAGCTGAACTTTATTTCGGAAAGAAGAACAAGAGCCCTCTTTCTTCTTACTAAGCTCGCGGAAACACCGGCAGGGTCCAGCACTACCGGTTTTCCCATAGCGTTTGCCGCCTTTCCGGCTTTCATCATCGCTTCAAAACGTGTTTCGCTGATGGTCCCCGTGTTGATCACAAGAGCATCTGCGATACGAACTATCTCCGCCGTTTCAAAAGGATCATCAGCCATCATGGGCGATGCTCCTATGGCAAGGACGGCGTTTGCGACGTCATTTGCCGTAACGTAATTGGTGATGCAGTGCACCACGGGTCTTTTGTTTCTGATCTTTGAAATATGGTCCATATACTCTATTTCTGTATTTCCTTAAGCGTTCCCGTTTTCTTTAATGCCTCGATGATCAGAGCCGAAATTATAGAGCCTCCGACCGTTGAGATCAGGAACGGTATCACGTAAGCATAAAAGGCTATGCTTCCCGCATCCTTTCCCATCAGAAGCACAGCAACGGGATATGCGCAAAGGCCTCCGACTATGCCTGTTCCTATCACCTCGGCGATATATGTCAGCCAGGTGTTTTTAGTCCTGCTGTAGGCTATCCCGCAAAAGAGTGCCCCGAACATGCTTCCCGGAAAGGCCATAAGACTTCCCAGGCCCGTAAGATTACGTATAAGACTTGCGACAAAAGCAACTCCGACGCCGTAGTATGGACCCAGTATTACCGCGCACATGATATTTACCATGTGCTGCACCGGGGCACATTTGCTTCCCAGCACGGGAAAGGAGAAAAGACTTCCGACAACTGCTATCGCGCAGAACACTCCTGCTATTGCCAGTTTTTTTGTTTTGTTATTCATGGGATACCTCCGCCATCAATAAACCACGGTCGAAACTGAATGGTTTCCTCTCACGCCGGAACACGGCTTCCCATCGCATCTTACAAGGCAAATGGCGCTCCCCATCTGTCCGCCGGCTGCTGCCGGATATAATAAAAACACCCGCATATTGCAGCGGGTGTTTTCAGCTTTTTAATATCTGCACAACTACGCCGGTATTATCCGGATCAGCTTGCGGGTATGATCTCAGCCTTTTGGGCACCCCTGCGATATGTTTTCTGTTAAGATAATTTTATTATGCGTTCATCTGTTTTGCAACTTCTTCTGCAAAGTTTTCTTCTCTCTTTTCAAGACCTTCGCCTACCTCGTAACGGATCATCTCAACTACCTTGATGTCCTTGCCGAGTTCCTTAGCTACGGAATCAACGTATTCCTTAACTGTCATGTCAGAGTTCTTTACGAACTTCTGATCAACAAGGCATACTTCCTGGAGCTGCTTCTTAAGACGACCGGTGATCATCTTTTCAATGATCTCCTTGGGCTTGTTCGGGGATTCGTTCTGAGCCTGAGCTACGAGAACTTCCTTTTCGTGAGCAAGATATTCAGGATCGACTGAAGCTTCGTCAACGTAAAGAGGTCTCATTGATGCAGCCTGCATAGCTACGTCCTTACCGACGGTCTGAACTTCTTCAGCTGTTGCATCTGTGAGAAGTCCGATGATAACGCCGATGCGTCCGCCGCCGTGGATGTAACCAACATACTTGCAGCCCGGAGTATTGCCCTTGGCAATTCTTCTTACGTTCATGTTCTCGCCGATCTTTGCGATCTTTGCTGTCAGAACTTCCTTAACTGTGCCTTCAGCATTGAGCTTTGTTTCAAGGAACTTGTCCATGTCTTCGCTTACAGCGGCAAGAGCGAGCTTTGAGCATTCGTCAACGAACTGTACGAACTCATCGTTCTTTGCAACGAAGTCTGTTTCAGCGTTGACTTCAACTGCTGCTGCCTGTGTGCAGTCATCATTGAAAGCGAGCTTGACTAAACCTTCGGATGCGATCCTGCCTGCCTTCTTAGCAGCCTTTGCAAGACCGTTCTCTCTTAAATAGTCTACAGCCTTTTCCATGTCGCCGTCTGTAGCAACAAGGGCCTTCTTGCAGTCCATCATGCCTGCGCCTGTAGCTTCACGTAATTCCTTTACCATTCCTGCTGTAACTGCTGCCATGATTATTCCTCCTCTTTAGCTTCTTCTGCGGGAACTTCTTCTGCCGGAGCATCCTGTCCCTGCTTAGCTTCGATAACTGCATTAGCCATTGTACCTGCGATGAGTTTTACTGCTCTGATAGCATCATCGTTTGTCGGGATAACATAATCAACGTCATCGGGGTCACAGTTTGTATCGCACATACCTACGATAGGAATTCCGAGGATCTTTGCTTCCTTAACTGCGATCTTTTCCTTCTTGGGGTCTACGATGAAGACAGCACCGGGCATACCCTTCATGTCCTTGATACCGCCGAGGAACTTCTCGAGTTTTTCCATTTCAAGAGTAAGCTTTGCTACTTCCTTCTTTGTTAAAGCATCAAAGGTTCCGTCTTCCTGCATTCTCTTGATCTCTGCGAGTCTCTTGATCCTTGCTGAGATGGTCTTGTAGTTTGTCAGCATTCCGCCGAGCCATCTCTCATTGACGTAGTACATTCCGCAGCGTTCTGCTTCTTCCTTGATGGCAGCCTGAGCCTGCTTCTTTGTACCGACGAAAAGAATTGATTTTCCGGATGCAGCTACCGACTTAACGAATTCATAAGCGTCGTCAAGCTTGTATACTGTCTTGGAAAGGTCGATGATGTAGATGCCGTTTCTTTCTGTGAAGATGTAAGGAGCCATCTTAGGGTTCCATCTTCTGGTCTGGTGACCGAAGTGACAACCGGCCTCTAATAACTGTTTCATAGAAACTACTGCCATATTAAATTACCTCCCGGTTAAACTTCCACCGCAAACCTATGACGCGCACGCAAGACGTTTAAGCCACCATCGTGCTGATCTGCAGTGTGTAAAATAAAAAACAAACGCACGCAAAAATCGCGTACGTTTTATAATAACCCAAACTTATTTAAATNNACCGTCATGATCAAACTTTCCCATAGTCCCGCAGACCGGACACTCTCCGAATCTGGGACCGAACTCATCCATACGGCCGAGCTCATACTTAAACTTCTTGCCGCACTTCGGGCAAACATAACACATCATCTGAGGACCCCAGGTCATAGTACTTACCTCTTTTCTTTCGGGTTAAACAAAAACGGTTGATTTGCAGTGCATGCCGGACCCTTGCGGATCCGGCATGCCGTGAATTTCTAGGATTTAGGTGAATTCGTTGTATCTTTTCAGATTACAGAGCTCCCGGTACCCAGGGAATAACTGACGGAATGATGAGATATCCGAGAATTACTACGATGAACCAGAAGAGGCATACGAATGCGCACATACCCCAGGCATCCTTTAACTTCATCTTTACTACAGCGAGCATCGGGATGAGGTAAAGCGGCTGGAGGAGGTTGGTGCATTCATCACCGTAAACGAATGCGTTAACAACGTCGATCTGGTTAGCACCAAGCTGCTGAGCTGCATCGATGAGGAGCGGACCCTGAACGATGAACTGACCACCCTGTGACGGGATGAAGAGGTTTACAACGCATGCAGAGATGAATGCCCATACCGGAAGTGTGCTTGCACTTGCGAGCTTAACGATACCGGATACGATGACCTGTGCAAGACCGGAATCCTGCATGATGCCCATGATACCACCATAGAACGGGAACTGAACGATGATCTCAGTTGCGAGTACCATGTTGTCCTTGTAAGCTTCGATGAATGCTCTCGGTGTCTTGTAGAGGAAGCAGTTGATAACGATGAACAGGAAGATGATGAAGTTCATGTTCAGAGCGCCAAGGAATCCCTTTGTAACGAACTGCTGTACGATTACGATGATACCTGCAATACCGATGAGGTACATGAAGATCTTGCTGCCGTTCATCTTGTCAGCCGGTGTTTCTCTCTCGGTAACGTCATAGTTTACGTCAGCGTCATCGAGCGGAGTTGTGAGCTCTACGATCTCATTCTTCGGCGGTTTTGTGAAGATAGAGATCAGAACAAGGATGATAGCGAAAATTGTGAAGATAGTTACGTTGTGCGGGTTGTAAACGGTGATGTCCTGTGAGATCGGGCCTGAGAAATATCCACCCTGGATCATGAAGTTGCCATCAGTAGCAAGAAGTGAATATACAGAAGCTGTCGGTCCAAGGCACTGACCGAATACCATGCATGTGTAAATTACAGCAAGCATGAGCGGGAAGTGCATGCCCTTTACGTTGTGAGCAAGGTACATTGCGAAGAGTGCGCCTACTACTGTGCAGAATGCCCAGTTAATGAAGGATGTTACGAATCCGAAGATTACGAGAATGATCATAGCAGCAACCTGATTCTTTGCAGCTGCAGCGATCTTGTTCATGATCTTCTTAACCTGGGGAGCTTTAGCAGTAGTAGCACATGTAACTACCATGATACCCATCTGGAATGCAAAGCTGTTCTGTGTGAACAGACCGCCGAACCAATATACACAAAGTGTAATGGGATTTGTTCTGGTGATAATGAGTGCGAGCAGCCATACTAAGAAAGTAAGGATAAGGCAGAATACCAGTGAATCCGGAATGATCCTGTCTGCTGCGTACTGGAACTTTTTACTAATGCGCCATAAGATGGTGCCCTTAGATTCCTTTTCAGCCATTTTGTCTCCTTTCAAAATGATTTGAATAATGAATAATAACGTTTTATAAATATCAGCCCTGCGCAATGACCTGCAAAGCGCAGGGCCGCTATTTAACTATTAAAATGAACGAGTTGGTATTTTATACCTAATTCCAAGAAATTGCAATCGATTATTGTATCGGATTATTTCTGCTTGAGTCCGAGCATTTCTCTTGCTTCAGCAGGAGTAGCTGCCTGGCAGCCGAACTCTTCGATAACTCTCTTAGCTCTTTCAACGAACTGTCTGTTGCTTGTAGCGAGCTGGCCCTTAGCATACATAACGTTGTCTTCCATACCTACACGGATGTTGCCGCCCATAGCGATAGCAGCATACATGATCTCCATTGCGCTGTGGCCTACACCGAATGTTGACCATGTGTAGTTGCCCTTGCCGATAAGAGCGTCAGCTTCTTCCTTCATGAATACGAGGTTCTTTACAGTACCTGTGATGCCGTTTGCGCAGCCCATGCAGAACTGGAAGTGAAGCGGAGCCTGAAGGATGCCCTTCTTGAGGTAGTAAGCAGCGTTTGCGATCATACCGGGGTCGAAAGCTTCGATCTCAGGCTTTGTGCCTGTTTCCTGGAAGAGCTTACCGCACATTTCAAGGAAGTCAGGTGTGTTGAGGAAGAGTGCTGTGTTGAGCCAGTTCATTGAACCGCAGTCATAGGAAGCCATTTCCGGCTTGAGTTCCTTAACGTGCTGAACTCTTGTCTCATCTGTAGCATAGATGTCGCCTGATGTTGTCATGTTGATGATGATGTCGCAGTCAGGATACTTTGTGTTCATGATCTCCATTGTTTCTCTGAACTTGTTGTGATCCATTGTACCGTTCTGGTTCTCGTCTCTCATGTGGATGTGAGCGATAGCAGCGCCGGCCTTCCAGCAATCATAGATATCATCAGCGATCTCAGCCGGTGTAAGAGGAACGTTGGGATTGTCCTTCTTCTTCGGCCATGCGCCTGTTGTAGCAACTGTGATTATTCTCTTGTTCTTTAAATCTGACATTTTGTGTCCTCCGAATTTATATATATATTGAAGTGAATGTATTGGTTTGGATTACTTGTTGTAGAGCATCTTGATGAGGTAGGTGTTGAGGTCAGCAGCTACCTTAGCCTTGGATTCGTCTGTCCAGTCATAGAAGCCCTTGTTTGTCTTGAATCCCATTTCGTTTCTGTCCATCATTTCCTTGAGGAGCGGTGAAGGTTCGTGTGTATCTTCGATAGCCTGAAGTACTGTCTGGTGGATGCTGTATGTGAGGTCTGTGCCTACTAAGTCGGAATTTTCAAGAGGAGCAAGCTGCGGAAGTCTCAGACCGAAGCTGTTCTTGATAGCCTTGTCTACTGTAGGAGCATCAGCGATACCTCTTTCAACGATGGAGATAGCTTCTCTCCAAAGAGCGTGCTGAAGTCTGTTTGCGATGAAGCCCGGAACGTCCTTCTTGCAGAGGCAGGGTTCCTTACCGATCTTAGCCATGAAGTCCATAACTGTGTCAGCAACTTCGTCTGTTGTAGCATCAGTCTTGATAACTTCTACGAGAGGAATGAGGTGACCCGGATTCCAGAAGTGAGTACCGATGAATCTTTCTCTGTGCTTGAGGTTAGCGGAGATAACTGACGGGCTCATTACTGAGGAGTTTGTGCAGAAGATGCAGTCCGGACGGCAGTTAGCTTCGAGATTGTCGAAGGTAGCTCTCTTAACGTCGAGGTTTTCGAATACAGCTTCGATAACGAGATCAGCGTTCTTTACTCTTTCGTCTGTCATATCCTTTGTGAAGCTGATGCGGGAGAGTCTCTCTTCAAGTTCAGCAGGTGTTACGATGCCCTTGTCTACGAGCTGCTTTGTGCTTGTCTTGATACCGCTTACAAAGTCTACGTCATTGATGTCGTAAATTGTGATCTGGTAATCCTTTACGGAGGAAACGACGAAAGCAATGTTCTTGCCCATGAGGCCGCCGCCGCAAATTAATACATTCTTGATGTCTTTCATTTTTATATTCCTTTCATGATGATAAAAGAAAAAATATTATTACGTTCATTTATATAAGCATATTGCGTGCCAAGTTTTCGGACGCTAAATTCAAAAACCCCTCAAAGCCTGAAACTTCAAAGGGTTTTAGATTTATTTACAATATATTTAAGTTTATTTTAAGCGGTGTTTACGCGTAGCNNGTGTTTACGCGTAGCAATTTTGCAACATTGTCGCAATTTAGCCACATGACCTGTGGCATTTTCGCCACAATACTGATCTATTCTAAATTGTCGCACAATTATTCGCTGAGTTTTTTGTACTTCTTGTACAAAGCCGAACGGTCTATCTTGAGCCGTCTTGCGGTCTCGGCCATGGAACCGTTGCATTCTTTAAGTACTTTGTCGATGAAGGCCTTTTCTGCCTCGTTCATGTACTCTTTTAAACTGTCATATTTCCTGGTCTCTGCTACCCTGTCCGCCTCGTACATACCTGCAGGGATACCGAAGGTCGGTGTCGGAACGAAGTCCAGAGCATCACCGTATGAAATAACGTATATTCTTTCAATAACGTTTCTTAACTCTCTGACATTGCCCGGCCAGTTATGGGTGACCATGGACTCTTTGGCGGTCTCGCTTAAATACTTGTTTGTACCGTTCTTTTTATTGAGCTCTGCCAGGAACATATTTGCAAGAGGTATTATATCTTCCTTGCGTTCGCGAAGAGGTGGAAGATCCACAGAGAAAACCGCAAGTCTGTAATAGAGGTCTTCCCTGAACTTTTTCTCTTTGACAAGGGATGTTAGATCGGCATTTGTCGCGCAGATGACTCTTACATCAACAGGTATGCTCTGCACTCCCCCGACCTTTCTTATCTTCTTATCCTCGATGGCACTTAAAAGCTTTGACTGAAGACCGAGGGGTATCTCGCTTATCTCATCAAGGAAAAGAGTTCCTCCGTCAGCCGCTTCGAAAAGACCTATCTTGCCCTTTGAAAGAGCGCCTGTGAAAGCGCCTGCCTCATAGCCGAACAGTTCGGATTCCAGAAGAGCCTCGGGTATAGCCGCACAGTTTACGGAGATAAAGGATCTGTCCTTTCTCTGCGAATGCTCGTGTATATAAAGAGCTGTCATGCTCTTGCCTGTACCGGATTCCCCCGTGATTATGATATTGGAATCGGTGGGGGCCACTATATCCATATTCGTATAGATACGTCTTCCCGCCGGACTCACCGCGACTATATTGGTGGACTGCTGATGCTTGATGTTTTCGATCTCACGACGCAGTTTTTCGGTGATGCCTCTTTCCTCAAAGAGTATGCTCTCCCACTCCTTGTTGTGTTCCAGCGACATATTTGCAGTGATGACCATGTAAACATCGCCGTTTTCGTCAAGAACAGGCACGGAATGAGATGCCGTAGATTCCTCCAGACCCGGATCCAGCATGCCCGTATAGGGCTGCTTTGTTTCTATCGCCATCTTGGTCGTGGACTGGGCATACATACCTTCGGAGATCAGGTCGTAAATATTGCGTCCCGAAAGATCATCCTTCGTGGAATGCATACGCTTTGCGGCCTTCTCGTTCAGGTAGATTATATTGCCCTCCCCGTCCGTCATGAATATGGATTCGGAAAAGTATTTATCTATGACATCAAGTATTTCTTCTGCGGTAAATTCTTTTTTCATTATCCTATGATTCTACGCCGATAAGTTTCTTTATGATGTGTTCCGCTATGCGAAGCCCTGCCGCAGCCGGCATATAGGAAATGCTGGGGACAGTGTCGATGAAATCCTGCACGGGGCTCTCCTTTGAATAAAGCACCTCGTAATTGATCCCGAGATCCTTTGTCTTTCTTCTCATGCTGCGGGCCAGTCTGTCGTATTCTGTCTGATTGATCCTGCTGATTGTAAATTCGTCGGAATTGAGTTTGTTTCCCGTGCCCATGGAGCTGATGATAGGAACATTCACTTCCCCGCACTTTCTGATGAGCAGGGTCTTTGCATCGACATCGTCTATGCAGTCGGCAACATAGTCCCAGGACGCTATGTCAAGTTCGTCCAGTGTGCTCTCATCGATCTTAAAGTTAAAGACCATGCCCTCGCAGTCAGGGTTGATGTCTTTAAGTCTTTCCTCTGCAACAAGTGCCTTGGGTTTTCCGACTGTCGAATCAAGGGCCAGTATCTGGCGGTTCTTGTTCGTTATATCGACCACGTCAAAATCGCAGAGGCCGAGGGTCCCCACGCCNNACACCGCCGAGGCCCGCGATCAGGACCCTGGACTTTTTTATTATTTCTACATTTTCATCGCCTATCAAAAGCGCAGTTCTTGAGTACATTATTCAAAACCCTGATTAAGTGTATTGATAAAGTTGCGAATTCTTTCATTGTCTGAATTCTCGAATATTTCTTCGGGACTTCCCTGTGCCAGCCATTTTCCGTGCTCCATGAAATACACCCTGTCGGAAATACCCTTTGCAAAAGCCATCTCGTGGGTAACGATCACCATGGTCATATTCTGTTCGGCAAGCTGCTTTATTACCTTTAAAATTTCGCCCGTGAGCTCGGGGTCCAATGCCGACGTCGGTTCATCAAAGAAAAGAACGTCAGGCGACATGCAAAGCGCACGCGCGATCGCGACTCTCTGCTGCTGGCCGCCCGAGAGCATATAGGGATAGCTGTCCGCCTTATCCGCAAGGTCCATTTTGACCAGGACCTCTCTTGCGGTCTTTTCGGCCTCTTCCCTGCTCTTCTTATCAACGCTCATCTGGGGATCCATCAGATTCTTTAAAACGCTCCAGTGCGGGAAGAGATTGAACTGCTGGAAAACCAGGCCTGTTGATCCGTTGATATTTATCTCTCCGCTGTCAGCGGTCTCAAGACCGGTGAGACAACGCAGTATAGTCGACTTTCCGGAACCGGACGGTCCTATGATAGACACTACCTCACCCTTGCTTACGGTGAGATCGACGCCCTTTAATACCTCATGTTCACCAAAGGACTTTTTTACCTGTTTTGCTTCTATTAAAAACATCCTGAAGTCCTCCTACCTGTAATACTGCATGCTCTTTTCTATGCGTTCCATGACATAGGCAACGACATAGTTGGCAACGAAATAGAATACGCCCGCGATAACAAAGGGCCTGAAGCTCGTCTGCGATGCAGAGATCTGCTTGGCAAGCGAAAATACCTCCTGATACGCGAGGGTGAATGCCAGCGATGTATCCTTTACCAGGGTGATGACTTCGTTCGTGATGCTGGGAAGTATCCTCTTGATGACCTGGGGCAGGATGATCTTAAAGAAGGTCTGGCGCTTTGTATATCCGAGGACCTGTGCAGCCTCGTACTGACCGACAGGCATGCTCTCGATGCCGCCTCTGTAGATCTCGGCAAAGTAAGCTGCGTAGTTCACCACGAANNTTTCTATTCCCCCTCTGTAGATCTCGGCAAAGTAAGCTGCGTAGTTCACCACGAAGCCCACGATGATGGCCGGGAATCTCCAGCCCTTGATCGAAACGCCGGCAAGATAGTAGGGTCCGAAATACCATACCAGAAGCTGCAGCATGAGGGGAGTTCCCCTGATGACTGCGATATAGGCGCGGATGATAGTACTGACCAGTTTATTCTTTGAACTGCGAAGGACCGCGACAAGAAGCCCCAAAGGGAGCGATCCTATAAGCGTAAGCGCAAAGATGCCGCAGGTACGCAACATACCTGCGGACATGGTTGTGAGCATTGTCTGAAATGTCATTAAGATCTCCTATTTGCCGAGGCAGAGATAATCGTAAATGTCGGGATACTTCTGACCGATCTCGTCATATGTGCCGTTTTCAACAAGTGCCATAAGGGCATCGTTTACGGTATCACGGAGCTCTGTGTCATCCTTGCGGAATCCTATAGCATAGGATTCTGTTCCTGTCTCTTATACACATCTGACGCTGCCGACGAGC
>LXOW01126897.1_pt1 | contig 18113 bp, 17 predicted proteins | sample 1368591 | NCBI WGS metagenome assembly LXOW01 (sample SAMN04884650, study PRJNA319009) | bovine gut metagenome | isolation source: Cow rumen | host: Bos taurus | place: Italy: Legnaro (PD) | collected 2014-07-09 | reverse complement strand
CAAGGCATTTATGTCCTGACCGAGCGCATGGACCGCAAGCAGCTGAACTTGCGCAAATACACTACTGAGATTCGTGGCGTGCTATACAAAGGCAACGGCCCTGGTGCCCCGACTTTCGAGAGCCTGCCGCCATACGATAACACCTCAGACACTTGGGACAACTACGAATGGGTCTATCCCAACGAGGACGAGGCGACCAACGACTGGAATCACCTCTATAGCTTCACTAACTTCGTGATGAACGCCTCAGACAATGTGTTCAACTCCCAATATTCAGCCCAGTTCGACAAGGCGAACGCCATTGATTACTACCTGTTTATCAATGCTTTGATGGCGATGGATAACATGGGAAGGAATATCTTTATCGCGCGTTACAAGAAGACGACCACTTACCTCTATTTGCCTTGGGATTTGGATGCCATCTGGGGCTTGGACACCGACGGAAACAGGACGTATGCTACGGCTGGCTTGATGAGTAATGGCTTTTACGACCGTCTGACGAAGGACTGCAATGTCACTGGTTTCGTGGCCACGGTTAAAACACGTTATGCCGAGCTTCGTAATTCCTACCTGACCAAGGAACATATTATGGAATTGGTTCAAAACCAGTACGATGAATTGCTGGAAAACGGTGTCTACGATCGTGAGCACGAGGCATGGCCTGAGTACACGGTGGATGAGGGACAACTCAATTACATGAGCCAGTGGCTGGACGACCGTTTCAGCTATTTGGACAGTGAAATCAATGCGGATTGCGGCACATGGGGCATAGAAACTCCTGAGCCTGTCGAAGAGCCGACACAATTTGTTGAAGTCTATCCCAATCCTGCCAAAGACAGAATTAACGTCCGTTTTGTCGAAACCAACGAGGCTGTTGTCAGTCTGTATGACATGACGGGTCGTTTGGTTTACACCGCCAATGCCACCACGCAATGCTTTGTCATCTCGACACAAGGTCTGAGTCAAGGGATTTATACCATGGTGGTGAATGTTGCTGGTAAACAGCAGATTGATAGGGTAGTGGTGGAATAATTATTGTTTTTGTCTTTCCATCCTTTTCAGCACCAGAATGCTCACCTCATAAAGCAGATACAGCGGAATGGTGACCAAAACCAACGTCATCAAGTCGGGTGGCGTGATGATGGCGGCTATAACCATGATGACGAGGAAGGCATATTTTCGATAAAGCCTTAGCATTTCAGAACTAACCACTTCTAGTTTCCCCAAGAAAAACGCAATGACGGGCAGTTGGAACACCAATCCCATGACCAAGGTCAAAGTGGTGAAGGTGGCGATATAGGATTTCAGGGTGATATTGCTTTCCACCATGCTGGAAACGCTATATGTTCCGAGGAATCTGAAAGAAATGGGAAACAGGATAAAGTATGACATCAGCACGCCGAGGATGAAAAGCAGGTACATTGTGACGGCCACCTGCACGGAGTATTTTTTCTCGTTTTCGTACAAGGCAGGGGTGATGAAACGGAACAACTCGACGAAAACATAAGGCGAAGCCCCTAACAGACCGAGATACAATGCCGTTGTGACGTGCGTCATGAATTGGCTCGACAACTCTGTGGCAATCAAGTTGATGTGATACTCGCTAAAGGTGAAGTCTGAGCCTAAACGATGCAGGAACTTCTCAATGTAGCGATAAGTGACGAAATCCCATTGGCTGGGCGCGAGGAGAAGTTCAAAGGTCTTGTCCTTGAAGCAGAAAACAGCTATCGCCAACACCATCACCACGGCGATGATGCGAAACAACATTTGGCGGAGCACCTCAAGGTGTCCGCCAAATGTCATCAGGTTCGGGTCGGAGTCATGGTCCGGCTCAGTCGTTTTCTTTGGGTTCGGCTTTTGTTTCATCCGTCACCTCTTGCGGTTTGTCTTCCTCAATAGGTTCTTTCATGCCTTGCTTGAAACTCTGCACGCCTTTGCCCAAGCCTTTCATCAACTCGGGCACTTTCTTACCACCGAAAATGAGCAAAGCCACGCCAGCGATAAGCAGCAGCTCCGTAGTACCGATAAACAACAATGGTATTGTCATATACTTTTGCGTATGAATGGTTTGATGATGCAAAAATAGAGAAAAACTAATTTGAAACGCTTTTTTTCTGTTTATGACACAAGATAAATCTCGTTGGTTTCAAAGTTGATTTCCCAGTTGCCGTTTTGAGCGGACTCCCATTGGTATTTCTGCGACATGCGGTCCCACCAGCCTTGGAATTTGGTGCCAGTTTCGCCCATATCCTTGACGAGTTTCTCGTAGAGTTCCGTATTGTCGGCATTGAGGATTTTCGCCAGTTCGTTCAATCCGTTTCTTCTTTCGAAGAGTTGCTGGATTTCGTTCTTTTCTTCAGGGGTTACCTGACCTACTTTTTTCTTCATTGTTAAGTTGTTTATTTGTTTATTGGGTTTCCCCTTCGGGGAATGGAGTGTTTGTCGTTGTATAAAAGCGGCGGCAAAAGCAAGTTCTTTATTCGTAGTGTTACTGGCCGCCGCATTAATAATATCCTTGCCCTCCATTCCCTGCAAGGGAATCTGTTTTCAAAACTCCTTCCTGACCTCAAATGGGTCCAAGTAGTCGACTTCCTTGATGTCGATGTTTGGCATGAACTCACCGACTTTGCGGATGTCGTTCAACAGGTTGCGGGAAGCGTTGCGTTCAATATGTGCCATCACGCATTGCTGGTGCGAGGGCGTGTTGTTGTCCCATGTCAGCTTGCGGTTGAGCCAGATACAGCGTCGGCACTGGTATGCATCGCAGTTGCGGCACAAGGGCGCGTGGTCGAGCTGCAATAGTTGCTGATTGGGGATGTCCAAGCCTTTTTCCAAATCACCGACGGAATGGTCAGATGTTGGTTTGTGGTGGTTCAGTTGGTTCTTCACCTGCATTCGCTCGTCATAGTAGAAGGCAGGGCAGAAGTAGAACTTCCCGTTTGGGGCGAGTGTGATGTTGCTCACACCTGCTTCGCAGTTGTGCATCTTTTCCAACTGCATTCTGTCGGTAAGCAAGTTGAATTGTGGCGATTGGCCTTGCTTGTATAATTCAAGCAGAGTAGCGTTCCACTCGTTCAAGACCTTCTGGTAAGCCTCAATCTGCTCGTCTGTGAATTGCTCCACATCAGTAATACAAAGGTTGATTCTCGCGCCTGAGGCGAACAACTTGGCAATCGCGTCTTTTTGTTTCAGCATTTCGCTGAAAGTGAGACGAATCACTGTCGTCATCTTCGTCTCGAAGATGGTCGCTATGTCTTTTTCCAACTCTGAGACGGAGTTGGTGACAATGACATCAGTTTCTCCATCGTCAGAAATGCCCGTAACAGGCTTGCAACCCATAGGATAAATCTTCACATTGTCGATGCTCTCGAGGACGGATGCATATTCCTCGGGTAAGGCATAGTCAGGGAAGACATACTGAATCATCAAGTTTTGTTTCATCCCGAAAAGGATACCTTTTTTCAAGGTTTCAATAGGCATCAGATGTCTTTCTTTCAGTGGGTTGTTGGCATGGCAGTAGGCCGCGCTGGTGTCGTCCAATAATATAACAAGGTATTGCAGCATGGCTCAGCAGATTTCGGGTTTCACTTCGCGTTTGTTGGCTTCGTACTGTTCGCGCAAGTCCTCTAATTCGAGCTTGCGGTAGAGCTTATTCCAGTAGTAGTTGTTGGCGCGCACTCTTGCCTTGTGCATGAGACAAATGGCGGTGGCGCGTTCAAAAACAGTGTGCGTTTGAGCCGCGTCGTAGTTCTCGCCTTGACACCAGGCACAGCCACTTGCTACCTCACAAGTGATACATTCCGGCTTGCTTTGCGTCAGCCTGTCCAAAGTGAGGAAAGGGCGCAACTTGTTCTTGTCGATGCCGTCCTTGATGTTGCCGATGGTCCACGCTTCCTTATCGCGGAGTGAGTATTGCGCAAAGCGCGTGCAAGGGTAGAGGTTGCCCGCCGCGTCCACTGAAAGCATCTTGCCCGCACCGCACCAGTTCTGGTTGTCGCGCTCGGGGTCCATGGGCTTGCCGATATGCTCTGAGAAGAACGAGCAGGCATAATCCTGATAATAGCTGCCATCGATGATTTCGTCGGCGAGTTGCATCAGTTGTTCCTCAAACTTAAGGTCGTCGCCTTCTTGCCAAACATCTTCGAACACCACGTTAATGTTTACTTCATGGATGCCCAGGGAATAGAGGTGCAGTACGCTTTCCGTGATACAGGGGATGTCCGCCGAAGAGATGGTGACCTTGGTGCCACCGCCCGGGAACTGTTCCAACCATAGCGGAATGTTTTTAACTACATCCTTGTAAGAGCCTTTCTCGGTGATTTTATATACACGGTTCATGTCGTGTTTCTTCTCCGTTCCGTCAATGGTGATGCCTATGGAAAGGTGGTCGCGATTCTTTTTGATGTAATCCTGAACGGCTTTCTCGTGATAGTTAATGCCGTTGGTGGAGAAAGAGAAACGGTAGCTATTGAACCAATGATGATTGCGCCTATATAGTTCGGTCTTGATGTAGTCGCAAATCTTGTCGATAAGCTCTATTTCCAAGAATGGCTCGCCGCCGATGAAGTCCCATATCACTGATTCGTAGGCAAAATCAGGGTCGTTCTCATGGTCAAGCACATAGTCGATGAAAGTCTTGGCCACCTCCCAGGGCATGCGCTCCTTCACGTTTTTGCCCACAAGGTAACAGTATTTGCAGGCCAATTGACAGTCTTTGGTGACGATGAAGGTGATGTTCTTCGCTAGGCCGGACTGCCAGGAATCCTGGTTTTCTTTGATTTGGGTTGTTTTATCTGAACCTGATAGTGTCATTTGTTATCGTATCCGTTTTCTTGGTTAAAGTATCGTTTCGAATAAACAAACTATTATTGAGATCTCCGTTTTTACACCCTGATACGCATGAAGTCCAACAGGATTGACAACATGTTCCTGTGCAAGTCTGGATACAACCGCCTGAACAAGAGCCTTCGCATGTCATTTTGCAATTCAAGACCACCTTTCTTGCAGAAACAGTAGAAATAGGAAGTTCGGTAAGTGCTATTATCCCGATAATGGGCAATGCTTTTCTTGCCGCTTCTTTGAAAAAATCCCTTCTGCTTTTAAGCTCGTTTTTCATTGTTAATGTTTTAGTTAAGTTTCAATTACTTCTTTAACGATAAAGGTGATGTTCTTCGCTAGGCCGGACTGCCAAGGTTGTGTGTCTTTTTTGATTGTTGGCATTTCAAATCATGTGTGTTTTGCCATTATGGACATTAGAAATTAGAAATAAGCACTATATGCACAAGCTCCTTTACAAGTATTATTACAAGTATTAAGACAGAATCCTTTGCATGATGTTTTGCAAGATGTTTCACAAGTTCCTACACAGCTATCTTTACAGCCTCTACAAGCAGCTTTACAACCCCATTGACAGGCATCTTTACATCCTGATACACAAGCGTCTTTACACCCTGTTTTACAAGTTCCTTGACATGTCGTTTTGCAAGTTCCTTTACATTTCTCGTCACAAGTGGAACCACACCCAGCGGAGCAACTATCTTTACATCCTCCTGAACAATCAGTACAACTTGAAAATGATTGTTGAGGATAATCGTATGAAGACTGTTGGTTTCGAGATGGACTATCACCTCTACTACTACCCGCACAATCATGTTTGCACGTGCCTTTACATAAGGTATAGCATCCGTCATCGCAGCTACCAGCGCAACTATCCATACACTTAAAATAGCAACTGCCATAGCATCCTAAAGTCTCACCTTTTGTTTCCATAAATTGAGGCAAACCGCCTAAAGTAACTGCACCCAAAATCGGCAATGCCTTTTTCGCTGCTTCCTTGAAGAATTCTCTGCGGTTATGCGTTTCGTTTTTCTCTTTGTTTTCCATTTTATTTCTTTTTTGTTGGTTCAGAACTGAATAATGGCAAAGAGAGCGGAGCCTCACCAATCCATATTTTCAACGGTTGGGCTTGGACTCCCTATAAAGAAAAATATAGGATAGGGTCATGCTCCACTGTTTATGTTAGGTTTTGAGACAATTCTAACATAACAGTGAAAGCAATCATTTTCCCTATATTCCTTCTTTATAATTAGTGAGTTGTCCAAGTTCACCGTTAAGGAACAAAGCGAAGAATGCGCTTTCTCTGGCCAGCTGATTTCTCCCGGCTTGGCGAGGCAAAGATAGATAAAATTTCTTATGTGCAAAGAAGATTGGATAAAAAATTGAAGAAATAAGAAATGCTAAATTTTATCCGAGTAAAAGATGGAAAAGGAGGATGGCCTAGTATATGCAACAATTAGAAATACTGAATGTATTCTTCTTCAGGCAATATGGCAGTTTCGATATTAGCATTTTGATTGTAGCAATCCTCTTTCCATCGGGCAACATTGTTGTTAATATAATCGCCAATACGATTCATTTCATCTTGGTTGCGGATGATGTGGTCGTGGAAACGAGGTTGCCAGGCGAATGAAAGGTTGTGTTCGTTGGCATATTTGGTAACACCAATTTTAAACCCACGCACGATGGATGCCAGATTTCTGGATTGAGGACCGAATTTTTGTAGGGTTTCCCCTTGTAGAGACGCAAAATTTTGCGTCTCTGAATGATTGGCATTTTGTCGTATTTGAGACGCAAGATTTTGCGTCTCTACAGGATTTATGGTTTGTCTGATATGAGACGCAAGATTTTGCGTCTCTATAGGATTTGTGATTTGTCTGATATGAGACGCAAGATTTTGCGTCTCTACATGAGGGGCAGGGGCGTTAATGATGATTATGGCGTGAATGTGGTTGGGCATTACGATCCATACGGGTATTTCTGCGTCTGGGAAATGTGATGGTATTGCCAGCAAACAATCATTGGCGGATAACCCCAAATCTGTGTATGTTATTTGTCCATCGACAATATGACCGAAATAGGGTTCACGATCTTGCGTGCAGATGGTAACGAAATAGGAACCACCGCTGTAATCATGCCATGTGGCGCGTGCGGTTGGGATGCGATATTTGTTTTTGAATCTGTCGGTCATTATTGTATCGTTTTTCGTGTAGAGACGCAAAATTTTGCGTCTCTGAAAATAACATTCGTCCGTGATTAGGAGACGCAATATTTTGCGTCTCTACAATTTCCATATTATTTCGGCCTTCAAATCCGTCTTATGGTTCCCCTCAATCTGCGTTAGGCCGCTGCCGATGACGTCGCGGTCGCTGTAGATGGTGCGCCCGATGCGGGCGTAAAGGGTCAACGAATTGAAAAGTTTCACCTTGCCTAAGAGATAGAACCTCATGCCCTTGCCGTAGAGGGCCGGCACGCTGAAGGAATATAGCACGTCGTTTTCGTAGGCGTAGACGCGGGCGTTGTAGTCTTTGGCGTCGAAGATGGCATAGCGGAAGGTGAGGCTGAAAGGCAGATTTTCAGGTTTGTAGGCGATGTCTTGGCAGAGGAAATAGCCGTGCTCGTTGGTGCCGTCTTCGTTGCGGTAGTGGGCATATTCGGCCTTGTTGCTGCAATGGAGGTCGCCCACAATCTGGTAGTTGATGTTGAAACGTACCGTGTTTTTGGTGTAGAAGATGGGGTAGTGGCTGAAGACTTGCCCGTCGGCGGAGTTCTTCATCTTGGTCTTCGAACGGAACTGCAGGTAGGCGTTGGTGCGGCGGTTGAAGCTGTGGCTGACGCGCAAATAATAATCATGCCCACGGCTCGGCGCATTCACTTGTGAGGTCAGCCAAGTGAACTGGAACTGGTCCATGTAAGCCATGATGTTCCAATATGGCGCAGGTGCCACCTCCACGCCGAGATAGATGCCACGCTGCCCTTGGTTGCGGCCGCCTTCGCCAAAGGCGTTGGAATAGAGGTTTTGGTACGTCTTGCCATAGTCGCGGTACATTAGGGTGAAATTCAAATATCCTGCAGGTTTAAAGGTTATTCCAGCCAATCCTGCAAGACTTTGGGACCAATGCAATTGTTGAACCGCTGTGCTGTCGTGGTTGATGCTCATCGCTACTTCGCCGAAGATGGCCACTTTGCCTTTTACATACTTGAAATCGATGCCTTGGTCGGTGAGTTGTCGGCCTTGGAAATAGAACTGGTTGTAGTGGCTGGGCCTGAGCTCAAGTGGCACGCTGAGCCAGGTGTGGTGTGCGGTGTAGCCGACCTCGAAATGGGCGATGGCAAAAGAAAGATGTCCGCCCACGATTTGTTGCCGTATGGCATGGCGGTCAAGCAGTTCGCCAATGGTGCGATGGTAGCCAGTTTCTTGCAGGCTGCTGATATATTCGGCTTCGTTGTCCAAGGTGTCGGTGACGCTGACGTTGGCATCCACCAAGCGGTTGGAGTAAAACACAGTGCCGCTGAAGGGACCCTTGCCGAGGGTGACGGCGGCGCCACGCATAAAGGCGTATTCGCTGGCGGAACTTTTGGGCGAGATGCCGCGCCCTTGTTTCATCACACTGCTGCCTGCACCCGCTTTGCCGAAGGTCATGCCTGACCAGAGTGTCAAGCCTTGGCCGAACGACAGCTGGTAGTCGCCCAACACGGCGGCTTTTACAATGCCTAAGTCCTTGGCGTAGAGGTGGAAGCCGATGAAGTCGAAGCCCCGGCTGTATTTCTTGCCTAATAGGGCTTTAATCGTATCGCTGACCTTGTCGGTGAAGAACATCTCGCCAGCATCTTTCTCCACCACAATGCCCGCTCGGATTCGGTTCCTGTAGTTGTAGGTGTATCTGAACTGTAGCTTCTGCGGACAGCCGAGATAACGGGAGTTGGGCTTGGCCAGTAGCGCAGAGTCGGTAATGGGGAGATAACCTTGTTGCTTTTCAAGAACTTGTTCGTAGCGACCTAATATTTGGTGCTTGCCATAACGCCCCAACTTTTTGAAGGTAATCTTATCCTTGCTGTTGTTTTTCCCAACACAAACCAAAGGTCGGACGATTTCGATGGTCTGCTCGTCGAAACCTTCCACCATCGCCAATTCGTCAAGAAATAAGAAATCGCCATAATAGCGGCGGTATTTTTTCAATTCCTCATATTGGAACGCGTTGATAAGATGCAGCTCCACGAGTTGCATCACATCGTCGCTGTTGAGGTTGATGGGGTTGTCGCTAAGGAAGATGTAATTGTCCAGCAGATCCTCATAATTGAGCTCTTCGTCGATGTCCTCGGCCATGCGTTCCACCTGTTCGATGAGCAGTGAGTTCAAAGCATCGGTGCTGAGCGTGTCGATGGCGATTTGCGCCTTCGCAAATGAGGCGAAAAACAAGGACAATATGAGGAGAGCCAAGCGTTTCATATCACTTTCCGAAGCTGAAAATCATGCCGATTTGAAGGGAAGCGCCTAATTCATTGTGCAGCTGTGCCGCCACGTTGATTTGTGCGAAGCGGATGCCATAACCGAGGCCGAAACTCAGGATGCCCGGGTTGGTTTGCACGCCAGCGCGGATGAAAAAGTTCTTTAAGACTTCGTATTCCAGACCGCCACGCAGGCTGACGCCACTACGCTCGGTGTTCTTTTCGATTTCGCATTGCCCGACGAAGTCCTTGGTGAACTGGTAAGCCAGTCCGAAGCGAAACACGATGGGCAGTTTCTCGTGGTTCAAGGTCTGCTTGAATTTGAAGCTGACGGGGTTGAAGATGTAAGTGCCTAATGTCAGTTTGTCGGTGACGTGCGACTGTATGCCCAATTCGAAGGTGAAAGCATGGAAAGTGCCGTAGTCGTTGCCGACTTTCAGCAGGAGATAGTCGAGTTGCAAGCCGATTTGAAGGTAACGCCCGAAATCCCTGGCGTAGGCGAGGCCGATTTTGTTCTCATTGTATTTCGACGAGCCGAATTGGTTGAAACTCACGCCCAGACAGCCAACCTTCTTGATAGGCAAGGCGAAAGCACCGCACTTGTAAGCTGTCTCGGGCAGCAGCCAACGGTTTTCGTAGTAGAGGCCGAAGCTGATTTTGTCGAGGTTGGCCATGCCCGCGGGGTTGTTTTGCATGGCCCAAAGACCTTGCGATGCCACCGAGGAGCCACCCATTGCCGCAGTACGACCACCCATGGGATGGATGAAGTCGTAGGCGAAAAGCGTTGAAGTTGAGATGATTAGGAATATGAGAAGTAGCAGTCGCTTCATAGGCAAAGTAGTTTAATTGTGCAAATGTAGGACGATATTTTAAAAAAACAAACAAAACCGCTGATTTTTATTATTTTCGCAGGCAAATACAAATCGCCATGACATACGTTCTCATTGCTATCGTTATCATGCTGGCGCTCATCGGATTGGTGGGCGCTGTGGTGCCTGGCATTGCGGGAACGCCGTTCAGTTTTCTGGCCTTGTTGGTCTTGTCGTTCGTCGACGGTATTGACTATACCACCCGATTCTTGGTAATCATGGGTCTCATTGGGGCGGCGGTTTTCACGGTGGACTATGTGGTTCCCATTTGGGGCACCAAGAAACTCGGCGGTACCAAAGCGGGGGTGCGCGGCAGCACGATAGGGTTGATATTGGGTCTTCTCGTTACCTTTGTCTTCCCGATAGGCTTCATTGCCGTGCTGTTGGGGCCTTTCATTGGGGCCTATATCGGCGAAAAGTCTGTCGGCACCGAAGACCACCTAGCTTGGCGCTCGGCCTTGGGCTCTTTTGTGGGCTTCCTGCTGGGTACGGGCATTAAATTGATTTATGCCTGCGTCTGTATCTATTACGTTACCAGAGATTTGATCAGTCTAATTTGATGGTTTCTTCAACCAAGATGACATCGTCTTCGCCACAGGGCATGAAGATGGAGTCGTTGACCAAATTAAGTTCCGTCTTGATTTTATAGGCTTTCCGTTGCTTTTCCATTGGGAGGGACAAGGTCACCAAACCGTTTTCGTCGGATTGGGTTTGTTGCCCTTCAATCTCCACCGTTGCCATGGCGACGGGTTCCTCGTTAATGATGTCCCACAGCCTGAAATGAATGTCGCCATACACTGAAGGGTTTCGACGGAGAGAAAGGACTGTTTGACGTGTCAATACCAGGGTAGTGTCAGTGTCGAGGAAGTCGGGGCAGGCTACGTTGACATGGACGGGTTGGCTCAGGAAACGGTGAGGAATGTTGCTGAACACCGTGGCGGCATCCATTGAGGGAATGGTGTCGGTCTTGGTTTCGTTGTCGAGGCTCAAGGTGACGACAGCATTGCGCATCGGAGGCAATTGCGAGTTTTGGACAGAGGCTTCATCCAGCTTGATTTCTGAGTCGAAAGGACGGTTGGCTTTGCCGACGCCGATCAAAGTGGCGAGAACAACGAGACACCCTGCGGCCCAAAGCAATGAATGGCGAATGAGCTGACGCTTGTGGCGCTGCCAGATGGCATCGAACTCCACGCCGAGCAGCTTTGAAATCAGTTGCACGTAGGCACGTTCCCTGTTGAGCCATGGCCAACGGTAAACCTTTTCATGGACGTTGGCACCGAGGATTTCGGGCAACCCCAGCTTGTCGATGACGGGGTTGAAGCACTCCATGTCAGGGTTGCCGCAGTGTGGAATGCCGTCGACGATGAAGAAGTGGATGTTGTTGGTGCGCCCAAGGCTATGGAAGAATTCTATTTCCTTGCCCACCCAGGTCGACTTGGCCGAGTTGGGGGAACAAATCACGATGAGGTGCTGTGCCGCCTTCAGGCGTTCCTGAAGCTCATTGGAAAGCCCGCCGGGTTGTATGTCGGTGGGAGCGAAGAAAACGGGACGTATGGGTCTCCTTTTCCAGCCGTGCTCGCTGCACAATGCAGCAGGCATCTTGTAATGTTCCAACTTCTTTTGGAGCCGTTTGCCCCATGCGGTGTCTTTCGCGTTATAGCTGATGAAGGCAAAATATTTGAAGCTGTCATTCATGACTTTGTTCTTTCATTTTTGCTTTGAGTTTCTCTATGTCCTGAAGGGTATACTTGGTGTTGTAGTGGTCTTCTCCTAGGCTGTTTTTAAAGATTTCGTATGCCTCATTGTAATATTTCATGGCGGTGTCATATTCTCCCATTTTAGCATAGACGAAGCCGATGTTGTATATGGAGAAGGCTACATCGGGGTGTTCGGGGCCAAGGAGCTTCTGCTTGATGGCGAGTGCCTTGTTGTTGTATTCCAAAGCCTGGTCATAATCTCCCTTTCTGGCGTAGGCATTGCCTATGTTGTCGTAGGAGAGCGCAGTGTCTTCGTGCTCTTCCCCAAACAAATTAATCCTGATTTCCAGCGCCTTGTTGTAGTATTCCAAACCTTGCTCAAAGTCTCCCGTGGCGACATAGAGGTATCCAATGTTGTTGTACATGTCGGCGCATTGAGGATGCTTTTGGCCTAAAACCGTCAAGTCGATTTCCAATGCTTTTTTGAAATATTGCATTGCAGTGGGAATGTCGCGTTGGTGGGAATAGCAGAAGCCGATGTTGTTGTACGACAAAGCAACATCCGGGTGCTCTGGTCCGAGTATCCTTTCCCTCATGTTCAATGCTTTGTTGTAGTACGCCAAGGCGCTGTCGAGATTGCCCATTTCAGAATAGGCGTAGCCGATGTTGTTGTAGGACGAGGCAATGATGGGGTCGTCGGGGCTCAACACGGCTTTATAGGTCTCGGAGGCTTTTTTGATGTACTCCAGTGCTTTGTCGTAATCGCTCACATCAAGATAGTGACAACCAAAGTTGTTGTAGACATCAGCGGTTTGCCTATGTGTCTCTCCGAAGTTGTTGATGGCGATACCCAAGGCCTGTTCGTAATACCGGATGGAGTTGGCGTAGTCGCTCAGATTGGAGAGGATGTAACCGATATTGTTGAGCGAGGAAACGAGATAGGTCATATTGCCTTCAGGATGGGTTTGGGCGTAGTTCAATGTCTTTTTGTAATACCTCATGGCTTTGTCGTAGTCGGCGAGGTAGTCGTCGATGAAGGTGCCGGCTTCGGTCTGCCAGAGCAGGTTGGTGGTGTCGAGGCTGGCGCGGAGCTCCAGATAATAGGCAGCTGTGTCGTTCAAATGCTGGGCAGCGAAAGTTTCGTAGTAGCTATAGCACCGTCGAGCTAACTCATCCTGGTCGGCGGCATGCACATCCTTGGCCTTATTCAACTGGGCTTCCTGCTCTTGGATGGCTTGCCCTTTCTTGAGTTGCTCTTCCACTTGTCTGCCGAGGTCACCACGGGTGTTGAGCATCGAGTCGGCCTTCACCAGTTCACCGCTTTCGATGAAGTAGGATACTTGGCGGTAAAACTCGTCCAATTGGTCGTAGTCGAGTGCTGAATACCGTTTGGCCATGTCGGAGATAAGTTGCTCGTTACTTTCCTGTTCCTCGTATAGCTTTTGCATCGACTTTTGGTATTCCTCCAGCGTTATTTTGTTGTCTTCCCTCAGTGCTTCGATCTCATCCTCCTTTTCTTGCAGTTGCTTTTGCAGGTTGCGGCGAATCTTGCGTTCGGCGTTGAGCTTATCCTGTAGCTGTTGCTCGGGTGTCTCCATGATGATGTAGAGCGGGTTAGGTGAAGCTTTGTAGGAACGTGGACAGAGGTCCATATCAATCAGTTGGTATCCATTTTTCTTGACGGAATCCAGGTGGTATTGCCCATCGGGAACGGGAAATGAGAACGCTCCTTCATTGTTTTGCACCAACACGGCTGTCCTACCTTTGATGGAGACCATGGTTCCCTTCAGGCCTTGGCCTGGGACGAGTTTGCCGTTCACCATGCGGCCTTTGGTCTTCACATAGCCTTGCTGGGTCTGGGCCTTGGCCAATAGGCAGAACGTCAAAGTAATGAAGATGAGTAAAAGCTTTTTCATAGGGTCATTGGTTTTGTGTCGGTGGGTTTTCGATGCCCCAACCCAGTTTGAGGATAGTCTTCAGGGTGGCGATGGCGGTGTTGCGGTCGTAGTCTTTTTCGGATTCAGGAAGTTCGTCGTACTCAACGAGGCACGGATGGCGCTTGTGCTCGCCATCGAGCGTTGACCCCCAAGTCCAGCCCTCATTGATACGGCTTTGTGCCCAAATGTCGTGTACATTGTGGGCCAAGAGCTCTACGAGTTGTTTTAGCTCTTCTGGAAGCTCAATGTCAGAAGTGTCAATGGGTTTGGGATTGTATAAACCGTTCATGCCTTATTCTTCTTGGATGTTTGCAATAGTTGATTTTCAGTTTTTGAAGGATTCCGGGTATGGCCAGCATCAAAAAGCTGTCGTATTTCATGTCATAGGGATTGATGCGACGCAATTGCGCAAAGGAACACAGGTCGATATGGGCAGGATCCTTCGGGTTTTTCTTCAATTGGTTGAAGAATTGCTTTCTTTCGGCACCAAACAGATAATCAGCTTCCAAGTGCTCCCGCTTAGTGATGGGCCTGAACCCCATGATGAGTTTTTCAACCACCCATCGGGCATGCTCGCTCTTCGACAGTCCATCGATGCATTCCTCCCATGCTTCTTCCTCTATAATGCCGTTAGTTTCAGCATATCGCACCACTCCCTTTGCCCTCGACTCGAAGCAGTCGGAGCAGAATACATTCGACAAGCCATTTTTGACCGCTATAATGTCAGATTCCCATTTTTTTGCATTAACCAATGGGGCTGTAGACTTTCGCAAAAGGTTATGTTGGAAGACGTTAAGCGCCATGGCGTATCGTTGCGCATTGTGAATGTCTTCGTTGGGCAAATTATCAATCCATGACCCTAAGGAATACATTCTGTCGGTAAAGACGGCTTTGCGCGTGTCGATACAATAGATTTCCCCCTCGCTTTTTTTACTAAGGAAAGTTTTTATGTCGTCTTCCGATATCACAAGGGCGATGCCGGTGTTGTTTTCATGCCATTCGTCCACCACGCGGAGTTCGATGTCAACATGAGAATCGGCATTCTTTGGTTCTGAACCATTGACCGTGAGCTTGCAAAACAAGGGAAGGTTGCAGAGATATTCTTCTTTTTGTAACTCTTCGAGGATTTGTGTGTTCTTGCTCGCCACGGTGATGACCGTCCTGATGGGGCTTTTCTCGTCGAAATTGGCATAGTGTGCAGAAAGTGCTACCTGTCGGGCAACGCTTAACATCAAAGGGCTGTCGCCAGCTATGGTCACTTCCAAGTGTTCCTTCGACCCTTGACAGATAGCCACGTCTTTCAGCTTTTCGAGGACATAAGCACGGGCGATATACCAGTTCTTGATGGTTTCGGGCGAAAACCCTTCGCCATTCTTCCGTTTCAAAAACTCGAAAGGTTTTTCTTTATAGTCATGTTTGCTCATGATACGACCTCCTTTCCGCTTGTTGCTTCTTGGTTGGCTAAGCTGTTCATGCAGTTGCTAATGTCGTGGCTTGACGGGCTTTGATAGAGACGTAGGCCGAACCAATCCAACGATTCCATGATGTGCTCTGTGATTCTTGATTGTTGCCATTCAAAGGCGGAATAGCCACCTCTCATGATGTGGACATACACTTGAAGAGTCATGCCGACTTCTTTCTGTTCCTGCCAACTTACCATCAGACGAGGCTGTTGCGAGACGACGGGGTCGTTCATCAGCCAGTGATAAATATACCTTCTATATAATTGGGCGTTGATGGCCCCTTCGTGGATTTCCTCTTCTGGGAGGAAATGTCGCAATTCATCCATGTGTTTCAGCCGTTCGACTTCTGCAGCAGATAGAGGATGGAATAGGCTTGTATCCAAGAGGAAGTTTTTCTTCATCAACCTGCCATAGGTTTTACCCAAGGCCATTTTCTGAAGGTTGATGAAATGGTCGGAATGAAGTGCACTAGTAGGGATGGATGAGGTGGTGGTGTCCCAATTATAGACAGTGACCGTGGTCAATGTGATGCGTTTCACCTCGCCGTCAACATTGTACTTTGGCACCTGTATCCAATCGTCAATACTTAGCAAATGGTTCAGCCGCACATGAAGGAAGGCCATAACCCCTTTAAGGGTGTCTTGGAATACCCAGCCCAGCACAGTGCCGATAATGCCTATGGCCAAGAAATAACGGGAGTCTTTTTGGATGTTGAAGATGATAAGGAAACCAATCAGCCAAATGGTTATATTTAGGAGAATGGTGATTTGGCAGGCTGTGATGCCGTTCTCATTTCTGCGCAGGCAGAAAACATCTGTCAGTTTATTGCAAATCGAGATGGATAGATTCATGAACAATGTCAATGCTGTAATCTGGAACCAGGAGTTTCTGACGGCCTTCGGGAAGTTTCCAAATAATAAAGGTACCAAAAACAGCGCCAGCAATAATACCAACCAGATGATTGACATTAACCAAAAATGGATATCCCAACTATATGGCTCTTTGTTTTTTCTCATGGATTAAGATACTTATGCCTTATCTGTGTTTTCATCAATTATGCATCGGCTTCAGCAGGTCGTTCACCGTCTTCACGGGGTTGAAGGTCTCGATGGGCACTTCGACGAACACCGTAATCCAATCGGCCATGGCACCGTTCCAGAGACCGGGCAGTTCAAGGGCTTTCAGCTCGCGGCCGTCCTTCGATTTGTTGGAGACAAAGCCCGTGTTGGCGTCCACATAGTCCGTCAGGTTGAAGGCCTCGCCCTTATAGTTCCAGCAGCCGCACACCAGGTCGACGGGGTTGAAGTGCGTCGAGCCTTGGAAGATGGCTTCCTGCTGCGGGTTCTTGTGGTCGATTTGCGAGGATTCGATGATTTGCAGCGACACCTCGTCGTCCAGGTTCTTCACCCAGAAGGGGCCGCCGCCAGGTTCACCTTCGTTCTTCACCATGCCGCAGATGCGCATCGGGCGGTTGAGCTTGTTATAGAGGTAGTCGACCTTTTCGATTTCGTTGTATTCGTTCACAAAGTCGGGGATTTCGACCATCAGCTGCTCCTTGGCGAAAGTGATGATTTCATCAAGCTCTTCTTCGTTGACGGCACCTTCGTCCAACATCTCGAGGTAGTCGAAGGTGCGTTGTTGCAGGTGGAGTAGGAGACCCGCCAACACCTTCTTATATATGATGGTGGTCTCAGCCTTGCTCTCCGGCACGATGTTGTCAATGTTTTTCACGAAGACGATTTCCTCGCCGAGGTCGTTGAGGTTCTCGATGAGTGCGCCGTGACCGCCGGGCCGGAACAAAATCTTGCCGTTGGCCTCACGGAACAGCTCGCCGTTAGCGTCGATGGCTACGGTATCGGTGGAAGGCTTTTGGCAGGAATAGGTGATGTCGTAGCGCACGCCGTACTTCTTCTCATAGCTGTCTTTCAGCGCGTCAACGGTTTTCTTGAAAGGCGCTTCGTGTTCGGGCGACACGGTGAAATGCAGTCTGGCCAAGCCTTCGTTGTCGGTGGCGTAGCGGGCGGCTTCCACTAGATGCTCTTCCAATGCCAAACGATTGAAGCCATTGTAGTGGTGGAACTTCAGCAATGCCTTGGGCAGCTTGCCGTAGTTCAAGCCGTCCTCCAAAAGCAGGGCATTCACCACGTCGACTTTACGGCCATCTTTTAATAAGGTGTCGATGTCGCTGCCGTACATCCGTTTTGCGGCCTCGTTGAGGTCGTCGAAGAAGGCGAAGCAGTGGATATGGGCGAAGAAGATGTCGGTGAATTTGGTTTCCTCACCGCTTTCGGCGAAGGCGAACAGGTCTTTGAACATGCGCGAGGCCGCGCCTGAGGCCGGGACGAACTTGGTGAATTGGTAGAACTCCTTGTCGGCGTCGAAGACGGCCGTCATCATGTTCACCTGCTCCTCGTCGAGGCGCAGGATGCCGTCGCCGAGGGTGGCGGGACGCATGAGTTGGACATATTGTGTGCCTCTTTTGAGTTGGGCAACTTGCTGTATTACTTGATTTTCGGTGATGTTTCGTTCCGAAAGCTGTTGAAGGTCTTTTTCTGTAAGCATAATAATGAGGTTTTAAAGGCTTCAAAAATAAGAAATTAAGCAATGCGAAGAAAAAAAATGGTAAAAAATTTCTCAAAGTGGTTGTGGTATTGAAAAAAGTTGTATTTTTGCAGCCGATTTTAAGCCCAGGTGGTGAAATTGGTAGACACGCTACTTTGAGGGGGTAGTGCCGATTACGGCATGCAAGTTCGACTCTTGTCCTGGGCACAATCACCAAGCCCCGATGGCGGAATTGGTAGACGCGTACGTTTCAGGTGCGTATATCGAGAGGTGTGCAGGTTCGACTCCTGTTCGGGGCAC
>LXOW01340413.1_pt1 | contig 18130 bp, 25 predicted proteins | sample 1368591 | NCBI WGS metagenome assembly LXOW01 (sample SAMN04884650, study PRJNA319009) | bovine gut metagenome | isolation source: Cow rumen | host: Bos taurus | place: Italy: Legnaro (PD) | collected 2014-07-09 | reverse complement strand
TCGAACTTCACACTATGAATGTTGTCGGCAGAGAGAATATGCAGGCTCTGATCGACCGCTACTTCAAGAAGGGAGTTTACTAATGAGAATCAATGTGTGCTTTGAGATTGATCCCTGCGGGGAGCTGATCTACTGCAAGTCTTTCATTGATCGCGCAAAGGCTCGGAAGTGGTTCCTTGATTGCGTCGAGCGTGAAACTCATGGAAGTCTTCAGGATATTGACATCGCGGTTCGTGAAGCAGAGATCGAGTTCGACAACTATGTTCCGCGTTGCATGGATGCAGAAGCAGACGGAATCGCAATCGTTAAGGTCATCGAGACCGAAGATTAAGAAAGGAGAGATCATACAATGACAGTCGAAAAACTGGCAAAACTCCTGCAAACCGAGGTTGAAAAGGGCAATGGTCATATGCCGGTCGGTCTGACGATCGAAAACTTCGGCATGAGCGTGTCCGCAGGTCTTTTCAGTCCGGTTAAAGTCGGGGTGACTGAAAAATGGGATACTGTCTGGATCGTTGGTCAGGGCGGCATGAAAATCGAGAAACAGCCTTAACGGCGTAGCCAAGACAAAAAGAAATTTGACATTTTGAGAAAATTATGATATAATATATATAGAAGATGAGGAAAGGAAGTCAAACTCCTCCTGTTGATGCTCTCCGCATAAGACCAGCGAGCGGCGACGAGCGAGGGATAATTGGGGATAAGGTTCAACTTAATCGCAAGGTAAGCGGAAGCTCTTGCGTAGCAGGTGTCGCCTAACAGGATAGCAAGGCACTTGCCACGAAAGTGTGCAAGAAGATTGCGGGTTCGACTCCCGCCACCCGCACGAGTTGATCGGTGCCGGATCGCCGTGAAAAGATCCGATGAAATTCCGAGTCTTTAAGTAAAAGGTGGTTCCGCTAAGTTCAGACGGCGCCGTGGAGACATTTAAGCGATTGTGGCGTAGATTAAAGCAAGAGTAGTTAAGGGGTCTTCGCCATCTTTTATTAAAGCCGGCGGTGTGGCTTAGAATGTACCGTAAGACAATTTAAGTTGAGGGTAGTTGCTTGTAGCTCAATCGGTAGAGCGTCCATATCGGAATGTTCTAACAGTGCCGCGTGCAGTTAGGCGGGTTGCAGGTTCAAGCCCTGTCGAGTAACTACGCTCTGACATTTCTCAATAGTTTTAATATGCACAAGGGACGGTATCTGTGCTAGTCATGCTCCAGTGAGGGAGGAATTCTAGTGTAGCTCTACTGAGAACGGTCGGTGACACTTTGGATTCCGAGGGGAAAGCCTGCAACGCTAGTATGCTCGGCTCATAGGGAACTCACCAGCCCGAGTGAAAAATCTAAAGCCTTGTGCAGATTAAAGCCATTGAGAATGGCTAATCAGGGGGTCAGAAAAATTTGACTTCTTGAGAAAAATATGATATAATAATAGTAGAAAAGGTGAGGAAAGGATAAGTCCTCCGGAACCTCGCCAAAACAATTCAACCGCGGCGAACGCCGCAGAAAGAAGAGGTATGTTATGTCCGAGAAGTATACTGCACGCGATTTCTACAAGTCCGTTATCGAGAAGCTGGGCGCCGAGTCCACCGAGGGCGTTTACGCTCAGGCTCAGATCGAGAAGCTGGATGCAAAGCTGGCTGATCGCAAGGGTAAGCTGACCGAGGCACAGAAGGAGACCGCAGCTCTGGCAGAGCAGATCGTCGGTTCCTTCGAGGCTGGTGTGGTCTACACCGCATCTCAGGTCGGTGCTGACTTCGGTATCTCCACTCAGAAGGCTTCCGCAATCCTGCGTAAGGCTGCTGAGGCTGGTACTCTGGTTCAGTCCGAGGTCAAGATCAAGGCTTCCAAGGCTGAGGGTATCAAGGGCGGCAAGGTCAAGGGCTACGCTCTGGTCGAGTCCGCTGAAACCGAGGGCGATGAGGAGGAGGGTTGATCCCCTCCCCTCTCCCCAAAATCTTCTGAAAATTCAGGCAGAGAAATTTTGACAAAATAAGAAATCTGTGATATAAATATATATAGAAAAGATGAGGAAAGGGCAAATGAACCGGCGTGTGTGTGATCGGTTCGCAAGCCCGCTACCGGAGCGAAATGCTCCAGAAAGTGAGGAAAACAATGACAAACGCAACTATGACTGAGAAACAGGCATGGACTCTCGTGGTCACTCTCGCGAATGCGAACGGTGAGACCGAACTCGCCAAGTACGCGGAGACCAAGATCCAGAAGCTCACCGAGAAGGCGGCTAACCGCAAGCCCACCGCGACTCAGAAGGAGAACGAAGTCCTCGTGGCTAAGCTCTTCGCCGCAATGGAAGTCGGTGTCACCTACACCGCGGCTCAGCTCGGTGAAAAGATCGGCGTGACTACTCCGAAGGCAACTGCCCTCGCAAAGAAGCTCGTCGAAGCTGGTACCGTTGTTCAGACCGAGATGAAGATCCACGCAAACAAGGCGGCAGGCGTTAAGGGCGGCAAGGTCAAGGGTTACACCGCTCTTGCTCCGGAAACTGAGGGGGAGGTTGAGGGCTAAGCCCTCACTCCCATTGTGATCCGTTGTTCCTACTTTCTGGCGCGAAGATTTGTTCGATAAGTTCGCGTGGCGAGCGGGGAGTACGAATGACGGGGGTATGAAACAATGTTACCAAGACTGGCGGCAAATCAGAAAGCAATACGAATTGCGAAAGCAAAATCCGATAAGGATAACACCTATACGATTTTCAATTTCGCCGCGACAAGAAAAGCGATGAAGGAGCTTGCGCCCAATGCTTTCAAGCTATGGTGTTACTTCAATAGTAATGCTAACGGGTACGAGTTCGGGTTGAGTTCAAAGGAAGTGTGTGAACTCTGCGGCATGAGCTGGAAAACATATCAAGCTGCGATTGCCGCGTTGATTGAAAAAGGATACCTGATCGAATGTGAACTTTATCCCAACTTGACGGGATATGTGTTCATCGAGAGTGGGTATGGCGGCGAATGAAATCACGCTCAAAAATTGAGCAAGGGTTGCGCAGAAAATGAGCAACAAATAGTACAGATATTACAATATAGGAAGAACAGTGTAAGTCCAAAATTGAGTGAGCAGCGAAGCTGCGAACAGCCACGGGGAGCGCGATAGCGCGTACTGGGGCGGCGAAGAAATTGGAATTTTTACACGGGGGTTCGGTAAAAACNNCTTATATATTATATTAAGGGGGTTGGCAGGAAATATGTTGGGTAGGTAGAAGTTGAAGTGACAGGGTAAGGCACTAGCAAAAGATTTTTCGGGGTGATAAAAGTTTTGCATGGAGTGCCAGAAAAAGATTAAGTAAGCCGGCGCAATCAGTAAAAGTTTTTTGACGTCGGAGGAAGATAGTCGCTGATAACGCAGGGCGGCAGTTAAAAGTCCAGCAGGTTGGCTTGCGGCGGCAAGAAAGTAATGCTGGGGAATGAGGGTGATGACTATGAAGAGCCAGACTTATGAGCCGGCAAGGTAACAGCTTATTATAATATTAAATTGTAAGTATTGAATTTAAGTGCTATGAAAGATCGGGTGAGTGCTATGAAGAGCCGGTAGCTAGCCGGCAAGAGCGCAGTTAAATTGAAGCAAGTGTAGTTCAGTAGCTGAAATGATAGGCGCTGAGCTGAGGTAAGGGTGGGTAAAGCAATTTAAGTGTGCAAGTAGAGTCGCTGAGCAAGCCTGAGGTCAGTCCGGAATGATGCAAGGGCACGGCGGCAAAGCGATAGCACAGATCGGTAAGCCGGCGAAGCCGGTATGGAGCTATAGGTTCTGTTGGGATGTTTAGCAACTGTGGCGGAGTAAGAATGGCGGAGCGTGGTAGGTAGGAATGAGTCCGATAAGGTTGCTAACGGTGGCTTGAATGGGTGGTAGGTCGGGCAAGCTAGTTAAATGGAATAGTGTAAGAGNNTTGCGAGCCGTTGTTTTGCGCTGTAATTAGTTAAAATATTTAATTATATATATGGGGGAGCAGGTCATGGGGCTTAGAGTGTGGGAGCGGGACTAAGGGGACAATGTGAGCCGGACGAGCTATCAGTACAGCAACAAGACGCCCCCTATCCACCCTGTCTGGACTAGTCTATTGAAATTCTATGGTACACCGATTTCCCAACAAATCCGTTGCTGTTGTTTTTGTCTACTGCGCGCCAGCGCACAAGCAAAGTCAAGTTTTTGAGTCTAAAATTTGAGCCTAAAAACGGCTGTCAAGGGCTTGACTTTGCAGCTCATTTGCCCTGAATTAGTTAAAATTTTTAACAAAATGGCGGCATTTCAGAGAGAAAAACGGGCAGTTTGGCGTGTTTTGGCGCATTAAAATTTGACTTTTTGATAAAAATGTGGTATAATATAATCGGGGGTGGCGTTTATTGTTAAAATTTTTAACTAAATCGCCCCCGTTACAACATAAAATAGGTGTTTTGCAGCTCATGCAGCTCCTTTTTGTTAAAATTTTTAACAAAATGCCCCCGTTTCCGTGGAAATAGTGGAGAATTGTGCCGCGTTGCAGCTCCTGCAGCTCATTTTTGTTAAAATTTTTAACAAATTCGCGCGTTTTCGCGGTCAATGCAGCTCATTTGCAGCTCATTTGCAGCTCATTTGTTAAAATTTTTAACTAAAGCCGTCCCCTGCGATGCCTGCGGCGACAGACACCGGTGAAAAGCGAAGGGAATGCCTAGTAAACCTATCGGGGCACTAGGAGTTAGCACCGGCTAACTGGGACGGCAATACCTAATAAACCTATATGTTTTAGCGATTTAAACTTTAACGCTTTAAAGCGCGGCGCGCCCTGGCATTCACTTTAGCGAGTTAAAGCAGTGAAGCGCTGCCCCGTGTTTGCTTTAGTGGTTTAAAGCGTGAAAGCGTGGGCCGGGAGTCGCTTCAACGCTTTAATGTGTGAAAGCATGGGGACGGGCGCGCTTTCGCGCGTTAAAGTATACACTTTGTATAAGTTAAATGTTTTAACTAACTGCGGCATAAAAAAAGTGGGCGCATTATGCGCCCGATTTTGCCGCTTTGGCTTCTGCCTTTGCCTTGCGTTCGGCTTCTGCCTTGGCGATTTTTGCCGCCTTGGCGCGTGCCTTTTCTGCCTTGTCTGCTTCCTTTGCGGCGACTTCTTCCGCGTAGTCCTGCGCGGCTTCCAGTCTGTCGTATGCTTCTACCCATGCGGCGGACTTGCCGGAGCTTGCGTGTGCTTCAAATTCCTTTGCAGTTACTTTGATTTCCACGGAGACTTCCGGAACAGTGCCATCCGACACGGTGCGAGAGCCTACGGAGAGACCGATAACACCGGAGCCGACGAGGGAAACCGCTTCGTCACCGAAGTGAGAGACAAGAAGTGCGAAAAGCGCGTCAATGCTGGCGGAACGTGCGGCGTCTTTAACCGCCTTGTTGCTGACCTTGCCGAGAGCGTCAAAGTCGATCTGATTCAGAAGAGCCATTTCAACTCCTATCTGCGCCCGACTAGGCGGGGCGGGCGCGTCACCCGCGGGGCATTTCCCCCTTTCTGTACCTTAATTATACCACAAAACGCCGGAAAAGTCAATCGGCAAAATGACGAAAATTATCAACGATCTGATCAAGTTTTTGTGCAAATCGCCGTCGCCGCCCCACTTTTGCTTTAATACTTTAATGTGATGAAGTGCCGCCTGGGGCGTGCTTCAATGAGTTAAAGCGCGAAAGAAAAACGATAAAAAATAAGCGCGGAACAGTCCGCGCCTTTGTTAACACCTTTAATCTAAAGAGTTTTTCAGAATCTCGCTGACCGGAGTTTTCGGATAACGCCGAAGCCATGCAAACGCACATCTGACAGACTCCTCGTTTGCGTCTGCTCTTGTCAGTTCAAGTGCAAGCAGAAGCGCTTTGTTATTCATATCTTCGGCAAAGTCAAGTGCAGTCTGATAGTCTTTGACATACTGGCGGAGAAGGGCATCTGCAATCTGGTCTTTCATGGTCTTTCGACCTCCTTTCTTAATTATATTATATCATACTTTCTATAATTTGTCAAGTAGTTTTCAAAAATTTTTTCTTTTAACAAAATCGCTTTAATGTACTAAAGCACGGCCGCCGCGGCGCTTTAGCGAGTTAAAGTAAGAAAAGAAAAAAGGTAAAAAATAAGCGCGGAATATCCGCGCCCTTTATTAGTTAAGAATGATTACCATTTCTACGCTGTTTTCGGAAGTGTGCATAACTGTAAAGCTGGTGACTTCGCGGTTGAGAATCTGCGCCGGAATCCGGTCATAGATTGTGTAGTAACCGACTTCGTTCAGTCCAGTATCCGTATGCTCCATGATATTGACATACAGATAGCCGTCGCTCATGTTAAGCAGTCTTTTCAGTGTCATGGTATCAACCCCTTTCCTTGATTATATTATACCACATCCTAAGAAAAATGTCAACTGGCAATTTGCACAAATCGTATAGACGTTTTTTGTGCAAATTGCTGGGCGCCCCGGCGCCGCGCTTTAGCGAGTTAAAGTATGAAATTCAATAGAAAAAAGAAAGTGCGCGTTAAACTTCGCGCACTACGCAATACATTTTTGCTCCGATGCCAAAAGTTTTGACTTTATTCTTCCGGTAGTTGAAAAACGACTGATCGAGTCCCATACGCTGAAAGCTGGTTTCTGCGAAAGTACCCATAAACAGCCAAGCGTCTACTTCATTAGAAAACGTATGAATCAGTTTCGGTTTGGTCTGCCACTGACCGTTATAGAACTTGGTCACTACATCATATGCTTTCATGGTATCACTCCTTTCCTTGATTGTATTATACCACACATTGCAAGAAAAATCAATCGGTAAAATACACAAAAACGAATGTCCTTTTTTGTGCAAAATGCCGACGTCGCCTGTCGCGTGCTTTAATGCTTTATCGTACTAAAGCACTCACCCGTGGCGCGGTTAGCCTATGCTAACTCTTACGATCAGGGGCGGCGTGAGTTGTCTGAACAACTCACGCCGGATTCTGTGGGCGCGGGTTACTCCGCGCCGTCGGCGACAACGGCAAGCCGGTAGCCGGTCTTTTCGCCGCCCTTGATGCCCTGTGCCTTGCAAGCGTGAACCTTGAACTTGGTCGCGGTGAGGTCGCCGGACTTTGCGAGAGCCACGAGCGCGGCGGATGCCTTGGGGACGGTCACGCCGAGAGTTGCCGCAACATCGGACGCAGTTGCAAACAGGGTTGCATCTGCGGTGAAGATTGCGAGAACCTGAGCGCGGAACCCGTCGACCTCTGCGCGGTGCGCCTTTGCAGAGGGAGTGTTGGCGCGGTTCGCGTTCTTGGTGTCGAGCTTGGTGAGCGCGGTCTTTGCGTAGTCGATGATTGCGGTGTCAACGCCGGAGAGGGCGATGACGGCGGTGTAGAAATCGCGTGCGGTCTTGATAGTCATGGTGTGCTCCTATCTGGAAAGCCCGTACTGTGAGGGCGCGTATCGCGCGCGGGGCGGTGGGCTGTCCGGTCGCCGTCCCCCTCTCTGTGATTATATTATAGCACAAAACGCCGGAAAAGTCAAATTTGCCCTTGTGAAAAAGCGCGTACCTGCGTTATTTTTCAGTCATAAATCTTTGTGCAATCTGCATAATTCTTTCAACATCGGTGATCACTTTTTGTGCAAATCGCCGGGGCGCCCCAGTGTATACTTTAATGAATTAAAGTGTTAAAGTAAGGCGAGCACCGCACTTTCGCGCATTAAAGTATGAAATTCTGAATTGTTAAATGTAAATTCAAAGTCAGAAAAATGCCGTTGACAAGTGCGCCCGTGATGATTTTGTTTTTTATGTTATCAATTAACCCGACAGAAGAAGAAGCGACAAAGAACAGAGAAGCAAGCGAAGAACCCGCGCCGCACAGTGCCGCCGCAATAATGCACAGAAAAATCACAAGATAATCCACTTTTCTAATTTTCATAATTTAACTCCTTTATTAAGTGGAAAGCGGCTTTAATTAAGCCGCTTTCCAGTAAGTCCGGCGCATCGGTTTATGCTGTCTGATTAAGTAAGCAAATATGTCTTTTTCACACATTACGTCATCAATGCCGCGGTGTTCCTCAATGAATCCCATTTCAAACCGAATAAACCGCGTTAAAATCTCGGCGGTGAAACGCGGTGCGCCCCATTTCGTGACATATCCGTTATTTTTGCACCATGCAATATATACCGGACGATTTGCCATAATTGACCGCGCCATTGTAAGAGTGCACCAGATAGGAACGCCGAACGGGAAAAAGTAGCGGGTGCGCCCCTCGGAAACAAATTCCGCTGTATTGTGTAAGGCGTTGTTATCAAATCGCATATTGTGCGCCATGATTGCCTTGACCTTGTACCGTTTGCACACGCTCCGGAAAATCTTGCGAATCACAAAGAACGGGAGAATCTTGCGCTTGCCCTCTGCAATTTCCTCATAGTAGTGAGGAATTTTCTTTGCATAATAGGCGGACTGCATCATTTCCGGCTGTTCGCTGAAAATTTCCTTGACGCAGTAAGAATAGTGCGCGTAGACCTTGCCTGTGTTGTCAACGACTGCGAAGCCGATATCATAACAGAGAGGGTACTCCATGCCGTTCGCGGTCTCGGTGTCGATGACGATATATTTTGCTTTTTCCATAGTCACATTACCTGCCTTTCCTATGGTCTTATTATACCACAAAAAGCCGGAAAAGTCAACCCCTTTTTATATTTTCAGCGATTTGCACAAAATATCTCAACATCTGAGTAATTTTTTGTGCAAATCGCCGGGCGGGCCTGGCATCTGCTTTAGTGAGTTAAATTGCTAAAGCAAGAGCGACCTGCGCGGTTAGCCTATGCTAACTTGTATGCAAAGATGTACGTCGTGCGCGGACAGTTTGAGTGTCCGCGCACGGCGTACAGTTTGAGGATTTGGCGCGGATTACTCCGCGCCCTTTTTGGCGGCTTTCGCGGCGGCTTTGGCTTTCCGCTCTGCCTCGGCTTTGGCGATTGCTTTGGCTTTCGCCTCGGCTTTCGCTGCCTTGTCTGCCTCTTTCGCGGCGACTTCATCGGCGAAGTCCTGTGCTGCCTCGAAACGGTCGAACGCCTCAACCCACGCCGGAGTTTTGCCGGTGGACATATGCCCCTCGAACTCTTTGGCGGTGATTTTCAGCACTACCGGAACTTCCGGAACAGTGCCATCTGCAACGGTGCGAGAACCGATTGCAAGCGCAACCTCGGCAGTACCGACAACAGAGATGAAATCCGCGCCGAAGTGCTCAGTCAGAACGGCGACAACCTCAGAGAACGCAATCTCACGCGCCTTGTCTTTGACCGCCTTGTTGGACACCTTGCCCATAGTATCGAAATCGAACTGCTCAAACATCGTGCAACTCCTATCCGCGCCCGTAGGGGGTGGGCGCCTCACCCTTTCCTTGATTATATTATAGCACAGATTGCCAGAAAAGTCAAATTGGACACCCTGAAAAACCGCGTATCTGCGTTGTTTTTGGGATCAAAAAATTCGTCAAAATGCACAAAACGTAAAACGAGCGCAGCGAGCCGGGCAAATTTTTGTGCAACTTGCACAAACTGGTACCGGATCCGTTTTCGTCATAATATACAAAAACATTGCACAAAGTTGAAAACTTTTGTGCATTTCGCCGGGCGCCCGTAATTCGCTTTAGTGAGTTAAAGTGGTAAAGTGCGCGCCCGGCCGCCACTTTAGTGAGTTAAAGCGTGAAGTTTTTATGATAATATTGCGGCGCAGAATCACTCTGCGCCTTTTCTTTTCTTAACTCTTTTAACTTGATCGCCAATTGTAAAAATTGCATTCATGACGCGCTCGCGGGCTTCTGCGCCGGACAGATCGCAACGCTCCATTTTTTCCCGTACCATTTCCCCGAAACAATCAGGACAAACAATGAACTCACGCACGCCCATAGAAGAATCCCAATCGGTTTTTTGTTTACAAATTTTACATTTCATATTCTTTCCCCCTTTGGGGCGCGTTATTCACGCGCCCATGCTGTCGGCGATACCCTCAAGAACGCGGCACACGCTGTTGTATTTGCCGCTGACATTGTAGAAAGTGCGCTGTTTCGCGGTTTTCCATGTTTCGCACACTTCCAGATTGTCGTCAATCAGAATTTCAGTAGATGCGTGCTTTTTGATTGCGTATTGTTTCGGGATTCCGTAGGACTGTGCCGAAAATTCGGTGATGAACGGGAGAAACTGCTTGCACCATTCGATTTTTTCAGCGGTGCAGATTTCCTCGTATTCGGGGCTTGCCTGCATCGGAAGCCATGTGATGACGCCAAACTGTACGCCGATAGCAAGCAGGCGGGAGATGACCGAGAAGAACCGAGTTTCGGAGAACAGCGGCTTGCAGTCGATGAACGCGCCCTCAGTTTCAGTGCGGAGCTTGTCGAGCCAATCGGTCTGACCGTAGAAGTCGGCGACCGTGCCGTCCATGTCGAAGTAAATCTTAATACTCATAATGATACCCCTTTCCGTGTGGGCTTCTTGCCCTTTCCTTGATTATATTATACCACAAACTGCCGGAAATGTCAACCCCTATTTTGCGTTTCTACATTTTGCACAAAAACATTCAATGATCTGAATTATTTTTGTGCATTTTGCCCCGCCGCCCTGATCTATGCTTTAGTGAGTTAAAGTAGTAAAGTGCGCGCCGGTCGCCGCTTTAGCGAGTTAAAGCGTGAAATTATAATAAAAGAAAAGGCGGCGAATTGCCGCACTTTATTAAATCATATCACTAATTTTATCAGATTCAGTATAACGCCGAAAGATAATTTTGAAAAAGATTTCAGTTTTTAATATTCCATACCGTGTATCATAATGATTATACATGATTCTATTTAAGTCGATTTCGTCTGTTATTTTTAATTTAATCCCGCTGCCGTCATCAACCATACCTTTGAAATAAGAAGAAGTAATAAAAGGAATGATTTTGCGCCCCATTAACTTGATAAAGAATTCGAGATAATTAAAGCAATCACGCCAATTTTTGAAAACGATTGTTTCATAATGACTTTTATCAATCCAGAATACGCACATATATTTCATAAATGATACCCCTTTCCTTAATTATATTATACTATAAATCTCTCAAAAAGTCAATGGTTAAAATGCCGAAAGTTTTTAACATCTATGCAATAATTTTGTGCAAAATGCGGGGAGCGGCTGTGGTGCGCTTTATCGAGTTAAAGTGCTAAAGCAAACGCCACCGCCCCGGTTAGCCTATGCTAACTCCTTGTATAGACAAGCGGCGCAAGCTGTATAGACAGCTTGCGCCGGAGCGATTAGGCGTGGTTTACTCCACGCCCTCGTCCTCGCCCTCGTCGGCAGTCTCCGGCACAGAGTACACGGAGAACTTGCCGCCCTTGATGCCTGCCGCCTTGTTAGCGGAGACCTTGCGCTCACCCTTGACAACCTCGCCGGACTTGACGAACGCGGTCAGCGCGGCGGTGACTTTCGGCACAGACTCCGCACCGATAACAGCGGCGATTTCTGCGGCGGTCATCGGCTCTGCGGTCAGTGCCGCGAACACGGTAGCGCGGAAAGCGTCACGCTCTGCGGCAGCCTTGACGGCAGACGGCGCGGTCTTGCGCTTGGCGTTCTTGGTGTCCAGTGCCGCGATAGCCGCAACGGCGTAGTCGGTGATGGCGGTGTCGATTCCGGTCAGCTTGGAAACGGCGGTCAGGAACTCACGGTTAGTCTTGATAGTCATAGTATACTCCATATCTGAAAGCCCATTGATTAGAGGGTGATTCAGGCGGTGGGCTTCCGTTCCGCTTGCCCTCTCTCTATGGTTTTATTATACCACAGAATGAGCGAAAAGTCAACCCCTTTTTTGAGTTTCTCTGTTTTGCACAAAAACATTACACATTCTTGAAAACTTTTGTGCATTTGCGCGGCGGCCTGCGATTCGCTTTAGCACTTTAACTTGGTAAAGCACGCCCGTCCGGCGGCTTAATGCTTTAAAGTATGAAAGCGCAATTTTTGAGAAGTGCGCGTTATACTGTCCGTATAACGCGCATTTGTTTAATCTTCTGTATATTTCGGCGGAATCCAGTTTCCTTTGTCGTCATATTCGCCGCGGCGATAAAAGCCGTCAGTGTAAGGGACTTCTTCAATAGTTAAATAATTATCGTTTTCCATATCTTCGCGCATATTGTCAATTTCTTCTGCGATTTCTTCCGGAGAATAATGGAAATCTGCAAGGTAATTTTTGCAAAATTCCCAAGCCTGCCGCTCTGTCAAGGTTGCGGCAAGAATTTCGTCATGAACATTGTCTTTAATAAGATACATAGTTAAAACCTCCTTAACTGAGAATGAGCCAAAGCCCAATGTAACCGAAATAGAAAATAGCCAGAATCAGAACGTCCAGAGCCAGAATACCGATTCCATACAGAACCAGTTTCCAATCCCGCTTTGTCATAGTATCGCCGCCTTTCTTTGTTCTTTCTGTATTCATTATACCACAAAAAGAGGCAAAAGTCAAGTGATTTTCTTCTTTTCTCTGTTTTGCACAAAATCTTCTGGAGCAGCTAGAGATTTTTGTGCAACTTGCTGGGGCTGCCTGCAGTATGCTTTAGTGAGTTAAAGTGTTAAAGCATCGTGCGGTCCTGCGGTTAGCCTACGCTAACTCACGCCACGAAAAAGGACGGACTGATTTCGCCCAGTGTCCGCCGGAAGCGTCCGCCTTTTGTTGCTTTGGGTGCAATACTTGCGCGGAGACTCTCAAAAACCCTTGCCGAGGAAATTGCGGTTTGCTTTAGAGACCGTCAAACTCTGCGCTTTCTGTGGTTTCAGCGCAAGCCCTACGCATCGGCATTCAGTGCGTAGTCTGTCCGGCAGAGCCGGAGCCGTGGGATACCGCTTTTGTTGGGATGCGGTTCAGAACCCGCTTGGGGAATGGTGTCAGGGGAGTACCCGCTTGCTTTAAGACACCTGCAAGCCCTACACACTCAATTTGTATACCGGCGCCGTCTCGTCCTGAGAATGGTGGTCTTATGTAGGCAACTTGCGCCTTCCCCTCTGGGGTTGCCACGCGCGGTGCTCACGAGTTCTGTTACCCGCCGGTCGAGGAGCCGCCCTCCGTGGGGCTTGCCCTCTCTCTATGGTTTTATTATACCACATTTCGCCGGAAAAGTCAATCCCTTTTCTGTCTTTCTCCGTTTTGCACAAAAATATTCAACGATGCTAATAATTTTTGTGCAAAACGCCGGGCGGCACCGAGAATTGCTTTAGTGCTTTACTATGCTAAAGTGAGGATCACGCCGCGCTTCAACACTTTAACGCATGAAAGTGGAATGCAAAAATTAAAACCGGCTCATAACTCAGCCGGTAGAGATGAAAGCCGTTAGGCGATGCCCTCGACCTCGTCGAGAATATCGACGAGCGCATCGACTGCGAGCCACTCGTCGCAACGCGAGTAGTCGTAGTCAAGGCGGCGAAGGAACTCGCGGGTGAACTCGCGAGCCTCGCTGACGGTCTCAATGGACTTGCCATTGAAAGACACGCCGCGGAGAACGGGAACGATAGTATTAGCCACAGTATAACCTCCAGTCAGTCAGAGTAGGCGGGTGAGGGATTCGGGCTTGCCGCCCCTCTCTATGGTTCTATTATAGCACATTTTTCCGGATTTGTCAAGGGGTTTTTGAAAATTTTTCAAAAAAATTTTGCTTTAGGACTTTAATTCGCTAAAGCGGCCGCCCCCGCGCCGCGCTTCAACGCTTTAATGCATGAAAGTGAAATGCAAAATTTTTCGGGCGTGCCGTGAAAGGGAGCGGCACGCCCTCGCTATTGGCTCCGACAGCGGGATTTGAACCCGCAACCCGCAGATTAACAATCTGATGCGCTACCGTTGCGCCATGCCGGAATGAATCCGCGTGACAGGAATCGAACCTGCAACCTTCAGATTAAGAGTCTGTTGCGCTACCTGTTGCGCCACACGCGGTTATTAGCTAGACACTGACCGCTTGCATCTAGCACCCTCAGTATTAACGCGCCCTCTAGGCAGTCGAGGCAAGGCGCGGAGCGAATGCTCTATTTCGCGTATTCAGTTGTAAGCTACAACATGACTATCACTACCTCTCTTTAGATTTCGGGGCTGTCCCGATTGCTCTGGTAAGAGGAAGCTGGTCGCTGCGGCTCTTGCCGCCGCTCTCCCTCATCCCTGTGATTATATTATAGCACATTTCCGGCGAAAAGTCAACCCCTTTTTCATGTTTCTCTGTTTTGCACAAAAAGATTCAACATCGTGAAGAGTTTTTGTGTATTTCGCGCGGCGGCCTGCGGCGTGCTTTAGTGCTTTAAAGCACGAAAGTGAATTTGTTAAAAGAAAAGGGCTTAGTCAACGACACCGCCCTTTATCTTTTTGCGCTTGTCCGGAACGACCTTGGTTATCGGCTTGACGCCGTTCCAAGAGCCGCGGAAAGAGTTGAAGTAAGCCTTGCGCTCCTTCTTGGTCATGGTTTTAACAGACTTGGTCATAGTGTCACCCCCTTAGATGGTGCAAGCCTTCTTGTTGGCGCGGCGAACCTTGCGAGCGCGGGTCTTCTTGGTCATGTAGGTGTACTTGCCAACGGCGACGCGAGTGGACTTCTTCATAATGATACCCCTTTCATTCGGTCGGTCTTGCGTGTTCTTCCCTTGATTATATTATATCACACTTTGAGTGAAAAGTCAACCCTTTTTTGCATTTTTCTATTTTGCACAAAAAGCGGAGCAGCTAGGAATATTTTTTGTGCAATTTGCGCGGCGCCACGCAGTATACTTTAGCAATTTAACTTGCTAAAGCGTTCGCCACGCTGCACTTTAATGCTTTAAAGTATGAGATCAAAATGCTAAAAAGAAGTGCCGCCGAAGCGGCAAGTTTTTTCTATCCTCACTTTCTACAGTCGAGACGCATCGTGCACGCCCTAGTCTCTGTTAGTAGGCAATCTAGTTGCCCCTTTTATTTGATTGGGTCGGTTCCCCTTCCCTGTGATTATATTATAGCACAAAACTCTAAAAATGTCAATACCTTTTTCAAAATTTTTTTATTTAATTTTTGATTCATCACTTTAATTCGCTAAAGCGCCGCCCGACCCTTGCTTTAATACTTTAAAGTATAAAAGTAAAGTATAAAAAAGAAGCGCCGCCATTTCGGCGGCAAGTTTTTTCTATCCTCACTTTCCACGGGCGAGTGCATCTCACGCACTCTTGGTCTCCGTTCGTAGGCGATCAGCGTCGCCCCGATTACTGGGAGGGACTCTCCCTCTCTTCTATGGTTTTATTATACCACAGATTGACAGAAAAGTCAAGTGCTTTTTTGAAGTTCTATGTTTTATACAAAAATATTGAGTTTGATATATTATTTTTGTGTATTTTGCTCGCCGGCCCAATGCATTGCTTTATTGCTTTAATTCGCTAAAGTGTCTGCACGGCGTGGTTAGCATATGCTAACTCGTACTATAAATTTTGGCGCACCATTGTGCGCCGCACGCTTTTGATTCCTTATCCGCACTGGCTGTGCGGGGGCATTCAGGGCAGTTGCGTGTGAACTGCCATGTGGGATAGGGTTTTTGGTGAGATGCCCTGCAAAACTCAATCAGGAGTGAACCACGACTTCACATCTGCGCCCAAATAGCGCCGCATTGCCTCTGGATATGCTATCCTGACTTCAAGAGAGAGTTTATGTCGGAGACCTTACTTCCGACTTATAGCCGGTGGTCTTGCCGTTCGGGTTTCCGTTTCCCTCTCCCCTGTGATTATATTATACCACACCCTAGGAAAAAAGTCAAGTCTTTTTTGAAAAAAATCTCGTTTCTCTGTTTTGCACAAAAAGATCTAACGATCTGAATAATTTTTGTGCAATTTGCTTCCACGCCTTATTTTGCTTTATCACTTTAACTCACTAAAGCGCTCGCGCCGCCCGCTTTAACACTTTAAAGCATGAAAGTAAGTTACAAAATTAAAAACGACTTGGTTTCGTCAAGTCATTAGAACCCGTTGACCTTTTAGCGCTGACTTTTGTTTACAGAGGAAGCAGAATCAAAGCAATCAAGACATTCTGTTATCACGAAACCTCTATTCTCGCCCTTGTGGTGGAACGAATCCCTCTTGATATTTTAGAAATCAAGGAAACTGTAACAATTTTAGTATGTTACCAACTGGGAGGAACCGCTTTGGGAGCGCCTCCCCTCTCCCTGTGATTATATTATACCACACTCTAGGAAAAAAGTCAATACCTTTTTGAAAAAAAATCCGTTTCTACGTTTTGCATAAAAATAGTGCGATCATTATTCATTTTTTATGCAATCTGCTGCGGCGAAGCGATGTGCTTTAGTGATTTAACTCACTAAAGCGCCACCGCGTCTCGCTTTATTGCTTTAACGCGCGAAAGTCAGTTATACAAAAAAACGACCTGTGAAAAACTCACAGATCGCCGCCCATTTCCTCGACCCAAGAGCAGAACTCTTCGGACTCCAAAACGGACTCGCCGAACATCTCCACCAACTTGCCCTCAACAACGGAGAACTTGTCGGAGTCGAACAACTCCCACCATTCCTCCATGCCGAACATCTCCATGACTTCCTCGAAAACCTCTTCAAAAACTTCAAACATTGTAATTTCCTCACTTTCATTGATTTGGGTTTGTTTCCCTTTCCTTGATTATATTATATCACATTTCAAGCGATTTGTCAACCCCTTTTTGAAAATTTTTCAAAAAAATTTTTTCTTTATCGCTTTAACTCGCTAAAGCGCCCGCCCTGTCCCCTACTTTACCCCTTTAAAGCGTGATTAGTTTACGGGTACGGCGGCGAATGATATTATTAAAACTTTTAACTAAAGACCACCTTTTAAACAGAATCAGAAAAAGATTTTACAAAAAGTTTTTTTCAAAACCTCTTGACAAATCACTCTAAATGTGATATAATAGAACTATGGAAAGGATGTGTCTATATGACTAATAAACCTACTCCTTATACACTCGTTGGCTTGCCTGCTTGTGGTAAATCTACCTATTGCATGAATAATAATGATTGTGTTATTGTCTCTACTGATGTAATTCGCAAAGAACTGTATGGTGACGAATCTGCACAGACCAATAACGCAAAGGTGTACCATATCGCACATGACCGCATTGCGCTTGCTCTTGCGTCTGGTAAGAATGTTATTTTTGATGCTACAAATATCAATGCCAAAGCAAGAAAAAGAGTATTGAAACACAATGCATATCATATTGCTGTTTGCTTTCTTGTCTCTACCTATGAGTGCAAAGAACGAAATAAAAAGCGTTCTCGTCATGTTCCTGAATCTGTAATTGATGACTATTACAAACGAATGACAATACCTACTAAAGCAGAAGGCTTTGATGAAGTCCTATTTGTTCATAAATAAAAATAATGCAAGCCTCTTGACAAAACGCTCTATCTGTGGTATAATAGAATCATGGAAAGGATATTGATACTATGAGTAGAAAGAATGAGCGAATCCTCTATACTGGAATCGAATGCGTCGTTGATGGAAAAGTCGTGCATTGCACGCTTGCTTACCTGAATCTTGACCCTGATTCTTATGGTGCAAGAAATTATTTTCCATTCTTCCCTTATGGCGAAAGTGTCAAACTGCATCTTGTTCGCAAAGGCTCGAACTCAACGCATTCTGGTTATCAAGTCGAACTGCCTGCACACCTTATCGACTTCTTCAAAGAACGCATACCACATATTACAATGTCTGTTGCTGATGGTTGCAAAGCAGTTGACACTTGGAAAGTATTTGCTACTGCTGGCAACTGCACTGACTGCGATATAACAGTAATTGGTACTGTTGGCTATTGGACAAGTAAACGCGGCTTCCAAACTAAACCGCTGTAATTGACTGCACAGAACGCTTGTTCTGTGCATTTCTTTTGTATTGTAATAATTAAAACATTTAACTAAAGCCCGCCCTTTAAATATAATACAGAGGGGAGCAGCTAGCAATCATTGTTAAACGATTAAATAAAATAAAAGTTTGTTATTTGCATAAATTAAAATAATAAATATAATTGCAATGCTATGCGAGTGAAATCCTCATGCTTTAACGTGCTAAAGTGCCCGCGCCTATAATATAAAATGAGGGCGTAGGTCTAGGTCTAGGTCTTAGCTCAGGTTACCCGGGGGTACCTTTGGGAAATTTTTCGCTTTAACTTGTGAAAGTGGGGGCGGC
>LXOW01459352.1_pt1 | contig 18140 bp, 4 predicted proteins | sample 1368591 | NCBI WGS metagenome assembly LXOW01 (sample SAMN04884650, study PRJNA319009) | bovine gut metagenome | isolation source: Cow rumen | host: Bos taurus | place: Italy: Legnaro (PD) | collected 2014-07-09 | reverse complement strand
ACCGGCGGCCAGTCCTCCAAGTCCACGCCCACCGGCCCCATCGCCAAGTTCGCGGCGGCCGGCAAGCGGACCAAGAAGAAGGATCTGGGCCTCATGGCCATGTCCTACGGCTATGTGTACGTGGCCAAAGTCTGCATGGGTGCCGATCCTGCACAGCTCCTCAAGGCGGTCAACGAGGCCGAGGCCTATCATGGTCCGTCCCTGATCATCGCCTACGCTCCCTGCATCAACCACACCATCAACATGAGTCACTCTCAGTTGGAGGCGAAGAAGGCAGTGGAGGCTGGCTACTGGCCCCTGTATCGGTACAATCCGGATCTGGCCGCCCAGGGCAAGAACCCCTTCACCCTGGATTCCAAGGATCCCAAGTCCTCCTTCCAGGACTTCATCCTGGGCGAAGGCCGCTATGCCGCCCTCAAGAAGCAGTTCCCCGAGATCGCTGCCGAGCTCTTTGCCCGGGCCGAGCGAGAAGCCTACGACAAGATCGACTACTACAAGAAGCTGGACAACCTGGAGTAAGTCGAACGGAACGACACTATGCGGAGGCGCCTCGTACGGGGCGCCTCCGTTTATCTTTGTAAGCGCGTCATCGCCGTATCAACATCAGCGCCCCACAGCCAAAGAGGAGGACAACCACCAAAAAGCACAGCGCCCAGCGGGGCATGAGGCAGAGGAGGACCACCGTCAATATCGTCAGCAGCAGATACAGTATCGCGTTGCGCCAGTTGACACAGCACAGGAAACATTTGGCTCTTTTCATAGGAAAACACCCCCACAGTACATGGTACGCGGATTGTCGGAGATTGGTTACTTTTTTAGATAAATGACCTGGGATCGGAACGTTTTTAGACAGCAAATCGTTACATGTATCGTGGAACGAACAAGTTTTATGGAAAATATATGAGACATAGGTGTCACAAATGTTGGAAAACAGTTGCAAAAAGCATACTAAAGGTGTTACTATTAGCTAGGTATATTAGGGGCTAGGGATATGCTTGTTTGCTGTGAAACATGGATCTGGCTGACAGCACCCTGCATTCAGTAATTCAAAGAGGGAAAAGAAACGTTGAGGACTGCGGGATCATGAGCAGAACGAAAGGCAGAAAACGGAATATCCCCATGATGATCGCAGGCATACTGCTTTGGCTTACTATGGCGACAGCATGGCATGTTAGCGGAACGTACGCAAAGTATGTTTCCGCCGACTCTGCTTCGGACAGCGCCCGTGTCGCGTCGTTCGTGTTCAACGTCAGTGACAGCGCCCATAACAACGAAGCGACGCACCTTATCACGCTGGCAGGGATCAGCAAACCCGGGGACCAAGAGACCTATGCGTTCGTTGTAAAAAACAGCAGAGGTTCAGTAGCCAGTGAGGTCAGCGAATTCTATTCTTTGCGAGTGACGTTGAATGGCAGTATCCCCCTGATCGGGACGTTGAAGAAGGAAGGGACAGACGTGTTCACGGTCAGCACTACCGGGACCGTCACAAACACAACGAGCGGTTCATTCACACCGGGGAATGCGGCCGCCAACAGCGATGAGTATACACTAACGGTGGTTTGGCCGGACGCAAGTGACGCGCAGATGGATGCAGACTTTGCCAATGGCGGCGGCATAGCCACGATCGCATTGACGATCACAGGCGTGCAGGTTAATTGACGAGAGGAAAGAAGTAGACAGTCATGGAGCGGATCACAGCAGCAGAAAAGGCAAAAAGAGTATTGCACAGGCATTGGCCGGTGTTGCTCGTTCTTGTTGTGCTGCTGATGGCCGGCAGCGTCAGCGGCGTTTTGTTTGCGAAGTATATCACAACTAATCGGCAGCATGTCGCTATGGTCTCGGCGGGGTTCCACATGAGCAGCAATTTGTTGGAGACTAAAGCCGTTACGAACATAGGGGCTACGGACCAGGTCGTGATCGAGCTGTACAACTTCGAGAAGGAGAACAACGCCCAGGTCTCAGCGGTGGACATTAGCTACACCATCACGGTGACTAACGGCAGGGTGAGGGCAGTGACCAACGGCGCCGTGACGGTCCCCAGTGTGGAGACGGATGGTGTCAAGCAGTACACCCTCAGCGCGGGACCGGAGAAAGTGACCCACACCATCCGGATTGCGCCGGATCACGCAGGCCCCGTAACGGTCACGGTGACATCCGTTGCGCCGTTTAAGAAATCCCTGTCAGGCAGCTTTAGCTTCACGGACCCGGTGTACAAACTGGAAAACGTGGAAGGGGAACTATACAAACTGACCGTCTACACCAACGGCTACAACGGCGGCATACAGTTCTCTTTGGGGAGCGGAGTGTTCGCGGACAGGACGGTGGACCTGCAGCAGGGCTGGACGGGATCTTCCAACACCCTCATGGTCCATGACAACGAGACATACGAACTGCGGTTCTTCGGGGACATACGCACGACCAGCTCCCCCGTCACACTGACTGGTGCCGCAAAGACCATACAAATTGGAAATTGAGCGAGGTGAACGGACATGGAATGGATGATGAATAAAAACAGAACAACGATTTGGAGCGTTTTGTGTTTGCTTGCCCTAGTCATGATGCTTGGGCTGCTTCCTGTACGGTCATCTTTCGCTGAAGAGATAGAGCTGTCGTCGAACACGGCAGCAAAGAAAGCTGTCATCGGATCAGAGGAGGATCCCTCGGTCGATCCTTATCAGGTAAAAAAGCAGGAAGAGGAAACCAAGGTTAAAGAGCAGACGGAGGACAAAGAAAAGGCTTCCGAAGAGAATACAGATACCAAGGAATCGTCCAAAGGTAAGGAGGCGGAGCAGATCGCGTACCCTGAACCGTCTATGAAAGCACAAGATTCTATTCTCATGGCAGCAGGAGATTCTTATGCATCTGCGACACAAGCCAACGACTCATACACCGTGCTGCCTGAAGCGCAGCCTGTTGCAGTTGCATCATCTGCTATCCAGATGATGCCTGCCGCCCAATCCATTGTTGTAGATACCGTGACGGCACCGGACGCTGATCTTTCTGTGGCAAGCGATCTTACGGCGGATATTTCCGTTGCGAACGATATTATGACAGATCTGTCTATGACAAATGATCTAACGGCGGAGCTCCCTGCCTCTGAGGACCTTGCCGCGGCGGAGGAGCTTTCCATGGCTGTGGACGCGGCGGATGAACTGGTTTTATTGGCATCCAGAGCGGCGGTTACGGGCGATTGGTCCGTGGATTTGCTGACCCTGGCCAAGACTCAACTTGGAAGTATGGCAGGCGAACAGCTCATTATCCTGGAGGACGGCAGCCAGCTTTTCGGCACCCGGTACGGTGCCTGGGCGGGCACTCCCTTCGGCGACTGGAGCGCGGCCTTCGTTTCCTTCTGTGTGTACTATGCAAATATCAACGTGCCTACCGGGGATAGCTGCACCGAGTATATGGTGCGCATGCAGGCTCAGGGCCTGTTTCAGGCTGCGGGCAACGAGCCCCGGCCTGGGGATCTGGTCTTCTTCGCTAACGAAATGGGCGAACCGGTGCGTATGGGCATTGTGGTCAGTGCAGACAACGGCCAGCTCAGGACCATCGAGGGAGGCCATACCAACCGGGTGGACTATTTCATCTATTCTCTGGACGATCCCTCCATCCTGGGGTATGCCATGCTGCCGGAGAACCCGGAGGCTCCGACTTTTGTGGACGAGACTGCGCTCCCTCATGAGCTTGAGGTCCCGGAGGAGGATGCTCTGGAAGTGGCAATCGAGGCAGCAGCCAATATTGAGGTCGCTCATGTCCTTTCGGAGCAGTCTTTGACGGATGACTCCGGCCGAGTGACCGTTACAGGCTTGCTGCCTGAAGGCGCAACCATTACCGCTCGTCCCCTGACCGAAGCGGAGATCCAGGCACTCGCCATGGACGGTGTTCGCGTGGTGTTCGCCTATGACATCACCATTTGGGTGAATGGAGAAGAATATCGGCCGGAGCAGCCCGTATACGCTCAAATCGCAGAGGAGGGCCTGCCTGAATTCGGCCTCACAGTATCCCATATCGACAAGGACGAAAACGGAGACACTACCTCCACGCCTGTGGACGCACAGGTCATAGATGGGGACGCCTGTTTCAACCTCGGTCATTGATCATGACGCAGGCAGCCCCAGGCTGTGAAAGGGGTACATACTGATCGCACCGTGCGATCGAACAAGACGATTTCCTTAGGAGATCTTATTTGGTGTATTGACATGAAAGCATGGATGAAGAATAGAAACAGAATATCGGAAAGGAGCATGGCGTTTCTGCTTGCGCTGGTGATGGTCATTGGGCTGCTGCCCGGGCCGTCGTCTTTCGCACGTGCGGAAGAGGCCGCGCCGGCGGAGCCGGAGCAGGCCGCTGCGGAAACCGCGGCCGCAGCCCAGGAGCAGCCGCTCGTTGAACCGGAAGTTCCCGCAAAGATCGCGGAGGAGCCCCAGGCTGCCGAGCCTCGCCAGCCTGTTTCTATCTCGATACCTGCGCCTGCAAATGCCTCTGAGACGCCTTCAGAGGCCCTTAAATTGCCTCATGGCACCCTGGTGGAGCAAACCCTTACGGACGACACGGGCCGCGTGAAGGTCACGGGCCTGCTGCCTCAGGGAGCCACCGTCACCGCCCGTCCGCTGTCCTGTGAGGAATTTGCCGCCCTGGCCGCTGCCGACCAGCGGGTTGCTTTTGCCTACGACATCACCATCTGGATGGATGGGGAGGAGTATCAGCCCACGGAGCAGGTGCTGGTGCAGGTGGCGGAGGAGGGCCTGCCCGGGTCCGGCCTTACCGTTTCCCACGTGGAGACCAACGAGCGCGGCATGGCCACCGCCCGGCCTGTGGAGTCTCAGGTCATCGACGGCGACGCTTACTTTGCCGCTGACAGTTTTTCCATCTACATCGCGGTCGTGTCCATAGAGGACCAGATTCAGCTTGAGTCGGGCGCCGGCTACAAGTTCTATTCTGATGCTGACTGCACCACGGAGCTTTCTGGCGTGGTGGAGTGGACCGCGGCCAGGACGATCTACGTAAAGTCTACAAACGAGAGCGTCACCATCACCTCCGTCACGGTTCGCAACGCCGAGGACGGCAGCGTCAGCACCTACGCCACGGTGACCGAGCTGGCAGGCGGCGTATTCGCCGTGTCCTTCGACGCACCGGGCGATGGTGCGTCCAATCAGATCATCGACGTGGCCCGCACCGGCGTCCCGGTGATCATCGACCTGGGCTTCGTGCCCACCGCCTACACCAACGACAGCTCCATGCCCACCCTGCTGATCCCGGGCACGGTGAACCAGTACATGCAGTCCCAGACCGTGGGCATCGAGGCGGTGGCGGGGGAGACCATCACCCTGGGAGCGCCCACCCGTTTCGGCTACACCTTTGACGGCTGGACCAAGACCGTGGGCAGCAACTCCACGACCCTGGAGTCCAATGAAGACACGCCCTCGGCGTCGAACCTTGCCGCCGGCATTACCTATGCCGCCACTTGGAAGCCCAACAAATATCCCTTCGTGCTGCAAAGTTCTACTTCCCAGGTGCCCGCGGCCAACGCTCTGATCTCCTTTACGGGTATCCCCACCCAGACCATCGAAGCTTTTGCCCAGGCAAACTCCGGCGTGTTCTCCAGATACGATCAGAGCACCCTCTATTTCATGGAATACTTCACCTACGGTGAGACCCTGGGGGAATACTTTGCCCGCGTAGCCTCGGGCTGGACGGTGCCCACCATGCTGGACACCCGTTCCAACGAAGCGCGGCTGACCTTTGCGGGCTGGCTCATCAACAGCAATTCCGTGTCTGCTGACAGCCAGCTGCGCCTTGGCTCCGGCGGCGTTTTGAACAGCTCCGCCGCGCAGAACCTTTCCGCCTACCACGGCAGCCTCCATACGGACCAGACCACCATGCTGGCGAACTGGGCCACCGGCGAGTTTACTCTCTCCGTGTCCAACGCCCCTTCCGGCTGGTCATGGAGCTATACCCTTTTGGACCAGAACGGCCACCCTGTGGTCACACCCCTTTCCGGCAGCTCCTTCTCCATCCCCGTGGGCGCTACCGTCAATATGACCGTCCCCGCTTCTTCCACCAGCTTTATCTCCGGCTGGAACATCACTTACAATGCCTCCGGCGCCACCCATAAGCTGCTCCCAGCTGAACAGCCCTATGCCGCCGGCGACCCCAATATTTCCTATTCCTTCACCATGCCCGCCGAGGACGTGGCGGCCAGCTATTCCATTTCCGCTGCCTACGTGGATATATCGGTGAGCCCCATCACCTTCGCGGAGAACGTCTCCTACAACAATCGCACCCTGAAGGGTTTCTGGTACAACGCCGTCATGTCTGCCTCCACCTACGACGCGGCAGGCACCCTTATCTCCGTCAACACATTGACGCCCCTTTTCGGCGCTCAGGACCCTGCTGACAGCGCTACCTACGGCAGCGTTTCCGCTTCCGGCAACACCACCTGGTTCTACCCCTGGGATAATGCCAACAGCTTCTACGTTACCAGTAAGAATGTGGCCACCCAAAATCAGCTGAAGATCATCTACGCCCTCACGGTGTATCTGCGGGCCTGCAACCTGGCGCCCCGGGACAGATACCTTTCCGAGTGCGTGGGCACTAAGGCGGGCCCTGCGGGGAACCAAACGAGTATGTATATCAATTCACATGGTCCAGACAAGTCCGCGGTGGATCTGAGTCCATACGCCAATATTCTTATGGACGCTTCTGTGAACCACAAGTATAACGTGACCATAAATGTGCGGGGGACCAATACGGTTGGCGTCATAGCCCACAACAAGTTATATCAAAGATCTTCCGGAGACAAGGGCACTGTTACAATATCCGGTGAAAACACCGACAGTACGACCCTGTACTTGGGAACTTCCTTTACCTTCACAAAAACGACTATTTCAAAACTGACTCTGGAGCAGCTGAACGATTCTAACTTTCTCTATATTTGCTATTTGAGTACGACCTATAATACAGCGGATTACAACATAACCAACTGCGTCGTTAACGCCCGGGACAAATGGCTTATGAACGGAAGCGGTTGGCAAAACATCTCAGGCTCCCGGGTCAAGATAGGTGGCATATTCGGCGTATTTTTAAACTTTACTTCTTCCTCCAACATCAGGGTCTATACGGACGTTGCGTCGTGTATCCATTGTTTAAACCTCAGTTCTTCTACCTTGGTGATTGATGGGAATCTTTGCTTTCTTTCTTCAGGCAATGGCGCAGGATCTGTCTCTGGCAGCGTATTGATCGTCAAAGGAGGCGTGTGCGATATCCTGGGATGCAGCGTTTACTCTGGCAGCACAATACTCTGTAATGTATTTAGCAGCGCCAGTGGTTTAAGTGTAGCCGGCAATTCTACCGTTGTGACCAATCTGATCACCGGTAAGGTGGCGTCGTACAGCTGGGATTCTACGAATTTCTGTTATAAATTACGCAACCTTGAAAATACTTCCTATTCTTATAATGCAACAAAAAATAACGGTGATATGTTTCCCTTTTATGCGGGCAGGTCAGATACAAATGATAACGCCGGATCATGCACCAACAAATACAATTTCGGGAACGGAAGAGTTTATCTGCTGGGCAGTTATACCGTTTCCGGGGATGCGCTGAACATCAACAACCCGGCGATCCCTACCACGGGCCTTATAACCAACCCCGTGGGCGTCCTGATGGCCACCCTGCTGGATGAGAATGGGGACTATATCGGCGGCAGCAGCAGCTCCCTTACAGACGATGTGCTAAAAGCTGCGGTGGACGCCCAACGGGCGGACCATGCCGACCAGGAGTGCATCCACGTGGGGTCCACCAGGATACCGGCTAATGCTGCACGTATCGTAAAAGTTACTATAACCGGAGGAACTATCTACGCGGCGGGCAACGTGACCTTCCTGAATAACACCACCGTCTCCGGCGGCACCATAGATTGCGGCGGCACCTTCTCCACCAAGCAGGACCTGAAGGTCACCGGCGGCACCATACGGGCTCGGGAGATCGGCACCCTGTGCGCCTATGAGGTCACCGACGGCAGCGTGAAGCGGTGGCAGGGCGCCAGCTTTGAGAACTGCGCCTTGGAAACCAACCGGATCGGCGCCCTGAGCACCGTCTGGCATACCTATGGAGGCGATTCCATCACCGCCCGCAGCACCGTGACATTGGGAGAGGGCGTCACTGTTACAGCCAAGGACCCGTCCCTACCCGTTACGTTGGTGGACGACGTGCGCATGAACTACTTCCTGGGGGACTTAACAGCCCCAACCGCAACCAACCCAGGCTCTCTGCGCTTTACAAAGACTATAACTTCTCCGGCCACGGAGGAGGGGGAACGGCTCTGTGACGACGGCCTGGTCCTCGCCTCCAACCCCCAGACCTTCGCCCTGCCTCGGGACGGGGCGGATACCGGCGCCTGGCATTACGATTCCCTCAACGGCTATGAGGTGACCTCCGTGGGCACCTCCGCCGATCCTGACCTCAACGGTCGGTTCAACGGGGACCCGAGCAAGGACGTTGCCTATGAACAACCGCAGATCTCCCTGTACGCGGTGAAGACCGCCTATGCCCTCACCATCCACGCGGACGAGGGCTATTCCTGCGCCGTATTTGAAAACGGCGCGGCTCTCACCCCCACAAGCGCGGATACCTACGTGGCCAATGCGGGCCACACCATCTCCCTGGCGCTGAGCGACCCGGAGATGGAAAACAGGACCGTCATCTGGTACAAGGACGCGGCGGGCCTGCTTCACAATGTGGAGGACCTGACCGTCTCTGCCGGGACGGTCTCCTTCACCATGCCCTACAACGCCGCCGACGCGTTCATCACCGACGAACTGAAGCTCTATCTGGATTGGCATAACATCTCCTTTACGGCGGACGGCTTCGCCGTGGAGCTGCCGGCGGAGGGCCGGCGGGCGGACAGCCTTTTTACCTACGGGGGCAATTACCTCATCACCGAAGAGGTTCGTCACAAGCAGACCCAGAACTTCATAGTCTTTGAATCCGCCGATTCGGGCAACATGGCGGCAGATGGGACCATCCTGCACACCATTACCTTGAACGGTGTCTATGAGATCACAGATGGAACTCATATAGGCGTTGACGTTTGTGATGGAGCCAGGGTACAGCTTCTCATTGACGGGACCAACTATCTGTGCTCGTCCCAAGTACCGGAGCATGCTGTCTATACCGTACAAGGAAAGACTTCCAATGCCGCATCGAACAATTTATACGTAAACACTTCTGGTAAGTACTATTTTACGTATTCCTCATCGACTCAATTGGGCACGGTAACGATTAAGGATCTGACCATAAAGAGGCTAAATCATTCTATTATGCTTTTTGCCAGCGGTTCGATCAGATGCACGGACAACACGCAAACGCTCGATAATGTTACATACAATATAAATCAGGGATATCAGGATTACATCGGTTATTATTGTAATACCATTGAAATCCATAATTCTCGCCTGACGATGGATAAATCGTATGATGCCATGTTCTTTTATGCAAACGAAGTTTTGATCGATCAGGGTTCGGTGATCAACCTTGTGATCGGCAGAAGCGATTCATCAGGCGCAAGTTTGCTTAACACTGTGAGTGGTTGGATGCGCATCGTCGACAGTACTGTGAACATTACCTTGAATCAGCCTAGTTCCGGGATTTACGGACAGGCCGTTTCTTCCGGAAAACTGAGCTTGGAAGGAAGCACCAAGTTTACCACCGATCACCAGTACAATGTCGGACAGCTGGACATGTCCGGCACCTCCTCCCTGGAGGTCGGCACCGGCGCAAACGAAGGATATCTGTTCTGTCGGAATATCACGCTGAACGACAGCGCCGCGTTGGATGCTGACTATATCTTCGTGTCCGGCTACTGTACGAGCTTCCCAGGCGATTTGGGCACGTTGAAGACATATTTAAAAAATGGCACCAATATACGAAGCAGCGGATCGCTGGTCCTGAACGGCGGCACGGTCACGGCAGCCCAATTTGTGGGCGGGGACGTAAACGGCGCGATCACGGTGAACGGCGGTACTCTGACTTCGCCGCGGATCGGCACTCTAGGTCAATACTGCGGATATTCCTCGCAGATCCCCAATACATCAGACAATACTTTTGCGTACTTTGAAAACGATATCCCAACCGGCGCCACGGTGAGCGTGACCGGGGGCACGGTGAACGTGACGACGGGCGGCTACCTGGGCGGCATGAACGCCACGGTGAACGTGACCGGCGGCACCGTGAACCTGGCGGACGGGGCCGTCGTCGGCATGACGGACGCGGACGCCACCAAGCTCGTCAACCACTATTCCGCCAACAACGACAGCATCTACGCCCATACGGCTGCCAACTGCTCCGTGAACCTGTCGGGGGGCCTGGTCCATGCGTCTGCGAACACGGGCAGCGTCAGCGCGCCCTACGGCACGGTGCGTGTCTCCGGAGAAAACGCCAACGTGGACGTATACGACCTGAAGGCCGACGGAGGCACGGTGGAGATCACCGGCGCTGACGGGGAGATTTACGCGAACCCGTATACCGGTTCCGACCGGCGGCATGAGGCTGTGGCCATCATGGTGGCCAACGATCTTACGGCCAGCTCCATCGCGATCACCGACGGGGCCGTGGTCTATGCCAACGAGGCCGTGGCCAACGTGCCGGCCGGGCAAAGCGGCGGCCTGGTGGTCCAGAAGACGGCCGCGGGGGAGACCAGGCGGGCCTTCCTCTACACCGGCGGCAGCTACGGCGCCACCGGCGCAGGGACCATCACCAACGATTACGAGACCGGCAGCAACGATTCCGAGAACGTCAACATCTTCGGCTCCCAGGTCGTGAACGTGACCTACGTGATGGATCGGAACGGCGTGATGCTGCCGGAGGACCTGAGCTATATCGAGTTCCCGGGCGGCGGTGAGAACATCACCCACTATAACGTGATCACGGACATCGGCGCAGCCCACGACGTGCGGTACGTGCCGCTGCTGGAGCCCAGCTGCGTGGGCTATACCTTCACGGGCTGGGTGAACGCCCAGGGTCGCCGGGCCACGGAGATCGACAAGCTGAACCGGGCGGATCAGACCTTCTACGCTACCTGGGAGCGGGTGGTGGTGCCCTTCCGCATCTACATCACCGTCAGCAACGCCAACGAGGTGGAGCCCTCCGTCATGACCCAGGTGGGCAGCAGCAACGTATATTTCTTCAACGCGCTTGCCTATGGCCAGTACGGCAGCGTTATTTTGGGCACCGGCGCGAACCGGGTGAACCTGGACGCCTACACCACCAAGAGCGACGTGGTCACCGAGGTGACCCTCACCGACAGCGACTTCGTGACCATCAACAAAGGCAACCAGTTGCTGATCACCAGCGGTATCATCGTCAATAAAGATATGGTGCAGGCCTACCAGGGCAAGGCTGAGCCGGAGCCGCTGAAGCTGGAGGCCACCAATACGGTCATGCGTAACGCCCGGTTCGCGTTCCACATGAACCTGAACGCCCAGGGCAAGCCTGTGAAAGCAGTATTTAACAACGTGGTATGGAGCACGCCCGCCCTGCAGACGGCCACCGAGATCGCCGCCTACATCCCGTTGAACGAGCGGCTGGGCTTCGTGAGCGCCAGCGTGACCAACGGCACAACTGGACAGCTTATGCAGCCTACGGCCCCGGGTTATACCTTCGGGGGCTGGTACACGAACGCCGAATGCACCGGCACGCCGGTGACCGGCATCGAGACCGTCAGCTCCCTCCTGGGCAGCGGGAACACGGAGTTCTACGCCAAGTGGACGCCCAACGATTATACGGTGCGGTTCAAGGTGGCGGACGACGTAAGTGAACACACCTGGATCACGCCTGCCGACGACGGCACGGACGCTACGCGGCCCGGCGAATACGACGCTACGAACAACCCAGGCAATGCCGCGCTGGATTACAGGTGGACCTATGACACGGCCATTGCGGCGTCCAGCTTTAAGACGACGTACAGCTATAAGAACGTCCTGGGTCAGACCGTCTCCGGCACAAATATTGCGTATACCGTCCTGCCCGCTGCCTGGCGCGAAGGGTACAAATTCTTGGGCTGGGAGTACACGGTTGACGAGACCCGGTATACCCTGGAGCCCGGCGACGAGCTGAACATCGCCAGCTTCGCCGAACTGGATACCGACGCAGAAACAGGCGACGTGGCAATGGTCTTTACTGCGGTGTTCAAGAAGGCCACGGTGACGTATCACGTCACCAAGGGCGCATGGACGACGGGGGACGCTGCTGTGATCGGCACGCCCCTGTCCGGCGGCGACGGAAAGACCTACGAGAACAATTCCCTGAAGTACAAAGACCCTCTGGCTGCGTATGTGGCCAAACCCGGCCCGGGGAGCAGCGACAGCTATGACGTCGTGGCTCAAAATACCAACGGGGCTGCCGTGGACCACGACTACGGCGTGATCAGCACCACAGCCGCCTATTATACGGACCACGACGGGGCCTACGTAAGTGAGGACTTCCGGAAGACCATTTCCCGCAAAGGCTATACCTTCGCAGGTTGGACGCTGCTGGAGAACAGCACCGGCGGCAATTATTACAGCGCGCCTCGGTTTGAAGACATCGAGGTCTATGACCAGTGGACCGCGAACACCTACGGCTTACTTGTGTACGGCAAGGCCACCACGGGCATCGTCAACAACTACACCTCCGCCTTCAGCAGCAATGCGGAAAGCTCCTATGGGTTCGGCGATACGCGCGGAGCGGAGTACCCACTGTCGGTGACCGTAGGCCAGCCCATCAGCGGCCTGCCGGCCCGTGATGGAGACAGCGCCTGGTACGCCATCAACAAGGTAGGTCTGCCCGAGAACTATCGGCGATATCTGATTGGCGTCACGTTCGCGCCTCTTGACCCCGGCACGAGCGTGGAGGGCGACATCCCGCAGAACGATGCGTACATGAATTACGCAGAAGCCATCAGCCATATGTTCGCCAGCGGCACTCTGCTGCAGGAGGGGACCGGCTACTTCTACCTGCCGGAGGATGCGGCGTACCTTAGGGACATTGGCAGCGCCACAGTGGTGACAGGGTCGTCCGCGGCCATCAGCATCGCGGACTACCCCAGCGGCTGCACGATCCAGACCTACGGTGTATATCGGGAGCGTTCCCTCGTTCTGGTCGAGCGGTACGTGACCGATCAGGAGCACCGCAGGATCGTGTACTCCGGCCCGTGGAACACATGGTATAACGTCAGGGCGTCTTACACCGAGGAGGATATCAAGGATATAGAGAACCAGGGTTTCAAATTTGTTGGTTGGTACGTAAACAGCGAAAACGTTCGCCCCGGCTGGGAGTATCCGACCACGGAAAGTGTCTACAACATCATGCGGGACACCTACCGTCAGGACGCACAGGATCGACAGATCTATGACATCGTGGTGTACACGGTCTACGTTCCCGTGGCCAACCAGACGGTGACGCTTACGGCGGATAGTGATCCTACAAACGCTCAGCCCAGCGACACCTATATCTACACGCTTCCATCAAGCATACAGACGGGGCACATGAGCTTTACAGTCACTCTGCCTGCAGGCGTGCAGCTAACGTCCGTAAACGACATGAAGGCCCATCTGCTGGACGATACATGGATCACCGAAGGAAACAGGTATTCGTCGAACGACACGGTCGCCATCCGCATGACGATCCATGCAAACGGTGACGCAGGCAACAACATCGATCCATGCACGCAGACCTACGATCTCGCATATTATCATGACGGGAACGCCCATTGGTTCGAGAGCGTGGGCGAGCAGGCTCTGCGCTTCGGAGACACGATCACGCTGGAGCTGTTCCATTCCGACGTAATGCGGGCGGAGGAGCTGGTGGCGCTTTGGAATGACGATGCGGAGACTATCCGGTTCCGCTTCGACAACGACGGCGTGCACACGAACGAGAACACCCTTGGACAGCAGCAGATCAATCTGAAGATCAACGTCCAGATGGTGGATTCGCTGTACAATGCTCATTATATCGTAACGCTGCCGGAGAGCCTGGACACGTTGACGGTGATCGACGATCAGGGTTTTGACATGCCGGTGACCGGGACAGTAGCGACCAAGGAAGAGAAGGTCGTCGCTTACGGAACCATCAAGGATCAGCCGACCCCCGAGCTGGAGGGGTATACGGCCAGCATCGTTCGGTTAAGCAATAATTATCCGGCCATCGAAGACGGCAACAGTTGCTGGAATGTGATCGCTGCGCCCGCTTTTGGCGAGATCACGGTCGCGGCCGCCTACGAGCCGGTAACATATCTGCTGCAAGCGGATGAAGGCACGCTTCGTGNNGGCGTTGATGCTCATATCATACTTGATGGTAAATACGAGCCGGTAACATATCTGCTGCAAGCGGATGAAGGCACGCTTCGTGATTGGCGTATCGAATACACGGACGGCACGTCGAACCAGCATCCTCTGTCTTCTCCGCTGGATGCGCCGGAAGGTGAGCAGGTGAAGTACCATTCCAGCATCACATTCGCGCCCCACGGGGATGTGTATCCTGAGTTCGTGACGCTGACCATGAAGCAAAAGGACAGCGATGCGGTCCACGAGACCCATCTGTTATCCGAGTACATGGTCGCCGGCGAGAACAGCGCAGCTCTGCAAATGCCTGCGTACGATATATACGTGACCTACGATAAAAGCCGGACCTTGTATCTGGACGATGGGTCGATCCTGCTGACGGAGAACGGGTACAAACAGAAGGAAGGTTCTTCAGACACGCATACATGGAGCGAGATCAAGGAGATCATTTGGCACGGCGATTACGTGATCCTGCAAAATGCCGACAACAATACAGCGACAGAGGATACGGTGAACAATCCCGGCTGGGTGAATACGCTGACCATCGAGGGTGACCAAACGAAGCGAAGCGTCACGGATCCGACGACACGCAGCATCACGCTGGGGAACCTGAAGTTTACCAGTGAGGATTCCATCACCCTTAGTTCTACCGGTATAGTAGGCGCCGAGATATCTGTGGGCAACGATTCTCTCTCCGGGAGCATCGAGGCAAAGAGTATTCGTGTTCCATCGAACGCTGCACTCACGCTACAGTCAGGCAGATCGACCAATGCGTCTGTCACTCTGATTCCATCCTCCGGCGCGGCCATTGGCGGCAGTGCCTCCGACCCGGGCAGCGGCTCGATCACACTGTCACACATTGCGCTTTCTATGGACCTGAACGCCAGCGATACGGATATGGTGCCCGGAATCGGCACCGGCGCATATGCGAGTACGGGTGCAGTGGTGACCGTCGTGGACTGTGTTGTAACTGTAGCGGAAACAGGTGCTGGCAGCTGGGATGGCGGCGCTTGGATCGGCGGACACGGTGTTTCTGCAGTGGCAGTGTCGAATACGACCATCTCAAGGTCTACGACCCAAAGCGAAGCTGTGTTTGGCTTGAAGGTGATCGACGGCGAGACCGTGGCCATCACCAACAGCGCTATAGGCGCACCTACAGCTGCGGTGTACGATCCCGTTCATGCCGGCAGTTCGCTTACCGTACAGGACAGCAGCATCTATCTGGAGAATAAGTACGGCATCAACGATCACGCCATGATCGGCACGGATGACGGCGCCACGCACATTTCGGGCAGCACCGTGCAGATCCCCTATTCAGGCGGTTCTTCCAACGTGCTGTATACGGGTGCGATGGTGCTTCTGGACGCTGCGACCGACCTTACGATCAACGGCGTGCAAATAGTTGATATTTACAACGGCCACATGACCATCGGCGCCGATCAGATCCGGCAGGGAAGCGAAGATCACGTCCATGCTGGCGTGGATACCTATTACTTCCTGGCAGAGAACAGCAAGGGCTCCGCCTCCAACGTGCAGGTGACAACTCCCGTGACGATCACGGTCAAGGCCCCGCAGGTGAACGGCGTGACCGTTGAGGACACCTTTACGCCGAATACGCCGACCATGGCGGATATTGCCATTGGCGCCGAGACCGAGCTGCTGCTGGAAGGAGATCTGACGGTGACGGGCGCTGCCACGCTGGCGAACGCCCCCGCGCTGACGGTAGCCGGGGAAGCCCATACGCTGACGTTTAGCACCAGCTCTTCTGACGTGTTTTCCGGCGGCGGCACGTTCGAAATGGAAAACGGGTCGCTGATCGTCGAGGGCCGTTCCTTTGGCGCAGCAACGGGCAATAACCCTGACGTGGTTCTGACCGACGTTACAGCGACCGTGACCAGCCTGTATGCCAGGGAGCTGACCGTGGATGGCGGCAGCATAGCGGCCAGCGGTTCCGTCGGCAGCACAGGAAGCTCAGGTGCGGTGACTCACGTCACCTTCAGAGATACGGAGATTTCCGCCGCGTCTATCGGCGCCCTGGGTCCCCAGGACACCGCGTTCATCTTCGTGGACTACCGGGACGAAAGCAACACGATCACCGGCGACGTGATCGCCGACTGGTATCGTCTGACCTACGATACGCCGGCAAGTATGGTCGCGTCTGCTCTGCCTGGAGTTCTGCGTACGGTGGAGACCTACGATGCCGGCCGTGCGGTGAGCGCGGAGATCACCCAGCCGGCAGCCGGCTATTCCGCTAACGGCGTGCCGGCCGCGCCCACGGTGAATGGCATACCCGACTTTGAGTATTGGTACATCATGAACGAAAACGGCGAGCGGACGCAGCTGACGTCCAACGCTTCACCATCCACGTCCATGATGACGGGCGGGACCACGATCCTGACCTCCTCCACGACTTCGTCCGAGATGTTCAACAGTGATCCTGATGACGGCACAAAAACGCTGAAGATCCGTGCTTGGTCCTATACAGGAGAGGTAAAGCTGGCCACAGGGCGCAGGATCAGGGATTTCAGCGGCGGAACGACCGTCACAGTCCAAAAGAACAGCGCTTGGACGGCACGTTTGACTGTAAGCGGCGCGCTGACGTCGGGCCACGACTATCGCGTGACGTTCAAGAACAGCAGCGGCGTGGCCACGGCCCTGCCGGTGGGAACGGACCTGACGCTGACGAAGATCAGCGGCAGCGCGGGCAGCGAGACCTACACATACTATTACTATACGGTGACGTCTTCCGACGTATCCTCTGTCCTCTTCTCCGCGTTCAGCCGTCTGGACACGGGCGCGGCTTTCGTGAGCGCAGAGGATGCGGTCAGCGACGAGCTGTTCCTTCTGAGCGCGGACTTCTCTGAGAGCGCAGCGATCGCCGTGAGCCAGTATCAGGTGAGCTTTGAGCTGCTGCTGTCCGACGACAGAACGGGCATAGCCCTGGGCAGCGCGGTGAGCTACACGCTGACGGACTTCACGGAGGGTTTCATCGCCCTGAGCGGCACGGGAAACACGGTTCTGACCATATCGTCTCCATCCGGGATCGACAGCCTGAAAGACAGAAAGGTATATCTGGCAGGCGTGATCACCAAGGACAGCGATATCTTCGTCAGGAACGCCGGCGTCGAAGTCAGCTTCAACGGAGTGCCAGGCACGTGGATCGCCGGGGATACCGTGGTATTCGAATTGGGTACCTACGGACATGAGCTGACCTCACCGGTGACGGTATCCTTCGCAGGCCTGCTGAACGGTACGTACAGTGTCAGCTGGAGGCTCTGCGCCGCGTCGGACAACGGGACCAACTTCCTGCGGAACGACGTGAGCGGCGCCGCGTCCGCCACGAGCAAGGCGATTCAGTGGTCTGAGCTGCCATCCTTTATGGTGGAAGGCCCAGTAGAACGGGTGTATACCCGGGGCGAGGCGCATACCCTGAGATTCACCCTGACGCAAAACAATGTTGCTGGCATTACCGCCACTGCGCAGAAGCAAGGTGCGTTCGGATTGTTTACCTCGGTAGGAGCGAATTCCATTGGCATCAGCTCCCCCGATCCGACCACGATCACGCTGCCGGCAGATCTGGGTGCCGGGGTATACCGCCTCGTGTTCTCCATGGACGGCGACAGCGACAACGACAACGTCTATTACAGCTTCATCGTGGAATAGACACAAAACATATAATGGATCAGCAAGCGCCCCGCATGCTATCATGCGGGGCGTTTCAGCTTGTCAAAAAACCTTTTGACAAGCTGAACAGGCTGTCAGCAAAGGATGGCAGAAGCCGTTTTCTCCGGCCCGAAGCTGTACAAAGGTACCGCGTGGGGT
>LXOW01228702.1_pt2 | contig 18142 bp, 10 predicted proteins | sample 1368591 | NCBI WGS metagenome assembly LXOW01 (sample SAMN04884650, study PRJNA319009) | bovine gut metagenome | isolation source: Cow rumen | host: Bos taurus | place: Italy: Legnaro (PD) | collected 2014-07-09 | reverse complement strand
GTACTTCTCGCCACCGCCTATATTATACACGTGTCGCCAGAAGTCCTCCGGCACATCCTCGTTACAGACATTCGACAGCAGCCGCCCTGAGTCCTCCACCGTCACCCATTCGAACACACCGTTCAGCGGCTCGTGGAACATGATGGGGTCGAGGTTGTTCAATATCTCTGGATAGAGGATGCCTGTCTGTCGCATCGATACCCAGTACCTCAGGCCCGACTCTATAATCTCCCGCTCGGCCAGCGTCTTTGATAGGGCGTAGAAGTCATAAACACTGATTTTGATGGGGTCGCCAGCCCGTCCCCAGTGGATGGGCGGGTTACGGTCGCCCGTCTCAGCCACCGTACCGATATACACCAGCTTTACCTTGTTTGGTTCTGGTTGTGCCTTGATAGCCTTCACTATGTTCTTTGCCGCTGCCACATTCACCTTTAGCGTAGCCCTCGGGTGATAGTCGGCAGCAGGCGACACCATGCCACCCACATGCAGCACGATGTCGACATTCTCCACACACCGCAGCACGTCGTTGTAGTTCGTCAGGTCACCATACACAATGCTGATGCCCTTTCTGTCCTCAAACGGAGCTATCACCTGCCGGTCCTTCTCCGTGGGGAGTACCAGCAGCGTCAGTTCAAACTCGTCGAGTCTCTTGGCCAGTTGGAGCAGACCCTGATAGCCCATGTGACCCGTCGCTCCTGTCAGAAACACTCTCTTTTTCATCCTGTTTGGTATTTATCTTTTTGTGTCAGAATCTGTATTCGTTCTTCCCTGAATGTAAGGGCTTTGACTGGTTCTGCCAGACGAAGGTGCCCTCCAATCCGTCGGGTAGGGTGATATCCACCAGCCACTTTTTGCCTTTGCGCTGATAGTTGGCGGTAATCGTTCCGAGGGGGTGGGGCATGCTGCCGGAGGCTTGGGTCAGTGTGCCGAGGTGAGGCTCAATCTTGACGCGGGCAAAGCCAGGGGCATCGGAGTCGATGCCAAGGACGGTGCGGTAGTACTCGATGTTGGGACTGGAACCCCATCCGTGACAGTCAGAACGGGTGGTCTCCACCTTCGAATCCTCGCCCCAGGTGGTCATGCCCAGTTCCAGGTTCTTGCGCCAGATGTCGAGACCTTGAATATAGTCGTTGCCGTGTCCGGTCAGACGCAGGGCCTGGTTTACGTAGTAGAGGAAGGAGATGCTGGCCTCTATCAGATTCTGGTTTTTATCCATCATCTTGTCGGCAATAGCCTTGGCCTCGTCGCCAGTGGTGACACCTGTCAGTATGGCCAGTGTGTTACTCTGTTGCGAAAAGAAGGTCTTGTCACCATTGTCGGCAAATAGTCCCCGTTCTGTATCGAAATAGTTGTCACGGATGGCTTTTGTCAATAGAGCTGCCTTCTGGCTGTCGTGCTGAGCAAAATAAGTTTCCCCAAGCACGTTTTCCAATTCTGCCGCCATCTGATAGGCAGACAGTAATTGCAGGTCAACGGCACCGTTATAGCCTTCCTTATCCTGAACAGGGGCTCCATGCTTCCAGTTACGTCCGCAATTCTCTGCCCAGTCAGTGAACTGCCAGTAGGGCAGGTTCTTGATACGCCCGTCGGCTGTCTGGTACATCTCAAAGAAATATAGCACTTGTCGGACACCATTCAACTGCTGACGGACAAACTCTGTGTCCGTGCGATAGCGGTAGTAGTCATAGACCATACCTATCCAGTGCAGGGCAAAGGGAGGAATGAGGTGCGTCAATGCTGAAGGATAGCGGCTCTGCGTCAGACCGTCTGTATTTCGCGAGGCATCAATCATCTGAATAGCCTTCTTGGGCAGACGATCATCGATGGTGTTGTAATGGGTCACCATCGCCTGGATGCGGGTGTCGCCAGCATACTGTAACTGCTCGTAGTAAGGGCAGTCGAAATACGTCTCCATCGCACAGAGCTGTGCCGTGCGCCAACCCACTTCTAAAATCTTCTCCATCGTTTTGTCTGAGCAGGAGGCTGTAGAGGCCTTGTCGAACGGATAGCCTGCCGTAAGGTTCTTGACGGCAGTGATGGTTAACGGCTCATCGGCCGTCTTGATGTTAATGCCGACATAGCGGTAGGTACGCCAGTTGAGGGTGGTGAACTCCTTTACGGGCGTTCCGTCCAGAATCAGACTGTCGTGACGGGCTATGAAATGCTTGCCGGAAGTTTCGTTGCGATTGTTCTTGGCTCCCTGGTCTGTATAGAGTCCCTCGGCATAGCGGACAACCACCGCTGCACCCTTGCCTCCCTCCATTTGCATCTGGAAGAAAGCATTGGTAAGAACCTGGTTGTCGAGAAGTATGGTCTTGGTGGAATGGGCAGGAATGAGGGTCTTCGTCCATACCTTACCTCCAAAATCGTCGGTTCTGACAGCCAGTTGTGGTATGACGGATGGTAGCAGGTCCCACTCGCTCACCAGAACGGAACTTGAGCCTTTGGGCATACCTGCACCAATGCCTAATGCCGGTTGCCAGTCTGTGGCGGGAATATTCATATCGATAAACTCTCCTGGTTCAAGTGCGAAATAGCCTATGACGTGTTGCTCCAGCTGATGATAGCTGTTCAGTCGGCGCACCTTCCACGATGGGTTGGTGTTCAGTTTCTGCTCTGCTTTGCTGACACCATTCAAGATAAATGCCGTCTGAGCCGAGAACTGGTGGACGGCTCTCTGGGGACCGTCGTTCCATACAATGGCACGCACCACGTTCTGCCCCTCCTTCATGTAAGGAGCCAAATCGATGATATGATAATACCAGTGATGGAGGTCGCCCAATGACGGACCGACAGAGGCTAACCGGCCATTCACATACAACTTGTATCGGTTGTCAGCAGACACCTGAACGCAGTATGTCTCAGGCACAGCGTCTAACTTCAGTTCCTTCTGAAACTCATACACACCGTACTCATGTAAATTCTCATTCGGCATACTGATCCAGTATGCTTTCCAAACTTTCTGCTGTATGGCATCGACAGCAAAAGCGGTCTGCATGCCGGATAACCCCAGCATACAGACCAAAATAACCAATAATCTATTATTCATGATGATGACAGTTTTCTACAATGATTTCACGATTGACGCTGAACGTCATTTGCTGTAGGAAGTTGCGGCTGGAGTTGCCGACCTTCACCGTGTAGGTGCCTGCATCGGCTATCCATGCCGACTGCGAGGGATTGAAGGAGGCGAGGTCGTAGGGTGTCAGCGTGAAGGTGACAGTCTGGCTCTCGCTGGGCTTCAGCAGTCGGGTCTTGACGAAGCCCTTCAGCTCCTCTGAGGGCTTGTCTATCTGAGTGGTGGGAGCGGCGAGGTAGAGCTGCACCACTTCCTTGCCCGCCTTCTTACCCGTGTTCCTGACGGTGACGGTAGCGGTATATAGCCCATTGCCCGATGCTTTAACTTTCAGGTTGCTCATCTTAAACGTGGTGTACGACAGGCCAAAGCCAAACTCGTATGCCGGAGCCACACCACGGGTGTTGGCATAGCGGTAGCCCACGTAGATGTCGTCATCATAGACACAGCTGTCTGGACGTTCGACGGGCAGTCCTGGAAAGGTCTTGGCACTGGGCACGTCGTCGTAGGTCTTGGGGAAGGTGATAGCCAGTTTGCCGGAGGGGTTCACCCGTCCGCTGACGACATCGGCCACGGCATTCCCTGCCTGCACTCCCGGCAGCCAAGCCACGAGGATGGCATCAGCCTTGTCGGCCCATGAGGCCACGTCGATGACACCATCGATGTTGAGCACCACGACCACCTTCTTGCCTTTGGCGTGGAAAGTTGCGGCGGCATTGTCAATCAGTGCCTTCTCCGTGTCCGACAACAGGTAGTCTATGTCTATCTTGCGGTCGCTGCCCTCACCGGCATTGCGCCCGATGGTCACGATGGCTATGTCGGTTTTGTCGGCCAGTGCCGAGAGTTCTGCCTGTGTCCATCCGCGTTCCGGCAGCACGTTGATTTTCTGTAGGATGTTTGTGCGGGCGGGCTGCTTGGCTTTCTCCTCGACAATATATTTCTTGTGGAGCATAGTCAGTTCATTAGTCACCTGCATACCAGCTGCCTTAAGTCCCTCTGCTATTGATATATTATGTGCACTCGCTACTTCGCCAGAACCTGTCCCTCCTACAAAGGTAGAGTAGGATGCGTTGCCAAGCAGACATACATTTCCTTTTGCAATAGGTAATGCCATACCATTATTTTTCAACAGTACCATTCCTTCTGCTGCAGCTTTCCTGGCAACTTGCGCATGTGCTTTTAAATCAGGATTGTTAGAATACTTATATCCCAAGAATGATGGACATTTTATCACCAGTTCAAGTATACGTTCAATATTCCGGTCCAGATCTTTCTCATTAAGGGTTCCTGCACTCAGTGCAGCCTTAATCTTCTTTGTTTCAGAACTTCGCCCTGGCATCAGTAAGTCATTGCCCGCACTGACTTGGGCAGGATAATTCTTGCCTGCAAACCAGTCGGTAGTTACCATGCCCTTGAATCCCCACTCATCACGAAGGATAGTAGTCAGCAAATGTTTGCTTTCAGAGGTATATGTACCATTCAGTTTATTATAAGAACTCATGACAGTCCAAGGTTGCGCAGTCTTTACGATATATTGGAATGCCCTCAGATAGATTTCCCTGAGTGCCCTTTCACTGACAACGGCATCCACGTATGAACGGTTTGACTCCTGATTATTGACAGCGAAATGCTTCAATGAAGTTCCTACACCGTTCTCTTGTACCCCATTAATAAAGGCAGCTCCGATGCGTCCCGTCAGATAAGGGTCTTCTGAATAATACTCATAGTTACGTCCGCAAAGCAGGTTGCGCTGGATATTGATACCAGGAGCCAGCAGCACATCGACGCCATATTCCTTGACCTCATTGCCCATATTACGACCAACCTCTTGAATCAATTCTGGATTCCAGGTCGAGGCGAGGATAGTGCCTGTAGGGAATGCGGTGGTATAGTAGCGCTTCTGTTCGCCCTGTCGCAGGGTGTCGATACGGAGCCCTGCAGGACCGTCGGCCATAATGATGGGTGGAATACCCAGCCGCTCAATGGTCTGAGTGAGACCTGCCGCACCAGGCACACGACCGCCTACGCTACCTGCCACAGGACCGTTGCCGGCAACCGTCACGCCCATGCCGATGCCGTGGATAAACTCAATCTTCTCGTCGAGTGTCATAGCCGCCACGACCTCCTTAATGTTACTCTTGTTCAGCTTGGGCTGGGCGTAGGCACTGAAGCCAGCACAGCAAGCTGCAATGAATAGGAAACTTCTGATTCTCATATTTCTGACTATTTTTTATTTCTGACTGACTTGCAATACTCTGACCGGACCGAGGATGCCCTGTGCTGCAAGACTGGACTCCTTGAGCATCTTGAACAGTCGCTGACCGTCCTTGCCGCGCTTTACAAACTCGTTGTACTTGGAGGGCGTGACCCGTACCGTCACCTCATTCCTGCCATTCTTCAGCTGCTTGGTGGCATCGAAGAGGAAAGGTGCATAGATACGTTTACCAACCTCCTGGCCCTCAATAGCCATCTCCGCACTATAGCACACCTTTCCTAAATCGATGTAATACTCATGATGCTTCTCCTTCTTGATGTCGATGGTGAAGGTGTAAGTCACTTCATCGCCACAAAACTCTAGGTGCTCGTCGTTGCGCCAGTCATCGATGGGGTTGTTCACCAGTTCTAGGCTGTCAACGGTAATGTCGGCAGCATTGATGCGAGCCACCTCGGTAGCCTGTGTAAAAGGATAATGATAGACCACCGACGGCTCCTTGCGCACATTATCGCCCGTCAGGGGAGTTGCTGAGCAGTAAAGGAATGAGGTGCTCAGCGGGCCAAAGGCATTGCTGACGGTGTGGTTTCTGCCGATGCTGGCAGGCGTGATGCTACCGTCCTCTGGGTTCATCCAGTAGGCATGCGCATATTTGTCGTCTATCTGTACGTTGACCTCTTGCCACTGCTCGCTTTCATTCCAGTAGAACTGTGCCACGCTGCCGTCGTCCATCACTCGGCGTGTCTGGCGCATGGTCTCTGCATGGTAGAGCGTGCGTAGGGGCATGCGGAGATTGCGAATCCAGGGTGAGAGTTTAGCGGGACTGTCAACAGACTTCACACGGGGATTCCCCATCATGTCGGTTATCAGCGTCGCCGTCTGCTTGTCGTTGGTGGCATAGTCCTTGTATGAAGGCTGCTGCTGTGGTGCATCGCCCATCACCACGATGCTGGCCCCCTGTTTGGCCAAGGCATTCAGCCTGCGGGCACTCTCCAACTGTATGAACGGTGCATTAAACAGGATAAGTCCTTGGTATTCATTGCCACGCACATGCAGCGTCTCGCCGTCGGTAGTCATCGCCTGCAGCGACTCGTCGTTCACCCAGTCCCAAGTCACGCCTGATGCATTCAGTTTGTCGATGAGCGGATAGATGCTATTCATCCATGCTGTCTCTACTTCTGAATTGAAAGGTTTTTCAGCTTCTGACACAGCAGGCTCCACGTTGGGCAGGTAGCCGCGACAGAGCAGTTCCTTGGGATTCTGCGTACCCTCGCTGAACTTCAGGAAGGGGTAGTAGATGAGCACGTCGGCCTGTGGTCGTCCGCTGCGTAGCACGTACTGTGCCCGCTGGGTATAGCTGTTGATGTCGCACATGTATTTCCAGAAGGGATTCTGTTCGCAGAGCATCGATGAGAAGTTCACGCCGAGAGCACTGTTATAGAACGGATACCATCCCTCCTTGGGATAGCCGTCGGGGAAGTAGCTATATGGTGTACCGTGCCAGATAATCTGGTTGACACCACTCGTCAAAATCTTGTCGATGGTCATCTTCAGTTTCTGCGGTGTTGTCAGGAAGGCACGACTGATATAGACTGCCGACTCACAAGTTACGATGGGACGGTTATACAGATGGGCACCCGACGAGATTATCTTGTAGCCCGCCTCACTGTTGCGGCTGAACTGCATGGTCTCCATCTCAGGAATCGAGGCGGCACCCGCCATCGCCATCATATCCATGTTCAGACCGTAGGCCTGCGTGCGGTGCAGCATTCCCTTTGGCTCCAAGTAGTTCTTCGATGCTAATAGCATGTGCTCTTTCAGAAGGTCGCTGACGGTAAGGTCATAGTCGTAGCGCAGCCGCCAGTCTTCTTCTGAGAATGCAAAACTGGGTTTGGTATCAGGATGGGCCATGCGGTAATACATATCGTTGTAGCCATACCAGATGTTGGCAGGCAGATAGGGTACGGGATTGTAGCCACGGTTCTTTTCAAATTTCTCAATGAAGTCGTCGGCAAAGTGGCGGTCTGCGCGGAATTCATAGCTGTCGTTGAACAGACAGCGCAGCGGCTCACCCATATACTTGCCCAGACCAGTGCGTTCACCCAGCCAGTGGTCATAATTCTTGAATATTTTCAGCGAGTCGAAATGATTCATGGCAAAGCCAGAGTTACGCGATGCCATCAGCATGGGCGACTCCATGTCGGCCATTTTCCAGAAGGTGATAATCTTCCAGTTGGGTTCGCTGGTGTTAAAGATGACACAGCTGTCTTTAACCGTCTTGGTGAGGTCAACGATGCTCTTGTCGTCCAGCCACAGCGTTGGTCCTTGGTCACCTGTTGTCTTGGCTGCAATGACTGCCACTATTTTGGCTGCGGGGCGGTCACCTTTCTCTGCACGGGATAACCTTATCGGCTTTTTATCACCAGGCATGACGTTTGTTACGCCACACTCCAATGTCAGGTTGTTGTCCTCCTCCGTCATGTGTGCACCGCCGGAAGGCCATCCGCTGCCGTCAGTCAGGTCGACAATCAGTCCGAGCCTTTTGGCATCCTCCATCACGTTTGTCAGATTAGAGTAGTAGAGAGGGGAATCATAGCTCATGATACGCTCAGCCCTGCCTTTACCCTTGGTAGGCATGATAAGTGCCATGGGTTGTATCTCTACGCCACCGAAATGGTTGTCGGCGAAGAGTTGCAACTCTCGTTTCAGTTCCTCTTTCTCTACATCGTTGCCAGGCCACCACCATCGGGTCAGTGGCGCATATTGCAATGATGGTTTGGAAAAATCATTTGCAGTGAATGTCACATCACCGAGCCATGTCTTTTCGCCATTGCTGACAGGCTGGGCGTTAACTTGCAGCGAAACCACCGCAGCAACAAATACTGTCGCTATAAACTTCTTCATAAGACTGTTGAGGTTGGTAATACTATTATGGAGTTACAAAGAAGGGAGAATCAGCGGATACACATTTCCACGATTCTCCCCCAAAAGCATGTTATTCCTTTTCTTCAATCTTTGTTCCTGTGCAGTCGAACATATCGTTCATGCTGCCAGTGATGGTGCCGTCCTTCTCACGATCGAGGTAGATGGGAACATCGTAACCACCGCCCAAGAAGTTCACCTGAAGGGTCTTGTCCTTGATAACGACCTTGGTCAGTTTACTGGTAGCGCTGCCGTCCATACCGCCGATGGTACCTTCGAGCTTGCCTTCATCATTTTTCTGAATCACGAGTAGCATGTCTGCGTCACCTGTGGGCANNTTGCTGTGCCTGCCATAAGCATCATCAGCGCGAAAATGATTTTTTTCATAATTGTACTTTTTAAATAGGTTGGTAAATAAATGATGTCGTTGCCTCGTTGCCGAGGCAACGACTTGGTTTCTTAGAATTTGAATGCTGCTGAGAACTCAACGGCACGCGGACGAATCTGCTCTGCCACGAAGTAGTTACCTATCATCTGACTCTCATCAGTTATCTGGTCTGCACCAATCATGCTGCCAGTCACACCCTTGTAATTGAGAATGTTGCACATCTGAATTTTCAGGTCGACATTGCGGTTGACAGTCCAGTCGATACCGGCGAATGTCTCCCACCATCCCTTATAGGATACGGTATTGGTCTTGTTGCCATACTGTTTGCCGAAGTAGCGTGCGCTGGCCCATAGACGAACTTTACGGTCAAAGATATAGTATGATGGGTCTATCTCTATGAGTACTTTCGACAGAGCAGTCACGTTCTTGTCATTGTAGCTGATTTCCTGTCCTGCCTGAGTTTTGTAACTGTAGTTCTTGTACTGTGGGTTCTGCAAGGTAAGCAGGAAGTGGAGATTGAAGTTTTTGATGGTTGACATAATATCTGTTGTCCAACCAATGGTCTTGATATCATACTTCACGGGATATACCTTGTAAGTGTCATTACCTGAATAAACGGTTTCCTCTGCTACGTTGTTACTCTTTGAGATATAGGTAATCTTTGATACCAGGTTCAGATAGCTGCCGATGTTCAGATAGATACCACCACCGATGTTTGTAACAGCAGAATAGTTGTCGAAGTGCTGGTCACGGCGTGAGTTGTAGGGANNTGTAGGGATCCTTGGCAAAACCGTGAGCATCCTTCTGGTCAGCAGCAAAGTCTGTATAGGGCTGATAGAATTTGTTATATGTAACTTCACCTACGAGTCCGAATGGCTTGGTCAGCTTGGCAATAAAACTGCCAGTGAGAACGTAGTTGAACTTGCCGCTGTACTTATCCTCAAAGAAGGGGTCCTTGTTGCTGAAGTCAATCTTTGTTGTTGTCGGCTGCCAATACTCATCGTATGTCGTAACGGTCTCCACCATATTGTGATTAGGATAAGCGAAACTGGTGTTTGTGCCCATCTGATGCTCTAAACGGGCACCTACGTTAGCTGTAAGCACACGGCCCAGATTGAAGTCGTCGCTGATGTAGAGGGCGTTCTTGTTCACATTCTCCTTGGAATAACTGCCAATACCTTGAAGAATGTCATTGCCATAGAGATAAAGCATACGGGGATGCTCCTCTACGGTCTGCAGATATACACCCTGCTGAGTTCTGATAGGTGCATGGTAGTGCATATAGGTAGTACCGAGTCGCAGGTTGTGCTGACCGTATTTCTTGGTGAGTTCTGCCTTCGCCATGAACTGGTTGATGTTAACAGGCTCATAATACTGGGCTGCAACCATCTGGGTGGCACCGGTATATTCCGTACCGTCTGCCAAAGTAAGAGGCATACCGCCTAAGGCCTCGGCTGCCGATGCATAAATCGTGGCAGGATACTGCATACTGAGAGCTACTTCAGAATGCTGGTACATGGCAGAGTATTTCAACTTGTAATCACCCTTGAATTTGTGGTCACCATAGAGATAGAAAGCGTGCGAAGTATTACCGGCTGCCTCATCATCACCCATACGCATGGTCTTCTTCTCGCCTGTGAAGAAATCGATATAGGGGAAATAGCCGTTGCCGATAATATATGAGGTACGACCGGGATCGAATCCTGGGAATGGCTCAGTCTCTCCGTTACCTAAGTATTTATATGGTGTATAGCTACCAGTGGTTGACTTGGCAAAAGCGTATTTATACAGGAAATTAATTTTACCATTCTTGTATTTCTTGTGAATGCCTGCCTTGAATCCGTCATAACGGTCTTGATATTTGGTGAAGCCGTAATCCTTGAACGGTCCCTTATTACGGGTGTCATTCATTGAGAGCGATATGCCCCAGCCATTGGCCAAAGGAGCAGTCACGTTGGCGTCAACAGAAAAGTTTCCCTCAGTAGAACCCTTGATGTTAGCGTATGCGCGGAGCTTACGACCAGGCTCGCGATCGAATGAGGTCACGATGTATCCCACCTTACCATATTGCAGTGCACCCTCTGCAAACGACAATACACCCATATTGCCCAATGAGCTGTCGTAACGCCAACACGTGGTAGGTATCTGTGTCCAGAAAGTGTAAACAACAGGGATATCGTTCTCGTTGATAAGGATGTCACCCGTAAAGGGCAGACCGATGTTTAGGGTACGGGGAGTAGTAGAGTCGCCTGCTCCGAGCATCACGTTGCGGTTTTTCACCTCCTTACCGTTGGCTTGGGTTGCCGTTGAGTCGGTGGGCAAAACAGCCGATGATTTGTCCTGGGCATTGATGCCAAGGCTACCTCCTGATAACAACAGAGCAGTTATCAGACAGCGGATTTCTTGATTCAGATTCTTCTTCATAAGAGTTATTCGTTTTAGTCGTTAATATTATGAATTATCTATTATTTCAGATTTGTTGGCAAAACCAATTCTCGGGTGCAAAGATAGGATTGTTTTGCGATACTCTTGATACCTAAATTTTCCTTAATTCGGTCTAAAGGATTGTTTTTGGAAAATTCAGGCGAAAAACATAGTATGTTTCCACCCTAAACGTTAGATTTTTACACTGTCAGACTACAAAATCACCTTTTTCCCTGTTTCTGTTATTCTTTAGATTACAGTGATTAAAAAAGCATCCGCAAGACGATATGACAATCTTGCGGATGCTTGGGATTAGAAGCTTATGTAACTTCGTTTTTATTTCTTGGGTTGAAAGTCGTGGGAGAACTGACCTGGGGCGCAGCCGACGTGCTCCTTGAAGTATTTGGCAAAGAAGGAGGAATTGGCAAAGTTGAGAAGGTCGCTTATTTGCTGTATCGAGTAGTCACCACTGAGCAACATGGCCTTTGCGTCAAGAATAACCATGTCACTAATCCAGTCTGCCGGGTTGCGTCCGCTGACCTTCAGGATAATCTGGCCGAAGTATTTGGGCGACAGATGCGCCAAGTCGGCATAGTAGGCCACGGAACGGTCAATCTTGTAGTGCTGCTGGATGTGACCAAGGAAGTTTTGAAATACGTCCTCGTTGCGGCTGTGACGTTCTGATTTCCTTTTAGCCCGCTGTATGGCCAATTCACTGAGTGCCCACTGCCCCATGGCGTAGATGTAGCCGCTGATGACAGAGTGCTTGCCTATGATAGTATCATCGTTAATGACGCGACGCAGCAACAGATAGGTGTCTTTAATACCCTGCAGGGCCGAGGGACTGAGGTCGATAACGACAGCTTCATTGACTATTTCCTTTTGATAGGTTAAGCTAATATCACTGTTTTGCAACATGGGGAAATTATAGCCAGAGAAGGCAATAAGCGCAAAACGGGTATCTGGTGTATGCCTGGAGTAATCAATGATAGCTCCTTGCGGAATGAAGATCAGCTGACCAGGACCATAGGTATATTCTTTAAGGTTCACGCGCAGGCGAGTATTACCGCTCAGGGTAAAGGCGTTGACTGCAAAGTTGAGTTTAGTGGGAATACCCTCATAGACGTAATCATCATTTGATTCAGGTTCAGCATCAAAGTTGTCATCAAGGTAGAGGTCGTTCTCGAATACCAACTGATGTCCCTGTCCGGGCATCATCGACATACCTGNNTACCTGCCTCTATAAAACCTGTCCTATTCATATATCATCGGTATTTGTTACTTATTGGCTGCAAATTTAATCATTTAGAGCCATACCACAAAGCATCTTTGCCATTATTTTCCCAAAAACAATCCAAAAGGGCGAATTATGGCAAAATTCGGTATCGATAGTGTCACGATTATCTTCTATCTTTGCACGCAAATCAAAACGACAACGACATAATATGAGAAAGTATTTGCTTTTCCCCATGATGGTTCTGATGATGGCTGCCTGTAAGGAGGGCGGTCAGCAGACAGTGGTGAAGACCGTTAAGACAGTAAAGCCCGAAAACCTCGGGATGGTGATGGACAAGCAGTTTGCCGGTGTGGTCAGGGAGGCACACACCGTCAGCGTAGGCTTCAAGACGGGTGGCCAGATTGAGCGCATACTGGTGAAGGAGGGCGATTACGTCCGCCAGGGGCAGGTGATTGCCGTGCTCGATAGGAAGGACTACCAACTGGGGGTGGATGCCTCACAAATACAGTACGACCAGCTGAATGACGAGGTGGCCAGACTGAAGGTGCTGCACGATGCAAAAAGCGTGAGCGGCAATGACTATGAGAAGGCATTAGCTGGTCTGCAGCAGGTAGGCGTACAACTGCAGTCGAACAAGAACAAGCTGGACTACTGCACACTCCGATCGCCCTCGACAGGCTACGTGCAAAATCGCAATTACGAAGTGGGCGAGATGGTGCAGGCAGGAGCACCAATAGTGGACCTGATAGACATCAACGGCATGGAGGTGGAGGCCGACATCCCCACCATTGTCTATATGCACCGCGAGACACTGAGCGACTTCACTTGTGTGTCGGCACTCAATCAGGAAAAGTCGTATCAGCTGACGCTAAAGAGCATCGTGCCAAAGGCAAACAACAGCCAGCTCTACACCATGAGGTTAGGCTTCAGGAACGGAGCGGCAGGACTGACCGCAGGCATGAATGTGAACGTGGGAATGAACATGACCATACGGACAGATCTGAAGAACCTGATGGTGCTGCCAGTGAACGCACTCTTTAGGGATGGCGGCAAGAGCTACGTATGGGTAGTGAGGAATGACAATACTGTGGAACGTCGCGAGGTGGATATCAACAGCTTTAACCAATATGGCAAAATCATCATCAAAGGTGGCCTGAAGGGAGACGAGACGGTGGTGAGTGCAGGTGTGCATCACTTGCAGCCAGGACAACAAGTGCAGATACTCGACGAGACTTCAAAGACTAACGTAGGAGGAATGTTGTAGGAGTTAAGAGTTAAGAATTATGAAGTTGACTGAGTTTTTTCTGAAGCGGCCTACGCTGTTCTGGTCGCTGATGGTTGCGATACTGTTGGCGGGCATCATCTCGTTCTTCCAGATGCCGAAACTGGAAGACCCAGCCATTCCCATCAAGCAGTGTAACGTGGTGGTGGTATATCCAGGTGCTACAGCCCACGAAGTGGAGCTGCAAGTGGCACAGACGATGGAGGACCAGCTGCGCACACTGCCCAACGTGAAGAAGATCAAGAGCGACTGCACCCCAGGGGTCTGCCAACTGACGGTAGAGTTCAAGGAGACGGTGCTGATGGATCAGATAGAGCAGCACTTCGACCTGCTGCGCCGGAAGGTGAACGACGTGAGGGCGCAGTTGCCGCAGGGATGCTACGACCCCATCGTCATCGACGATATGATGGATGTCTATGGCATGTTCTATGCACTGACGAGCGATGGTTTCGACTATCCTGAGATGCTGCGCTACGCCAAGAAGCTGCGCCGTGAGATACTGACGGTGAAAGGCGTGAAGCGTGTCATCATAGCGGGCGACCGCAAGGAGGTGATCAACATCACGCTCTCGAAAGACAAGATAGCACGCAACGGCCTGCTGCCTACGCAGATGATGGCCGTGCTGCAGGATGCCTGCAAGACCATCGACGGCAACAAGTATGAGGTGGATGACCAGCGACTCTCCGTGCGCCTGAGTGGTCGCGTGAAGGACGAGGCCGATGTGCGCGACATCCTCGTGAAGACTATCGACGGAAAACTGCTGCGCATTGGCGACATTGCCGATGTGGAGCGGGGATTCCAAGAGCCGCAGACCTATGGTTTCTTTATGGACGGACAGCCGGCCATCGCCCTCTGTATTTCAATGGATAATGGTATCATTGTGCCTGATGTGGGTAAAGCTGTGGATGAGAAAATCGCACAGACCATCAAGGACTTCCCCATAGGTCTGGGTCTGCAAAAAGTGTTCTTCCAGCCCGACAAGGTCGATGAGGCTATATCGTCGTTTATGGTCAACCTGTTGGAGTCGGTGCTGATAGTCATTATTGCTCTCATCTTCACGATGGGGTTCCGCAGCGGACTGATTATCGGTGCAGGACTGGTACTGACCATCGCCGGTTCGTTCCCTATCCTGCTGATGTGCGGCACTACGCTGCAGCGTATCTCTCTCGGTGCGTTCATCGTGGCAATGGGTATGCTGGTGGACAATGCCATTGTTGTCATCGACGGTATTCTGGTTGACCGCCAGCGGGGATTAGGACCGAGAACCTACCTAACGCGCATCTGCCAGGCGACGGCCATGCCGTTGCTGGGGGCTACCGTCATTGCGGCATCGGCATTCCTGTGTATTTTCCTCTCGCCCGATACGGCTGGCGAGTACTCGCGCGACTTGTTCCTGGTGCTGTTCATCAGCCTCTTGGTGTCGTGGGTGCTGGCACTGACGCAGGTGCCGATGTTCACCAAATATATGCTGCCGCTGCATGTCAACGCACAACAGCATGAGGTGGCGGACAACCGAATGCAGAAGGTGGCGCGGCGCATCATTACCACACTCATCGACTGGAAGCGGACAACGGTCTGTGTGGCCATCGCTGCCTTGGTGTTGTCGGGCCTCTTGATGGTAAAGGTGAAGAACCTCTTCTTCCCTGACTTTTCTTACAAGCAGTTCGTGGTAGAGTATTTCGCTCCAGAACAGACCAACCCCGACCAGGTGCGTCAGGACTTGCTCAGCATGAGCGAATTGGTCAGAAAGAATCCCAATGTGACAAATGTGGCAGCATCGATGGGCAGTGCACCGGCTCACTACTGCTTAGTGCGCCCGATGACAGCTGGGGGCGACTGCTACGGCGAACTGGTCATCGACTGTCCTGACTACGAGACGGTTTGCCAAGAGCTGCCGGTAATCCGTCAGCAGCTGCGCGATCTCTATCCCGACGGCTACATACGAGCCCGAAAGTACAACTTCTCCATTCAGACCTCGCACACCGTAGAGGTGGCTTTCTCAGGCCCCGACCCCGAGGTCCTGAAACGACTGGCGAGTCAGGCAGAGGACATCATGCGGCGGTGCAAATATGTTGACCCGCAGTCGGTACAGAACGACTGGCGACCGATGGGCAAGAGCGTCAGCCTGAAGTATGCTGAGACCGATGCCCGCAGGGCTGGCATCAACCGCAGTGACATCGGTAATGCGATACAGGCCGTGGGCGACGGTATGACCTGCGGCGTCATCAACGACCAGGACAACCAGGTGCTTATCAACTTCCGCGTACGTAATGCCAACGGCTCGAAGATACAGGACATCAGTGACATTCCTGCCTGGACACAGATGAACGTGAACACGGATGCCATCTCGCCCGCCAAGGCCATGATGGGTGGTAAGGCGATTGCCCAGATGATGGACGATGCTATGAAGGCTGCACCGCTGAGCAGCGTCACACGCGACAATAATATGGGATGGGAGGAACAGCTGATTCGCCGCGTGAACGGTCAACGGCATATCGAAGCGGAGTGCGACCCTGACTTCGAGCAGGCTGATGCCACACCCAACAAGGTGCAGCAGTCGATCGAGGCCGACATCAACGCTATAGAACTGCCAGAGGGTTACACTATGCGATGGATTGGTGAGCAGGAGGCGCAATCGTCGTCGAACGACAGTCTCATCAAGTATAGTCCGCTGACGATGTTTATCATACTTGGCATCATGTTGCTGCTCTTCGGACGGTGGAAGAAGGTCATCCTCATCCTGATGTGCTTCCCGTTCGTGCTCTGTGGCATCGCACCGGCATTGTTCTTGACAGGCTCTCCGTTTACGTTTATGGCTATCATCGGTTTCATGGGACTGATGGGTATGATGGTGAAGAACGGCATCGTGCTCGTCGATGAGATTACCCGTCTGACCGACGAGGAGGGCTTGCACCCTTACCACGCCGTTGTCAATGCAACTGTCAGCCGTACGCGCCCTGTCATCATGGCATCGCTGACCACGATTCTCGGCATGTTACCGTTGATCACCGATCCCATGTATTCGGCAATGGCTGTCACCATCATGAGCGGACTGGCTATGGGTACCATTATCACCCTGGCACTGCTGCCGCTGTTCTACACCGCTTTCTATCACATATCAAAACCCCAGCACGCATGAAACCTTCATCAATTATAATATTAGCTAGTATAGTAGTTAGTTTTTCTGCCCAAGCACAGTCGTCTGCAAGGCTACGGTTGACCCAGACGCTGTGCCATGAACTCGCAGTGAAGAACAGCGAGGATGTCAAGAAGCAGCAGAATGCCCTCCAGAAAGCACTGCTCGATAAGAAGACTGCCTTCGCTAGCTACCTACCCGACATCGATGGTAGCGTGTTGGCTGTGCTGATGAAAGACACAAAGATTACCGATGCCATGAGCCTGCAGATGCGAGGGACTTATATGGCTGGCATATCACTTACCCTGCCACTCTACACGGGAGGCAAAATCACGACCGCCAACCGTCTGGCCAAGGTGGGTATTGAGGTGCAGAAGATTCAGCAGGAACGTACACGACAGGAGGTCATCTGCGAGGCTGACAGAGCCTACTTTACCTATCAGGCCGTCCGCAGCAAGGTGGCCACGCTCGAAGCATATATGCAGCAGATGGATTCGCTCTGCAACAGTGTTTCCCTTTCTGTCGATGTAAGCATGGCTACACACAACGACCTGCTCCGCATCGAAGCCAAGCGCAGCCAGGTGGAGTACAACCTGAAGAAAGCCCGCAATGGTGTGTCACTGTGCCGTATGTCACTCTGCGCCGCCCTCGGCCTTGACTTGACAACGGAGATAGAGGTTGAGGAAAACATCTCTCTCGCCACAGACATCCAGCCGCAGGCTGCTGACCCCTCGTCACGTCCCGAATACCAGCTCTTGGAGCAGAACGTCAAAGCCAAACAGCTCGCTGTGCGCCAGGCACGTGCCGAAATGCTGCCAACACTCGCCCTCTCTGCCCAATATTCCAAATACGGATGGGCTTACATGAAAGGCGAGCAAGACGGATACTCCTATAAGACGGAAATCTCCGGCAACTCACCCGTGCTGATGGCTACGCTCTCCATACCTCTGTGGCACTGGGGAAAGGAACTGAACAAGGTGAAACGTGCCAGACTCGATTATGCTAATGCCCAGCTCGACCTCCGGAAAAACACCCGCCTGCTGACTATCGAGAACCAGCAGGCACTGCAGAACCTGCAAGACAGCCGCCAGATGATAACCACCGCTCAGGCTGGTCTCTGCCAATCGGAGGACAATCTGCGCAACCAGCGCCTCCGCTACGACAATGCAATGGCCACTCTCACCGACCTCCTCGATGCCTATAGCCAGTGGCAAGAAGCCAGAAGCAACCTCATCGAGGCCCAGACACAATACAAAATCTATGAAACGGAATATTTGAGAGTTAATGGTTTGTTAGAGTTGTAATTAGTAAGTCTAAGTAGTTAATTGTATGAGTAATAATAAATATTTCTTTGCCGTAGACCTGGGTGCTACGAGCGGTAGAACGATTATCGGACGTATCAACGGAGATAAGTTTGAACTTGAGGAGGTGACACGTTTCCCTAATAACCTCATTATCCAGGGAG
>LXOW01440358.1_pt1 | contig 18145 bp, 17 predicted proteins | sample 1368591 | NCBI WGS metagenome assembly LXOW01 (sample SAMN04884650, study PRJNA319009) | bovine gut metagenome | isolation source: Cow rumen | host: Bos taurus | place: Italy: Legnaro (PD) | collected 2014-07-09 | reverse complement strand
CCACCGACGTAGTATGAGCCAATTGCGGCTCGTGGTTGGCCAGCCACTGACAGGCCTCCACCAAGTACTGCATGCCCTTATTGGGATTAGTGGCGCGTTGTGAGACGAAGAGGATGATGCGCCCCTGTTGAGGCAGTCCTAAGGCCTGACGCGCCTGCAACTTTTCTAAAGGGCGGTAGATGTGGGTGTCTATCGGGTTGGGGATGGAGACGATTTTCTGTCCTGTGAGTAGGGCGCTTTTGCGAGCTTCGTTGCCTAACCACTGGCTGCAAGTAACGAAGGTAATTTGTTGACCGGCTAACATCTGCTGTTTCTGCTGCCAGATTTTTGCGGCGAGGTCTTCAGCCGAACCGCCCTTCGGTAGCAGGCGACAATGTTGACAGCCTGTTTCAAAGCATCGGCAGTCCAATGTTAAGTGACAAATTGCCGTAGCGGGCCAGATGTCGTGCATGGTCCACACCACTTTTTTCTTAGAAAGCAGAATCTTTCTGATGCCTTTTAGGGACAGCATGCCTTGGTTAATCCAATGCAGGTGGATGACGTCGGCCTCTTGAAACTCCGGCAACTGGGTGATGTCCGTACCACAATTGGCAATGTCGATCTCGAAAAGATGCTTGCGGCTCAGTCGAAGGTGCAGCCACACCACCAGCCGTTCCCATAGGAAACAGGCCTGCTGGCGCCATGTTGGAGGCAGTCCGCAGACTGTCAGACTGTCTGTTTCCTTGTCGCGCACCAGCATTTTGGCCTTCACGCCGTGGTTGTTTAGCGCCTCCATCAGCCGTCGCGCCGCTACGGCGGCACCGCCAGTTCGTTCACTCGTATTGACTATCAGTACTCGCATACCTTATTTATATAGTATGGCAAAGGTACGGCTTTTTTTGTTAACGGCAAGCAAAAAAGCGTAAATATTTGTTGTTTGCGTACACAGTTACTTGATTTAGGTCAAGAATGTGACACGTTTTACACTTATTCCGCTCGAAACCCTTGTAGTAATGAAAAAAGTTCGTAACTTTGCATCGTCAAACAAAAAATGACACTTTGACTAAGTGAAGTCGAAGATTTGGTTAATAGATTGTTTTAGGTTAGTAGTAATATTTATAGTTTTAGGTTTTTAGTTATTGGTAAGAAGAAAGTTTTAAATGTGTTAGGATAACAGTGATCGCCGTGAGGCGCTCATAACTTTCTTTTTTAAATGAAAAGGTTAGTATTAAAATATATGCTGTCGAAAGACAGACCTCCAGTCGAAAGGCTGGAATTATTTTGAAAAAGGATTTTTAGTTAAACATAGGCTTTTGGAACGCTGCCGCTCGTTGATGAGTAGTAGCGTTTTTTTTATGTCTTTGTAATACCAAGGGTGAGGACGCTGAGGCGGATGTTTTCGACAGTGCGAAGGCTGTCTGAACAAGCCAGTAGGGTGGCGCCAGTAGTGCAGATGTCGTCAATGAGTAGGACGTGTTTGCCTTTTAGAAGACTGTCATCGCGGAGTTCGAACATTTCAGCAACATTCTCCTGGCGTTCGTGGCGGCTGAGTTGTGTCTGACTCTTGAGAAAGTGTTTGCGCCGCAGGGCCTTGGTAACCACCGGCAAATGGGTGATGTCGCTGATGCCGCGCGCCAGTTGTTCGCTCTGGTTGTAGCCGCGCTGGCGTAGTCGTTTTCGCGATAGGGGTACGGGCAGTAGCACATCAATGCCGTCGAAATAGTTAGCTAACTGCATCTCGTTGGCCATGAGGCGTCCTAGGTCTTCTCCAATGTCCGGGCGGTCGTGGTATTTCAGGTCGTAGACGATGCGTGCCACTTCGCTGTGTGGTTCGTAAAAGAGCAATGCCGCTGCGCGCTCAATGGGTGCGAGGTGCCAGAAGAGCTGCGCCATGGGGTTGTCGAGAGGTGTAAACTGGTAGGTGGTGCGTGGCAGGTGTAGCATGCAGGTGGTACAAAGGCTGCGCTCGGAAGGTGCCAGCCGTTTGTCGCACACCACGCAGAAACGTGGCGAAATAAAGTCCAAGATGCGCGACCACCAACTTATCATAAAGTTTCAGGTTTCAAGATTCATGTTTCAGGTAGAGCAACTGGTTGCCGTCGCACACCATGCTATGATAGACGCAGGCATTGGCGGGCAGCTGAGGAGCGCGGGTACCGTCGTCAACGGTAATAGGAGCCGTCTCTACACGTATTTCGTCCCAGAGTGCGGCATCGATAAACGACTCGTGCGTTTGTCGGCCACCCTCGACAATGAGCGACTGAATGCCGTGTTGGTAGAGGTCGTCCATCAGCTGGCTCAGCGGCCGATGGTGTGTCAGCACGATGCGCTTGGGGTTTGGTCCATGCCAGTGGCGGACGGTCAGTTGCGGATGTTCGCGGATGTCAGTAGTATGTCCGACAAGGATGGCATCTTCCTCGGCACGTAACTGATGACCAAGCATCAGAGTCTGTTCGTTACTGATTTGTAGCGCATAGTTGTGGTCGTCTATATATCCATTGGCTGTCTGGGCCCATTTCAGGATGATGTAGGGCCTGTGTTTCGAGTGATAGGTGAAGAAGCGGCGGTTCAGCCAGCGGCACTCTTCTTCTAACACACCCACGGTGACGTCGATGCCGGCATCGCGCAGCTTTTTGATGCCGCGTCCCTGCACCTCGGCGAAAGGGTCGATGCAGCCTACCACCACGCGGCTTACACCTTTCTTAATAATCAGATCGGCACAAGGTGGTGTCTTGCCATAGTGTGAGCATGGCTCTAAAGAGACATATATTGTAGACTCTTTGAGCAATGGCTCGTCATTTGGCGAGACGCTGGCAAAGGCATTCACCTCGGCATGCCCCTCGCCACATCGGACGTGATAACCCTCACCGATGATTCGTCCATGATGAACAATGACGGCACCAACCATAGGGTTAGGCCGTGCTCCCTGGATACCGTTTGCGGCCAGCTGCAGACAGCGCCGCATGTATTTCTCGTCGTCAGTCGTCATAATCATAGTTCTGTGTCTGTTATGCATTGGCTAATGATGTCGTAGGTAAATCCGCGGCTGAGTGCAAAGCGAATCAGCTTTTGGTTCAGTTCGTAGTCGCTGGCGGCTTTTGTCGTTTTGCGCTTCTGTTGAAGTAGCGGACGGAGCACGTTGAGATATTCCTCTTCATCCACTTCGTCAAGCACGCGCTGACGGATGTCTTCGTCAATGTGTTTCTGCCAAAGAGCCTGCTCCACTTTCCCGCGCCCCCATTTGTTGTAGCGCACTTTGTCGTTGACAAAGGCGCGGGCATAGCGTTCGTCATCTACATAGCGTTCGCTGACCAAGCGCTGCATGACGCGGGCTTGGGCCTCGTCGTCAAGTTCCCAGCGTTGCATCTTCTCAAGCATTTCGTGTTGGCAGTGCTCGGCTTGGGCGCAAAGAGCGGCTAGTGTCAGGTAGGCCTCTTGTTCGGTTTTCTGTTTCATGTGTTAGGGTTATTCGTTCGGGGCTTGTCGCCGGGCTCTCATCATGCGCTGCTTGCCATACTGGTCGAGGCGGGTTTCGATGTCGTAATACGACATCATACTTAACAGTTCCTTGAGGGCGTCGGCGTAGAGAGGGTTTATCTCGAAATAGAGCCAGCCGCGAGGTTTGAGGGCGGTGGCGGCATAGCGGGTAATGGCGCGGTAGAACAGCAGCGGGTCTTCATCGGGCACAAAGAGGGCGGTGTGGGGCTCGTAGTCTAAGACGTTGGCTTCCATCTTGGCCGATTCCTTGTGGCAGATATAGGGAGGATTGCTGACGATGAAGTCAAATCTCTGGTCAGCAGGTGGGAGGGTTGCTGTCATGGATATGGATTCATTCAGGATGTCGACTTGCTGGAAGTCTATATCGACATTTAGGCGGCATGCGTTCTCGCGAGCTACTGTCAGCGCATCTGGCGAAATGTCCCATGCAGACATTTTTACCTTGGGAAGTTCTGCCGCCAAAGTGATGGCGATGCATCCGCTTCCTGTTCCCACATCTAAGGCGACACAGGGGGAGTGTCCCCCTGTGTTCTCTGTGTTTTCCCCTGTGTTCTGAATAATCCAGCGGCAGAGTTCTTCTGTCTCAGGCCGAGGAATGAGGACTGCCGGGGAAACCCTGAAAGTGCGCCCACAGAAATCCGCCTGTCCCAGTATGTGCTGGACGGGTTCCTGACGTTCTAACCGTTTGGCTATCTGCTCCAGTTCCTCATGAGGTATGTTTTCCTCGCGTCCCATCATGAGGTCGGGTAGCGAAAGCCCGTAGCGCACATCAAAAACCAGTTGTGCTATGGCTTTTGCCTCACCCTCACCGTAAACCTTGGAAAGCCGTTGCCAGAGTTGTCGGTAATTCATTCCCCTCAAGAGCAAATCATGCAGACTATTCAGCTAATGCTGGTGGCAACCTGTTGCTCGTTGCGGCGGCGATAGCTGCGCACTATGAAGATGAGGAACGCTAGTCCGACAAGAGCGGCCAGGATGGCTCCGAGGATGTAGGGCAGGGTATGGCTGCCACTGCCTCCTCCCGATGTGACGGGTTCTGAGACGGTGACGACGGTGTCGACGGTGTCCTTGATGACTTTGTGTGTCTCTTCAATAATCCTTCTGTGACGGTCCGGGTCGTAGGGGAGTACGTCTGCAAATAATCTCATCATCATGTTACTTATGTATTTTGGTTTAGCTACTTCCTACCGAAGTCTGCGGGCACCTCGCCCCATTTGTCGGTTTCCCATTTCACGATAGGATTACGGTAGTCGTGGGTGCGCAGCCAGTTCTCGGCGCGGGCGATAATCTGGTAGAGCTTCTCCGTCTCCGGCGTGCGCTCCAACTTGGTCTTGCATTGCCGCTTCCTGACCCAGAGGATGGCGTTGTAAGAGTCGGAATAGATGGTCTTCTGGTGCAAACCCTGCTGCCAGCAGAGTGCCAGGGCGTGGACAATGGCCAGGAACTCGCCGATGTTGTTGGTGCCCTTCATGGGTCCGAAATGGAACACACGGTAGCCCGTCTGCAGGTCTATGGCCTGATACTCCATCGGCCCTGGATTGCCGCTGCATGCCGCATCCACCGCCCACGCATCGGCCGTCACTTCCATTGGAAGCGGCAGCACGGTGTCGTGTCTATAGTCGGGAGGGTTCTGCATAGTCGTTGTTTTTTTTGTTGCTATGGTATAGCAACATACGAGACATTACATGCGCTCGGGCACTTCGATGCCGAGGAGGGCCATACCGTTCTTCAGGATTTTGGCCACGTTGCGGGCGATGGCCAGACGCAGGGACTTCTTCTGCTCGTCGGGCTCGTTGAGGATGGAGTAGTCGTGGTAGAACTGGTTGAAGACCTTCGTCAGCTCGTAGCAGTAGTTGGCAATGCCGCTGGGCGAGTAGTCCTTGCCGGCCTGCTCGACGGCAGCACCGTACTCCGACATCTTCTGGATAAGCTCAATCTCCTTGTCAGCGAGACTAGTAGAACTAGTGGGACTAGCCATACTAGGTGCCTTCCGCAGGATAGAGCGGATGCGGGCGTAGGTGTACTGGATGAAAGGTCCCGTATTGCCGTTGAAGTCGATGGACTCCTCGGGGTTGAAGAGCATGTTCTTACGGGCATCCACCTTTAATATAAAGTACTTCAGGGCGCCCATGCCCACGATGCGGGCTATCTCGCGGCGCTCCTCCTCGGTCATGTCGGCAAACTTGCCCAGCTCCATCGAAGTCTTGTAGGCATCGTCCACCATCAGCTGCATCAGGTCGTCGGCATCGACCACCGTTCCCTCACGGCTCTTCATCTTGCCGTTGGGCAGTTCCACCATGCCGTAGGAGAAGTGTACCAGCTCCTTGCCCCACTTGAAGCCGAGGCGGTCGAGCAGGATAGAGAGCACCTGGAAATGGTAGTTCTGCTCGTTGCCTACGACGTAGATCATCTTGTCTATCGGGTAGTCCTGGAAGCGCATCTCGGCAGTGCCGATGTCCTGTGTCATATAGACGCTGGTGCCGTCGCTGCGGATCAGCAGTTTCTGGTCGAGACCCTCGTTGGTAAGGTCGGCCCATACGCTGCCGTCGTCATGACGCTCGAAGAGTCCCTTCTGGAGACCTTCCTCCACCTTGGCCTTGCCCTTCAGGTAAGTCTGGCTCTCGTAGTATATCTTGTCGAACTTGACACCCATCTTCTGGTAGGTCTCGTCGAAACCGGCATAGACCCAGTTGTTCATCTTCTCCCACAGGGCACGCACCTCGGCATCGCCCTGTTCCCACTTCACCAGCATCTCGTGAGCCTCCTTGATGAGGGGAGCCTCCTGCTTGGCTTTTTCCTCAGCCTGCTCAGCGGGTAAACCGCTGGCCACATACTGGGCGGTCAGGGCCTTCACCTCCTCGCGGTAGTGCTTGTCGAAGGCCACGTAGTAGTCGCCGATGAGGTGGTCGCCCTTCTTGCCGGACGATTCGGGTGTCTCGCCGTTGCCGTACTTCAGCCAGGCCAGCATCGATTTGCAGATGTGTATGCCGCGGTCGTTGACAATGTTCGTCTTCACCACGCGGTTGCCGTTGGCCTCCATAATCTGCGCCAGCGACCAGCCGAGCAGGTTGTTGCGCACGTGGCCCAGGTGCAGGGGCTTGTTGGTGTTGGGCGACGAGTACTCAATCATCACCAGCGGCGACTCTTCCGTGGCGCGCTTCTCGCCATAGTGCTCGTCGGCATCGATGTCTGCCAGCAGGTGTAGCCATGCGCTGTCGGCAATGCTCAGGTTCAGGAAACCCTTCACCACGTTGAACTTGCTGACGGCCTCGCAGTTGTCCACCAGATACTGGCCAATCTCCTGACCAGTCTGCTCAGGCGACTTCCTGGCCATCTTGACAAAGGGGAACACCACGAGGGTCAGGTTGCCCTCAAACTCGCTGCGTGTCTTCTGCAGCTGCACCATCTTCTCAGGCACCTCCTGTCCGTAGAGTGCCTTCACTGCGGCCTGCGCGGCCGCCTTTATCTGTTGTTCTATCTTCATAATCTTAACGCTAAGTGCCTGCAAAGGTACGAAAAATAAATGAGAAATGAGAAAAATTATTGCCCCATTTTTCATTCATCACGCCGATGGCTCATGAAGCACTGCTACAGTGGCTCCGGAGAAAGTCGTAGACGGTGTCGAAGTCGTCGGCCGGTACGTAGACGTGAAGGCTGTCAATGCCAAGGCTGATTTTGATGTGGCCCAGCCAGCGACGGGGCTTGATGCTGCGGATGCGCTTCATCGGCATCGTGCTGGTGCTTTTGCCCGTAGCGTAGACAATGCCGAAGCCAGGCATTCCTGGACGGCTGGTCAGCGCATTGATGAGCCCCTTAAACCCCTTGTCTTCGGGAATCTTGGTGAGCCGTGCGGGGATGTATTGCTCATGCAGCTCTTTCTTGTCGAGGGTGTAGTAGACGGTGAAGCGAAAACCTCGCAGACAGACGTAGACCGCGTAGCCGACGACGGCTAGACCAGCGCCAAGCGCCATGTAGAGCGCCATCCGGCTCAGCGCCGTCAGCAGCGTCGCACCTGCCAGAAGGCTGCCGGCGCCGACGATGCAGCTGATGACGGCAGCCCCTATGAGTAGCAACTTCGTGGCATGCAGAAAGGTGGTGTAGTTGCGGAGCAGGCTGATTTCACACGCCCAGCGGAACTTCCCGTCCGGGCTCAGCACCACTCGGTCTGTATACAAATTTTTCTCAGTCTGTTGTTTTCTCTTCATCGTCTTAGCTTTAACGCCTGCAAAGGTACGAAAAAAACAAAACAAAGATGTCGAAAACGCAATAATTTGTGACTTATATAGATGAGTGCAACTTTTCCAGTACTTTTCCACCAATTATCCTTAGGAAAACCGCAACTTTTCTTAAGGATAAGTTGCGGTTTCCCTAAGGATTTCTGGGACTTTCTTTCAAGGCAAAATTTCTGTCGTTTTTTGCCTGAGATCGAAAAACAATATGTTACGCTTCAGCGGGCGATATCATTTGACCATCACTTTGCGTACGCTGCCATCAGCTTGTCGCACGATGTGCAGTCCGTGTTGTGGATGGTCTACCTTTACGCCACTGACCGTGTAGACTTGCTGCCAAACTTTGTTTTCAGCCATGCTCTCAATAACCGAAGTCGGAATGGATATGGTGAGAGAAGTCTCAAAGCGGTCTGTATTGTAGTACTTGCTAATATCAGTCTCAGTCAACTGAATGTTCTGCAACACTATTGGATACTCTCCCGCAGTCAGGGTCTCGTCAATGTTAACCGTGACGCTGATAATCTCACCATCGCTACCGGTGAAGTTCTCATCATACTGCGAACCGCAAAGGAACAGCACGCTACCGTCGGCCTGTTCTGCTATGGTCAGCGTATGCTCGTCCTCATCGGGAAGACGGTCTTCAGTGAGCGTAGCCAGCACCTTGCCCTTCTTACTCTTAGCCACCGTTACACCCTCTGGCAAATAGAGGTTGAACTGGAAGCCGCGAATATCAGCCGTATTCTTCATGCAGATGGACAGCTGTGCCTGTGTGCCAGGCTCAGCTTCAAGCGGTGCTACATAGATGACGTTATCAGTGTCGCTGATGTCGGTATCGGCTCTCCTGCTAACCAGTTCACGTGCTGAGCCACTTGCTCCGTAGGGTGAACCCGTCAGGATGATATTGGCTACACCGATATAGTCGCGCACATTGATGTCGCCACTCTTGTCTACATCGGCAGCCTTGGCGTTGAAGCCCTCTAGTGTGCTGCCTGAAATGTGGTTGGCCACGCCGATATAGTCGCGCACGTTCACCTCACGGTCGCGGTTGATGTCACCCAGCACGTAGTCCTCGATGGTTAATGTCGATTTTACGCGTGCGGTATTGTAGTACTTGCTGATGTCGGTTTCCGTCATCTGCACATCGGTCAGCACAACGGGATAGTTGCCTACGGCCATATTCTCAGCCACGCGTACCTTCAAAGAGATGATTTCGCCTTCAGTTCCAGTAAAGTTCTCATCGTACTGTGAACCGCAAAGGAACAGCAACGAGCCGTCTTCCTGTTCTGCCACAGTCAGCGTATGCTCATCCTCGTCGGGCAAACGATTGGCAGTAAGGGTTGCCAAGTACTTTCCCTTTGCACTCTTCTGTGCCGTGATGCCTTCGGGCAGGTGTAGGTTGAACTGGAAGCCGCGAATCGCTGCCGCGTTCTTCATACTGATGCTCAGGTTGAACTCATCGTCGGCCTGTGCCTCAGCGTTCTCAACATAGATAACGTTCTGAAGCTGCGAGATGTCGGTGTCAGCCTCGCCGCTTTCGCCACCAGTCTCAGCGGCCTTCACTGTCAACGTGAACTGTCGCTCAAAGGGCAGATAGGCATCGTTACCAGCCTGTGTGGCGGTAATGGTAGCCGTGCCTGCTCCCTGCGCTGATAGCATATTGCCACTAATGGTAGCCACGCTATTTTTGTTACTACTCCAAGTGAGTGCCAGCCCCTCCGCGGTTGTTGCAGGAAGGCTATAGGCAGCATCGCCTACGGTCATTGTCGGAAGCGAACTCAGCGAAAGCGTTTGCTCTACCTTAGTCACCTCTGCCTTACAAACGATGTTGAAGGAAACATCATCAAGCAGAGTTACATTCGAGCTGGTATCGCTCACCTTAATAGTACGTAACTGCGCTGTCAGCGTACCCGTAGCAGTTGCTGCAATGTTAACGGGCAGGCGCAACAGTTCGCCATTGCCGCTAGCAATAGTCTTCTTGGTCAGGCTATAGCACAACAGCATCAGTCCGCCATCGGCCTGTTCGTTAACAGAAAACGTATGGTTTTTGTTGTGTCGGTTTGAAAGAGTATACAGGTATTCTTCGTCCTCGTCCTTCTGCAAGGTCACGCCTTCGGGCAGATAGAGCGACATCTGATAGCCCGTAATGTTGGTAGCTGTGGTCGAGAAATTAATGATTATTTCTGAACTGCTGCCTGGCGTGGCCTGAATGTTTGCCACAGTCACCTCGTCGGCTTTGGTCTGTATGGCCATAAGCGGCAACAGCATTGTAAATAAAAATATTAGCTTTTTCATATTCTTTCCTTATTCTGTCACGTTGTTTAAACTACTGATTACTTCGGCAGGTAGCACTAATTCCCGACTGGCACCGGTCTGTGAGGTCATGATGCCGATAATGGCCACAATGTCACCGATGTCGGCAGCGCTGTCGCCGTTCACGTCAGCGGCAGCAACGATAGTGGCATCGGTCACGCTACCTGTCATCACGCTAATGACCATCACAATGTCGCCAATGTCCACTGCATTGTCACCATTCACGTCGCCAGGTCGACGGTTCTGGACGGTGAACGAAAGTTCCTGTGTTCCTTGGGCTACACCCTGAATGTCTGTCAGCACCACCTTCAGCGAGTGCTCGCCATCGGCAAGTTCGCCGATGTCAATCACGATGTCACCGTCGGCGAGCGCATACTCCGTTGTCTCGCCGCCGTCGATGCTGATCTTAGCCTTGAGTATGTCGTAGTGAACCTTGTCTATATACAGGTAGCGGCTGCGTACGGCTGAAGGTGTGCCGTCGGCCGAAAATGTCTGGTAGTGGATGGCATGCACGCCTACCGTCAGCAGCGAAGCGTCGATGTCGATGCTGCCGCTGGTGGCTATGTCCGTGCGCATCGTCTTTACGTCGTTGTCTATCCAATAGCGGGCGGTGGCGGCCGTCTGCTGCGTTGTGTTCACGAAGTAGCGCGAACGCACGCTACTCAGTTCGCCGTCTGCACCTTGTGCCTGCACGTGGAGGCTGTGTACGCCCGGAGTCATCGTTCCCAGTTCAAGTTCAAACTGCGTCTGTCCCGTTGCCGAGCCCGTCGCCGCGGTCGCCTCTTTGTTGTCGAGCCAGTAGCGGTAGGTGTAGGACTGTGCCCACGCCACGCTCATCAGCATCGACATCGCGAATAATGATAATATCCGTCGCATAAGCATTTGACTGTTTTAGGTTGCGTTACTCTACGTTGATTTTCACAGTCAGCTTGCCGTTCGCCGTATTCTTCTCCACGTCGAACTGTGTTATCTGCGGGTTGGATGGTGTCGGGTCGAATGGCACGTCGCCTCCGTAAATGCCGACCTGTGTGCCGTCCATGCCGAGGTAGGTTGAGGCCGCCTCGTCGGTCAGCTCGAAGGTTTCCTCTTCGGTATAGGTTCCTCCTGTAAATGTTTTAAATAGCGATGAAGAGTCTGCTACACTCTTATTCGTAGTGTTGTTTATATTCTTAAAGAATCCCTTGGCGAATTCACCAAAGGCGACACAATTATATGTAGATATAGCTGCTGGTAAAGTATTATTGCCAGAAACATAACATATACAATTCGTAAGAGAAAATGGTTCACTATAGTACCACCGTCCCCCCTTTACAATACAGTTAGAGAGGTCACAATTCGATATAACATCAATATAACCGATTATGCAATTTCTAAACGTTGTAGCTATCGGGCAGTCTCTCAATTGTCTAATATCACAATTTACAAATAATGCATTTTGGATTCCATCAACACCTAATCTATAAATGTTTGCAAATCTACATTTTGAGAACACAGCATAATTTAGTGGCTTATTATTTAAATTTATTATCGACAGGAAATCTATACCTTCTAATGTAAGATGACAATCTTTTGTGGAAGTAATAATCTGTATGTCAAACGAGCCTGAAATTTTAGTAGCTTCAAACTGCATGTCTGTACCCATTTTCATACCTGCACCTCGTATTGTTACATTTTTTGTTATCCATACAGAATGAAATGTGCCACTTGAAAGGGTTATTACATCTCCATCTACTGCTGCACTATGTGCCGCTCCAAAAGCATTAGCACCATAGTAAGCTGTCGTCACGCCATCATGGCTCAGTGTTGCCACAAGACTGCTTTGTGCATACGTTGCCGTAGCGGCTACTATAGCGGCTACGAGCGAAAGGAAAATTTTCTTCATAATCGTTACATTTTTATTTGGTTAATACTAATAATTTGTCTTAAGATTAACCCGCGCCATACCTATGGGCATAAGAAAAGCGCAGGCTTTCACCATACGCCACACAGGTCTACCACAACCTACTAATCACTATGGGAAGCCAGCGCTTTAGGCGCAGCCTCATGTGATTAGTCATTGCTCTTTCACTTTTCGAGGTGGTAGTTCGAGTGGCGATTGAGCAAATAAAAATGTATGTGCATCACAATGCACGGGGGCAAAGGTACAAATAAAAATCCGAACCGCCAAGCGATTCGGAGAAATATTTCAAATAAAATGAGTATTACCCTTTGAACTAGTCTGGTCCTAATCATGAAAAAACTCATCTAGGAAGTCTTCAGGCGATAGTACGGGAATCCCATCAAGGGGGAAATGACGTTTCTTGTCTCTTGTTACAATAACGTCACAATTGGAGGCCATTGCAGATTCATATTGTAGCATGTCCTCAAAATCGGGCATATCAGAACAAAGAGCTTCATTCACTTGGTCATCATCCATAGTGGCAGTCTTAACATAGCTCTTCAATGTCTTCAGCCCACCAATAGCATTTTCATATCCAACATTTTTGCGAGCTGTATATACACAGTTCGCAAAGGTCAATGGCGTGGCAAACATCTGAATCCGTCCCCTTATGCCTAAATCAAACACATTTGACGAGGCCAATAAGAACTTCTGCCGTCCTTCAATGATGTCAAGTAGGACATTTGTGTCAAGAAACACTCGCATCATAATGCATACTTTTCAGTCAGGTATTCCATTCTTGCTTTGTCGCCATTGATGTCATCGTCATCTGTGGATTTGGGTTTGGCAAAGCCTATCATAGCCTGAAGTTCAGGTGAGAGTTCTTCTATTGGTTTCATTTTGTAAACCTTCTTCTTCGTAGGGGTAAAGTGCTTAATCAGCATTGCCACCCACTCCTCAACACTCATGTTGCTTGCTCTTGCGTAATTTTGAGCCTGCGTATACAATGATGGATTTATACTGATTGTTGCCATGATTTTAAATAATTATGTCGTTGAAGTAGTCGGTTGCAAAGATAAAACAAAAAATCCGAACCGCCAAGCGATTCGGAGGAAAAATGCAATATAAACGAACTTAAATAAATCGTTTAGTCGAATTGACGTGTCATCAAGCGGCGCCATTTGAAATAGCCGAAGATGGCGATGACGACGTAGAGGGCGTAGAGCGAGGCCTTGAAGGGGATGTCCTTGTAGAAGTAGAGCACGGAGGTGACGACGTCGACGGCTATCCAGATGAACCATTGCTCCAGATACTTGTGTGCCAGCGCCCAGATGCCGACAATGCTGAGGGCGGTGGTGAAGGAGTCGGCCAGAGGGACGGTGCTGTTGGTAAAGGTCACTAATAGCCAATAGATGGTGGCCCAGATGGCGGCGATGAGCAATGTCCAGGGGAGAATGAGACGACGAGGAAAATGACTCACCCTCAAAGCCTCTTCCCCCGCCCTCTCCAAAGGGAGAGGGGGCTGTTGTGCGGCGGAGCGGCTCCACCGCCAGTAGCCATAGACGGTCATCGAGAGGTAGTAGAACTCCATGCCGCAGTCGGCGTAGAGACCTTTCTGATAGTAGAGCACGATGCCGAGGGTTTGCATGAGGAATCCAACGAACCACATCCACAGGCTGGCCTTATATTCAAAGATGATATACGCCAGTCCGAGTACCGTCGTCGTGATGTCTAACCAGTGTGCTGCCAAGAATTCTGTTATCATCATGGCGGTAGCAAATTATTCACTTTTCACTATTCACTTTTACCTTAAAAGCGTAGCGTTACGTTGCCCATCATGGTGAAACCTGCTGACGGCATGTAGCCAATCTGATAGTAGCGGTTGTCGTTGGGGTGTGAACCGCTGAGGATAGCTGAGTAAACCCAGCCGCCTGCGGCATAGTGACGGTTGAAGACGTTGTTCAACGACAATCCGAAGACAGCCTCCTTGAAGAACTTGAAACTTGAAACTTGAAACTTTTCACTTTTCAGCGTGTAGCTGATGTTCATGTTAGAAACGCTGAATGAGGGCAGCGAACGGTCCTTGCACTCCGTGTTGTCAAGATACTGACGGCTGACGAAGTTGGTGTGCCACGTGGCCTGGATGCCATGCCAGTGGAAGTTGACGAAACCGTTGAGCAGCGTAGATGGCGAGAAGGCCAGCGTCGAGTTGTCGTAGTGGATGGTCTCGAAGTCGCCCCAGTCCACCTGTACCTTCTCGTCGAAGTCCTTGATGCGGTTCTTGCTGAGGGCGGCGTTGCCCTCAAGGGTGAGCCACTTGGTCACATCAACGCCTGCCTGCAACTCTACGCCCAAGCGGTAGGAGTCCTTGATGTTGGTGGTCAGGTTCTCGCCGATGTCCGACACCTCACCCGTCTGTACGAACTGGTCCTTGTAGTCCATGAAGTAGCCGTTAATGCCAAAGCGCCATTGGTTGGCGTTTAGCGTATATCCTAACTCGTAGTCGGTCAGTTGCTCGGCACTGGGGGCAGGGTAGCTGCCGTTGTCCGTAAAATTGTTACGTTCTGGCTCACGATGGCTGATGGCCACAGAACCATAGACGCGGTGGGGGCCGCTGTTGCCACGAGAAGCCTGCCTTGGGATTGAAGAAGTGGTAGTGCTTGTCGATGTCGAGCATGTGCTTGTGGATGACGCCATTGTCGTCGGTATAGTACTTGTCGTTGTAGCCGCTGGTCTGGAAACCTACGTGGCGGTACTGTACGTCGGCAAAGACCGTCCACACCTTATTAATATTGTAGGCAGCCTTCAGGAAAATGTTGCCGTCCTGCTTATGGGCTGGTGAGTCGTAGTACTTGTATCTGCCGTCCTGCAGAAGCTGGTCGCTTAGTTCGCTGTTCTCGATGTATGTCAGGTATCCGAAGTGGTATCCGTCGTAGTTCTGCATAGACAGTCCACCGATGATGTCCCAGCAGTCGTCCTTGTAGTTGGCATTCCACACGAGGCCGTAGGTGTGCTGCTCCAGTCCCTTCTTGCGGACAAAGTCCATCTTCTTATGCTTCTTGCCGTTGCTGTCGGTGAAGTTCTCCAGCCCGTATTTCGCCAGTTTGTTCTTATATCGGAACTCCTCGTAGTAGCCGTAGCCGTAGGTGTAGTGCAGCGAGGCCGATGTCGACCAATGCTCGTTGATGTCCCAAGCCATCGACAGAATGTTATGGTTCTGCCAGAAGTTGTCGGTAGTCTTGTCCCACAAGGTACCGTCGGCAAACTGATAGCGTTCCGTCTGGTAACTGCCGTCAGGGTTTTGAACGAAGAGACCATTCTCGTCAGTAACCAGACGTTCGTAGAGCGAGTTGTACTTGCCCAGACCGACATTGCGCAGGTCGTCGTAGTCCTTGATGCCCGTTGCAGTGGAGTAAGTCCACGAACCATCGTCATAGCAGCCGTCCATCAGACTGTAGTCGTTGTTACCGGCCGTCACACCGTTCCATGCCTGACCCGTGCGCTCGAAGTTGCCGATGTTCTTGTATCGGACAACCAGTTTGTCTGACGCGAGAAAGGTCAGACCGCCGTAGTACGAACCACTGCGGGCGCTGGTGCCGTGCAGAAATCCGTCGGTGCTTGTGGCGTGGTAGGCACCGTCAAGGATGAGGTGCTTCCACAGCAGACCTGTGGAAAGCTTACCGCCTATGTTGGAAGTGTTCAGCGAACCGTATGATGCCGACAGCTCCAGTGTGGGCGTCTGTGAAGGTGTGGCGCTGGCCAGTGCTACGGTACCGCCGAAAGCTCCGTCACCGTTGGTTGACGAACCCACACCACGCTGTATCTGTGCGGAGCCAAGGAGCGATGCGTAGGAGTTCATGTTGGCCCAGAATACACACTGGTCTTCGGGTGAGTTCAAGGGCACACCATCCAGCGTGATGTTGATACGTGAGTCACCGGCACCGCGAATACGCATGTGGGTTGTTCCGATACCCAGTCCACTCTCGCCCCATGCCATCACACCTGGTGTCTGTGAGAACAGGATGGGCAGTTCCTGCCCCGTCTTCGAAAACTCACCTAATTCTGCTTTCTTGATGTTGCTGACGGCAAACGGTGCGTTCTTCTGCGCCCGCACGCCCTTCACTACTACTTCCTGCAGCAGCTCCACTTGTGTAGAGTCATACAGTGCGGCTTTATTCTGCTGTGCGTTGACACTCACTGCACATAGCAACAAAACCCATAATAAGAATTGTTTCATCCCCTTTTTATCTTAATTCTAAATTGTTAATTGTCCATAGGACAATAACGCTTAATTCAAAACTCTTAATACTAAAAGGGGTTTTTCGCTCTATCATCCCTGCGTCGGCATTATCCGTATCAGGTTCTGAAGGGTATCATCTCAGCCCACACCCGTGAGCACCCCTTGATAGTTAGTTATGTTTTGTGTCGACACTTGGACTCGAACCAAGGACCCCCACCATGTCAAGGTGATACTCTAACCAGCTGAGCTATGCCGACCCTTAAAATCTCAATTGTGAATTGTTAATTCTCAATTTTTATTTTCTTCGTGCGCCTGACAGGACTCGAACCTGCACGCCGTGAAACATTAGATCCTAAGTCTAACGCGTCTACCAATTCCGCCACAGGCGCCTGTCTTTCGTAAACAGAATCACCAGCTCGCTGCTGGCTTTTTTTCGAAACGCGGCTGCAAAGGTACGAAGAAAAATCAAAAACGAGACATTAAAAAATAAATTCTTTTTCTTGTTAGCATTCTTTAACGGTTATTCAGGACTTCGCGGGCCTTTTCGATGATATTGTCCAGGCCGGCAAGCGTTGCCTCGTCGGTTAGTCCTACGCTGATGTCGGGGGCTATGCCAAACTCCGTCTGTCGCTTTTGGGCGTCATACATTGGGCAAGCCGAGAAGCGCACATTCCAGCCGTTGGGGAGCGAACTGCTCATGGGCAATCCTGAACCGCCGCCCGTGTGGTCGCCCACCAGTTTGACATTGGGCAGGGTGTGCATCATGACGGTAAAGTCGTTGGCAGCACTATATACTGAGCGGTTGGTGAGCACGCAGACAGGTTTGTGCCAGCGCACATTGCTGGAGGGCTCGAGGTAGCGGGGTTCTAGCGACGAGAAATCTTGATGGCCCGTGCCCGTCTTGTGCTGGATGTAGCCTACGAGCGTCTTTTCTTGAACGAAGCGGCCTGCAAGGCGTTCGGCGGTGGTCAGGTCGCCGCCGCCATTGTTGCGGATGTCGATGATGAGGCCCTGGCAGAGTAACATGTACGACAATACTTCGTCCAGATTACCTTCGCCAATAGGATTTGAAAACGAGCTGTAACGGATGTAGCCGATATTGTCGTCGAGCACTCTATAATACATGCCGCTGGCTATCTTGTAGTCCGTACCCAAGTAGCGACGCTCCAGGGTGTCGCTGTAGTTTTGCGGATAGGCCTCGTGCCACGTCCAGTAGCGTCCATAGTCCATCGCTGCCGCCAGGTTGACGTGGCCGTCGCGCAGTTCGGCAAGCATGTCGGTCAGCACCTCGAAAAGCTGGGTGCTGGTCATCTTNNCCAGTCCAGTCCGTACTCATGCTGCTTGTAGTCGAAGAAGCAGTAGTGCTCGTCCATGATTTTCCAAAGCGCCTCGAAGTTCCCCTTTGGCGTGTCGACGTGCTCGTCTGTGTCTATACAGGATGTTAGAGATGCAAGAAAGGCTAGAAAAACTAAATACTTTTTCATAGGGCGTGAGGGTTAATGGAGAAACGTCGGGTAAAACCAATCAGGAACCGGTGTGTGTAGACATGCTGCTTGATGTGGTTCACGTCCGACTGCTGCATGTTGCCCAGATAGCCGATGCGTAAGGAGAGGTTACGGCTGACGGGGGTGTCGATGGTCAGTATGTGGCGCCACTCGGGAGCTGAGACGAACGTTGTCGGAACTACGTTGCGGTCGTAGTGGCCCAGCGAGAAGATTTCATAGTACGACTGTCCGTAGTTGGGCGAGAACTGAACCCCCAGCAACGGCAGGTTTAGTTCGTAGCGAACCGTCAGCGGATGTCGGAACATCTGCGTGCGGTAGATAGCCATGCCTGTCGGCATAATGTTCAGATGCAGTCGGGCTTGGGCGGGGTTGTTGCTGTTAGCCGTGTTGTAGATGACGCCTGCCGTGAAGTTTGCCATACCGCCGACTTGCAGCGTCAGCCGCTGGTCAAGCAGTTGCCAGCGGTATAGTCGGCCCAAGTACAGGTTGTAGGTGGCTTCCATCT
>LXOW01321116.1_pt1 | contig 18154 bp, 14 predicted proteins | sample 1368591 | NCBI WGS metagenome assembly LXOW01 (sample SAMN04884650, study PRJNA319009) | bovine gut metagenome | isolation source: Cow rumen | host: Bos taurus | place: Italy: Legnaro (PD) | collected 2014-07-09 | reverse complement strand
TATGATTCTGGGCGGTAGGATGCTCGACCACTTTGGCAGTAAACTGGGTTACTCCATCGCCATCATCGTGTGGAGCTTGGGTGCAGTAATGCATGCTGCCGTGCGCTCAGTAATAGGGTTCGGAGCCGCACGTGCCGTATTAGGACTAGGCGAAGCAGGAAATTTCCCTGCTGCCGTTAAAGTCATTGCAGAATGGTTCCCAAAGCAGGACCGCGCCTTTGCAACGGGGGTATTCAACTCTGGAACGACAATAGGTGCCATCATCGCTCCCATTATTGTGACGGCCATTACGCTGCAATGGGGATGGCGATGGGCTTTCATCGTCACAGGCCTCTTGGGATTCTTCTGGGTGATTTTCTGGTGGCTGTTATACCATTCACCAGAGAAAGACCCTAGGGTGAATACAGCTGAATTGGAATATATTCATTCCGATGACAGCCTAGAGAACTCAGAAAATTCTGAGAAAAAAGAAATTACCTGGCGACAGTTGTTCCAACATCGTCAGACCTATGCTATACTCTTCTCGCGCTTTGTCACAGACTGGGTGTGGTGGTTTTTCCTGTTCTGGACTCCAGACTTTCTAAACAAGACGCATGGTGTGGACCTGAAATCCACCGTACTACCCCTCATCATCATTTATACCATGTCGAGCATTGGAGGCATCTATGGCGGACATGTCTCCTCGCAGTTTATCAGATTCGGACGCTCAATCGATTTTGCCCGCAAGACTACAATCTTGCTGTTTGCATTGCTGGTGTTGCCCCTGAATGCCGTACCTTATATCCATAATATATGGATTGTAGTATTGATTATCGGACTGGCAACCAGTACTCATCAGGCATGGGCTTCCAACATCTTCACCATTGTGTCCGATGTATATCCCAAGCAGGTGGTGGGTTCTATGACAGGTATCAGCAGTGTAGGTGGTGCCGTTGGCGGTGCGTTGGCTTCCTCTTTCGTAGGACTTGTCCTCGAATGGACAGGCAACTATGCCGTTATTTTCATGATTGCAAGTTGCATGTATCTGCTGGCATGGCTCACGCTTAGGTTGTTTGTTCCCATTCGACAGATTCAATTCAAATCGTAACCCTATTATATCATAACAATAAAAAATATGATTATTCAGAAAATCGAAACATGGTGGGTTCGTCGTAACAAATGCCTCTTCGACGATAAACGCAAGGGAAAGAGTGCCATGGACTGGGACGTCCTGGTACTGAAGTTGACTACCGACAATGGAATAGAGGGCATTTCGACTGCACTAGCAGCCCGTTCTGGTAATGTGACCGAGGCCTATATACACGACAACATTGCACCTGTCGTGCTAGGGCGTTCCCCCTACGACCGTGAGAAGATATGGCATGAGTTGTGGAACATAGACCGTCACCTCACGTTCTTCCCCGTTTATCTGCCTGGTCCTATCGATGTGGCTCTTTGGGACATCTGTTCCAAAGCTGCCGGTCTACCGCTATATCAGTATATTGGTGCCTACCGAGAACAGTTACCCGTTTATGCCAGTGGTTTGTTCCATAACACCGAGCAAGAGTACATCGATGAGGCACTCTTTTATCAACAACGTGGCATTAAGTGTTACAAGGTTCATCCCTGCGGTCCTGTAGAGACGGATATGCGCATCCATGAAAACCTGCGCAAAGCCGTGGGCAACGACTTCGGTCTGATGAGCGACCCTGTGGCTGAATACACCCTTGATGAAGCCATACGCGTAGGCCGTCAGTTAGAGCGTCTGAACTACATCTGGTTAGAAGAGCCTTTCCGCGACTTTGAGCTGTACAAGTACAGCCAGCTTTGCGAAGCCCTCGATATACCCATTGCGGCCACAGAAACCACTCGTGGTTGCCATTGGGGAGTTGCCCAGGTCATCAATCAGAAGGCTGCTGACATCGTACGAGCTGACGTTTCGTGGAAGTGTGGCATAACAGGTACATTGAAAATTGCCCATTTAGCAGAAAGCTTTGGCATGAATTGCGAGGTGCATACCACTACCATGAACTATATGGATATTGTCAACCTCCATGTGTCATGTGCTATCCGCAACTGTAAATGGTTTGAGTATTTCGTTCCTGAAGAGGATTTCCAGTTCCCCATGAAGGGAACACTTCCCATCGACGCTAACGGTATGATTACCGTTCCCAAGAATCCTGGCGTTGGTGTCGAGCTAGATTGGGACTTGATCCATCATAATTGCATATCGTATAAGGAATTATCGTTATAACGGTGCAACATAACAATGAACGAGGAAAGTATAATAAATAAATGAAAGGGTTTCTACGCAAAGACGGCCGAAAGGGCATTCGAAATGTTGTGGTGATAACCTATTTGGTAGAGTGTGCTCACCATGTGGCATCACGCATTGCCCAGCATTTTCAAGACGAGGACGTCCATCTGATAGGATTCAGTGGATGTGCCCCCAACGACTATGCAGAACTCATGATGCGACAACTATGTACCCATCCCAATGTAGGTGCAGTACTGTTGGTGTCTTTAGGCTGTGAGAATTTCCAGCGAGACCGTTTGAAACAGGACATTCAGGATAGCGGACGTCCTGTATCCCAGGTGGTTATCCAAGACGAAGGTGGCACACAGTCCTCCATCGTCAAAGGCATTGCCAGTGTGGGCGAAATGCTACAACTTATCAAAGAAGTCCCTACTACGGATATCGACTGGAAAGACCTAATGATAGGTACCGTTTGCGGAGGCTCAGATGGATATAGCGGCATCACCGCCAACCCCTCTGTAGGTGCCACTTTCGACTGGCTCGTGGACCACGAAGCAACTTGTATCTTTGAGGAACCTGGCGAACTCATCGGATGTGAACGGTTGCTCCAGGAAAGAGCCGTCACCCCCGAGTTGGGCATCCGACTCTTCAACTGCATTGTCAAAGCCAACAACTACTACAAGCAGATGGGACACGACAGTTTCTCTGCAGGCAATGCCACAGGCGGTTTAACAACCATCGAGGAAAAGTCACTAGGCTCCTATTGTAAGAGTGGTTCACGTCCTATCCAGGGGCTCACCTATCCTGGCCTTATACCCCACACACCAGGACTTTGGATGATGGATGTAGTGCCGGACGGAGCAGTCCGCTGGGGATTCCCCAATATCAACGACAACGAAGAAATCATGGAGATGATAGCATGTGGCTGTCATCTGGTACTCTACACTACGGGGAGAGGCTCTGTGGCAGGCTCAGCCATTTCGCCTGTCATCAAGGTGTGTTCCAATCCTGAAACCTATCATCGCATGAAAGACGATATGGACATTAATGCAGGTGCCATTGTGACCGAAGGCCTCTCCTTCACGCAAATACGCGACCAATTGCTGCAATGCATTGAGATGACAGCCACAGGTCAGTCCACCAAATCGGAACTATTGGGACATCGAGAATATAGTTTAGGATATAAATCATTCCAAAAAATATGTTTATGAAAAAAATTATCACAAGCCTCATGCTAGTCTTTCTGACACTCACCATTTCAGCACAAAGCAGCAAGGAAGTCCGCCAATGGATAAAAATGGGAGAGTGGCGTAATGGATTTAACAAAGCAAATCCACACAAGACACTGAATATTAACGAGTTTTATACTCAATATCAAAAGAACACCAATCAATGGAACACCCTCTTTCAGTGGCTTCGCGATACAGACCTTGAAGCTATTCCCAAAGGGAAACACCCCATTCCCAACTCCACGCTTGTAGCCAGTGTGGAAGACTCAGAGAACAGTCCATTGGATAAGCGCAACACAGAAAGCCACAAGAAAAAGATTGACTTTATGGTAGTTGTAAAGGGTACGGAAGGCTTCGCCCTACTTGACCATGCCTCCAGCACCATTAGCGTGCCATACGACGACAAGAAAGACGTGATGCGCTACCAATATGACAAAAACAAAACCCATTTCTTCAATGTCAAAAGTGGTCAGTTTGTCATCTTCTTCCCTTCCGACTGGCATATTGCCAAGGTGCAAACCAAGAAGAAAGACCAGAAAATCAGGGTCATCGTAGTCAAGATGGACTATGTCGAGTAAACTTCGTAAATCCATATTAAATGATAAAAACGGAATATAACTGTTAAAAAAACTCAGTTTATTCCGTTCTTTTATTTTTTCTTCGTAACTTTGACCACGTATTATGTACTTAGTACACAATATCCTTATGACGAAAGAAAATAAAAACAATTATAAATGCAATTTAAATGGAATTACGAACCACCTACACCAGAGAAACAACAGGCGGCTAAGGATTTGGCCGAAAAGATCGGGATGAGTCCCGTTCTGGCAGGCCTGCTCATTCAGCGTGGCATCAAGACAGAGAGCGCAGCCAAGCGTTTCTTCCGTCCCATGTTGAACGAGCTGATTGATCCTTTCCTGATGAATGACATGGACGTGGCAGTAGACCGCCTGAACGACGCAATGGGGCGCAAGGAGCGCATCATGGTTTATGGCGACTACGACGTTGACGGGTGTACGGCGGTAGCATTGGTCTACAAGTTTTTGCAGCAGTTCTATTCCAACATCGACTACTACATTCCCAATCGCGAGGGCGAGGGATATGGTGTCAGTCGCCAAGGAATTGATTTTGCAGCAGAGACAGGTGTTAAACTCATAATAGTACTCGACTGTGGCATCAAGGCAATCGACGAGATAGCCTATGCCAAGGAGCGTGGTATCGACTTCATTATCTGCGATCATCATGAGCCTGACGATGAGTTGCCCCCAGCTGTTGCTATTCTGAACCCCAAGCGAAGGGACTCTACTTATCCCTTTAAGCAGCTTTGTGGCTGCGGCGTTGGCTTTAAGCTAATGCAGGCATTCACCAAAAACAATGGAATTCCTTTCTCTCGTCTTATCCCCCTACTTGATTTCTGTGCCGTCAGCATTGCTGCCGACTTGGTACCTGTTGAAGGAGAGAACCGCATTTTAGCTTTCCATGGTTTGAAGCAATTGAACCAAAGTCCCAGCATTGGTTTAAAGGCCATCATCGAAATTTGCGGACTCACCAATCGTGAACTCACTATGAGCGACATTGTGTTCAAGATAGGGCCACGCATCAATGCTTCTGGCCGTATGCAAAACGGAAAAGAGGCTGTTGAACTCTTGGTGGAACGTGACCTACAAAAGGCTTTGACAGAAGCCACTCGCATCAACGAATACAATGAACAGCGCAAAGATGTTGACAAACAGATGACCGAAGAGGCCAACGAGATTGTAGCACGCTTGGAAAGTCAGCGTCACATGCAAAGCATCGTTCTCTACGATGAAGGCTGGAAAAAGGGTGTGGTGGGCATTGTGGCTTCACGCCTTACTGAACTTTACTTCCGTCCCACCGTGGTACTTACTGTTATAGACGGAATGGCCTCAGGTTCTGCCCGTTCTGTTGCAGGCTTCGATATCTACGATGCTGTTAAGTCATGTCGCGATCTTCTTGAAAACTTTGGCGGTCATACCTATGCTGTAGGGTTGACGCTACGCAAAGAGAACATTCCTGAGTTCCGTCGCCGTTTCCAAGATTATGTCAGCCACCATATTCTGCCAGAACAGACACAACAGACCCTCGACATTGACCTTGAACTGGATTTCCATGATGTCAACAAGCGATTGTTGAACGAGTTAAAGCGTCTGGCTCCACACGGCCCAGGAAATGACAAGCCATTATTCATTACACGCAATGTTTATGACTATGGAACCTCTAAGGTTGTAGGCCGCCATCAAGAGCACATCAAACTAGAGTTGGTCGATTCAAAATCGGCAGTGGTCATGAACGGCATAGCCTTCGGACAGTCTGCTGCAGCTCGCTATATCAAGAGCAAGCGCAGCTTTGACATCGTGTACACCATTGAAGAGAACACCTACAAGCGGGGCGAGGTGCAATTGCAGATAGAAGACATTCGCCCTTCTGAGGATGAGCAGCTATAAGCAGATTCTCAAAAAGTATTGGGGCTACGACGATTTTCGTGGTATTCAGCACGACATCATCGAGTCCATAGGCAGTGGTCACGACACCCTTGGACTAATGCCTACAGGTGGTGGTAAGTCCATCACCTTTCAGGTGCCTGCTATGGCTATGGAGGGCGTTTGTATCGTAATCACACCCCTCATCGCCCTGATGAAAGACCAAGTCCAGCATCTCCATCAATTGGGCATCCGTGCCGAAGCTATTTACAGTGGCTTGCAACATAATGACATCCTACGTATTCTTGAAAATTGTGTCTTTGGGGGCATCAAGTTGCTTTACGTATCACCAGAACGCCTTTCCTCAGAGCTTTTCCAGACTAAGTTGCGTCACATGCGGGTATCATTTATTACCGTTGATGAAGCACATTGTATCTCGCAGTGGGGCTACGACTTCCGCCCATCCTATCTGGAAATAGCTAAAATACGAGACATCCATCCTACTGCACCCGTCCTGGCACTGACAGCTACAGCCACCCCCGACGTCGTGGATGATATCCAAGAGCGTCTGCACTTCCAGCAAAAGTGCGTATTTCGGATGTCCTTCGAGCGTAAGAACCTTACTTACATTGTGAGCAAGACAGCAGACAAACAGAACGAGCTCATCCGACTTTTCAATCTCTACGAAGGCTCAGCCATTGTCTATGTGCGCAGTCGCCGACATGCCCGAGAGATAGCAGAACACCTATCGGAAGCCGGTTTCAGCGCCACTTTCTATCATGCAGGACTCGACCATGCTCAAAAAGACGAGCGACAGCGCGACTGGCAACATGACCGAACCCGTATCATGGTGGCCACCAATGCCTTTGGCATGGGCATCGACAAGCCCGACGTACGTCTTGTTGTCCATTATGAGAGCCCTGATTCTCTGGAGGCCTATTTCCAAGAGGCTGGTCGTGCTGGTCGTGACGGACAACCCGCCCGCGCCATCCTGCTTTACAACAACAACGATCATGCCAAGCTAGAGAAACGTATTGTCGATACCTTCCCTGAGAAAGACTATATCCGCCAAGTCTATGAGCATCTGGCCTACTATTACCAGATAGCAACAGGCGATGGTTTTGGTATAGCTCGTGAGTTCAATATCGAAGAGTTCTGCATGCGCTTCCATCACTTCCCCATCCGTGTTCATTCTGCCCTCCAACTGTTGCAGCGTGCAGGCTATCTTGAATACAACGAAGAAGCAGACAACCAGGCTCGTGTCCGCTTTCTGGTCAGTCGTGAGGAGCTCTATCGCCTGGAACAAGTATCTCCTGACGAGGAACGTGTCATTATATCCCTTTTACGTAACTATGGCGGACTCTTTGCAGACTATGGCTACATCGATGAAAGTATTGTTGCCCAGCAAGCGGGCCTAACCCCTCCCCAGACCTACGATGTATTGAAGGCTCTTTCCCAACGTCATTTGCTACACTTCATTCCTCGTCGCAATGTTCCTTACATCCGCTATATACAGCGCCGTGAAGACGCGGAACATATCCAGCTACCTCGTGAAGTTTACGAAGACCGTCTCAAACAGTACAGTAAGCGTATTCAGGCCATGCTGCATTATGCTCAGTCTGAAGATCAATGCCGTTCTCGCCAACTCCTTGCCTACTTTGGCGAAACCACTGCCCAGAATTGTAACCAGTGTGACATATGCCTGTCCAAGCCTAAGCATGAAAAAGACATCCGCCAGCAGATACTCTCTCTCTTGGCCGACAAAAAGCCTCACCATATAACAGAACTAGTCCGCCTGCCCTATTCCTCCAAAGACATCGACGCAGCCCTCACTTATCTTGTACAAGAAGAATACATCCTTCAACAAGAAGGAATGTTAACGTTGGGAAACTAAATTGACAAGACAAACATAAAGGATTCGTAAATCTGAATAACTAAGACGTAGAAGAGGAACAAGGGGGCACCTTGACGAATACCGAAAAGTACAGCATCGTAAACGGCAGAAATGTTCTCAAAGCGACCGGAAACCAAACCATAGAAAGCAGAAACGAGCGTAATGCTGAAAGCTACAACAGGCACCAGACTTGCGGAGAAAGGCGAGGGCCACAGTCCACCAACTGCACTGAGCAACACGGCATGTGGAACAACTGTAAGTAACAACATAACCCCTACAATAACAGCCAATAGCAACAGAGCCATGAGCTGGGCACGACGTTCCCGGTAGTTGGTGGGGCGTACCAACAGTCCGCTACGTAGAAGACAACCCCATGCCATAGCACACAGCAATAGCCAGGCGAGCAAAGGGGTAGCCAGCAACTGGGAGAAATGCCCCATCAGCCAACGTAATCCTTCACTGGACAGTAGCGAACGAATGCCACTCGTTGGGAAAGCTGCAGAGAGCAGCCACGACACGAGCATAATCAACAGCTGTACGACGACCAGCGTCAGGGCGATATGTGGAAGGAAACGTTTCACTTATTCTCTATTCACTGTTCACTAGGGCGAAGCCCGCCCACTATTCCATATCTGGTTCAAGATTATCTATATCAAGGATGCGAAGCTCCAAGGCGCGGACCACCAGTCGGGTGGCATTCACGCTCTCGCCACCGGGGAAGAGCTTCTTCACCAGCTCGTTCTGGCGTTTCTCCAAACTCTTCACGCCAAAGGGCATTCCACGAAGACCCGTAATCTGCTCTTTTGTATAGCCAAGGGCCAGATGGCGCAGGAAACGCTCATCGTACTCGTCAATCTCGTAGTTAATCAAAGCCTCCTGACGGGCCAGTTGTGAGGATACTGCGTGCTTGAACCGACCGACTATCTTTTCGAGAATGGGCTCGTTGAATACCAACTGTTTGCCCTCCATCACAGCTATCACATCACGACGAGTGAGCAACTCTCCACTCTTGAGGATAATGCCGTCGGCACCTGCATCAAGTACATCAACCCACAGCTTTTCGTTGAGTATCTCACCCGTAAAGATTAGTATCTTGACCTTTGGATAAGCCTCCTTGGTCTGACGACAAATCTCTACACCCACAGTAGTGGATCCGCCCAATCCCAGGTCAAGTAAGACAAGATCGGGCTGCTGTTGCTTGATAAGTCGCCAGAAACCGGCCTCGTTAGAGGCTATCCCGATAACCTCAGCCTCAGGAATTTCGTTACGTACGATGCCTTCTGTACCTTTAAGTTCGAGGGGTACATCCTCGACGATAATCATCTTAAATTTTTCCATTGTATCTGGGTAATATGACTGTTAACTTATTTTCTTCGGAAGTAATTCCACAACCTCTACGATTGGTAGCCTCGCCATGATCGCGCACAATCTGACGGCAGAGGTAAGAGGTGAGAGGTGAGAGGTGAGAGGTGAGAGGAATGTGGAAGATGACGTAGTTATCGTCCTTTACCTCGCTCGTTATCATATCTCTCCCCTCTTGCTTCTTACCTCTAACCTCTAAAAGTTCAAAGAGATAGCGCAACAGATTCTCGTCACCCAACACTTGCTGACCATAGATGGCGACAGGACGTACATGAAGCTTGATGCGATTCACCTGTTCAATGGCCTGACGGATAAGAATGTCATAAAGGTCACGATAATAGGCAGTAACCTCACGCAGTGCAGAGATGTCGCCAGCGTCCATAAGCTGCTGAATACGGCTGGGATAATACATCGTTTCATGTTTGAGAGTAGAGAGACAGTTGTCGAGCACAGCATTGGCCACATGAAGATTGGAGTCCTCCAATTCCGCCCTTCGCAATTCGTCTTCAGCCATCTCTATGTTATTCTGCTGCGTGCGCTCGCGATGGAAACGCTCGTAGAGGCGGTGACGGTAGTAGAGCATATAATAGGCAGGTACTATGAGCACCAGCAAGACAAGTAGCAGGATAACAGCAATACGCTTGTTGGTTTGCGACTGCTGCATAGTACGGCAATAGTCGGCTAGCGTATTGTCAGCACTCATTTCCTTAAAGAGTTGTGTATATACCTTATTATTGTAGGCATAGAGTTCCCACTGATGAAGGGCCAAAGCAGCCACAGCACTCTCATTACGAATATCAAGCACAATTTGATAATTGGTGGGTATAGAGTCATGGTACCACTGTATCTCGGAAGGTAGAGAGGAAAGGTCACCCTGACGAGTCATAAGCAAATGCCCATCAGGACACTGCTGGATATAGTGGGCATTCAGATAATAGCGACAGGAATCGGAAAACTGGAGCGTACGGGCATAGGTGCCGTTAATGTTGGAGAAATATGCTGAATCTGCATAAACATGAGCACGTTCAAGAGCGTCTGCCGCTTGACTTGTCAAAGAGCCCCAAGCCATCAGTGCCAAGAGTGCCATCACCTTACCTTTAGGCAAACGGAAATAGAAGCGGGAACCCCTACCCTGTTCGCTCTCGGCCTGCAACAGACAGACACTAAATATCTGGCTAATCTTGCGGTATTTCTCAATGATTCCCTTGCAGTTCATAAGACCGAAGCCATGCGAAGTAGACGATTTATCAATGATGGTCTTATGGTCGAACACATGGTCGAGCACCTCCTGGCTCATCCCACATCCTGTATCACGTACGGAGATCTCGACAAAATCGGATTTCTCCTGGGCCGTAATGTTCACCTGCCCCTCTCTGGGTGTGAATTTACGGGCGTTATCCGCCAACGTGTTGAGCATAAAGAGAGTCAGCACACGATCAGCTTTAACCGTTGCAGCAGTGGGCTCAACATGAAGCGACACACCCTTCATAGCAAAACTGGTCTTACTGCGTGCCACCATATCGAAAAGCTGTTGTAAGGGGAAACTCTCGATGTGCAGGGTCAGTTCACCCTGGCGCAACTGAATCCACTGGGTCAGCAGGTCGTTCTGCGCATTGATGTTATCCGTCAGTTCGCGGATATATTCTAAATTGTCTAGATATTCTAGATGCTCTAGATTGTCTAGACGATTTACATCATGCAGAATACGGTCGATAAGCGGAAGGATACTCATTGCCAGAGAAATCTTGGCACGTTGTTCCAATTGACGACGTTCATTTTTCTCAACACGCAGACGAGCCTCAGCCACTTGTTCATTCTTCTCCTCTAGCAAATCATCAAGTTCATGGTCTTCCTTCTGTTTCTTATTGAGATGGTTGAAAAGCCACAGGAAGAATATCAGCAAGATGATAGCCCCCATGACAGCCCATATCATCAGATTGAGTTGGTTGACCGCATGGTCTAACAAACCGGCACGGGCTTCAAGCTCGCGATCTTGACGAGTCTGTTCCTGCAAGTCGATATAGATATTGCGGTTATAGTCGCTGTTAGGCTTGTCGTTGACAGCAGAATAGGCTACACTGAGCTGTTCGCGGATACTGGCCACCAAATCCGGCGCCTGATTAATACGAGGATCAATAAGGGCACTGTCCAAATAGAGTAAGGCGGACGCATCGTCTTCCATAGCATGATAACAAGAGGCCAAAGTACGATAGGCACCTGCTATCTGATAGACATCGCCATAAGCTTTGAACAAGCGCAAAGCATCCTCAGCTTGTTGCAGGTTGGCAGTATGATCAGCCAATGCCTCTTTAGCCTGTGCCTCGAAATAGACATATCCGTTGCGTTCAGCTATACTGAGACAACGGTTCAGGTAGTTGATTTCTTCCTGATGGATTTGTTCGGGAGTTCCTTCGGTAAGGACACCACCCGCTCCGATGTTGTAAAGATAGTTAATATATTGTGCCGTATCGTGACGTACCTCGTCAGCATTCAACTGGCGCAAGGCTTCCACACTCTGGCGTTCCAAACCCACATAATAATAATAGGTAGAAGTGACAATTGCCATTTCCGATTCAGCATAAGCTAAACGTTTTCGCTGATGCTCGGAAAGTTGAGAGCGTTCTTCATTGATGCGCTTGAGGGCACTAACGGCCTGTTCGCGCCACTCGTAAAACTGACGATTCTCAGAACGGCGCTGACAGAGGCGCATTTGTTGAACATAACACACCAGCAATTCAACCTGATTGTCAGTAAGTGCTATAGCTTCGTCCAACAGACTGTCGGCTTCCGCATAATTCATGGAAACCAGTGAGACAAATGCCAGATTGGCAAGAGCTTCTGCACGACCGCTTCCGTAATCCGACGAAAGTCCTAATGCTTGACGGGCATACAATGCCGTAGAATCGATGTTGCGATAATGATAGGCATAAGAAAGGGTATTCAGCTTGTCCACCGCTGCCTTATCAGACGGTTGGCATGCAGAAAAAAGGAAAAGACCCAACACGGCCAAAAGCCATGCTGGGTCTTTAAGAATGTTTCGTTTATGCGCGAGCCTTAGCACAGTAACCGAGTGCCTCCTTGCACTTATCGGTAACATACTGCCAATCGCCAGCCTTCACCTTGTCGCTGGGGAAGAGCTTAGAGCCCATGCCTACGCAGAAGACGCCGGCCTTGAACCACTTGGTGAGGTTCTCCTCCTCGGGAGCTACGCCGCCGGTAACCATGATCTTCGACCAAGGCATCGGAGCCATCAGACCCTTGATGAGGTTCGGACCAACCACGTCGCCAGGGAACACTTTGGTGAAGTCGCAACCAACCTCCTGTGCCTTACCAATCTCTGAAGGTGTCAGACAACCAGGACAGTATGTCACGCAACGACGGTTGCAAACCACAGCGATATCGGGATTGAACAGAGGACCAACCACGAAATTAGCACCCAGCTGGATATACAGCGATGCGGTAGGTGCGTCAACGACAGAACCGATACCGAGAGCCAGCTCTGGGCACTCCTTGTTGACCCACTTTGACAGCTCACCGAACACCTCGTGAGCAAAGTCACCGCGGTTGGTAAACTCGAAAGCACGTACACCACCCTCGTAGCAGGCCTTGATGACGTTCTTGCAAACTTCAACGTCCTTGTGGTAGAACACAGGAACCATAGGTGCTTCGGCAATCTTTGCCATCACCTGAAACTTATCAAATTTTGCCATAATTATTCTTTATATTCACGTTTGAAATAATACGTACCGCATTCTACGGCAACCAGTTCCCAACCTTCGAAGCCGAGTTCATTCAGCTTCTTCTCTATACCGATGAGGCGGGTGACTACCTTATATTCAAACTGTTTCATTAAGAATTATCAATTATCAATTGTCAATTATCTCTGAACGCGACCATTAGCATTACCACCAGCCAGACTCTCTACCTCGTCAACACCTACCAGGTTGAAGTCACCGTTGATAGTGTGCTTCAGAGCAGAAGCAGCCACAGCAAACTCAAGAGCCTCGCCCTGAGTCGGCTTGGTCAGCAGACCGTGAATCAGACCACCAGAGAACGAGTCACCACCACCTACGCGGTCGATGATAGGATTGATCTCATAGCGCTTTGACTGATAGAACTCCTTACCATCATAGATCAGAGCCTTCCAACCGTTGAAGGTAGCAGAGAAGCTTTCACGCAGCGTAGAAACGACATACTTGAAGCCGAACTCCTCGCGCATCTGCTTGAAGATTCCCTCGTAGCCAGCAGCATCGGTCTGACCGCCCTCTACGTCAGCATCGGGCTTGAAACCGAGACACAGCTCAGCGTCTTCCTCGTTGCCAATACATACGTCAACATACTTCATCAAGGGGCGCATGATGCTGATGGCCTTCTCAGAAGTCCAGAGCTTCTTACGGAAGTTCAGGTCAACAGAAACAGTCACACCATGACGCTTAGCAGCCTCACAAGCCAACTTGGTCAACTCGGCAGCCTTGTCGCTGATAGCAGGAGTGATACCACTCCAGTGGAACCAGGCAGCACCCTCCATGATAGCATCGAAGTCGAAATCCTTAGGATCGGCCTCAGCGATAGAAGAGTGAGCACGGTCGTAGATAACCTTTGAAGGACGCATAGAAGCACCCGTCTCAGCATAGTACAGACCAACACGGTCTCCACCACGAGCAATGAACTGGGTGTTTACACCATAGCGACGGAGTGCATTCACTGCAATCTGACCAATCTCATGCTTGGGCAGCTTTGATACAAAGTAAGCCTCGTGACCATAGTTAGCCACGCTGACAGCTACGTTAGCCTCACCACCACCAGGNNCAAAGTTAACAAATAATTTGGAATGCACAAAATAAAAATGGATTTTCTTTGCATTTTTCCGACTAATTCGCACCTCTGACTATTGTCTCAGGTACTTTCGTTCGAAAACAAAAAATCAAAAATCCATTTATTTATTTTGTCTTTTGCTCACTTATTCGTACCTTTGCACAAAATATGGACACTGGAAAGATTAGAATCAAGGATATTGCAGAACGTGCCGGCGTTAGCGTTGGTACGGTGGATCGTGTGCTTCATGGGCGTCCTAGCGTATCGTCCAAAGCAATGGAGAAGGTGAAGAAGGCGCTGGAAGAAATGGACTATCAGCCTAACATGTATGCCTCAGCACTAGCCTACAACAAGTCGTACACGTTCTACAGTCTTATCCCCAAACACGAGAGCGAGGCTTATTGGGAAGAAGTGGAAGAAGGATATACGTCAGCCTGCGAACATTATCGCGACTTCAATATATCTAATAAGGTATTGTACTACAATCGGTTTGCGCCAGAAACATTTGGCAAGTTGATGAACGAGGTCTTGAAACAGAATCCTGATGGTGTGATTATGGTACCCTCAAGACTGGACATTACCACGAAGTACACCGACATCATGCACGAGCGCAACATCCCCTTTATCCTGCTCGACTCGTATATGCCAGACCTAAAGCCTTTGTCCTTCTTTGGACAAGACTCGTTTGCCTCAGGCTATTTCGCAGCACGTATGCTGATGATGAATGCTCCCAGGGAAAAGGAAATCATGCTGATGAAACAGATGCGTAACGGTAATGTAGCTTCTAAGCAGCAAGAAAACCGAGAGACAGGTTTCCGTCACTACATGCACGACCACTTTCCCCAAGTGACCATCCATGAGGTCAACCTGCCATTGGACGAAAAGCGTGAGAAGTTCGACGACATCCTGGAACAGTTCTTTACCCGTCATCCACAGGTACACCACTGTATCACATTTAATTCAAAGGCCCATTTAGTAGGCGAGTATCTACTGCGCTCTAACCGTAGAAACATTCAGATTATGGGCTACGACATGGTGCCGAAGAATGCGGAGTGTGTGCGTCAAGGCAGCATCTCTTTCCTCATTGCCCAACATGCCTATATGCAGGGATACGCCTGTATTGAAACCCTGTTTCACGCCATCGTCCTGAAAAAGGAAGTGGACCCTGTGAACTATATGCCTATCGAACTGCTTACCAAGGAGAATATCGATTACTATCGCCGAAACAATATTGGATAAACTAAATACAAATCTTTATGGAACAAGCTACATTTCTGAAAATTAATCCTGCCGACTCTGTCGTTGTATGTCTGGCCCCCAAGAAGAAGGGTGACATCATTGAGGTAGATGGCAGAAAAATCACAGTGAACCAAGACACTCCAGCTGGTCACAAAGTACTTATCAAAGACGTACAGGAAGGTGAGAACATCATCAAGTACGGCTATCCCATTGGCCACGCCCGTCAGGCTATGAAGGCTGGCGATTGGGTAAACGAAAACAACTTGAAGACCAACCTAAGTGGAACTCTCGAATACACATACCAGCCTGTAAACGAGAAACTTAGCATTAAAGACGAAAAGCGAACCTTTAAAGGTTATGTTCGTAAGAATGGCGACGTAGGAGTACGCAATGAGATATGGATTGTGCCTACCGTAGGTTGTGTGAACGGCATTGCCGAACGTCTGGCAGAGCAGCTTCGCAAAGAGACAGGCGAAGAAGGTATTGATGCCGTATGGACTTGGCATCATAACTATGGTTGCTCACAGCTTTCTGAGGATCACGAAAACACTCGCAAGGTTTTGCGTGACATCTGTCTGCATCCCAATGCAGGTGGTGTACTGGTGCTGAGCCTAGGGTGTGAGAACAATCAGCCCGAAGATTTCATGGCAATGTTGGGCGACTATGACAAGGACCGTATCAAGCTGCTGGTTACCCAGCGTGTAGAAGGTGATGAGATGGAAGCCGGTATGCAGATTCTGCGCGACCTCTACGCCCAGGCCAAGCAAGACAAGCGCGAAGATGTCAGCGTTTCGAAACTACGCGTTGGTTTGAAATGTGGTGGCTCTGACGGCTTCTCTGGCATTACGGCTAATCCACTGGTGGGTGAGTTCAGCGACTGGTTGGTAGCACAAGGTGGTACTTCCGTACTCACTGAGGTACCTGAGATGTTTGGTGCAGAAACTATCTTGATGAACCGCTGTGAGACGCCTCAGTTATTTGAGCAGACGGTTTCAATGATTAATAACTTCAAGAACTACTTCCTGTCACACGGCGAGCCCGTAGGCGAGAACCCTTCACCAGGCAACAAGGCTGGCGGCATCTCAACGCTGGAAGACAAGGCGCTTGGATGTACCCAGAAGTGTGGCAAAGCCCCCGTCAGTGGTGTGATGGAGTATGGCGACCGCTTGCAGAACAACGGACTGAACCTGCTTTCTGCTCCTGGTAACGACCTCGTAGCCTCTACAGCTCTGGCTTCTTGCGGTTGTCACATCGTACTGTTTACCACAGGTCGCGGAACGCCTTTCGGCACTTTTGTTCCCACGATGAAAGTGGCCACCAACCCTGTTCTGGCCAAGAACAAGCCCCATTGGGTAGATTTCTCGGCTGGTCAGCTGGTTGAGGGACGCACCATGCAGGAGATTGTTCCTGAGTTCATTGATAAGGTATTAGCAGTAGCCAGTGGCGAGAAAGCCCGCAACGAAGAGAACGGCTATCGTGAAATATCTATCTTTAAGAACGGCGTAACACTGTAGGTAATTCATAATTCTTCGACCTGAAGGTACGAAGCGCCCAAAGGTCGAGCGGATAATTTATAAGGAATTGAAGAAAGGACTCATTGCATTATCACCCTTAGCGGTGTTTATCGTACTTTATTTAGTCACGAGCATCATTGCTCGTGACTTTTACAAAGTACCCATCACCGTAGCCTTCATGGTGGCCTCAGCCTATGCTGTTGTCATTTCAGAAGGTGCACCCCTGCGTCAGAAAATCGACATTTACAGCAAGGGAGCAGCCACAGGACAGATGATGCTGATGATTTGGATATTCATCTTAGCAGGAGCCTTCGCCCATTCTGCCAAAGTAATGGGGGCGATAGACGCTACCGTGAATCTCTCGTTGACTCTCTTGCCTGGCAACATGCTGTTGGCAGGACTCTTCTTGGCAGCCTGTTTTATCTCGCTTTCCGTTGGAACCAGTGTGGGTACCATTGTTGCCTTAACCCCCATTGCGGCAGGCGTGGCGGAGCAGACGGGCGCAAGCATAGCGATGATGACCGCCGTCGTAGTAGGAGGCTCTTTCTTCGGCGACAACCTCTCATTTATCTCAGATACCACGATAGTTGCGACTTCTACACAAGGCTGCAAACTAAGCGATAAGTTTCGTGTAAACTCCTTCATTGTGCTACCCGCCGCCCTGATCGTATTGGCAGCCTACCTCTTCTTAGGTTTCGGTATTCAGTCGCCGAGCCAGCTTTCAGAGGTTTCACACACCAAAGTAATCCCCTATCTGGCTGTACTCATCACTGCTATTTTCGGCATGAACGTAATGGCAGTCTTGACATTGGGCATTATACTGACAGGTATCATCGGAATAGCCAACGACTCATTTGACATCTTCGGATGGTTCACAGCAATGGGCGATGGCATCAAGGGGATGGGCGAACTGATTATTATTACGATGATGGCTGGTGGACTACTTGAAATCATCAAGTACAACGGAGGTATTGATTTCATTATCAATAGGTTAACCCGTCACGTTTCCACCAAACGAGGAGCAGAACTGGCTGTTGCAGGACTGGTATCGTTTGTCAACCTCTGTACGGCTAACAACACCGTAGCCATTATCACTGTTGGTGGTATTGCCAAACAGATTGGCGACCGCTTTGGCGTAGATAACAAGAAATGTGCCTCTATTCTTGACACTTTCTCTTGTACCATTCAGGGTATTATTCCTTACGGAGCTCAATTGCTGATGGCAGCAGGACTAGCCCAGTTGAATCCCATCAGCATCCTACCCTACCTCTACTATCCGCTGGTTATTGGCATAACGGCATTATTATCCATTATTTTCAGATATCCAAAACGTTACTCGTAGCGCTTCGCTAGTGAATAGTGAAGAGTGAAAAGTGAAGAGTGAAAAGTGAAGAGTGAAGAGTGAAGAGTGAAGAATTATGAAC
>LXOW01155845.1_pt1 | contig 18154 bp, 14 predicted proteins | sample 1368591 | NCBI WGS metagenome assembly LXOW01 (sample SAMN04884650, study PRJNA319009) | bovine gut metagenome | isolation source: Cow rumen | host: Bos taurus | place: Italy: Legnaro (PD) | collected 2014-07-09 | reverse complement strand
TACTGTCTATTTCAAAGACGGAAAAGATGCCGACTATTATATCGAACTGGCAGGAGGAACCACCTCTACTGCCAAGAAGAGCCAGACCATCATCATCTACATGAATGGCATGGTAGCCCGTGCGGACCGCAAACACAAACCACGTCCTGGTTGTCAGATTGTAGTTCCTACCAAGCGCCAGCGCCAAGGATTCGGTCTTCAGCAATGGCTCAGCATCGGAACTACCGCTGCCTCACTCGGCACCATGATTGCCACTATTGCTAATTTGACGAAATAAAAAATGCTATGGAAGGAAAGAAAGAAATAAAAGTCATTGATCTTAGAAAAACAATTAAAAAAATTTGGGCAGAGAAGCGTTTGTTCTACAAATCACTACCTATAGCCTTTATCCTTGCATGCGCTTATATTTTTAGTCTTCCAAGATATTATGTAACCGACACAAAGCTGGCTCCAGAAATGGAGAATTCGCTCGGAAAAGGATCACTAAGCTCTATTGCCTCTTCACTTGGATTTGATATTGGTGAAATGCAGACCACCGATGCCATCACCCCACTATTATATCCAGATTTGATGGAAGACAATGGATTCATCATTAACCTACTTACAATTAATGTCAAAAGTAAGGACGGTTCCATAAACACAACTTATTATGATTACATGAGAAACCAACAAAAGGAACCATGGTGGTTAGCAATATTCAGCTCAAAGAAAGAAGAAAAAAATTTAAAATCCATTGACGCTTACAATCTTTCAAAAAAAGACGATGATATTGTATCGGATATCAGAGATAACATTACACTTCATGTTAATTCAAAAAGCGGTGTTATTTCTATTTCCGCACAAGACCAAGACGCCTACATTTGTAAAAATCTGGCAGACTCTGTGAGAGAGAAGCTACAAGCATATATCACCAACTATCGTACCAACAAAGCTCGTACAGATTTCGAGTATTATAAAAAACTGACGCTTAATGCGAAGCAGGAATATGAAAAAATACGTCGTCAATACGCAAGCATGGCAGATGCCAGCACCAAGGTCTCATTAAGAAGTGTTGAGCTGAGAATGGAGGATTTGGAAAACGATATGCAACTGAAATTTAACAACTATACCAATCTCAACAACCAATTGCAGGCTGCCAGTGCAAAAGTTCAGGAACGCACCCCGGCATTTACCATCTTGAAAGGTGCCGCCGTACCTATAAAACCTGCAGGTCCCAAGCGCATGATTTTTGTTGCTGTCATTACCCTATTAACTTTTTTGGGAACAGCCATCTGGATTTTACGTAAAGACATTTCTGAGATATTTGTATAATGGCTGTTAGTGTCTATACAAGGTTAGGTATTCTTTTCAAGAAGATAACAGGTGTCAAGGATATCTCTTTGATGCGTAAGAATCTTCACAAAAGAGTTGGGATGATATTATATAAAAAGAAATATACTTCCCAAGACATTGTTGATGCTATGAGCAGAATGGGAGTCAAGTCTGGCGATGTTGTCTGCATCCATGCTTCAATGAAAGAATTCTATAATTTCCAAGGCACAGCCCAAGAACTGATAGATGCTATCACTAATTTCCTGACTCCTGAAGGGACACTTATGATGCCAGCCATGCCTTTTAATGACCTCCGCTTTGTCGATCTTGACAAATATATTTTCGACCCCAAAAACACCAAAACTGCTGCTGGTCATCTGGCAGAAACATTCAGGAACTATCCTGGTGTGTATAGAAGCATCAATATACAGCATTCTGTATGTGCATGGGGTAAACATGCAGAATGGCTAACCCAAGACCATCATAAAGGACACAATTGCTGGGATGAATATTCTCCTTATTTCCGGATGAGTCAGCTTAATGGTATTGTCGTCAATCTAGGAATGCCCCATTCTTTTATTGGAACATTTGACCATTGTGTTGAAGCAATCCTCTATAAAGAACACCCTTATTGGCAACAATTTATCAATAAGCGACAAACTTTCCGTTATTACGATGAACATAAAAACATATGTCAATACACCTGTTATACCGGTGATATAGAATGCCGAACTAGGGAGAGCAGACTCATTAGTTACTTTGACGACAACATACACAAGCAGGATAAAATATCCAATTTATTTATTAATGTGTTCTATGCCGCCCCTTGTTTGAAGAAAATGCTCGAACTAGGACGTAAGGGAATCACGATGTATTATGTTCCATCACCTAAAAATTATACGTTTTGAAGGTAAGAATTAATAAAATATTTGAATCACCACTTCTACAGAACAGTGCCAAGATTTCTGTTAGCAACATCATCATGTATATGTTGCCACTTGCTGTAACATCTATTTTGGCACGTTTGTACACTCCAGAAGATTTTGGTGAATGGGGCGTTTTCTCATCCTTTGCCGCCATTGTCAATATCGGGCTATTCATGGGGTTTGATAATGTCATCATTCAAGCAAAAGAAGAGGAGGTATCCCACATCACCAAACTAAGTTTCACCATAAGCATATGTTTTCTCTCTCTCATTGCCATCCTATTTTATTTTGGCATCAAGGGAGGCTTTCGTTTTTTTACAGATTTCCCAACACCACAAATCCTTGTTCTATATCTGTTGCTCTATTCCATCTATACCATCATATATAATTTGGCCAACAGATATGAGCAATACTTTACACTGTCTTTTTCCAATATCGTCCAAGGAGGCTCACAAGCTATATTCCGCATCTTGTTGGCTTTTATTTGCCTAACGACAGTAAATGGATTAATATTGGGTACTACGATTGCTTTGGGCATTACTGCCATCTTCATTCTTTTTTTCCTGCTAAAAAAGAAGTTATTACCCTCCAACAAAAAACTTAATTTTGCAACAACAAAACAACTCATTATTAAATATCGAAATTTCCCTCTCTATGACGCCCCTGCTTGTATGCTTTCGTTTGCAGCATTCAATCTCCCTGTCATCATCCTTTCTTTCTATTTTAACAAAGCTGCAATAGGTTGTTTCTCTATCATTCTACAACTGCTGCTTCTGCCTATGTCATTCGTTGGTTCTGCCTTGGCAAAGGTTTTCTACCAAAGGATAAGTGCCGACCACAACTGCATTGAGAATACTACTAACGAGATGTTAAAGATACTCACCATCATCTCCATTCTGCCCCTACTTTTTATTGCCTGTGGTGGTGACAAACTTATTGTACTCTTCCTTGGCTCACAATGGGAAACGGCAGGAAAAGTGGCTCTATGCCTATCTCTTTGGTCGTTCCCCACCATCCTCACCCAGCCCCTTCTCCCCATATTTCGAGTGATGAACAAACAACGTACACTTCTCTTTTTCGATATTATGTACTTTACCTTCGGTATCGGCAGTATGCTTATCTCATGCCAGATAATTAGCAGTCTATACATTATTCTTCTAATGTTCTCATTTTCATGCTTTCTTGTTAAATCTGCACTCTTTATCAAAATCATCTCAATAAGTGGACAAAACAAATCATCGTATGCGAAGATTTCTCTTCTGTGGATTATATCTTTGATTATCCTTTCATTTCGTTTAATAACAATATGAAGAAAGTTCTAACATTTTTTTTTGATGCAGNNGCCTGTTATATATCGTCTTCTATGACTATATGTATAAGAACTTTGTATATGAGCTGTTTTCATATATTGAAGGACTGGATTATATTGAGATGACACCATTAAAGTTCATTTCTTGGATTGTCATATCAGTGCTTCCCATGCTAACCTATCACAGGATTAACAATGTTTCCACTTTCTTATGCCTCTTTCTTTACCTATTTGTTTACATCCCCTTCATTCACGGACTATTCACAATATACGGAATCAGTAATATTGCTTTATATAGTTATACAGGAATATTTTGTCTTTTATTCCTAGCCTATTTTAGTATTGGAAAATATGGAGTAGTAATCAAGAATTTAGAGATCAGGCCATCTATACCCTTTATATACATTGAGTGTTTCACAATATTTCTCACTATTGTTTTCATCGCAGTTAGAGCCAGCTCAATGCACTTTGTGAACATCTTCACACAAATAGATCTTCTATATTCTTTTAGAGAAGAAAATTCTGAAGATTTCGCAGCAAAAAGTTTTATCTTATATATTCAAGGATGGTTAAGCGGAGCCTTTTATCCTTTCTTACTTGTATGTTACCTACGTATCAAGAGTCGTATTAAAACCATATTAGTCCTTCTAGGCTATCTACTACTATTTATGGCTGACATGCAAAAAATTACATTCCTCATGCCATTTGTACTAATAGGGTTTTATTATCTTATCAAGATTAAGGAACAAATAATTTTCTCCTTATTACACTCCTATTTCTTAATTGGACTATCTGCTATTTCTATTATCCTTTTTATCTTTTTTGATAAAAGCAATGAAGTACTCTTCACCATTATCTCCATCGTGCTTCTACGCACTGTTTGTGTAGCAGGGTGGCTTACACAGAATTACTACCACTTTTTCACCGAGAATCCATACACCTATTATTCCCATATTAATATCATTAATGCTGTCACTAACATGTATCCTTATGACCGTCCACTGGGCATAGCAGTATCCTACGGAACTCAAAATGCCAATGCCAATCTATTTCTGACAGACGGCATAGCGGCATGTGGCATTTTCGGATTCATCTTCATTGGAATTGTTTTTATGGCGTTGATGTACCTCATTAATGCCATATCATATAGATATAGGATTACGGATTTACTGGTTATATTCCTTCCATCATTAGCCTTTATGCTCAATGTTTCCCTATTTACCACTTTACTTTCTGCAGGAATGGCTATATTAATTATCCTTTTAATGTCAACAGAAAGTCCAATTATTATATCTGAAGAAAAATAATAAACTAGTATCATTAACGTTATTTCATATATGACAGATTCGCGAATTTGTTGCCTATTTAATATTGGACCACATTACGATTTCCCATTATACCAATTAATGGGAGAAACATTTTATTGCGAATTTTATCTTGGTGATCAACTACCATATTCATTAAAAACTTTTGAATACACAACATTAAAAGGATTCAAAGGAAAACTTCACAACCATTTTATACATCAATTTTATTGGCAGAGTGGAGTCATTAGACAATTATTCGCCTCATATCATTTCTATATTATGAATGGAGAGCCTTTCTGCCTTTCAACATGGTTATTTTTATTACTATCAAAACTTACCAACAAGAAAGTGATTGGATGGACTCATGGATGGTATGGTCGTGAAGGATATATAAAAGGATTTATCAAAAGAACTTTCTTTAAACTATTTGACAGATTATTGGTATATAATTATTATTCTATCAATCTCTTGGAACTGCAAGGCATAGACAAAAGTCGAATGTTCTGCTTCGCCAATTCTCTTGACTCTGATAAAATCAAAGCAATACGCGAACAGATTACCGACTCAGACATTTACAAGAATTATTTTGGCAATGACGACCCTGTCTTAATCTATTGTGGACGCATTCAGAAGCGTAAAAAACTTGATTTGCTTATCTATTGTCTAGAACAACTTAATCGAGAGGGATATCCAACTAATTTAATGATAGTAGGTGCAGATGACGAAGAAACAGGACTTGCTAGCCTTGTAAAAGAAAAAAAACTTACAGAAAAAGTATGGTTCTATGGAGCATGCTATGATGAGAGGCAATTAGGCGTTTTTTTTCATAATGCGACTGTTTGCATCTCTCCTGGCAATGTTGGTCTAACTGCTATCCATTCTCTATCATACGGATGTCCTGTTATTACTCACGGAGATTTTCCTTATCAGATGCCAGAATTCGAAGCAATTCGTCCTAATATTACTGGAGCTTTCTTCAAGCGTGATGACATAAATGACATGACAGAGACAATAAAGAATTGGATTGAATCCAATCGTCATAATCGGAATCAGATTCGCCAACAAGCTTATGATGATATTGACAAGAAATGGAATATACACTATCAGATTGAAGTATTAAAAAGAGCGCTGACATGAATAAAGCTACCATCCTACAATTGCCAAAGATTGAAGACCCCCGTGGTAATCTATCAATCATCGAACAAACAAAGCATGTTCCTTTTGAGATTAAACGCACCCACTGGATATACGATGTTCCCGGAGGCAAGGATCGTGGCGGACATGCCTACAAGGAAACAGAGGAGTTCATTGTGGCGTTGTCAGGCAGTTTTGATGTGGAGATAGATGATGGCAACAGTAAAACAACCTTCCCACTAAACAGATCATATTATGGGCTCTATGTTCCCAAGGGAATGTGGCGCACGATGACGAATTTCTCAACCAATTCCCTTGCATTAGTGCTGTCCTCTACAGAATATGATGAAAAGGACTATGTTTCCAATTATGAAGAATATTTGGCATGGACGAAAGACAAGACAAAGATTCCTATCATATCAGATGCCAAGACTTCTGTCAAAATAAACAATCCGTCCTTAATGCATTTTTCTTCTGAAGGGCACAGCGTCTTTGACTGTTCTCTATGCGAACTGAACAAGATGCACGACACAGAAGGTAATCTCACCTTCATCTATGAAAACATCCACGTACCATTTCCTATCAATCGCGTATTCTATTCATATGACATTCCTGGCGGAGAGGACCGCGGAGCTCATGCACACAAACGTTGCCACCAATTTCTGATAGCAGCCAGCGGTAGTTTTGAAGTAGCTTTGGACGATGGTAACAGCAAGCGCACCGTTGTGTTGAACAGACCATATTTTGGACTGCATATTCCACCGGGCATCTGGGCTGCAGAACAGGGTTTTTCCTCAGGTAGCATTTGTCTGGTTCTTGCATCTGAAAATTACAACGAGGATGACTACATCCGCAACTATGAGGATTACAAAAAATACCTTAAATGATAAGCAAATGAGACATTTCTGTACATATTTTGACTCTGCATACATCTGGAAAGGACTGGCATTGTATGAATCCATGAAGCAAATCGCAAATGACTTTTGTATTCATGTGATGGCACTTGACGACAAATCATACAAGTTCCTGAAGGAATATGAATGTGAGTCTTTAACTATAGACAATCTGCGAGATATTGAGACAGAGGAGTTGCTTCATTTAAAAGCAGAAAGAACACGTGCAGAATATTGCTGGACATGCGGTCCTGTTATCATACTTCATCTCATCGACAAATATCAATTAGATGATATTACCTATCTCGATTCTGACCTGATGTTCTTCTCATCATACGATCCTATTTATCATGAAATCGGCAACGGCTCCGTTGCCATCACTCCCCAATATTCGAACCATGACAACCAAGTCGGGAAATTCTGTGTACAATTTATGTACTTCAAAAACGATGCCGATGGAAGAGCATGCCTTATTTGGTGGCGCGACCGCTGTAAAGAATGGTGTTTTGCACGATATGAGGATGGAAAATTCGGTGACCAGAAATACCTAGACTCCTTCCCAACACTTTTCAACAACGTTGTGATTATCAGTCATCGTGGCGCAGGTATTGCAAATTGGAATATGGGACTATATCGATATGAAAACGGAGAAGCCATTTATGAAGGGAAACACTACCCTGTTATTTTCTTTCACTTCCACGGATTACGTATGACAAAAGAAAATGACACGCTTGTTTTCCAACTATTTGATTGTGACTACAACAAACTTTACGACAAACTTTTCTTCCACCCTTACATGACATTGGTCGCTGATAATCTCAAGAAGTACTTCAATCAACATATTGAACACTTTGAGATACGTAAGAAGTCGCTTTTTAATGTCATTTATTCATATATCAAATCACTTCTACGCAACATTAACATGGTTCAGAGATTATATTTCCAATTTCATAAACATGAGAGTTGGGAGGACTCTAAATTGTAACATTAAAATTATGATTAAGTTCTTAGACTTAAAAGGTATCACAGACAAGTATGCCTGCGAAATTAAAGAAGCAACCAATAAGGTGATTGATTCTGGTTGGTATCTACAAGGCAATGCAAACAAGCTTTTTGAATCCAATTATGCCCATTATATTGGGACAAAATATTGCATTGGTGTTGCTAACGGATTAGATGCACTTATCTGGATATATCGAGCATATATCGAGATGGGAATGATGAAGCCTGGCGATGAAGTCATAGTACCAGCCAACACCTATATTGCTTCAATTCTGGCCATAACGGAAAACGGGCTAAAGCCCATACTTGTTGAACCTAGCATAGATACTCTTGAGATAAACGATAACCTCATCGAAAAACACATTACTAAGCGCACTCGTTCCATTCTGATTGTTCATCTGTATGGTCGATGTGCCTATACAGAAAAAATAGGTGAATTATGTAAAAAATATAATCTAAAATTGGTGGAGGACAATGCACAAGCTCATGGTTGCCAATATAAAGAAGGTATTAGAACTGGTAGTATTGGAGATGCAGCAGGACACTCTTTTTATCCAGGAAAGAACCTAGGAGCTTTAGGTGACGGTGGTGCTGTGACTACCAGCAATTCAAAACTTGCTGAATGTGTTAGAGCACTTGCCAACTATGGGTCTCAACGGAAATATGTATTCAAATATTGTGGTCGAAATAGTCGTCTTGATGAAATTCAGGCTGCAGTTCTTGATGTAAAGTTGCGCCATCTAGACGAAGACAACCGCCGTCGACAGATAATTGCAAAATATTACTACGACAACATCAAGAATCCGCTTATTCAGATACCTCTTCATTTGGATGATATGCAGAATGTTTACCATATCTTCCCTATCCTCTGCCCTGAGCGTGACAGGCTTCAACAGTACCTTACTGATAATGGCATCCAGACACTAATCCACTACCCTATTCCACCCCACCAACAAGAATGCTATAAGGAATGGATCGTCTGGAATCTACCCATAACAGAACAAATACATCAACAAGAGCTCAGCATTCCCATCAGCCAAGTATTGACAGATGAAGAAATGCGAAAAATTGTTGGCATTCTCAATTTTTTCAAATAGCAACATGAGAATATTATCACTATTACTGACTATCATCTTCTTATATTCGTGTGAAGAACACATTGGTATCCCCCAAAGTCCACCTCGTCAAGCTTCGTTGCTTAAAGTCAGCTGGGAAGGGACCTCTGTTTCTATCTCACGCAAATATGTTATGAGTCACGACCTCATAGTAACTTTAGGACCCTGTGGAGGAAATTCCCTCATTCAACTAGAGCGATTAACTTATGTGCCCAATTTAAGCGATACAATCTGCGACACAAATAGAAATGGACCCACTTATTATAGTTCAACAGACTGGATTGGTCCCTATTGGATGGTGGCTACTCAAAACGGAAATGGGAATAGTGGGTTTACAGGAGGATGGCATGCCTACAATGGTGATTTCACTGGTTCTCCAACAGCAAGAACCCAGCAAATCAAAGTCTATGCTGACGACAAATTATTAGATAGTAGAGCAAGAAATATACAAAGCCAATATGTCAAAGTAGTAGTAGATAATTATATTCAGGCAGGGAATACCAAAGAAGCTGATGGTAGTGGGCGCGAAGTTCTAAAAGAGAGCGTCTGCTATCTCTTTCACCAAGATACTATCCATGTTTCTGTTACAAGCGAAGCTCTAGAAGACATTAACATAGAGAATTATTATGGTTTGCAAGCTTGTTTTGGAGGTATGGTTCGCATGTTTTGTGCCGATAGTGTTTATACATGCTATACCAATGGCTATCACGGAACGATGGATCGCGTCCATGCTGCAGAATGCACAATGGACGATGGTCATCAGGTGCTCTGTTTACTTGATCAAGTTGGATTAGGTACTCAGGATCAGTTCAACATATGCACTGTTGATACGAATCGACAATTCTGCTTTACTTCTCCTTATGGTAAAACATACTTTCGTTTGGTAGGAGAAGTGGGTATGCCATTACATAAAGGAGAAGTATGTTATTGGCAAGGAGCTTATATTTTTCGTGAAAAAAATGTTGATATAAAATAAAATCAATATTAGTTATTTCGCATCATTACATGGTCACAAACACGAAGGTTGGGGAAGTAAAAAAACACAGACCATCAGGAGAAGCGGAACTCAAAAATCTTATACAAGAACTTCAGACTAATCATAAACAGGTTCGTATAAATTCCGTTCTCACGACATCCGCGAACATCATCCTTGATGAGAGTCAGACGACTATGGATATTGCGAGTGCTGGTACCTCCCGTTCGCATAGTGACGAAATCCATGGGTATATAACGAGCATTAATGTGGTGCACCATGAAAAGGCGTACCATCATTTCATAGTCTGAACCTATGGCATAGTCGGTCTTGTAATACCCTGCTTTTTCATACACACCACAACGGCAATAGAACGAAGGATGGGCTGGCATAAAACCAAAACGGAGCCACAGGGTGGAAAACCTTTTTGATGAATAATATCGAATACACTTGTCCGGCTGACCATCCCGAATAAAATGCACATCACCATATACAGCATCAAGGGAAGAATCTTCAAAAGCACCCACCATCTTTTCTATCACATCTGACGAAGTAAAGTAATCATCAGAGTTCAGAATACCAACTACATCGCCTGTTGCCATCTGAATGCCTTTATTCATGGCGTCATAAATACCATTATCTTTCTCTGATATCCATTTCAGCCGTTTTCCAAATTGCGGCTCAAACCGTTGTATGATATCCCGAGTGTTATCCTTAGAATCCCCATCGACAATGATATATTCAATATCAGCATAGGATTGAGCCAACACAGATTTTATAGTGTCTTCAAGTGTGGCTGAGCTATTGTATGCAACAGTTACTATTGATACTTTCATCTTTTTCATTATTTTTATAACGCAATATCTTTTTGGATATTGTGTCTAATCCATGATTATATTACATCATGACAAGTCACTACACCTATCTTTATGCTAAAATTACATTAGAAAACAGCAATAGCCCAACAAAACACTTGCATATCTCAAGAAAAAGTCATACCTTTGCCAAATCGTACTCCAATTTAGGTCTAACTTACCTCCAAAACATTCAAGTTTCAGCCTCTTTTCTTGTGCGATTGAACTACGTTTGATATACGTTTGTTGTGCGTTCATAAATCGGACAACAATCGAACAACAATCGGACAACAGTTGGAGGAAGAGCGAAGGAAGGACGGGGCAAAGGTAGAGATGAAATGGAGTTCGGTTGGACAGTAATTATAGTAGAATTAGCGAACAATTAGATCATATTGAGGTATGAAAAGGAAAGGAACAGGAAAAGGACTGATGGTGGTAGGCAGTTTGCGGCAAGATGGAATTACAACTTACATGAAACAAGGCAGGATGATTGTGCGGTCTGCGAACTCCATGGAGAGGCGCAGCAATACACTGCCTCAGTTTATTCAACGGCAGAAAATGCGTCATTCCGTGGCGCTATGGAGGATGATGAAGTATTGTGAGCCGATGTTTACCAAAGGAACAACGGCTTATAACAACTTCTTGTCGCTGGCCAATCGGTTGCCGGTGTTGTATGTAGAAAAGATACTGATGGAGAACACATCGTTTCTGATGCCAGGCATACCCATAAGTGACGGTAACCTTCCGAAGATTAAAGAGGAGTTGGGCGTGGTGGACGGAATGCCAGCCCTGATTACTAATCTCAAGCCTCATGACTGGGAACCTTGGACGAAGTTATGGCTTTATACCGCCGTTCAGACTGGTGAATACAGAGATCTTCACGTGCAGTTCAGCAAGCGCGAAGTATCTTGGGAAGAGATGACCGTGGTGGACGGACATTATGTATTGAAGTGTAAGGAATTCTCCGATGAGACAAAAGGCTGGGCACTGGTGTTGGTAAAAGGGGAGCGCTGTTCGCCACAGGCCATTGTTACACGTTGTACGCTATACCAAAAGTACATGACAGAAGAAGCCTTAGAGAAAGCAGCAGACAGCTATGGCGGACTGACTGACACCCCGTATCTGTCACCAAGTCGATAAACTTGAAAAAACAATGTGAATAGACACAATAAAACGTAATAATGGCAGTTATATATATAACTGATAATTGCTTATGACGATATATCTACTTATTGCATTTTTATTAAGTATGATTTGTGGGCTAATCTTCACGCCCCTCATCTTGGATTTCTGCAAGCGGAAGAAGCTCTACGACATACCCAACGAGCGGAAAGTGCATAAGAATGCCGTTCCCCGGTTAGGAGGCCTTTCTTTTTTTCCAAGCATGATGATGGCATTCGTCATCGTATTGGTTTTCTTTTCATTTAACAGGCAAGGTGACATCCCCATAAAGACGTGGAGCATGAGCTTCATTACAGGACTGGCCATTATCTATTTGACAGGCATTATTGACGACCTGATAGGACTGAATGCCAGCAGTAAATTCATCGCCCAGATAATAACAGCCTGTTTGCTCCCGATTTCCGGACTGTACATCAACAATCTCTATGGACTTTTTGGTATCCACGAACTTCCTTACGCTGCAGGCGTTCTGCTGACCATTTTCATCATTGTTTTTATTGACAATGCCATCAACCTCATTGACGGCATTGACGGACTGGCAGGCAGTCTGTCGCTGTTGGCATTAGGTGGTTTCCTTGCATACTTCGTACACAACAATGTATTCATACATACCTACAACATTTTAGTAGCTGGTATGATGGGAGCATTGGTCACATTCCTCTACTTTAACATTGTCGGACGGATTGAGCGAAACACAAAGATTTTCATGGGTGATTCCGGTTCGTTGTCTTTAGGATTCACATTAGGATTTCTCTCGATAAAATGTATGATGAACAACATCGCTGTATGGCCAGAACGGTCTGATGCCCTATTGGTGCCCATCTCGCTGTTGTTTGTGCCTACAGCTGATGTCGTAAGGGTCACCTTGCACCGACTGCGCCATTGCAGCCCTCTGTTTCTTGCAGACAAGAACCACATCCACCACAAGCTCATGAGAGCGGGGTTGTCACAGCATCAGGCGTTAGCTGCCATTCTGATGATGGCTATTGCCGTCATCTTATTGAACTGGCTACTCTTCCCTACTCTGGACACATTGTGGATAGTGGCTATTGACACTGCCTTCTACTGTTTGATTAACGTATGCATCAACCAATGGATAGACAGCAATTATCTGAAACGGGCTTTCGATGTGGTCGTTTCCTGTATGTGCCTCATCTTGTTTTCACCCATGATACTCATTTGTTATCTCATTATCAAGATTGGAGGGGGACCTGCTATCTACAAGCAAGAGCGCATCGGACTAGGAGGTCGGCCTTTTTATATTTACAAGTTCCGAAGCATGAAAGTAGATGCAGAGAAAGAGGGTGAAGAGCTGTTGCAAATGGACAACGACCCCCGACTGACAAAGATAGGACGTCTCTTGCGCAGTCATCATATTGACGAACTGCCTCAGCTATGGAACGTCCTTCGTGGAGACATGTCCTTTGTCGGACCTCGTCCAGAGCGCAAATACTACATCGACCAAATCATGGAACGTGATTCACGCTATGAAAAACTTTATGCCTTACGTCCGGGTGTTACATCTTATGCCACACTGAAAAACGGCTATACAGATACCGTTGACAAGATGCTGGTACGTTTGGAAATGGATTTATATTATTTGGAACATCAATCATTATGGACTGACATGAAAATATTATTGAAAACATTTGGGAACATTGTATCGGGTAGGATTTTTTGCATCGCCTTCGCTATTCTATGTGCGAACAATGTTCAAGCGCAGGATTCTGTACAGACTCGTATCACCTACGACCTGATGACGGAAGCTGCCGTAGGAACGGGCGACTTTACAGCCTACCAGTTGACTACCAATCGCCATCATGTGTTGGCTACCCGTCCCAACACAGCTTATCTGCGAGGTGCTGTCAACGTGGAGCATGCGTTCAATGAAGACTGGAAACTATCAGGAGCTATCGATGCCATCGGTTCCCTGCATGCTGACCATAAAGCCTACCTGCAGCAGTGTTATGCCAACCTGAGTTGGAAACAGTTCTTTCTGGAGGTGGGTAGCAGGGAGCAAGAAATGGTGGTACGCGACAACCTGCTCTCCGTGGGTTCGTTTGTCAATGGCATTAATGCCAAGCCTATCCCACAGATACACGTCGGAACTAAAGGCTTTTGGAATGTACCTTTCACAAAAGGCTGGGTACAGATAAACTTCGATTTCGGCTACGGAAAGTTCCTGGATAACAACTATCGGGAGAAACAGTATTTTGACCATCAGGAAGTCAATTACCAATATGCCACAGGAGCCTACTATCACCATAAGCGCCTCTATATCCGAAGCAATCCTGAGAAGCCTGTATTCATAACCGTAGGTATTGATCATGTTGCACAGTTTGGCGGTACCAACTACGACTATCGGACGGGAACATTGGTCACCAAGAGCAAGCCAGCCAACTTCAAGGCGTTTTGGAAGGTAATCTTTCCTACTGGCGACAGCAACTATTTCGAGAACGAGTCAATGGAAGATTGGGTATATGGCAATCATCTAGGCTTGCTAACTTACCAGATTGGTTGGAACATCAACAAGAACCATCAGGTGCAGGTCTATCTGGACAATCCTTTTGAAGATGGCTCAGGTATGCGTAAAGGCAACGGATGGGATGGCCTATGGGGATTGCAGTATAGCAACAAAACACCCGACAGGCAGTATGTGCGAGGTGCCGTCTTTGAATATTTCCAAAGCACCAACCAGTCGGGGCCCTTGCATTGGGACAGTGGTGATTATCCGGAACCTATCCGTAGCCAGATTACCGACTTAGTGACGGGTAATGACAATTATTACAATCACTCGTTCTATGGTAGTTATGCTCACTACGGCATGACGCCAGGCATTGCGCTGATTACATCTCCTATTTATAATAAGAATGGGTTCAATGAGTTTAGCAATAATCGTGTCAAGGCATGGCATCTGGGTGTCAATGGCGAGTTGACAGACCATCTGTCCTATCTTGTCAAGGGCTCCTATCAGGAAGGATGGGGCACTTATGGTGCTCCTGCACCTCAAAAGCTACATTCTTTTGATGCCATGTTCCAAGGCAACTATAAGCTAGGACCTTGGCAGTTCTCTGCTGCTTATGCCTTTGATGCAGGCAACATCTATGGTCACAACAACACGTTTAACTTTAAAATTGGTTATCATGGCAAGATTCTTTAAATATTTTCTCTTATCACTTTTCGCTATTCACTTTTCACTTCTCTTCTCCTCGTGTCAAGAAGGAAGAGAAGCCGGTGATTTGCTAGGCCAGTGGCGCATGGATCATACCGNNATCCTCTTGTCAAGAAGGAAGAGAAGCCGGTGATTTGCTAGGCCAGTGGCGCATGGATCATACCGATTCCAAATACATCAGTTTCTCTGGTTCACTTGTCTGGATCAAGGATCTCAATATGGGCGCTGTCAATGGAAATTTCCAACACACAGGCGACAGTTTGTTTATTCAGTGTTATTCGGAAAAGGCTGAAAAGGCAGACACCGTTATGGTTGAGGAATCATTTGGTTTCAAACCCTTCAATAATATCAGGGTAAAAATAGCTGCCTTAGATAATGACCAACTCGTCATTACCAAAGGCAGCCAAACATGGAGCTTCCACAAATACTGATTTATTTCTTGATGCGGTAGATACGGAACGACATGGCGGGCAGTTGGTCGTTGATGACCGACTGTTTCTTGCCTGCTTCGACAGCTACACTACCCTTCTTCGGAGTGATGAGTTCAGGATGCTGGATGCTGTTCTCATCATCCAGACCCTGATGACTCAGGGTAAGGGTCTGTGCCGTTTCTGCACCAGCCATATCTTTCAGGTTCAGCGTGATAGGCTGCTCGCTCTTCGATGTATTAACCACCTTGACAATGACCTCGTTGGCTTCCTTGTCAAAGGCTGCTGACGCAAAGAGTCCGTTTTGGCCTTCCTGGTTAGCCACTGGCTGGGGCTTACCCTTCTTCGTCTTAGCTGGTGTGGTCAGTGACAATATATGGGTACCCTTGTTGGTGGCATACATCTGCTGAACGTAATAGCTCACGGTCTTGAACATCTGTGTTTGGTCGTACCAAATCTGGTCTGGACGCCACTGCCATCCATCGACATGGGCGAAGAGAGGAGCAGGAGTCGTCATGTGAACAATGTCGGCATTACGCTCGAAGCCCGTCATATGACCAGCCTCCAAGATAGCAGCCTCGTAGTGGTTCCACTTCTTACCCTTTCCATGACAAGCATACTCACCGGCAAACACCTTCGGGCCCTTGCGGTCGTAGGAGTCATAGCGCAGACCATGACTCAGGAACCATGCCTCGTCACGATAATAATGCTCATCGTAGAGGTCCACCTTCAGTTCTTTCATGCGGGGCTGTAGCAGGTCGAAATCCCATCCCTCAGAGTTAGGTCCAGTGGTACCAATCAGTTTCAGCGTTGGGTATTTGGCACGGAGGGCATCGCTGAACTTCTTCAGTCGCTCAGTAAATACAGGACCAAAACCACCATGAGCCTCATCGTAGTCCCATTGTTCGTTACCCACACCCAGGAATTTCAGATTGAAGGGAGCAGGGTGACCCATATCGGCACGTACCTTACCCCATTTGGTGGTCACATCACCATTGGCAAACTCCACGAGGTCAAGTGCATCCTGAATATAAGAATCCAGAGCATCGAGAGCGACATGTACACCGGGCTTGGTAGGATCGGGATTCTGGAATTGACAGCTCAGTCCGCATGAAATAACGGGCAATGGCTCGGCACCGATGTCCTCAGCCAACTGGAAGAACTCAAAGAAGCCCAGTCCGTACGACTGATAGTAGTCTGGATAATAGCGGAAGTCGAAGGTATGCTCCCAGCGGTTCTGATTCAACGGACGGTTTTCTACAGGACCTACCGAGTTTTTCCACTGATAGCGGGTTGCCAAATCGGTACCCTCCACGATACATCCACCAGGGAAGCGGAAAATGCCTGGGTGCAGGTCTTCCAAAGCCTGTGCCAAGTCACGACGCATACCGTTCTCACGGTTCTTATAGGTATTGACTGGGAACAACGACACATGCTCCAGACAGACTTTGTTAGCACTGTTCAGGAAAATACGCAGTTTGGCATGCTTCAGTGTCTTCGTAGCAGTCAGCGTAACGGTGTATTTCTTCCACTCCTTGGAGGTGATATCCAGTTTCTGCTCGGCAAACTCTTGCTGCTCATCCATTGAATTCTCCTGAATCAACTGGATGCGGATGGCAGAGTTACCCTTAGGAGCCTTTGCCCATACGGAGAAGCGGTAGTTCTCACCCTTCTTCACACCAATGCCGAAGTAGCCCTCGTTCACCAGACCTGTGCGACGGTCACGATGGCCAGGGTCGCTCAATTCCACATAGTGCGGGCAACGCTCAAAGGGGCCATCATCTTCCACATCGACACGGCCAAAAGCCTGCCAACCCATCAAGTGCTGAGGGAACTCGAAAGAGCGATTCTTCACCAGTTCACCATACAATCCGCCGTCAGCGGCATAGTTGATGTCCTCGAAAAAAATACCATACATGGTCGATTGGATAGGAGCACCCAACTTCTTGGTACTTACATCCATCGTCATTTGTGCCATAGCGACAAGGGATGTACCCATGACGACAGCCAATGATAATAATCTTTTCTTCATTTTCTTAGGTTTTATAAAGTTATACAAAATATCATATTATTCTTCCCAACGGAAGACAGCCCCATTGCGACGGGCAGGGTCGGCACCTGTAAAGTCCATAGAATAAGGACTGCCCGTAGTAGGACTCTTGCCGACATACCGGTGGGTACGCATTGACATGAGCATGAACTCATGGTCGAGGTAGTCTTGCCACATAAACACCTCGGCTTTCGAAGCATCAGTGGTCAGACGGACATCACCGGCAAGACCATAGCCGGCACAGAAGACGTAGCGACCATCCTCGCACTGGAGGATAACCTGTCCCTGTCCTTTATCAATGATACGAAAACGTGTTAACTTGGAATTGTCCGTGGCATAGGTGTCATGCAACAGGCCATGCTCCAGAGCAATAGCAGGACGACCTGTGGCAAGATTGATGATACGGAAACTCTTGCCGTAAGGAATATTACCCGAACGGTCAGCCTTGGGCTCTACGACAGTGAAATTGTCAAACTCTGCATAGCCACCCTGCTTGCC
>LXOW01447753.1_pt1 | contig 18156 bp, 15 predicted proteins | sample 1368591 | NCBI WGS metagenome assembly LXOW01 (sample SAMN04884650, study PRJNA319009) | bovine gut metagenome | isolation source: Cow rumen | host: Bos taurus | place: Italy: Legnaro (PD) | collected 2014-07-09 | reverse complement strand
ATGAGCACCTTCATCGTGGTGCCGATGCGGGTCTGGTTGATCTCGTAGGAGATTTTCTCCTGCAGTTTCATAATTTCATTGACCCGTTTGTTCTTTTCGGAGGCCTTGATCGGGTCACCAAGGTCGTAGGCAGGCGTGTCCTCTTCGCGGGAATAGGCGAAAACTCCAAGTCGTTCGAAGCGGTTGCGGCGCACGAACTCCACCAACTCTTTGTGTTGTTCGCGGGTTTCGGTCGGATAGCCGGAAATCAGCGTGGTGCGCAGTGCGATGCCGGGAATGGTCTCGCGGATGCGGGCGATGAGATCGTAGATGTAGGCCGAACTGCCGCCGCGCCGCATACTTTGCAGAATATCGTCGCTCACATGCTGGAACGGAATGTCCAAGTAGCGACAATATTGCGGGTACTGCTTCATCACCTCCAGAATCTCGTAAGGGAAGTTCAGCGGATAGGCGTAGTGCAGTCTAATCCACTGGATACCATTCACTTGCGCAAGTTTATCCATCAGGTCGGCGAGTTCCCGTTTGCCGCTGCGGTCGATGCCGTAGTAGGTGAGGTCTTGAGCAATCAGCATCAGCTCTTTCACCCCTTGGTCGGCCAAACGTTGCGCCTCCTCGATAATCAGCGGAATCGGTTTGGAAACCTGCCGGTCGCGGATAAGCGGGATAGAGCAGTAGGAACACTGGTGGTCGCAGCCCTCGGAAATCTTGAGGTAGGCGTAATGGCGTGGGGTCGAGAGCATCCGGTCGGGCGTGTTAAGCAACTGGAAATCGGGAGATTCTAACAGTTTCGGCAATTCTGCGAAAGTAAAAAAGCCATCCACTTCGGGCAGTGCCTCCTGCAGTTCCGCCATATTGCGTTGCACGAGGCATCCGACTACGTATAACTTCTTGATCTGGCGACGTTTCTTGCGCTCAATCTGTTGCAAAATCTCGTTCACGGACTCCTCCCGCGCATCGTGGATGAAGCTGCAGGTGTTGATGATCACAACATCGGACTTTTGCGCACTTTCGTAGTAGAGTTCATGTCCGTTGCGGTGCAGTTGCGCAGCCATAACCTCCGAATCCACAACGTTCTTGGAGCATCCAAGGGTGATGATATTTATCTTCATACGTTCAAATTTCAATCGGCAAAGATACAAAAAAAGCCGCGGTGAAAATGCCGCGGCCAATGACTTTCGTCGAAACCCCAATTAGAAGAGTTTGGACTTGCACTCGTAACCCGTTTTCGGATCTTCCGTGATAATTGCAGTGTAGTCTGCACATTTCTTACCTTTGTCCAGTTCGATTTCGGTGGTGGTGGTAACTACACCAGCAACATACGTTTTGCATTCACATTTCTTGTTGCAAGAGGTTGCAACACCGGCCAGCAATAATGCGGCACCAAAAATAGCCATTACTTTTTTCATTTCTTTCGATTTTAAGGTGAATATTTCAGGTTGCAAAAATATACATTTTTTCAAAACATGATATTTTAACCTTTCTTTTTGCCAACAGTCCTTTGTTCAGTTTTAGATAATTAGCCACCAACCTCAACAGTCAATGGTCAACAGTCAATGATCAACAGTCAATGATCAACAGTCAATGATCAAAGTTTTTCCAAAATGCCAACCATTCCGAATAATTTGTATCTTTGCCGTCAGAAATTATTCACCAAAAAATACAATCAAAATGAAAAAGATTCTTCCAATCCTGCTGATTGCTGTGCTGGCCCTAACCGGCTGCACCAACAAAAACCCGTATGCCGGCACCTATACCGGTAATTTCAAATTCTTTAAATTTTCCACGTCAGAGATTATTCCGAATGCAACCCCCACCGACAGCAAAAGTGGCAAAATGCAGTTCCTCACCAACCCGCTGACGAACGGACTGTTCCTCTACAGTGTGATTCCGCTCAACTCTATCACATCTGAACGTTATGTTTCCAATAGCGGCATGTTGGAATATCTCGATATGCTGCTGGAAAGCATCGGTTATCAAAACAACATTTACAATGCTGCTTCAGAACAAATTAAAAACGTGGGTGTAACGGTTGATTTCTCCGGGAACTCTGTCCATGCTGAATTGCAGTACGAAATTGAGATTCTGGGTACGATAAACACCCGCATCACGATTGTCGAATTTGACGGCGTAAGATAATTTTCTATCTATAAATATGAAAAAGTGGACTCTTGAGCTAATCTTCCTAATGGGAGTGGTGTTCTGCCAAGCTCAGGATTCCACTTTTTTGTATCCTGATGATTACAAAATATATTACTACCCCAACGGCGTGAAGTCGAGCGAAGGCCGTTTGGTCGATGGCAAACCTGACGGATACTGGAAATCCTACAACGAGAAAGGGGTGCTGGTCTCCGAAGGAAACCGCAAGAATTTCCTCCTCGACAGCTTGTGGACATTCTATAACGAGGATGCCTCCGTGCGCATGACCATACACTACAAAGAAGACAAAAAAGATGGGGAACAGATTGTCTATCAGAAAGATGAATATACTGTGACACAGTGGCGGCAAGACACAATTGTCGGCACGGTGAAGACCTATGACATTAATAAGGTATTGACGAAGACGGTACCCTACGTCAACGGGCTACCGCACGGGCTGGCCAAGGAGTTCAACGACACGGGACTCGTAGTGGCCGTAACCAAATACTACCGTGGGGTGCGTAGCCGTCGCGAAGTCATCAACCGAACCGACAAGTTCGGACTCAAGCAGGGCAGCTGGAAATACTTCTGGGACAACGGCAACATTCGCATTGAAGCACAGTACCTGAACGACAAAAAACACGGTTTCTTCAAATATTACGATGAAAACGGCGATTTTTTGTATGTGGAGAAGTACGAAAACGACCAGTTGGTGAAGGACGCCAAAGAGACTAAGGAGATGCAACGACGACAAACGTACCACCCGAACGGACAAGTGGCCATCTCCGCCACTTACTACAATGGCCGTCCCGATGGCGTGCGCCGCGACTTCGACTCCACCGGCAAGATTACGAACGGCTATCTCTACGAAGACGGCTGGCTCCGCTATGAGGGTATCACCGACCTCAACGGCTTGCGCCAAGGACTCTGGAAAGAGTACTACCCTACCGGCGAACTGCGCTCCAAAGGCAAGTACAAAAACTCCAAACCCATCGGAGAGTGGAACTTCTACTTTACCGACAAAACTATCGAAATAACAGGTAATTATAATAACAAAGGACAGAAAATCGGCGAATGGTACTGGTTCTACCCAAGTGGCGATACGATGACCGTCGCCAACTACGAAGATGGCGAACTGGAAGGCCGTTATGTGGAATACGACGAGGAGGGAAAACCCGTTACCGAAGGCCAATATGTAGCCGGATATGAAGAGGGAATATGGAAATATAGAAATGGGAAAGCTATAGAGACAGGACGTTACGAAGGTGGCTTGCGCTCCGGCACCTGGAAATCCTGGTTTGAAGACGGAAAAATTGCCTCCGAAATCCAATATTCGGAAGATGTGTTGGACGGCAAGTATGTTTTATACTGGGAAAACGGCAATATCCGACTCTCGGGAAAATATGAAAACGGCTTGCAGGAGGGAATTTGGCAACTGTATGACGAAGAAGGAATTNNAAGAGGGTAAGGAATTAAAATGGAATAACTATACAATAAAATAAAAGGCGGCGCGTTAAAAAAAATCGTATTTTCGCCCCTTAAAATCCATTCGGGTCCTTGTTCCCGAGTATGATTTTCAACACAGTGACTTTATAAAGTCCTGGTTTTTATTGTGTTATAAATTAGAAATGATGAAGAATAAAATAATTTTGACCATACTGCTGATCCTCGGTTTCGCCTGCCCGATATTCGCGCAAGAAAACCTCGCTGCGCAGAATGCCGACACCACCCAAAAAACCGACGACAGCATGGAGATTTTCACCCGCAACGAGATCCGTCTGATGGACTCCCTGCTGAATGTCTGGTACGTGAAACGCGATCTCGCCTCCCAAAACTCCGTCCTCTCCAAGCTGACCGACGACACCACCAAATACGACAACAACGACTCGCTGATTTACAAACGTTTATGCCAAATTCACACGCCTATTGTGGTGGCATACAACGATAAAGTAAAACGCTTCATAGAACTCTATTCCGTACAGCGCCAGCGCAGTTCATCCGTCATTTTGGGGCTTGCACAGTACTATTACCCGTGGATGAAGGCCATCTTCGACAAGTACGACCTGCCCGAAGAGCTGGTCTATATCACGATTATCGAATCTGCGCTAAACCCCACGGCCGTCTCCCCTGCCGGTGCCACCGGCATCTGGCAGTTCATGTACGGCACGGGCAAACTCTACGGACTTGAGGTAAACTCATACGTAGATGACCGCCGCGACCCCTACAAAGCCACGGAGGCGGCTGCGCGGCACTTCCGCGATCTCTACAACATCTTCGGTGACTGGGGCTTGGCCATTTCCGCATACAACTGCGGTGCAGGCAATGTGCGCAAGGCCATCCAACGCTCCGGCGGCAAAACCGACTTCTGGAGCGTCTGTAAGTACCTCCCGCGCGAAACCCAGAACTATTTCCCCGCCTTCATCGGTGCCATGTACATGATGACCTACCACAACCTCTACGGCATCCAACCCGCGCAAATCTCCATTCCCTCCGATGTCGATACCCTGATGATCAACAAGGAGACACACTTCATGCAGATTGCCAACGTGCTGGGTGTCAGCTATGATGAGATCAAATCGCTCAACCCGCAATACAAAAAGGACATCATTCCGGCATACAACGAATCCATGCCTGTACGCTTGCGTTCGAACGACGTGTTGCGCTATATCGCCATGATTGACTCCGTGCCGAAATACAACTACGACACCTATTTCAACCCGACGAAAGACCTCAACACGGTAGCGGCCACCGGCACCGTGACCGATGACGGCATGATGATTGTTCAGAAGACCCCGAACAAGTACCATGTGGTGAAAAAAGGAGAAACATTGGGTAAAATTGCTGCCAAATACCACACGACGGTTAGTAATATCAAATCCCTCAATCATTTGCGCAGTACAAGTCTCCGTGTCGGGCAAAAGCTGCTCGTGAAGAAGGGCACCACCGTGAAAGTTCCGAACCCGAACGCCAAACCAGCAGCTCAAGATTCTACACAAATCATTGCCCAAAACGGTTCAACAGACTCTATCACAACAAACTGCGACACCATTGGAGCACCCGTTCCTGCCAAACCCCAACCCGAAATCAAACCGGTCCAGCAACAGGTGAACTACACCTCCTACACCATCCGTCAGGGCGACACCCTCTCGTCCATCGCACGCCGCTACGGCACCACCGCCGACTACCTTGCCGATTACAACAAACTTACCAACAAAAATGCTCTCCAGGTCGGCCAGAAACTGAAAATCCCAACGAAATAGATCCATTGTTCGGCGATTAACCGTCTGTAGAGACGTTTCATGAAACGCCTCTACAAGCAAACACAGAAAATCATGGGCGTTGTCATCAAACAGAGCATTAGAGGCACACTCGTCAACTATTTGGGAGTGGCCATCGGCTTTATCACTACGTTTTTTGTGGTGACCGCCTATCTGACCCAAGAAGAGGTCGGTCTGACCCGTGTGCTGATTGACGCCGCCATACTCTTTTCAAGTTTCGCACAACTCGGCACCGGCTCTTCCATCATTCGCTTTTTCCCTTTTTTCAAAGATGAAGGAAAACGACATCACGGTTTCTTTTTCTGGACACTGATTGTCCCCTTTGTCGGTTTCCTTGTCTTTTTATTGGTAGCAAAATGCTTGCAAGGAACCATCATACAGACTTTTTCGAAGAATTCGGAATTGTTTGTCACCTACTACAAATTCGTTTTCCCGCTGTCGCTGTTCATGCTCTACCAAGGAGTGTTTGAGGCCAACGCCAACGTGCTGATGCGTATTGTTGTACCGAAATTCGTTCGCGAGGTCGGAGTCAGAATAGGACTGCTCATCGGTTATCTATTGTACGGACACTGGCACATCATCGACCTGGACGGCCTCGTCATTGTTATCTGCATCACCTACTTCCTCGCCGCTCTCGTGGATTTCCTGTATCTTTTCACTTTGGGGAAAATCTCTTTCAAACCAGATCTGACAGTCTTCACCAAGCCGTTACTGAAAGACATCCTCTTTTACACCCTGTTTCTCCTGCTGAACGCCATCACCGTGAACGTGATGCCGCTGTTGAACACTTTCTTTCTCAGCGCGGGCATGGGACTTACATTCACCGGCATTTACGCCATCGCAAACTACATCGCCACGGTAGTTGAGATTCCAAACCGGTCTCTCAATGCCATCGTGCAGCCAGAAATCTCTGAATCCATCAAAAACAAGGAAATGGCACATGCTGAGACGTTGTGCAAATCCGTCTCGTTGCATTTGATGCTGTCCAGTGCGCTTATCTTTTTCTTTATCTGGATCAACCTCGACGCGCTGTTCCTCTTACTGCCCAATGGCGCGCAATATGAAGCAGGCAAAAGTGTTGTGATTATCTTAGGAATCGCTAAAATCATCAACTCCACGCTATTTGTCAGTTCCAGCGCACTCAACTACTCCAAATACTACTATTGGACATTGATATTCACGCTGATGCTCACCTCCATGGCTATTATTCTGAACGTGCTGTTAATTCCCCGCATAGGCATGGATGGTGCCGCACTCTCACAATTAATCTCCTACCTGGTTTTCTATCTATGTCTTATCGTGGTGGTCAAATTCAAGATAAATATCGGCATTTTTTCCAAGTCTCATCTCAAAGTCCTTGCGCTGATGGCTGGTTTAGTGCTGTTGAACTACCTTTGTGTCAGCTTTATCCAACCGATATTCTTCAAACTCCCATGGTCATCTACCATCGTAATGTTCGCTGAAACAATCGTGAGAAGCGCATTCCTGCTATTTGTATCCATAATCGGATGCTACAAGTGGAATATTTCGGAAGAAATCAATAAAATCATCCGAAAAGCCCTCAGATTCGACCGTTGACCATTGACCGTTGACTTATTGCCTTGCAAATTTCTTCTCTAAAGCCACCTCATGGTAGATTTGAGTAATCACCTCTTTGGTGTAGAGCGGGAAATCCGCTTTCATCATCCAATCGTAGTAGGCGGGTTCCACTCTGAAAACCTCACTCACAGGACGGCCTTTGTGTTTTCCGAAGTTGAAAACAGGCCGTTGCTGGGCATCCATCACAATATGTCCAGCCAGATCCACAGTTTGCCGCTCTGTCGTGAACGTGCTCAACGCCTTCACGTCATTCTGCACAGGCACCCACGTGCGCTTGGTACGGTTGTCGGTGTACTCTACCCCGTCATATTTCTCCAATTGGGCTTTTAAAACTTCGTAAGTAGCTCTGGTATCGGCACTTGCCTGATGAGCATCCGTCAAATCACCATTACAGTAAAACTTGTAAGCGGCAATCAAGTTACGCGGTTCCATCTTATGGAAAATATTCTGGACATCAATCAGATAACGGTTTCTGAGGTCGAAACGGCGACCACAGCGAAGGAACTCCTCCACCAAAAGCGGTACATCGAACTTGTTAGAATTGAAACCAGCGAGATCCGCGTCGCCGATGAACGCGACGAGGTCATCGGCTATCTGCTCGAAAGTGGGTTTGTCACGAACATCTTCATCCGTAATGCCATGGATGGCGGAACACTCTTCCGGAATCGGAATTCCAGGATTGATCAACTCCGTGCGACTGATTTCTTCGCCGTCAGGCATGACCTTCAAGAGGGAGATCTCTACAATTTTATCTTTACCGACATTCAAGCCAGTGGTTTCCAAATCAAAAAAGACCAAAGGTCTGGTTAAATTGAACTTCATATCTATTGCTTAATTATTTTTTCGGTGAAAACAGGACGGTTGCCATTAGCAATCTGCAAAAAATAGACCCCATTAGCAAATCTTCCCAAGGAAATCTCATTAGACATCAAAGTGCCCGACTCTAAACATTGTCCATACATATTCAAAATCCGGTAATCCATAACTTCCTCACTATCTTCTGTTTGAATAAAGATTCTGTCCTTTGTCGGATTCGGATACACCTTTATGTCAGAACGGTTGGCATACGGCTTCACGCCGGAGTGATCAAACGACTTGCCCACCACCGGCCGGATCATCGGTGCCCCCTGGTAGTATGAGGGATACCACAACGCAGAAGTACGATAGAAGAACTTGCCACTCGCATCGTTGTTCTGGTCGAAACCGAGATTCAACTGTATGTCATGGCCTTGATGAAATCCGACATAGAATGTTCCGGAAATGGGCAACGGCTCATCCAGGTAGTAGGGTACAAAGTCAAGGTAATCTTCCGCGAAAGCAGGCATCTGCGCAGTTTTCTCATAGAGGACGGTCCCCGGACCCTCGCTGCCATCTGCACAAAAACCGTCATTTGCCCACACCCTCAGGGTGAATCCCGCCAGATTTTCATCATCATGCGTGTGGTTGAACCACATACGGACGGCCTGCAACGTGTCGGGTTCCGCAAGGGTGAACTTTACTGCAAAAGAGGCTTGCGGGTCAGGCAACGTGGAAAGGAGACAGTAACCGGCCTCCGCCGTACCGTCATCGTATGCATAATAGTTGTAAAACTTCTGCTCGAAACGAGAAGTATCATTCGAACGACGTTCGTCGTTACTGCCCACCATACTGAAAATATGTGTGATCGTGAATACGGCACTATCGGCCCCATCATATTCGTAAGCCATCTCTAACAGCGGCGTAGCGTGGTGCGGATCATCGTGCAATCCATACGGATAATACGGCTTTGCATTCTCGTTGTTCAACGGAGAAATATATATCGTCTGTTCGTGGTTTTTCACAATGTTGAACGTATAACTCGTGTTCTTCTCAGAACTGGAGAGGTTGCTCAGATCGTTCTGGAAGTTAGTGATCATGTCCGACGGCCTGTACTGTTTCCACGGCATAGCCTGATACTCTTTCAAGGAAGAGATGGAAGGACTCACATAAGCAACATCCGTTGGGAAGAGGTCGTTACAGTTGCGGTTAAGGTCCAGTCGGATGTAATCGATATTCCATTCGTCGCAATTGCTGGACCAACCCACGATACTACTGCTTGTCCAAGAATCCTGATCCAAACTGGCAAAATTACGGAAGCGGAACTGGAAGTTGTCACGGAAATACTGTTCATCCGTAATCGGGATCATCACCTGCTTGAAATACTCCAAAGAGTTCGAATCGAGCCAGTCGTCAAGGTCGCAGCCATACGAGGACCACACCTCATTCCAAACAAACTCCGGCGCAAACACCGAATCCATCGGTATCATGATGACTTCGCCCGCGTAAGCATCGCTCTCGAAGACATAGTAAGTACCCGGCATGAACGGGTTCTCCACAGAGTCGCCAGCCGAATAATACTGACCCTCCTCGATGACATATTCGCCGTATATGAAACCGACAAATATGGTGTCACCCGTGGCATAGCCGAAGTCCAGCATCAGCTTGTCAGAATGTTCGGGTGAGTCGCCGATAGTGGCCCAACCGCCGGAATGGGGAACACGACTACCACCTGCAGGCTGATAGTAAAAGCTCAAATAGACGGAATCAGAGACACGCATAGGCCGATGCTGGGCGAAGTTGCTATCCAACCGGATTGGATTGGAAGTCAGTGTATCAGCCGGGAAAGGGAGGTGTGACGCTTGCGGATAGACCCTGCCGTATTCATCCAAGGCATCCAACGTGACCACCCCGATGGTGGGAGGCAGAATCGCAAACCCAGTGTTGACATAGCCTTGGCGGTCCTGCCACAACTTACTGTCCGGATAGCCTGTATAGTTGGTGAAATCGTCCACAAAAGGCAGTTTGATTGGCGAAACATTTCTGACGGGCACCCAATTTTTCGCGGCCTTCACGATGACCGGATTTTGCACCGTCCCTGTCAGCACCTCTTGTGACAGACCCAAAAACGGAATTAATACAAGTAACAGAATACTGATTCTCGATCTGAAATTCATAAATTTTATTTGTTTGTACTGGTTATAATTAATTTTCTGAAGTTTCGGTTTGTGTACTGTCGGGCAGATCCCCGATATTTTTGCCAATCACCAGCGTGATTTTCTCGCCCTGCTTGATCGGAGTACCCTGCGCAATGGAATGCCCCTTATAAAGCACCTCCAATACTACATTCTCATACGGGCTCGGCTTTTCGATGATACGATCCAGCACGAGACCCTGGGATTCAATCATAATCTGTGCCTGCCGAAGCGACAAATCTCGTAGTTCCAGCATTTTGATGGTAGGAGGTTCGGCAGCGGCAACCGTCAGATAGACCTTTCGGCCGCGCTTCACCTTCTCACCAGGCATGGGGTTCTGCTTCAGCACAGTCCCTGGAGTGGCTCCGTTCTCGTACAGCTCATCATTGACCACGAAGACAAAACCCTCGGAACGACCGTTCTGGGTCAACTCCTCCGCCGAGCGCCCCGCGTATGACGGCATCTCGATCTCGTGTCCGTGTCGCGTGAACAGACGGAGGAACAAGATGGCCAAAACGAAGATGACCGCAGTGACCACAACGGCCATCAATATGTGGAATCCCAGTCTGTTAGGATTAAACCATCCTTGCGAAGATTTCTGTTTGTTCATGTATATTCTCTTCTCTAAAACGACTCTATTTTAAAAGCGCAAAGATACAATTTAATTTCAAAAAGAAAGTATTAACGCAAAAAGTCGGAAAATAGTATCCCGAAATCCTAACAATTGTTAAAAAAAGCAGAACCTATGTAGAAAATCTTATTTTTGCCGATTAATGGTATTTTGCGAACAAATACCATAAATTATTGGTTTATAGCTATTTGTATAGAATCATTATATGAAAATCACCATTGTCGGCTGCGGTAATTCCGGATTGGTACACGCCGCAAAGCTGATTGAACGCAATATAGAGGTCGGGTTGCTGAAAACTTCGGACTCGGTGAACGGCAAGTTTTTCGAGCTGATGTGCCAAGAAGGCGGCTTCAACGTGAAGGACGAGACCAATCACGGCCGCGTTTTCTTCGCTAAACCGGCTTTCATCACCCGAGACGTGGAGAAGGCCATCACTTTCGCGGACATCATCATGGTGATGACCACCACCCTCCAACACGAGCAGATTGCCCGCATGATCGCCCCGTATATCAAAGACAATCAGGTAATTGTACTGGTTCCCGGCTATATGGGAAGCCTGATTTTCAAGAAGCACATCCACAAGAAGGTGACCTACAGCGAATGGGAGACCACCGCTTACAACGGCCGGATTATGGACCTGTTTGTCCGCATCACCTTCTACAACCCGCGCAACGCTATCTCCGTGCTGCCCGTGTCGCAATCGGAGCAAGTACTGTCACTGCTGTCCGGACTTTTTGAGAACACTCGGTATTTGCGCCACCACATCCTGGAATCGGCGATGCACAACCCCAACATGATCGTGCATCCTATCGGGATGCTCTTCTCAGCGGCACGAATCGAGCACAGTCATGGGGAATTCTGGATGTACAAGGAGGCTTTCACGCCGTCAGTGCTGCAGGTCATCCACGACTTCGACGAGCAGAAGAATCAGCTACTGACTGCGTTCGGCTGCGAACCGCTCAACTACTTTGAGGCTGCCAAATGGCGGAATGTCAACGACTTGAGCATCGATGCGATGGACGCATTCCGCTCTTTTGCCAAAGCAGCCAACAAAGGTCCCGCCAAAATCGACCACCGTTATCTGAACGAAGATGTGCCTAACGGCATGGGACTGTTCGCCTCGCTCGGCAAAGCCGCCGGCATTGACACCTCCATCGCCGATGCCATCATCACACTGGCCGGATCCCTGCTACAGAAAGACTTCCGTTCCGAGGCTCGCACCATTCAGAGCCTTTTAGGCAAGGATAACATCACCAAAGAGGAAATCTGCGACGCCATTTATTAACCACCATGGGAGAGAATCTGAAAGAGAAAACGGTCTTCGGCATGATGTGGAGTGCTGTGGGGAAAGTGGGGACGCTGGCCATCAATTTCCTTTCCAACCTTGTGCTGGCACGCATTCTGATGCCCGAGGATTTCGGAGCCATCGCCATGCTTGCCATCTTCCTGGCCGTTTCCAGCATCTTCATCCAAGGCGGCTTGGGAACCGCGCTCATCCAAAAGAAAAACCCCGACCGCCTCGACTATTCCACCGTTTTCTACTGGAATCTGGCGTTCTCTCTCCTTTTCTACCTGATTTTATATGTCGCCGCACCGTTCATTGCCGATTTCTACGAACTTCCCCTCGTAAAACCACTGTTACGAGTGCAAAGTCTGGTCCTCATCATCCAATCCTTTTCCATCGTGCAGGTGACGCAATTGATGAAACAGATGAATTTCAAGGCTTTGGCCATCCGAAATATGGCGTCCGCCTTTGCAGGCACGCTCATCGCCATCCCGATGGCGTTGCGCGGATTCGGAGCCTGGAGCTTGGTGGCTTCCGCCATCACTGCCGCTATCGTCAACGTGCTGCTACTATGGAAGATGAGCAGCTGGCGCCCCACTTGGGAGTTCAGCCTCGAATCCCTTAAAAACCTCTTCAGCTTCGGCGGACTGATGCTATTGTCGTCATTAGTGGAGACCCTCTACACCAACTTGCAAGGTCTTATCATCGGAAAACGTTTTTCTGCCAATGACTTAGGTTACTTCTCCCAAGCCAAGAAACTGGAAGAGGTACCTGTCACGGGACTGGCCTCCATCGTCAACGATGTCACCTTTCCCGCCTTTTCCACCCTTCAGGACGACCGCACACGGCTTCTGGAAGGGATGCGCAAAAGCACCAAAGCGCTTACTTTCCTCAACTTTCCCATGATGATCCTGCTGATCATCATCGCACAACCGCTCATCACCCTACTTTATGGCAGCAAGTGGGAAACCGCCACCCCATACTTCCAGATTCTCTGCGTCTCCGGCCTCATCTATGCTGTAAACGCTCTTAACACAAACGTAATCAAATCGTTAGGAAAAGGAAAAATCTACTTTGTCATTCAAATTATCAAGCGAAGCATCGGTATCGCGATGATCTTCATCGGCATCCGTTTCGGCCTCTATGGTCTGCTGTGGGCCGTAGCCAGCGTCTCCTATATCAACTTCCTGATCAGCGCTCTCGTCAACAACAAACTGATCAACTACGGCTTTTTCAAGCAGATAGGTGATTTCGGAGGATACTTCCTCCTGGCCGTCTTCGTAGGGGCGATCACTTACGGACTGGGACTCGTCCTACACTGCCATATCTACCTGCTGATGCTCATCCAGCTCTGCGTTTACGCAACTCTCTACCTGCTTAGCGCAAAACTCTTGAAAATGGAAGGTTTCGACACCTACTTCGCTGTTCTCACCAAATTGTTACTCCGCAAATAACCACCAATCATATGCAATTACGTTCCAAACCGACACTATGGGCACACTACCTGCTGACGGCCATTTCTCCGAAATGGTCTATCAATGTGCAGTTCCGGTTGTGCCATCACCGGAAACCAGATCTGGAGAATCCGAAAACCTTGGATGAGAAAATCCAATGGATGAAGCTTCATTATTACAAGGACAATGACCTGGTGATGCAATGCGCCAACAAGTGGAAAGTGCGTGATTACGTAAAAGACAACGGATTGGAACACATTCTCACCGAAGTTATCGCTACATATCATGATCCGGATGAAATTGACTGGGACGCCCTTCCTGACAAATTCGTACTGAAATGGAACTTTGGAAACGGCGGGAATGTGGTCTGNNCGTGACCTCAAACAGTTCCGGAAAATCAAATTCCACCTTCTGGCCGCTGAGCCTCAATACGATATCCAGGAGAAGGTGCTGATTTGTGAGAAATTCATCGAGCCCGAACACGGGAATTCACCTGTTGACTACAAGTTCTACTGTTTTAACGGGGTGGCGAAATATGTGCTGTGCTGCATCGGGCGTGAGGATGGGCAGAAACCGGCATTCTACTTCTTCGACCGCGACTGGAACCTGCAACGCCTTAACCGTCAGGGACAAAAAGCTCCGGAAGGGTTCACCGTGCCCAAGCCCGAGGGTATCGATCAGCTGTTCGACTATGCCGAAACGCTCTCCAAACCGTTCCCGTTCGTGCGCGCCGACTTCTACCTTGAACACGGCAAAGCCTGGTTCGGCGAGCTAACCTTTACCCCGGGCGGCGGCTTCGACTACGGCCGTCTCCCCGAAAGCGACCTCCTCTTCGGCAGTATGGTCCAATTACCCAAATAAATTGCAAACCATAAATCGTAAATCACAATAATGAAACAACGAATCGCCAAAATACTGATAATTGCAATATTGTGCATTTCCACACTGATGTTTTTACCGTGGATTTACATGACATCGGTATATTACATCACCCGCTACCTCATCATGGCGATGACAGCGGTGGCTTTCGCACTCACCTTCTCGCTAACACGCAGTTTGTCTGCACGTTTCGTAAGACTGATGATTTTGACCATACTTTGCATGGTGATTGTCTGGATGATCATTCCCATGTACGCGTCCGACATCACACAGCTGGTAGTGGCGCTGATTACCGTCATCATCGGAATGAATCTGACTTGGGACGAAAACGACTGGTCCAATATAAGCTATTATTACACCATCTTGCTGATTGGTGTTTCCATCAGTAACAGTCTATTCTACGCCGGCGGGTTGTATGTGCCTGAGCACTACATGTTTGACGAAGGCAAGAATCAGCTTGGGGCCATGATGGCCATCGGCGCGACCGCCTGTTTCTACTTCGGCATGAAGCGAAAAGAGGAGCGCACCGCCTACTGGGTGGCTGCCTTCCTGACGCTGATCTGCCTTGTACTAATCCGTTCCCGCGCCGACTGTTTCGCCTTGATTGCTATGATGTTGCTCATCACTGCCAAGGATGCCGACTTCCACATCAAATGGAATGTGAAAACCGTGCTGACCATCATCGGCATCCTCCTGATCGGCTACATCATCTACGTGGGCTTCATCAGCGACGAACTTAACACGTTCATGCACGGAGGCAAGAGCTCCACCGGCATCAACGACCTTACCACCCGCCGCTGGGATCGCAACCAAAAGGGATTCGAGTTGCTGCGCCATCACCAAACTATCCAAGAGATGCAAACCCCAATGAAAATTCCGTTCATCCACAACTACCCGCTGTTACGTTTGGTGCGTTACCGCCTCTTCTCTTTGCCACTGCTCCTATTCTATATCTATTTCGGAATCAGCACGTTAATCGAAGTGTTTAAATCCCGGAAGTCCGACATTCGACAAGTAGGCTGGATAGTCTGCTGTGTCCCGATGCTCATCAGCTTCGCGGAACCCAACTTCCCTTACGGACCGGGACTCGTGCAAATGCTCGCATTCCTGCTGTTAGGATTCTCCCTGCGCCCCGCCGAACCGCAAGACAGACCCGAAGCGGAAAATGCCAACACCGTTCTGCATGTCTGCAACGACTTCTATTACAGCAAAGTACATAGCAACTTGTATCGTGAACTGGATCAAGCCGGTATCGAACAGATTGTCTTCTCCCCTGTTAGGAAAGAGACGCCTGAAAACCACCTGTTTGAGGGACAACATACCACATTTCACTATGCGCATATTTTGAACCGCCTCCATCGCCTCTTTTTCTTCCACAAAATCGACCGGATTGTCCGCGAAATTGAGAAAACAGTGGATTTGAACCAGATTTCCTGCTGTCACGCCACCACCCTGTTCAGCGACGGCATGGTGGCAATGGAACTGTACCGAAAATATGGTATCCCTTACGTCGTGGCCGTGCGCAACTGCGATGTGAACGCCTTCCTGCGCTACATGCCGCACCTATGGTGGGTACACCGCGCCGTTATCGAGTCCGCCGACAAGGTGGTCTTCATCGCACCCGCCCTGCGACAACGGCTGCTGAAACACCCGACCCTTCTCGGAATGCAAAAGATGGCCGAAGAGAAGTCCATGGTGATTCCCAACGGCATCAACGAATTCTGGCTCAACAATTTGCATACTGAGAAGAATCCTGAGACTTCCCACAATCTGATGTATGCGGGCATCTTCAACCGGAACAAGAATCTGCCCCGTCTGATCCACACGCTCCAGTCGTTGCACACTGAATTCCCAGACCTGCATTTCGATGTGGCAGGTGACGGCGGCGACAACGAGAAACAGGTTCTCAACTTGATGCGCCAGCACTCCGACTGGATCACCTACCACGGCAAAATCACCGATTTGGAGGAGATGAAAAAGTTGTACCGCTCCAACGGAATCTTTGTAATGCCCTCGAAATCAGAAACATTCGGACTTGTCTATGTGGAGGCACTCTCGCAAGGGTTGTCCGTACTCTGGAGTCGCGGCGAGGCTATAGATGGACTGTTCACCGAACACATTGGAGAAAGTGTCAATCCATTAAACAGCAACGATTTAGCGAAAAAATTAAGACTATTAATCAATCAATCAGAAAATTACGAAACGATTCCCGATAGCACTTTTGAATCCTTCCGCTGGTTTTCCATCGCCCAACAATACTTGTCCATTTACCCTATCCAAATCCAACCGTGTAACCGCATAACCGTGTAACCGTATAATGAAGTTATGATAAGCGTCATTTGTCCGATATACAATGAAGAGAGCCGCATAGAGGCCTGCATCCAATCCATTGTCAACCAAGACTTTCCAAAGGATGACATGGAGGTTCTGTTTGTGGATGGCATGAGCATCGACCGCACGCGCGAAATCATCGGGGAATACATCCGTCGGTATCCCTTCATCCGGCTGTTAGACAATCCGGAGCACACGGCTCCTGCTGCGCTGAATGTCGGCATCCGGGCCGCCAAAGGGAACATTATCCTTCGTCTAGACGCGCACTCCCGGTATCCGACCAACTACTTCTCTGTGTTAGTTGACAAGTTAGAGAGCAGCGGTGCGGACAATGTCGGCGGGGTTTGCAACACGCTGCCCGCCAAGGACACTGCAATGTGCCGTGCTATCGCACATGCCATGAGCTCCCCCTTCGGGATGGGCAACTCGCACTTCCGCATCGGGGCTGAAGAGGAAATGTGGGTCGATACCGTGCCCTTCGGTTGCTTCCGTCGGGAAATCTTCGATAAAATCGGACTCTTTGACGAGGAGCTGGTGCGCAACCAAGACGATGAATTCAACGGCCGTATCATCCAGCACGGCGGAAAAATCCTGCTGCTCCCCCAAGTGGTCGTCGATTACTTCGCCCGCGACTCCATCAGCAAGACTGCCAAAATGTTCTATCAGTACGGGCTATTCAAACCTCTGGTTAACAAAAAGTTGCAAAAGCCAACAACCCTCCGGCAATTCTTCCCGCCACTCTTCGTGGCCGGAATCATCATCGGAGGGCTGTTCAGCCTGTATAGCCCTGTCATTTTACGGATATACATCTCTGTACTAATACTTTATCTGTTGTTAAGTCTCTTTTTCGGACTGCGGTGTACCCGCCGCTTGCCCGACTTTCTTCTGATGCCCATCATCTTCGCCGCCATCCATTTCTGTTATGGATTCGGCTATTGGGTCGGACTGTTCAAACTGATGCTGCACGGAAAAATCTCCGTGCAGTCGAATCATTAGAACGTGTAACCGATTTTGGCTTCGATACCGCCGTTGAATCCAGGCTGACTCGGGAAAGTTCTGAAAAAGAAACCGCCCGTGAAGGAGAGGGCTTTCACGCGGAAACCGCCGGCGATGGTGGCATAGAGGCCGACTCCATGGTTGCTCACATCCTCGTAATCATAATAACAGAAATTGCCATACGTATCGAAAATGGGGGTACTGACCTCGTCCGTCCAGAAATGGAGGCCGACACCGGCTGCCACGTTGATGAGGGGTTTCAGCTTCTTGCCACGGTCAAAATAGTGACGGTAGTTGAAGAAAATCGGAACTTCTTGGAACGAAGCGGTGTTGAGACCGTATCCAAGACCCAAGCCAATCACATCGTTCTGCTTGAAGGAGACACCGTTGATGAAAACGCCTGTCCAGCCTACATTCTTTCCAATGAAAAAACCATACTCATTGATGAAGGTATAAGCCACCTTTTTTTCCTGCTGCTCTTGCGCAGAAAGAGAACCCAACCCGCAAAAGAGAGCTACACTCAACACTACGATTGCTCTTAAAACATTGTTTTTCATATTCTTACAAAATTTAATGA
>LXOW01450820.1_pt1 | contig 18162 bp, 18 predicted proteins | sample 1368591 | NCBI WGS metagenome assembly LXOW01 (sample SAMN04884650, study PRJNA319009) | bovine gut metagenome | isolation source: Cow rumen | host: Bos taurus | place: Italy: Legnaro (PD) | collected 2014-07-09 | reverse complement strand
AAAAACGGCTAATTTGCGGCATTTCAATAAAAAAGAAATGGCGTTTGAGCCATTTCTACCTACAAGCATATTTCAATTCCTATATGCCGCAAATGGTCTGCCGCCTTTTTCGACAGCCTGAAACGGGAGGTCACCCTCCCGTTTTTTTATGTCCCCAAGGGGGGCATGGTCTCTCTCTCTTCAAAGGGATATATCTCCCCTCCCCCAGGGGGAGAAAGAGAGAGAGTGCGTCCCTCACTCTCTCTTTGTCCTTGTCTTTGTCTTTGTCTTTGTCCTTGTCTTTGTCTTTGTCCTTGTCTTTGTCTTGGTTCCTTTTGTTCACGTGTGTTCCCTTTTGTTCCCGTGTGTTCCCTTTTGTTCCCGACAGGGGAAGGTTTGCCGCCATCAGCAGTAGCCAAGGCCCCTGAGGGCCAGCACCCATAAAAACATGGTGACCAATGACAGCAGCGACGTGGTGGCCACGATCTCGGCGGCCAGCTCCCCATCGCCCCCCAGCTCGTAGCTCATGGCCACGGAGACCACGGCGGTGGGCGCGGCGGTGGCGGTCATGATGCCCACCAAAGCGGCGTCCCGGATGCCCAGCAGAACGGCCGCGGGGACCACCAGCAGGGGCGACAGGATCAGCCGCACGGCGGACACGGACAGCACCAGCTTCTTATTCTTTGCCAGGGACTTGAGGGTCAGGGAGGCCCCCACCAGCACCATGGCGAAGGGGGTGGCGGCGCTGCCCAGGGACTTCATGGGCTTGTCAAGATACTCCGGGAAGGTGATATGGCACAGGGCGCAGACGGCGCCCAGGGCGGAGGCGATGATGAGGGGGTTTTTGATGATGTTCAGCAGGATCTTGCCCACGTTCACCTTGCCGCCTCTAAGGAGCTCGAAGGTGAGCACCGCCAGCAGATTGAAGGAGGGCACCACCACGGACACCAGCAAGCTCACGGGACCCACGTTCTCAGGACCGCAGAGCTGCTCGGCATAGGCCATGCCCAGCAGCACGAAGTTGCTCCGATACATGGCCTGGATGGCCACGGAGGACTGGCGATAGTCCTTGATGATGCGGGGCACCACCAGCATGTAGAGGGCGAACAGGAAGAAGATGGAGGCCCCCCCGAACAGCAGGAGCTTGCCGCTGTCGGCGCCGGTGAAGTCGGCGTTTCGCACGTTGTTGAAGAGGCTGAAGAACAGGAAGGACCTGAACAGCAGCGCGTTGAGCTTGGGCAGATCCTCCGTTTTGAGGATCTTCATCTTCCGCAGCACGGCGCCGGTGGCCATGTAGAAATACAGGGGGAAGAGGGCCAGAAAGGTGTTTTTCAGCAGTTCCATGGGACTACTCCTGTTCCGTCGTCTGAAGCGGCATATGCAATGAGGTAAAAAGCGCCGCGGCCTTCTCGATGCCGGGCAGATACAGTTTAGCATAGGGAAGAAGCTGTGACAAGACCTCCGAGCGCAGCGGCTCCTTCAGCTTCACCCTACAAAGCTGGTCGTCGTCCAAAAGAAGCATCCGCCGCATGGCCTCCAGGGCCGTTTTGCCGATCCGCCGTCCCACGGGGGAGCAGGCGGCGCACACCGCCCCGCCCCTGTCCGGAAGAAAGCGGATGACGGGGTCCGAGCGCATGTCCCGCCCGCAGACGGCGCAGGTCGTGATGGCGGGGCGAAAGCCCGCCAGGGCCAGGAACCGTATGAGGAAGCAGGCCGCCAGATCTTCGGGGGCGTTGTCCCCGTAGGTGAGAAAGGAGAGGGTGTGATAGAGCAGGGAGAAGATCTCCTCGCTCCTCTCCCCCGCCTGGACCCCTTCCAGGCACAAAGACGCGCAAAGGGAGGCCGCGGCGTACTTGGCCACGTCCTCCCTGAGGGGATAGAAGCTTTCCAGCACCTCCCCCTGGTCGATGATATACTTGTTCTTGTGATAAAAGAGCTGATATTCCCCGTAGATGAAGGGCTGGGAGCAGGCAAGCAGCGGCGACGTGGATTTGCGGCAGTTGCGCGCCTTGGCGTCCACCCGGCCGGACTCCGCCGTGAACAGGGTGAGTATCCTATCGTTGTCCCGGTAATCCACCGTCCGGATCACCATGCCCCTGAGCGTCAGATCCGCCATCTTTTCTCCCCCGCAGCCGGGCGTAGGCAAGATACGCCTCCACCCGACCGGTCTCGTAAAACGCCTGAAAGGCTTTCTTCTCTTTAGATGTGCCAGACATTGTCACAAGCGCCTCCTTTCAGAGAAAGTATGCGCCCGAAACGATCCTTTTTATCCCTCGTAGCCCAGTTCGTTCAAAACGGACTGCCGGTTGCGCCAGTCGTCCTTGATCTTCACCCACAGCTGCAGATTCACCCGCACGCCCAGCAGCCACTCCATGTCCTCCCGGGCCGCGGAACCGATCTTTTTCAGCATGGAGCCGCCCCGGCCGATGATGATGCCCTTGTGGCTGTCCCGCTCGCAGAGGATGGTGGCGTAGCAGTCCATGATCTCGTCGTCGGGCCGAAGCTGCATCCTGTCCATGCTGACGCCGATGCCGTGGGGCACCTCGTCCTTCAACAGCTCCAGGGCCTTCTCCCGGATCATTTCGGCGCAGATGAGCCGCTCCGGCTGGTCCGTGACCATATCGGTGGGATAGTACTGAGGCCCCTCGGTGAGATAGGTGACCAGCAGGGCTTCCAATTCCGCAAGGCCCGTGCCCTTGAAGGCGGAGATCCGGTGGATCTTAGTGAAGAGCGCGGCCCGGACAGCTTCCTCCGCCTCCTCTATCTGCAGGAGCGTGGCGATGTCGCACTTGTTGAGCAGCACCACCACAGGACATTTCGCCTGTTTGAGCCGGGCCATGATCTGCTGATCCCGCTCCCCTATCCCCTTGCGGGCGTCCGCCAAAAACAGGATGGCTTCCACGTCGGAAAGACAATCCCCGGCGGTCTTCTGCATGTACTCCCCCAGCTTGTTCTTCGGGGTGGTCATGCCGGGGGTGTCCAGGAAGATCATTTGATAGTCGTCCCGTGTGAGGACGCCGGTGATCCTGTTCCGGGTGGTCTGGGCCCGATCCGTGACGATAGAGATCTTCTGCCCCACCAGCGCGTTGATGAGGGTGGATTTGCCCACGTTGGGGCAGCCGATCAAGCTGAAAAAGCCGCTTTTGTACGCCATATCACACCCCCAGGTCTCTGGGGCCGAAGGAATGGGGCAGGAGCCGTTCAAAGGTGGACACGTCCACCTTCGTCCTATCCCTGTTGGCGGTGATGATGACAAAATCCTTATCGCAGAACTCCGCCATGACCTGGCGGCAGACGCCGCAGGGGAAACCCAGCTCCTCTCCCGTGGCGATGACGGCGACGGCCCGAAAGGCCCGGTGGCCGTCGTACACCGCCTTGAAAAAGGCCGTGCGCTCGGCGCAGACGGTGGACGTGAACCCGGCGTTCTCGATGTTGCAGCCCTGGTACACCCGGCCGTCCGCCGTCAGCAGGGCGGCCCCCACGTTGTATTTGGAATAGGGGGCGTAGGAGCGGTCCCGGGCCTCCTGGGCCTTGTCCAGCAGAAGATCTATCTGCGCCTGTGTCAGTTGGTTCATCTCGTTTCACCGATCCTTTCCAAAATGGTTCGCTGGCGGGCGCGCATGAGCTGCTCCTCCGCCTCGTTCATGTGGTCGTAGCCCAGGATGTGCAACGTGCCGTGGACCGCCAGGAACGCCAGCTCCCGGCTCAAACTGTGGCCGTACTCCGCCGCCTGCTCCAGGGCCCGGCTGCGGCAGATCATGATGTCCCCCAGATACCCGTCGACAGAGCCGGGCAGGTCCTCCCCCTCCCGGCTGGGAAAGGTGAGCACGTCCGTGACCCGATCCACGGCCCGAAAATCCCGGTTCAGCTGCCGGATATGGTCCGGCCCCGCCACCAGCACGGTGATGTCCCCCGCCGCCCCCTCCATGCTGAGGGCGGTCTCGCAGGCGGTGCGAATGCCCGCCTCCTCCGCCGGGGTCAGGGCTTCGTCTTCAGAGTATACTTCGATCATGCTTCCTCCTTGGGGTAGGCGATCCGATCGTGGAGGATCCCCGTAAAGGTCTGCAGGAAGGCTTCCTCCACCCGGTTGATCTCGTTCAAGGTCAGTTCAGAGTTCATCAGCTGCCCTTCCTCCATCTTACCGCGGATGACCTGGCGGACCATATCCCGCACCTGCTCCGGGCTGGGACCGCCCAGGGAGCGGACCGCCGCCTCACAGCTGTCCGCCAGCATGAGCACGGCGCTCTCCCGGGAGCTGGGCCGGGGGCCCGGGTAGCGGAAATCCGCCTCCTGGGCGTCCGGATCGCTTTTCTTGGCCTTCACGTAGAAGTAGGCGGTCATGGTGGTGCCGTGATGCTCCCGCACGATGGTGCGCACGGCGGCGGGCACCCGGTACCGCCGAAGGATGGCGTCCCCGTTGGGCACGTGGGAGATGATGATCTGGGCGCTCTCCCGGGGCGGCAGATCGTCGTGAGGGTTGATGCCGTTGGCCTGGTTCTCCGAAAAGAAACGGGGGCCTCTGAGCTTTCCCGCGTCATGGACGGCGGCCGCCGCTTTGACCAGCAGGGCGTCGGCGCCGATGCTCTGCGCGCCGCTCTCCGCCAGCAGGGCCGTCATCTGGCAATGGTGATAGGTGCCGGGGGCATGGTTCATGAGCCGCCGCTGAAGGGGATGATCCATGTTCAGCAGCTCGTTGAGCTTGGCCGGGGAAGGCAGGTCGAAGACGATCTCCCAGATGACCGTGAGCCCCATGCCGAGGACCATGGCGATGATGGCCCCCAGGAAGAACAATCCGAAGGCGGTGACGCTCACCAGCAAACCCTCTCCGCCCAGGAGCTTGGGCACGGCAGGCATGAGCCCGCCTATGGCGCCGCCGATGATGGCCGCCGGGACCATGGCCGTGCGCCTGGTGTCCACCGTCATAAGGCCCGCGCTCGTCACGCCCGCCAGGAGCACGCCCGCCATGCAGGCGAAGGTCTCCCCCGCCATGAGCCCCGAGGAGGGCAGCAGCAGGCTCGCCGTCAGCGCGATGAGCACGCTGGCGCTCAACGCCGTCCGTTTCTCATGGGTGGCGGTGATCATGAATACAGCCAGCAGCACCGGCGCGATGCGGCTTTCAAAGATGGTGAAGACCCAGCTGACGGTCAAGCTCATAATCAGCAGCAGGGACAGCCGCACCATGGCCATGGGCGACAGGGCCGTCTCCCGCTCAAAGAGCAGCAGATACAGGGCGTAGACCAGATAGATGGGCATCAGATACAGCAAAAAGCTCCCCCACGGCCCCCGGTCCTCCCCGGTCCGGAGCATGTCCAGGGCCACCAGATGGACGATGTCCTTTTGGGTCAGCGTGGTCCCCTTGCGAAAGAGCAGCTCTCCTCTTTTGACGGTGGCCGGGCTCACGCCGTCCGCCGCGGCGGCACGGGCTTTCTCCGTCTCCACCTGGTCTACCACGGCAGAGGCCACGAAAAACTTGTCGATCAGGTTGCCGGCAAGCTCCGTTTTGCTGACGGCGGGCAGGCTGGTCTGCTTCAGCTGCTCACGGGCCCCATAGCGGGCGCTCTCCAGCTCGCTCTCCTTCACGCCGGATCGCATCCCCGTGAGGATAGCATTGGAAATAGCCGTCCGAACGGGGGACGTGTCCGGCACGCTCCCGGCGGCGTGGAGGCTGCTGCGGGGCATGTAGGTGTCCAGCAGGGAATAGGCCATGACGGTGTCCAGAACGTCGCTGAGGCCGTACTCGCTGAGCTTCGATCTAAGCTCCGTCTCCTTCACCAGCGCGTTCCATGCGGTTTGATTATATAAATAGCCGTTGTGCTCCTGGGCGCTCTGCTCCCAGCGCTCCGTCATATCCTTCAAAAACAGGTCGTACTGAGCGAACCACCGATCCAGCGCCGCCTCCTGAGCTGTGACCACGGCCTCGTCCAGGCGATAGACCGGCTGTACCCTGTCCCGGGCCGCCTGCCGAAGCTCGTCCGTCCGATAGGCGTCGATGCCGGAGAAGGGATAGACCACGTTCTCCGCCAGCACGTCCCCCGCCCGGACGTCCAGACGCATATTCGGATAGCGCAGGCACAGGAGGAACAGATTCAGCAGGCACACCAAAACGAGCGTCAGCAGTCCCAATGCCCGCTCCAGCCTGCGCTTTCTTGTGGTTCTCTGTCTGTCCATAGCTATCCCCCTGTATACAAGCGCTCAGTTCTGTTTCTCGCTGCGTTCGTAAGCCTGTATGATCCGCTGTACCAGCTCGTGGCGCACCACGTCCTTATGGGTGAGCTGGATGACCCGGATGCCCTCCACGTCCCTGAGGATGCCCACGGCGTGGATAAGGCCGCTCTTCTTCTCCCGGGGCAGGTCGATCTGGGTGATGTCCCCGGTGATGACGGCCCGGCTCCCCTCGCCCAGGCGGGTCAAAAACATCTTCATCTGCTCGATGGAGCAGTTTTGGGCCTCATCCAGAATGATGTAGGCGTTGTTCAGCGTCCGGCCCCGCATGTAGGCAAGGGGCGCCACCTCGATGGCCCCACGCTCCATCAGGTTCCGGTAGGTCTCCATGCCGAAGAACTCCTGCAGGGCGTCGTACAGGGGCCGAAGATAGGGGTCCACCTTGTTCTGCAGATCCCCGGGCAGAAAGCCCAGCTTCTCCCCCGCCTCCACGGCAGGCCGGGTCAGGATGATCTTGTCCACCTCTTTATTCTTGAAGGCCAGCACCGCCATGGCCACGGCAAGATAGGTTTTCCCCGTGCCTGCCGGGCCCACGCCGAAGACCAGCTCATACTCTTTCAACGCCTGGACGTACTTCTTCTGACCCAGGGTCTTGCACTTGATCTGCTTGCCCCGGGCGGTGAGGGCCACCACGTCGCCCATGATCTCCGAGATCAGATCCGCGTTCCCCTCCCGAGCCAGGTCCACCGCGTAGCGGATGCGGCTGCGGTTGATGGGCTCCCCTTTGCGCTGCATGGACAGGAGCTTTTCCAGGACCACCCGGCACAGGGCGGCGTTCTCCGCCTCCCCCTCGATGCCGATGCCGTCCCCGTTCACGGTGATCAGGGTGCCCGTCTCCTGCTCGAAGACGGAGATGTTTTCGTCCAGCACGCCGAAGAGCCCTGCGGCGTCCTCCATGCTGTCCAGTTCGATCCGTTCCGTTTTGACTTCCATGGGTCTGTCTATGTGATCTCCTTTTCGTATCCTATGTTTTCCTCTGTGGTCAGGTTGCAGACGCCGTACAGCTTCCCGTCCTTCTCCAGGGTGTAGCGGTCTATCATGATGATCTTCGCCGTTCGGGGCACCTGCAGCAGAGCCATGCGTTCCGCCTCGAAGAGGGCCGCTTCCTTTCGCTCCGCCTCCGTCAGAGGCCGTTCCTTCTTTACCTTCTCCCGCCAGGTCCCGCCCCATACCCGCAGCGGCCAGGGGCCCAGGGAAGTTTCCTTTTCCTCCGTGACCAGATCGGCGTCCGCGAATGGGCAGGCCCGCTCCAAAAGGGTCCGATCCCCCCAACAGAGGGCGGCATAGGGAGCGCTCTGCCCCGTTTCGGCCCATTCCACCGCCGTTTGGGGCGCCTCCACCTGGGCCCGATAGAGAACGGCCGCCAGCACTTCCCCGTAGGCGTGGGTCACGTAGGTCATGCTCTCGTCCCGGGCCGTCACCTGGCCGGAGATCAGCAGCTGGCCCTTCTTCACCCTGTCTCCCACCTTCACCTGGGCGCGGCCCCCGTAGACCGACACCTTGGTGACGATGCCCTCCCGGGTGGAGATCACGTCGCAGGGCACCGTAAGGTCCAGACGCTCCCCCTCCGCCATGGCCTCCCGGGCCCTGACCCGGAGGAAGATGCCGTCCACGTGGAGCTCGACGAACGCCAGCTCGTCGTACCGGGCCGCGACGAAGTCCCCCACGTCGGACAGGATCAGCCCGTGCAGGTCCTGCCCCGGGTACAGCCCCTGCTCCTGCAGGGCCTGGCGCAGCACCGCCTCGTCCATACGCTCACAGCCCTTGATCTCTACGAACCAGACCCGGCGGGAGGCCCAGAGCGCCAAAGCCAGGGTGCATCCCATGCCCAGGATCAGCAGCCGGCGCTTCCACAGGCCCTTGAGACGAAAGGGACCGCCGCCCTTCTTCAGGATGCGGACGCGGCAGCGGCACCGGCGATGGAGCCGGTGGAGCCGCCGAAGATCCCCGGCGGCCATGGTGAGGACCAACGTGCGCCTGTCGATCCGGCGCAGATCCCATACCAACACGCCCTCCCCTTCCAAAAGGGAGACCAGGCGTTCGGGATAGACTCCTTCAATTTGGATTATAACATACCCTTTGTAAAAAAGCCACTTTTTCTTATTCCCCATAGGCCCACCGCTCCAGCCGCCCCACGATCAGCGCCTGGCTCTCCCCCAGCTCCTTCACCAGCAGCCCCTCTCCGGCTACGGACAGGGTCCCGCAGCCCGTAAGGAGCAGCACCTCCTTTTCCGTGCAGCGGCGGATGCCGGTCACGTTCTCCGCCAGCATCTTTTCCCGGCCCAGGACCGTGATCCGGGGCACCCTGGGGTCCACGTCCTCCGGCAGATCCAGCAGCCGGAGCGTTTGCTTCAACAGATCCTTCCTCATAGTCCAGCATATGCAAATAATGGTCCTGTACAACGGGAAGATTTTTTGATATGGTATATGGGATCGAATCAGGAGGAAACGTCAATGGAAGAAATGGAAAAGGTCGAATACGTCTTTGAGATCCCCGCAGAAGCGCCGGAGATCGCGCCCGCGCCTGAAAAAGCCGAGATGCGCCGCACCTTCAGCCGCATGGCCCTGGGGCTGTGTTTGGGGCTGGCGGCGAGCCAGCTGGTGCCCACGGTGCTGGCCCTCCTTCTGCCCGGCTTCGACGTCCAGGCCCACGCCTTCCTGGTGGGGGGCTTATGCACGGGGCTCTTCACCCTGCCGATGCTGCTGCTGTTCACCCTGAAAACACCCACCCGCAAGCCGGAGCGGAACCGGCTCAGCGCCGGCGGCTTCGTGGCCCTGGTGTGCATCTGCTACGCCGCCATGATCGTGGGATACCTGGTGGGCGTCGGCGTGAACCTTCTGCTCTCCCCCAACTCCGTGAATCTGGTGGGGGATCTGGCTGCGGCCTCGGGCCTGAACGCGGAGACCATCGTCGCTTTCGTGGTGCTGGCGCCGGTGTTTGAGGAGCTGGTGTTCCGCAAGGTCCTGGTGGATCGGGTGCTGCCCCTGGGCGAATGGCCCGCCATCCTGTTCTCCGGCATCGCCTTCGGCCTCTTTCACGGGAATCTGACCCAGTTCTTCTACGCCGCATTGCTGGGCATGATCCTGGCCTACGTATACGTCCGCACGGGGAACATCCTCTACACCATGGGCATCCACGCCTGCATCAACTGCCTGGGCGGCGTGCTGCCCCTGCTGTTCCCCTCCGCCTCCTTGTTGGTGATGCCGGTGGCTCTCGCGGGTCTAATACTGTTCTTCGCCCTGAAGAAGGATATCCGCGTGGAGAAAAACGCCGCCCCCGGCGTAGGCGGGGCCATGTTCGGGAACGTGGGCATGATCCTCTTCCTGCTGTTCAGCGGGCTCATAATGCTTCTGGTGGCGGTGGTCATGAACCATCCGGAGCTGACCAGCGGGCTCATGTAAAGCTATCTCCGGTACGCAAAAAGGAGCCGGAAACCGGCTCCTTTTTTGATGCCTGAATGTGGACTACCGCTGGCCCTTGTCGTAGGGGATGCCCTCGGCCTTGGGGGCCCGGGACTTCTTGGAGGTGAAGGCCAGGACCACCAGGGAGATGATGTAGGGCAGCATGTTGTACACGTTCCCGGGGATGTTCAGGGCCGCCAGGAAGTCGAAGCCGCCGTACACGTTGGAGAGGGCCCTGAAGAGGCCGAACAGCAGTGCCGACACGGCGATGCGGATGGGCTTCCACTGGCCGAAGATCATGACCGCCAGAGCCAGGAAGCCGAAGCCGGCCACGCCGTTTTCGAACTTCCACAGGGACACGCCCGCCAGGATGTAGCACAGGCCGCCCACGCCGCCCAGCATGCCCGAGAGGAGCACGCCGGACCAGCGCATCTTGTAGACGTTGATGCCCACGGAGTCCGCCGCCTGGGGATGCTCGCCGCAGGCCATGAGCCGGAGGCCGAACTTGGTCTTGTAGAGCATGACATACACCGCCACCACGGCGATGATCACCAGCAGCATGAACCAGTTGAACTCGAACCCGCCGATGTTCACCAGGAAGCGTTCACGAGCCGCCACGTAGCTGATCTCGGAGGAGTGGTTGTCGGGGTTCATGGCGGTGTTCATGGCCTTCACGAAGACCGTGGCGGCCGCGGTGCCCAGCAGGTTCATGGCCGTGCCCACCAGGGTCTGATCGGCCTTGAAGTTGATGCAGGCCACGCCCAGCAAGCAGGAGTAGGCCATGCCGAAGACGATGGCGGCCAGGATGGCCACGATGACCAGCAGCGCGGCCGGCAGGCTGTTCACCAGGAAGCTCATGACCAGGGCGCCGCCCAGAGCGCCGATGACCATGATGCCCTCCAGGCCCAGGTTGATGACGCCGGAGTGCTCGGAGATACAGCCGCCCAGGGCCACCAGAGTCAGAACGGAGGAGAAGATGAGCGTGTATTGAATGAGAAGCAGCATTACCGATCGCCTCCTTTCGCGGCAGCGGGGGCCGGTTTCTTGGGCGCCCTGTTTCCCCGCTTAGCGAGGAACTTGCGGATGGTCAGCTTGATGAAGAGCACGAAGCCGCACAGGTAGATGATCACCGCAGAGATAAGATCGGAGATCTGGGCGCAGTACATGTTGGTGTTCACGAAGGCGCCGCCGTCGGTGATGTGCTGGATGAAGTAGGAGGAGAACAGGGTGCCGATGGGGCTGAGGCCCCCCAGGAAGGCGGCGGCGATGCCGTTGAAGCCCATGCCCGGCACGGAGGACTGGGTGCACTCCCAGCGCATATAGCCCGTCTGGTACAGGAAGGAAGCGCCCAGGCCCGCGAGACCCCCCGCGATGGTGAGGGTCAGGATGATGTTCCGCTTCTCCGCCATGCCGCAGTACTTGGCGGCGTTCTTGTTGTAGCCGGTGGCCTTGAGCTCGTAGCCGAACTTGGTCCTGTCAAGCACCACGCCCACCGCGATGGCGATGAGGATGGTCAGCGGGATGGCGATGGTCACGTACTCGTTGCCGCCGAAGAGCTTGTCGAGGCCCATCTTGGGCAGGAAGGCTTTGGGGTTCACCTTATCGAGATACAGGGTGTAGGGGCTGGCCCCTTCCTTCACCTTGGTCAGGATGGTGTTGGTGGTATAGAGGGCGATCCAGTTGAGCATGATGCCCGAGATGACCTCGTTCACGTTGCAGTAGGACTTGAGGATGCCCACGATGCAGCCCAACAGGGCGCCGGCGCAGATGGCCATGAGCATGCACACGTACCAGGGAAGGCCCAGGCCCAGAGCGCCGTAGAGACAGGCGCAGGCGCCCGCCACGTACTGGCCGGCGGTGCCGATGTTGAAGAGGCCCACCTTGTAGGCGAACAGGATGCTCAAGGAGCAGAGCACCAACGGCATGGTCTTGGCCAAAGTGTTGGCGAACTTGCGCCACTGGGTGGCGGGCTTAGAGTAGGTCATGAAGTTCTTGAGCACGTTGACGATGGACTCGCCGGCGCCGGCAGGGTTGATGCACAGCAGCACCACGTAGCCGATCAGCACGCCCAGCAGGATGCAGATGAGGGAAGCGATCAGCGCCTGTACCCCTTCTTTCTCTAAAATGCTGCCCTTCTTCATGCTTTCACCTCATCTCTCTTGGCGCCGGCCATATAGAGGCCCAGCTCCTCCTGTGTGGTCTTCTTGGGATCCAGCTCGCCCACGATCTCGCCCTCGTACATGACCAGGATCCGGTCGGGCACGTCCATGACCTCGTCCAGCTCCAGCGACACCAGCAGCACGGCCTTGCCCGCGTCACGCTGGGCCACCAGCTGCTTGTGGATGTACTCGATGGCGCCCACGTCCAGACCGCGGGTGGGCTGCACGGCCACCAGCAGCTCCGGCCCCTTGTCGATCTCACGGCCCACGATGGCCTTCTGCTGGTTGCCGCCGGACATGCTCCGGGCGATGGTGATGGGGCCCTGGCCGGAACGCACGTCGTACTGGTCGATGAGCTTCTCGGCGTACTTGCGGATGTTGCCCCGGCGGAGGAAGCCCGCCTTGTCCGTGAACTCGGGATCGAAATACCGCTCCAGGATGAAGTTGTACTCCAGGGGATAGTCCAGGACCAGACCGTGCTTGTGCCGATCCTCGGGGATGTGGCTCATGCCCAGGATGTTCCGCTCCCGGATGGGGGCGCGGCTGATGTCCTTGCCGTTCAGGGTGATGGTGCCGGACACCAGGGGCTCCAGGCCCGTGAGGCCGTAGACGAACTCGGTCTGCCCGTTGCCGTCGATGCCGGCCAGGCACACGATCTCGCCTCGGCGGACCTTCAGCGACACGTTCTTCACGGCGTTGTTGCTGTGGGCTTTGGAGGCCACGGTCATGTTCTCCACGGAGAGGACCACCTCGCCGGGCTCCCGGGGCTCCTTGGCCACGTGGAAGTTCACGTTGCGGCCCACCATCATGGCGGAGAGCTCCTCGGCGGTGACGTCCTTCGTTTCCACGGTGCCGATATACTTGCCCTTGCGGAGCACGGAGCAGCGGTCGGCCACGGCCATGATCTCGTTGAGCTTATGGGAGATGAACAGGATGCTCTTGCCCTCCTTGGAGAGGTTCTTCATGATGGCCATGAGCTCGTCGATCTCCTGGGGCGTGAGCACGGCGGTGGGCTCGTCGAAGATCAGGATCTCGTTGTCCCGGTAGAGCATCTTCAGGATCTCGGTACGCTGCTGCATGCCCACGGTGATGTCCTCGATGCGGGCGTCCGGGTCCACCTGCAGACCGTACTTCTCAGACAGGGCCAGGATCTTCTTGCGGGCCTCGTCCTTCTGAAGGAAGCCGGCACGGGTGGGCTCCACGCCCATGATGATGTTGTCGAGGACCGTGAAACACTCCACCAGCTTAAAGTGCTGATGGACCATGCCGATGCCCAGGTCGTTGGCGTCGTTGGGGTCCTTGATCTGGACCTCCTTGCCGTCCTTCTTGATGACGCCCTCCTCCGGCTGATAGAGACCGAACAGCACGCTCATGAGCGTGCTTTTGCCGGCGCCGTTCTCGCCCAGGAGCGCATGGATCTCGCCCTTTTTCAGCTGAAGGGTGATGTCGTCATTGGCGATGATACCCGGGAACCGCTTGGTGATGTGCAGCATCTCTATGGCATAGGGACTCTGCGCTGCGGCGGACTTGACTTCTTCCAAGGTGAACGCCCTCCTTCTTCTCAAGACTCATGGCATACCCTGCCACTATGGAAACAGTATACTATATGATCGGGCATAAAGCAAAGCATATTTTGTGATTTGTGACGAAATTATGGCTGAATCCAGTCTGTCGAAAAGAAGAAAAAGAGCAGGCCCGAAGGTCTGCTCTTTCGTTTGCTGCGTTTAGGTCAGCTTATTTGATGTTGCCCTGATCGTCCACGGTGATGACGGTGGCGAAGTCGGCGGCACCCTTGGTGATGTCGTTGGAGACGGTTACCTCACCCTTGAACATCTTGTCCACCAGCTTGGCGTAGTCGTCCTTGGTGAAGCTGTCAGAGAACTGGGTGGAACCGGCGATCTGCACGTAGTTCTCCTCGGGGACCGCGGAGACGAGGCCCAGGTTCTCCACCTTGCCGCCCTCGAACTTGCCGTCCACGACCTTGCCCAGCATGGTGTTGACGGTGGCGGCCAGACCCTTCATAGCGGAGGTCACGGTGATGCCCTCGCCATAGAGACCGTCGATGGTGCCGGCCTGGTCAACGTCCACGCCGATGACCTTCTTGCCGTACTTCTTGGCGGACTCACCGGCGGAGGTGAAGATGCCGCCGCCGCAGGCGAAGACCACTTCGGTGTCAGCGGAATACCAGGTATCCATGTAAGCGGTGATGTCGGCGTCGCCGAAGAACTGGTTGCCGTAGGCGTACTTGACGGCCACGTCGGAAAGACCCAGCTCAGCAGCAGCGGCGTCCACGCCCTGCACGAAGCCGTAGCCGTAGCGGACCACGGCGGGAACGGCCATGCCGCCCAGGAAGCCCAGCTTCTTGTAGCCCAGCTTCACAGCCGCGTAGCCGGCCATGTAGCCGCACAGCTCTTCCTGGTACACAGCGCTGTACAGGTTGGCGGGGATGGCGCCCTCGTAGCCCAGATCGAACTCGCTCACGTCCAGCGCGATGAAGGTGACGTCAGCGTTCTTCTCCGCGGTGGCCTTGATGGCGGGACCGAAGGCGTAGCCGGGCATCACGATCACGTTGAAGCCGTCGTCGATGGCCTTCTCGATGGAGGAGATACGGTCCTCATCGGAGTCGGAAGCGGGCTTGTAGTACTGGAAGTCCAGCTTCTTGCCTTCGCAGAAAGCCTTGCAGGCTTCGTAGGTGGTCTGGTTGAAGGACTGGTCGGTGATATCGCCGTAGTCGGTGATCATGGCGACCTTCACGGCAGCCTTTTCCTCAGTCTTGGTCTCGGTCTTGGTCTCGGTCTTGGTCTCTTCCTTGGTCTCGGTCTTCTGGCAGGCGACCAGGGCGAACACCATGACGAGAGCCAGCACGATCGCCAGAATCTTGGAGAACTTCATCTTTGGTTTCCTTTCCCGATTTGATTTGGATTTATCCGCGCCGGGCCTTTTTTCGCCCGGCACAAATATACTTTCCTTATAGCACAAAAGCGGATATTTGTCAATTCTGTCCGCAGGAAGGGAACGGAAGTTTTTCTGCTTTCAAACAAAAAATCTCCGTTCCAGGTACTCCCGCAGGGGGCGGATGATCCCCGCCAGGATAAGAAAGCTTCCGAAGAGGAAGAACACCGCCGCCGCATAGGGGGACCAGACGAACAGGGGCGTGCGAAAGGTCAGGTGTTCAAAGAGCTCCGCCAGCAGACAGCTGCCGCCGATGGCCATGAGCAGACCTCCCGTGATAAAGACGGCGCCCCGCTTCACGTAGCGGTAGAGGGCCACGGCGCCGATGGTGAGGAAGGCCAAAAGGACCGTCAGCGGGAAGGCGAAGGTCCAGAACCAGCGGCCGCCGGTATGGACAGAGATCAGAAACAGCAGCACGCACACGGACACGAATGCCACGGGCACGAAGATCATGGGATGGGGACGCCTGAACCAGAAGGGCAGCAGAAACGCGAAATAAAACGACGCCGTGCCCGCGATCACGTAGAAGGACCAGCCCATGCCGCCCGTGGTGTTGAGGTCGATGGTGAAGCAGGCGATCATAGCCGCCAGCATGGTCACCGTCAGGGAGCCCATGATGGCGAGGCGCTTCTGCCGGCTGACGATGGGGTAGCGGTCCGAGTAGGTGGCCGCAGGGGACGGCCCCTCCCCCGTCTCCGGGCACCATACCGGGGTGCCGCACAGGGGGCAGGCTTTGACGCCCGTTTGAAGCTTGACGCCGCATTTCACACAATACATAGAAGTCACGTTCCTTGATCGAAGGTTTGATTGGTCTCGATGGCCACGGGCACCCCCAGCTCCACCAGCCGGGAGAAGAAGCGCCGCTCCAGCTCCGCGCTCTCGGTGCTGCGGATCAAGTTGATGAGGGTCACGCCCCCATAGGTGACCACCGAACAGTTGTTGGGATAGGAATACTGGACGCCGATGATGAACTCCATCCGTTCCACGTAGGGCGCCATGGCCCCGGGCAGCTTCTGCACGCCCAGGTTGGAGATGTTGAGGCAGCCCATCCGCTCCCCCCGCCGGCGATAGACCGCCCGCATGACCGGGGTCTTGAGAAAGACAGGCACCCGGCGCAGCAGCCAGTTTCGCTGGGGCTCCACGTTTTCGGCGATCCGCCCCGCCATGCGCTGGGGCGTGGTCTCCGCCGCCAGCTGGTGACGGATGGCGTCGCACAGCTCCTGCAGGGTGTAGGTCCCCAGCCGGGGGTCCACGCCGGGGTTCACGGTGAGGGCGAAGTTGCGGAGGGTCTTGCTGGGAAAGAGCCGCCGAAGGTCCACGGGGATGGTGATCTTCACGGGCTTCTGCCGCTTTTTTATCACCCGCTCCGCCTGGATAGCGAGGACGGATTCCGTCATGACCGCCGCCAGCAGCACGGTCACCGTGCAGCCGTATCGGCGGGCCAGATCGTGAAGGGCTTCCCCCGGGATCACTCCGGTGACCAGGCGCATGAATCTGCCCAGCTCCCGCTTGCCCGGCAGCCGATAGGCCTCCGTCTCAGGGCAGAAAGCCGCATGGTCGGCGGCGTACCGCTGGAAGCTGTCCTCCAGCTCCTGTTGAGAAGGGGGCTCCTGAACGTCCAGCACCCCGTCCGCGGGGGGAACGTCCAGGCCGTACCGCAGCGCCAGGTAGCGGGCTGTCAAGGTCTTGAGATACACCATGGCCCCGCCGCCGTCGGCCAAAACGTGGAAGAACTCCACGGCGATCCGGTTCCTGAAATAAAAAACCCGGAGGCAGCAGCGGCCCATCTCCCGCCTGGTCATGAAGGTCAGGGGGTAGGCGTAGTCCTCCTGGACCCGCGGCGGCGCCGAAACCTCCTCCAGATAGTACCAGAACACCCCCTGCCGAAGCCGAAGGTAGAAGGAAGGGAACCGGGCCATGAGCTCGTCCACCGCCTGCTGGAGCACGGCGGGGTCGATATCCTCCGTCAGGGTGACGGACTGGCGGAACACGTTGCTCCAATTCTTCCGGCGGATGGCGGGAAAAATCAGCGCCGCGTTGTCGAGAGGCATCCATATCCTGCCCTGCTTTTTGCCCATTGGCCCTTCCTCCTTTCCGAAAAGATGGGGGCATTGTACCACAGCGGTCAAAAAGGCGCAACCCTCCCCCTCTTTTCCGGTTGACAAAGGTGCGGATCATATATTATATTAACGTATATTTTCATGGAGGCAGCGCTATGAGCGAGATATACATTCCCCAGGGGTATCGAACGCCCCTGTCCGTGTACGAGATGCAGCGAGCCATCGAGTTCATCAAACACAACTTTCAGGTGAATTTGGGCAGCGCCCTGAACCTGAGGCGGGTGTCCGCGCCCCTGTTCGTGGCGGCGGGCTCCGGCCTTAACGACGATCTCAACGGCGTGGAGCGGCCCGTCAGCTTCGACATCCCCGGGGCGGACGCCGAGGGCCAGGTGGTCCATTCCCTGGCCAAGTGGAAGCGGCTGGCGTTGAAGCGATACGGGTTCCGGCCCGGCAAGGGGCTGTTCACGGACATGAACGCCATCCGGCGGGACGAGCAGCTGGACAATCTCCACTCCGTCTACGTGGACCAGTGGGATTGGGAGAAGATCATCCGGCCCGAGGAGCGGACCGAGGACACCCTGCGGCGGACGGTCCAGGCCATCGTGGACGCGGTGTGCGAGACGGCGGACGCTTTGAGCGTGGCCTTCCCCAGCCTCCCCATGGGCCTTGAACGGGAGGTGTTCTTCATCCGCACTCAGGAGCTGGAGGACATGTACCCCGACCTCACCCCCCGGGAACGGGAGAACGAGATCACCCGGCTCCATCGGACCGTGTTTTTGATGCAGATCGGCGGTCCCCTGCTGGGCGGCAAGCCCCACGACGGCCGGGCGCCGGACTACGACGACTGGACGCTGAACGGGGACATCCTCATGTGGGACGATACGCTGCAGCGGGCTCTTGAGATCTCCTCCATGGGCATCCGGGTGGACCCCCCGGCTCTGAAGCGCCAGCTGCGGGCGGCGGGCTGTCCGGAGCGGGCAGAGCTGCCCTTCCACAGGATGCTGCTTGCCGGCGAGCTCCCCCAGACCATGGGCGGCGGCATCGGTCAGAGCCGGCTGTGCATGCTGATGATCGGCACCTGCCACATCGGCGAGGTACAGAGCAGCCTGTGGGACGAGCAGACACGCAAGGCCTGTGAGGAAGCCGGGATACTGCTGCTGTAAGGAACGAAAAAAAGGACCCGTTTGAGATCGTCAGACGGGTCCTTTTCTGTCAGTCTGCGGTGCGCTGCACCCCGTAGATGCCCACGAAGATGACCAGGCAGCAGAGGGCGCCGAACCAGGTGAAGGGCTCATGGAGAAAGATGACCCCGGCGAAGACGGATACGGCGGTGGTCAGATTGGAGAAGACCGTCTCCCGGGCCACGGTCATGTAGGTGAGGGTATAGC
>LXOW01377462.1_pt1 | contig 18164 bp, 17 predicted proteins | sample 1368591 | NCBI WGS metagenome assembly LXOW01 (sample SAMN04884650, study PRJNA319009) | bovine gut metagenome | isolation source: Cow rumen | host: Bos taurus | place: Italy: Legnaro (PD) | collected 2014-07-09 | reverse complement strand
ATTATACAAGTAAAAACTAGTTTTCTTGCGAATTGATAACGTCGATAACACGGTTAAGGATAGAGCAGAACTGGTCTGGCAGTTCCCTTAACATTGTCGGAGTTACTTTCGGTATTAGTTGCTTTGCCATACCATTATTATAAAACCATATCCTCTGGTATACTAGAATATATGTTAGAAGAATGGAGAGACATCGCTGGCTATGAGGGGAGTTATCAGGTAAGCAACCTCGGTAGAGTTCGCAGCCTGGCTTATAGAAGGACAGGTGCAACGGAGGTCTTATCGCAGAAGAAGATAAACAGTGGATATCTTGTGGTGGCATTATGCAAAACAAAGACAAAAATTATGCTAGTCCATAGACTTGTAGCCGAAGCATTTATTAAAAACCCTTGGCAAAAGGAACAGGTTAACCATATTGATGGGGATAAAACAAATAACGCAGTATCAAATTTAGAGTGGTCTACCAGAAGAGAGAACCAACTACACGCTCATTATGTCACTAAGGTAAAGAAAAACACCCCAGTTAGGTGCGTCGAGACTGGCGAGAGTTTCCCCTCAGTGCGAGAGGCTTCTAGGGAAACTGGGACAAATGTTTCTGCGATATCTATTGCTATTCATAACCCCAAAAGAGTAGCTTCTGGGAAACACTGGGAAAAGGTAGCATAGTTTTACCAGTTTTGCCATACTTCTATTATAAAATAAAGGTATGATAAATGATACAATCGATCCATTCATTAATGCATATCGCGATAGCTTGGACAGACAGCGTGATTTGGCGAAGCAGAGCCTAGATAATCAAAGGCGTAATCAGTTCCAGAGCATTATGGCTGGAGCTAATAAAGTTGGCATGATGTATTCCAACTTCCCAGAGAGGACGAAGGTTCAGTTTGACACTGGAACTTACGAACCTGCAGTTGCTAAGATACAGTCTACTTACCAGACTGGGCTTGATAAGCTCCGTAGCAATACTGTTGACCTCTCCAANNCTAGCCTAATGATATATTTATAGTAACAATTAATCATAAGGAGAGAGGCTAATGGAAACAGCTAAACAAGCTAACGCCTTTATTACTAAAGCCCTAGAAGTCCTCACGGACGAAAACGATATTAAACAATACGGGAATCTCCCAGAGATTTTCAATAACGCTGCTGGTATGGTAAACGAAAACCCAGAGTGCATCGCCATGCTTAAGGGTTGGATGATCTCCAAAGCTAACAGCGTAGCCTTCCTTTTGTGGCGCCGTGGTATCTTGACCGAAGAACTCGAAGCCATGTATCGGGAGCTTCCCACAGCCGAAGAGGCAGTAAAAGACTTTGAAGAGTTCGAGAAGAAGAACGCTGAGCGTGCTCAGGAACTCGAGAATGCTCGTAAAGAGTATATGGATGCACAGCATGTCACCGATATCTTTAAGGCAGTCCTTAACGGCATGAGCAAAGAGAAGGCTGAGGCCGAATATCAGAAGATGCAAGAGCAGATTGCTCAAGCACAACAGAGGAGATAGCATTGGGTAAGTTCTGGATAACAGTAAACGGCAAACGCAAGCGCACTGCTGCTGGCGTTAAGCATGAATACGAAAAATTCCAGAGCTCAGCGAAAGCCAAAGCGGAGCGTGCATCTCGCAACTCCGCTAGGCGTTCTGCCCTCAAGTCTGGTAGGGTGAGCAAGGGTGACGGTAAAGATATCGACCATAAGGATAGCAATCCAAAGCACAATACTTCTAGTAACTTGAGAGTGGTGTCCAAGGCTACCAACAGAGGTAAGAAAGAAAATTCACGCCGTAGGGGCAGTAGGAGGAATAGAAGGTCATGGGGAGCATAAATCGTCATAAGGAGTACGATGATCCATATAGGGTGTTAGCGGCACATATTGTGTCCGTTTTTTCTCCCGCAAATGTTAAGCGTGTGCTTACTAATACATCGTTTATTAAGAGTATTATTACTCACGAAGCTAAGCAGATAGATGTGAGCGGCATCTTCTTGGACTGTGTAGACCAAGAGATAGTGGCTAACGATATGATTCGCAAGAAGAATGTATATCTCAAAAAGCTCGGAGAGTTTTATTACTCCGAGCTTGATGTTGACCGTCTAAGGAAAGAGATCTATCGCTTCGCTGAAGAGATGGGTCTTAGCCTCGATTAGAGGTACTGGACTGGCATCACTTCTAGCTCTGTGCTTACGAGGTTCGCCTGAGTGCGGAATGTTTTTGCCATCACACGAAGCTGGACGGCAGAGCACCTAATGCGTAAGTTCGTAATAGACATGCGGTAGACCGCGTTCTCCTCGAAGACATCCTCGAATGGGAATGGAGTTTCCGCAGGCTCAGTAACCGTTATAGTATCCCAGACTGGCTGGCGATACCACTTATCATGACCCCTAAACTGGGCCATATTTTGTTTGTCGCCATTAAGGGAGATCCACCACCAGCGGTTAGAGTTGTTGATAATCTTCACATGAGCACGCTTAACGATGAAGTCTGCAGCATTGCCAGGAAGGTTGAGATACTTAGTGTCACGGCGGAAGACGATAGGAGTATCGAGACGAGCCCAGACATCCTCTGCGTAGAGCTTCATAATACATGGATAATCTGGGTGAATGCCTACGAGCTCCTCAGTCTCATCGAAGCGAGCATCGCAGAATGGAATGTCGATATCTTGGAACCAAGGATATTGCTGATAGTTCATCTGCATATCCCAGATAAGACACTTAGCTTTGCCATCAATGCTATCAATGTAGTTGAAGTAAAGCTTGTTGGCATATCCCCAGATCTTGCGTGGCTTGGTCATATCTACGCGGTCATAATGGCTATCAACAGTGGTCGGGAGGCGAGACCAAGTAGCGCCCGAGTACCTGCGGATGCCCTCCTTCTGGTCGAAGGAGTAGATGACGCCCTTGTAGTTTACGACGTCACCCTGGCTCTGCACGCCAGCAGAATCGATGAATGTGGAAACCTGAGTCGGAATACCGTCCTCAGGGCCAGATGACTTCTTATTGCTGTAAGTCTGGAAGATAGTAAAGAAGGTCTTGCCGAGGAACATAATCTGGTCCGAAGCGTACTCAACCATAGCAGTAATAGGGGTGAGAGAGGTATCGTATGGGCTGCGGTTAGGGGTATAGAAGCGATAAGGAAACTGCTCGAAGTCAGGGCCATCCGCCTCAATAACGGAACATTGGACTAGGTTTGGATCGTTGCGGAAGCCTGCCAAGAAGAGGCGGTTATTGTGGAACATAATGAGGCTAGCGCCAGCGACTGGGCGAGCATCTACATATTCATAGCTCTCTAGAGTTTTCGTTCCACCAGTGGTGACCGTGTAAGAAACATAGATATGAGCGCCTTCGGCTGCAGAGCCGCCGATTAGGGTAATGCCATATGTTGTAATATCTACAACATTTTCATTGTAGTACCAGTGGTTATTAGTATATGTAAAGATATAATAACCTGATGCCGCACCAAGTGGGGAATCGTACCAAGTCTCAGCGTCAATCTCTGCCTTCACATTATCTGCTGAGCCCTCATAATGGAAGTTAGGGTCAGTCTCCCACACGCCAATCTTAAAGCGCTGGAGGAGAGAGTAGCCGTCTACATAATATACCCAAGTTACCTTATTGGTATCCGTTACCTGTGCAATATTTAATTGTTCAACACGACCATCGACTTGGATCTGGTTATCAATAAGTTTGTTCATTTCCTTATCATAGATAAGAACCTTAGCACCAGAACTGTTCTTAACGCAGAAGATATCATAGCGATACTTGTTAAGGGAAACCGTGCCGCCAGTCTTCATATTGTCGATACGGTCAACAGGGACGGATTCGTAATCGCTGTAAATAAGGCCCATAGCTGGGCGAGATGGCATAGGATGATACTCGTATTTCTCTGTAACCATCGTGTTCTTGTCTTGGAGCTTGTAGATGCACTCCTCATGGTTGCCGAGACCGATAGCACCAATCTCAATCTTCTTGCCAGAGTTGAATGGGTTAGCAGAGCGTTCCTGCTCTACCTCGTCCCAGATCTCCATGCGAACATAAACCTTCTTCTTAGGGTTAGCCATTGCTGGGACTACCGTCATAGAGTGGAGGGTAACATGCTCAAAGCGATCCTGAGAGATGGTGCAGAGGTCAATAGCAGTCTCGTAAAGAGGTGCGCTATCTCTTTCTGCAGAGATATAAATCGACAAGATGCCACGGCATCCGCCAGTGTTCTTAAGCGTCAAGGTGTTGCCGACAATCTTCTCCTTGTAAGGGAGCTCGAATCTAATCTGTTTGCCCTGCCACATCTCAATAGTGGTCTGGTATTCAGCCTCATCTTCTATACGGGCTAAGCCACGAGCTACAGAGGTATCAAGTAAGAGGTACTGCGTTCCTTGAACCGAAGCTGAATTGCCACGCTGAGTAGTTAAGTTGTCAGAGTTGAAGCGCCCGTTAACATAGTAGGGGCTGGAATATGGGCTAGAATTAACATCGTCAGAAGTAGTATCAAGACCATAATTATTGTTAAGAACGAAACCATCATGCACACGGCGACTAGTACGCGTTTGAGCCTCTGGCTGTGCGTACGCGCCAGGGTACAAGCGATGGTTAGCGTAATAGCTAGGAGTACGACCATGGGGATGGGCATTATTTTGATTCCTCCATGCCATATTACCGTTCTCCTACGATTATAGGTGCCTCTACACCCCAGCGGCGATTAAGCTGCTGGATCGCCTCGAGAACCTTCTTATTATCCAAGTATGAGTTAATATCTGCTGCGAACGCAAAGTCGTCAGACTCGTGGTAATAGACGGTCCTCATCACATCTAAGATAAGGTTCTCTGCGACAGCTGAGATTTCAATCACATCATCTGGGCCTTCAACTGGTTTAGGGATGCCGTAAGCGATATAGTCAATCGTTACAGGGACATCAAGTGGGCGGTCGAAGACGAGCCAGATATTATCATCCTCTTGCTCAATCGTGTATTCGCATGGCTTACCTGCCTGCTTAAGATATACGATACCATTATGGTCGTAGAACTCTTTTACATTCCTGTGGCAAACATTAAGCTTACAGATATCGCCGCCAGTGGATGTCCAGAAGTTCATCATAGGGATGTCCAGTAAGCGACGGAAGTCTCCGTTAAGGTTCCAGCGATAGTGGTCCTTAGCGTCTAGCTGCACCTGTTTGTGCTTAGAAAAGATCTTCGACAACTTAGGTATCATTGGGAGCGCATTGAATGACCAGTTCAGCGCTTTAATTACGAAATCCTCTGGTAAGTCTATCGTCCCATCCCCGATATGCGTGCGGAAGATTTCCTCAAATTCCTTGACTGTATATTTCATACTTTAATTATAACAACGGCAGTTTAGTACCTACAAAAATACCCCATTGGCGAGGGGTATCTTTGCTTAGCCATGCTAAAACCGAGTGCACTTTTGTGCAATTTCAGTATAGCACACTAGCTCGCGTCTTCAAAGACCTTGCGAGCAACTCCGTTCACGGAAGCATAAAGCTTCTTAATCTTAACGGTTTCGTTATTGACTGAGCCGTAAAGCTTGATAACCTTTGTGGTCTCACCGTTAACGGATGCGTATAGATGAACTGGGTCATTGCTGTTCACGACGGTAATAGATGAGTGCTCAGAGTCTTTACCATCGTAAGTCATCCACGCTTCGATGACGGCATTGTGAGCCGCTTCAATCGTGATAGTCTCTGTTGTAGCAGTCGTGAGAGCTACCTGTGTGCCATTTTCTACATATGTCCAGTTAGCATCTTGGTCACCCTTATAACGCACCGTGCGAGTGAGGTCGGCAGCCGTGTAGCTAGTATAGTTATTAGCAGCTACGCCGACATAGTTAAGCGTACAATCTATATCTGAGCCAGAGGCGACTGTCGTGTAGGTGAGAGAGCCTGGTGCAGGAGGCAGGTAGTATGGAGTAGACTTATGCTCTACGAAAGCAGACTGGACAGTGTTGTTTACCCAGAGATAAGCATAGACTGGCATCATGCCTTTTAGGTCGAACGGCTGCGCCGAGCCGCCAGATGCCGAACTGTTGTTAACAGTTCCTGTGCCGCTAGTAACGGCGCCTAAGCCTACTTCACGTTTATACGAGTAGGACGAGGCTTCTGGGGTGACGCCGACGATTGAACCCCTCGACGAGATACCATCAGGCTTGCCGTAGTTAATACCAGATGCCTGAAGCGTCACAGAGTTCCAGGTCGAACCAGTGACCGTAACAGTGCCTCCAGATGGGGCCGTGCCGCTCGTGACTGTGCCGCTAGCGGTCCCAGCACTAGAGTTCTTCCCCTGATATGCTTGATAAGCAGACAGCTCAATTTGCGAGCCGTAGTCACATGTGAAACTCAGATTGGAGTTCGTGCCATTCGCTGCACCAGTGTAGCTTGCCTCAGTCCATGAGCTCCATGCGCCACCGCTTGGTTTCTTTCTGTATTTCCAGTAAGTAGTGACATTGTTAGCGGTGTTGCTTGAACTGCCAGCGACAGTAACATTCACTTTGACATTAGTAGATTGCTCAGTGGTCGTATAAGAGATCGTCGGGGCATTAGGGACCGTGTAGACTGTGGTCCTGGCGCTCGTGGTGCCACCAGCTGAGTTGCTCGCGTAGACATCGGTGCGGTACTGGCCTGCGCCTTTAATTGTGATACCACCGCCAGCTGCGGTCGAAGAGTTGCTGATTGTAGCATTTGCGCTCGAAACATTGACGTAGCCAACTTCGCGCCTTGCATCGCTGTTAGCATCAAGCACACGCGCCCACATCTTTTTCTTGCTCGTGTCCGTCTCATTGCCCCAGTTCCCGACCTTATATGTGCCAGATACTGAGTTAGTTGTCGTGGTGATATTGGACACACTCAAACTAGATGGAGCTTGGATATTGGCGGCAATAGCGTCAGTGGTGAAGGAGCGAAGGTCCTGGGAATCAACGCCGATATTCACCGTGCACCATCCAGCGGTAGAATGATAGATGTGCGCTTCAGCTGACCAATACTTTGTAATAGCAGTGCCACTATTGTCGTAATTAAATGTCTTCGAGACAGTCACACTCGTACTATAAGCATATGATCCGCCAGTTGCAGCTTTAACTTTGCCGCTCGGAACAGTGAGTATCGAGCCATTGTTCACAGACTGTGCGCCATTTGCTGCTACACCGAGCCATACTTGGGTACTGCCAGACGGCTTCGGCACAGAAGCGGTCGTTCCGTCTAGAGTAACTTTTAAATATGCATCAGTGTGGTTCGTGCGCCAAAGGTTTTGCCCAGATGGGATATTCCACAGCCCACCGCTCACACGGGCGTACCCTACAGATGCAGTAATTGTGACCGTAACCGTACGCGCGCTAGAATTGACCGCTTGCGAAACTACAGCAGAAACGAGTGCGCCAGTTGCGCCGCTGAATGTTTTGTAAGAGCCATTGAATGTCCCAAAGCCTGAAGCCATTACGCATTCCCCTGATAAACTGCGATGAAGTTGCCAGCTGCGAGAGCCGAGCCTTCTCCTGGATCGACATCAGTAACGATAATGTTAGGGATATTTGGCTGGTCTGCGAGGTCGTTGTAGGAGCCAGACACTGCTACTTCAGACAACGCTGGTTTGTCTACTAAGTCGTCATAGTCGCCAGTCGTTGCGACAGTCGCGAAGTTAGGCTTGTTCTGGATTTCATCCCATCCGACAGAGGTAAGACCAGTAGCAGCGAGCACGCCGTTAGCGTCAATCGTAAGGCCAGTGCCTACCTTAACGCCGCCTAAGTCATCAGCAGAGGCGGTCGGGATAGAAGTAAGGAAGCCAGAGTCGTTATTGAGGTCGCTAGTGTTGGTCGGGATAGCAGAGGCATCTGCCTTGGTATTGAGCGTGCTTGTAATCACACGGTTCTGGACTGGGTTAGTTGATGTGTCGGAAAGCGAGTCATCAATCGTAATAATGCCACCAGAGACAGAGAGGACGCCGCCAGCACTGATCTCGAGGCCGTTGCCTACAATAACACCGCCTGGGGTGGTCTCAGTTGCGATAGGGATGCTCTCTGGATCGGAAGAGATACGAGTAGGGATACCTTCCGAAGAGTAGAGGAAGGAGGCGTGCGTTGCCTCATAATAGACTAGGGTATTCTTATATTTACCTGGGGCAGGTGGGTTAGTTGACTCGTCGCCCATGCTAGCAGGGATGATAACCTTGCTAAACAAAACACATTCACGATTGTTGATTTGGAGGACGGCTGGACTGAAACCGCACTTGCCGTTGCATTTAGGGTTGCCACAGTTGCAGCTCATCTTAAAGCTCCTTATTAGTTACAATATTCATACCTTAATTATAAGGTCTCCGACTGGAGAGCAACAAAAAACCGCCTAGGCGATTCGTTACTGGCCTGGCGACCAGGTGGTTGTTTAGAACCTAGGCAGTTTATAGCCTATACTACTCGTGGCAGTTAGGTGTCTCTATTATACCGAAAAGAGCTACCGACCTGGTAGCCCTCTTCGGGTATATTTTGGGTGGGCAATTATATTTAATTGCTACCTCTAGTATAGCATATTACTTTAGCGTGCCATCCCATCGAATATTTGTCAGTGAGCCACTGCCTGTAACCTCTGCATATAACGAGCCATAAGAAGGGTTTGAACCTCTGCTCTGGCGGTATATAAATGTGAAGTTGAGCTCGAAGTATGCGGCGCCGCTGATATTTGTGCCCATAACTGGCCAGATACCTTTGCGCATGTTTATATTGAAGAAGTTCGCAATCGGCATATATTGATACTGCTGAGTTGCGTTGTTCGCAGACGAGAAAATCGGCAACACGCTGCCATTCGAGTTCGTGATGCTGCTGCTGAATGATTTCGCAGTGACATACGGAATAGTATTGACCTGCACGTTCTGCTGGTTTGTAACGCCAATAGCGGCGAGCTCGATAGCCATACCGCTCATATGCGCCATCATAAGAAATGCTGCAGCTGATTCCGCCCGAGACCCAGAAGGCACCGCAACTGGCACTGCCCATGACGGGAGTGGGTCGTATGACGGGATGCCAACGAACCAGCTCGCATTTTGCACATTCTGAAAATCTATTGTCCACGAAGCTGTTGGATAATCCACTGGAACTATCTCTAGCAGAATGGTGTATTTTCCAGGCACATGAGGAATAGCAATCTTTGTATGTGTAATAGTATTTAGCACGAAATCTATCACATACGGGACGCCGCACGACCCAGACGAAGCCACTGGAGTCGCAGTTGTTGCCGCCCACGGGTCGCCCATTGCGTTCACTGCTATAGTGAACGTATACACATCACCGTTGATGTCTGTCGATGCACTGATGACTTTAGCTCTTTGACCAGTTGTTTCGATGATGACATCTTCGCCAGCGTTAAACCAGCCAACTATATTGTCGATGCCGACAGCGACATTATTTTCCTCGAACGCTGGATTGAATGACACTTTAGGTATATCGTCAAGCGCAATATTGATGGTGCCGTCATACGCATACATGGTCACTGTGTGGACAGTTGGCCCACCGCTCACTGTCGCCCAAGTTCCATCGCCTTTTAAGAATTTGTCTTGGTCCCCAACTGCTGGTGCAGGGGTTAAGCCAGATGTGCCAGCAGTAGAGCTGGTCGCTCCAGTCATAACGCCAGGGAGGTCAGACAATTCAGCGACGACCGTATCGTCGATAGAGATGACATCGTTCGTGATGTCGATACCATTGCCAGCCGTATAGGTTGTGCCTTGGTTCTGCGGGATAGTCCTGATTGCTTGGTCCAAGTTATCCATATTTTTCTGGGCTGGGATGACACCTCCCATATCGTTGACAGCATCGTAGGAGTCCTCGATGTTACCTTCTAAGTTAGTTAATTCACTTGCTATACTCATATCTTCTCCTTTATTATGCCTCAAAGAACCACACGTCCCCTGCTGAGGCAGTGCCAGCTTGACTGGTGTAGATTCTTACCACTCCACTTGGGATGACAACGATTGATGCTACGCCTTGAGTGCTGCTGCCCCAATCCGTTACACGCCCAGCACCATAGGTAGTCTTGAGCACTTTATTTGTAGCAGTGCCAACAACATTCTGACCAGCGACAAGTGTTGTGGCGATGTCGTATTGGATATTAACGAGTTTACCAATCTTATAGCCAGAGAGTACGTTTACTGTTATGCCTTGGTCAAAAGACATATAATCTGATGGCGTTATAGCAACTGGAGTGAGACCCGTTGCCTCGCCCCAGGTGCCGTCGCCTTTTAAGAACTTATCCTGGTCACCTGCTACAGGTTTAGGCACAACACCAGCAGCACCAGCCGCACCACTCGTAGCGCCAGTCATAGCGTCTGCGCCAATCGTAATGGTAGCGTTAGCGCCATTAGAGAAGGTCTTGGTAATCGGGCCACTCACGTTAATCTTCGGACTCATATTGCGAGATACCACGCTCCATTGGCCACCACTGGTGTTCTTTAGAGTATAAACAAATACCTGATCGCCCTGTTGAGAATCAGTCTTCGAGCTAACTGAGCGGACATACTGGAACTCTACTGAAGTAGGATTAGTCTCGTTGTTGACATAAGCCATGAACGCTTTACGGGTCTTAGCGCCAGAGGACGGGTCTGCGTTAGAAGAAGCTTTACAGTAAACGATACTACCTGCGTTATATGCTGCGAGGAACTTCGCCCAAGCGTTAGATTCGCCATACGCCATCTCTACGAGCTTAGCTGTGGTGTCTTTCCATGTGCCATCGCCGTGAAGAGCCTTGCCTTCATCACCAGCAGCTGGTGCAGGAACAAGACCGTTTGAGCCTGCGACAGAAGAGGTGGCACCAGTGAAGTTTGAATAGGTAGTATCGGTAGCAGAGATGACATTCTGGGCGTCAATACTAACATTAGTGCCAGCCGTATAAGTTGTTCCAGTAGGGGTTCCCCACGAGCCATCGCCTTTAAGATACTTGTCTGGATCTGAAGTCGTAGGAGCAGGGACTAAGCCGTGTGCACCTGCTACGCTAGAAGTCGCACCAGTAAAGTCAGAATAGGTAGTGTCAGTCAAAGCAGCCGTCACATTAGTTGATTGGTTTGCCGAGAAGGTTTGGATCGTCGTGCCATTCTGCGTAATCGTAAGCACGCCATCGTTAGGCGAGCTGATAGGGATAGTACGAATAGCGTCATCGAGGTTGTTCATATTGCGGTCAGTAGGAATAGTGCCGCTCATATCACTGACGGCATCGTAGGCATCTTCTAGCCCGTTCCTGTAGTTGTTCAATTCACTTGCTATACTCATCTTATCTCCTTATGCCACAAACCAAGTTAAATTGCCACGAATAGCGGCGACCCCAGTCAACGCCCCCTCGCCCATATTATTGATTAACAGAGCGCCAGTAGAATTTACCCATAAATGAATTTGGTTAAATTGGTCTGTTCCGACTGTTGACGAACTGCATTTCACCATAGCGGCCCCATAAATATTAAACTGTGGCCTATAGCCAGCAGGAATGTCAGCAATGATGACATCGCCAAATCTTGCTAAATCGAACACTTTTGTCCCGCTGTAGTTATAGTTTACCTGCAAATTAACAATCTTGCCAATCTTGCAAATCTTGCAGTTGCCACTAGATGGCGTTTTTTGGGCACCAGTTGTCGTGCATTCTGTATAGGTAGACGGAACTGTCGACCAGTCGATATTGTCGTTCCCCACTTTGCTCCAAGTTCCAGCGCCAGTAAGCACCTTATCACGGTCGGCGATAAGCGGGGCAGGGACATAGCCTTTGTCGCCATCGTATACGTTTGTTGCGCCCCTGAAAGGCTGGGTAAGATAGACGAAAGATACTTCTGCCGTCGTGCTAGCGTATGAGCTGTAATGAATATAGCGGACCTCTGGTTCTGGGTCAGTGCCAGAGCTTGGAGTTTCCCAACCAGACTCGATCTTAAAAGTGACATCAGTGCCAGGATAACCATCTTCGCTAGCTGCTACAATCTCTGCGAAGAAATAATACTCGTCGTCATAGATTACTACTTTGCCATTGTCAAACGCATCTTTAATAAACTGTGCGCTTGCGGCTTCAGTCTGCTCTTCATCCTTGTAGAGAGTGACGCTATTTGGGTTACGCCCCATATCAGAAACGTAAAGCATCGTAACCGAATCAGCCGCATCGATATCGATTGTTTCATTAGAAGATTGGTTAGCCGTGAACGTTCCTAAGGTGGTGCCATTTTTCTGGATGGTCAGAGTGCCGTCACCAGGAGTAGTTGCACTTGGAATAGTAGCGATTGCGTCGTCTAGGTTTTCCATATTCTTACGCTGCGGCATGGTGCCTCCCCTCTGGGCAACCATGTCGTAGGCATCCTCAATATTGCCCTCAAGAGCTTGTAACTGAGAAGCAATACTCATAATTAAACTCCTGCGCCGCTATTAAGGATTTGAAGGATAGATTCGACATCTCCTACCGTATCGGTAAAGACTTTCTGCGTGACTGCCCCATCGGTGTTCTGACCCTGCGAGCCATAGAGCACTGGCATACCAGTAACGTAGATTGTGTTGTCAACACCGCCCACCGTGCCGATGGAGATATTAGAGCCAGCAGTGAGCTTTGGTTGGTAGTTCATTAGTTGGAACGATTGAACCGTTACAGACGTAGCTGACGGAAGCCCCACCATCGATACGGCGTTATTTGCATAAACGTTTTGTGCAGGGCTGACCAAATTGAAGCTGTAATACGTCAAGCTGTCTTCTTCGAAAGTCTCTGGGTTAAGCACTGTGTAGCTGATATCGTAATCTACGCCTGAATCAGTGACGACTGCCCCACCATTGAGAGCAGCTGAACAGATATCCGAGATTGTTGCAGATGTAGTCTTAGCGGAATCACTATAAAAATTCTTCGTCCCCGTGCTAAGCGGGTCTGCATCGACATAGAAAGTAGTAACAGCTGCACCGCCCCCGCCTTGAACTGTAGCCCAGGTGCCATCTGCCTTGAGGAACTTATCTTGGTCGCCAGCTAGAGGACCAGGGACTAAGCCCTGCGTACCATCGGCGAGAGCAGTTGCTCCAGTGAAGTGGGTATAAGTCGTATCGGTTGCGCTAATCGTATTGCCGTTAATCTGAACATTCGTGCCAGCCGTAAGCTTAGTCTGAAGTTCACGCTTCGAGTAAGTGAAGGCAGTAGCCGAGGTAGCAGTCGTATCAAAGCTGTAGTAGAACCGATTATCAAGGAAGAGCATCTGGTAATCGCCAGTAGCGACATAGGCGTTCTGCAAGTAAGCATCGCTATAAGTTGCAGGGTCAGCAGCTATAGAGAAGCGAAGGATGACCTGACCTTTTTCGTTAGCATCGATGATGTCCTGCATAGAAGCAGTGCCAGTCATATTAGGTGCCTTATAGATATAGCGAGTGTTTCCAGTCTCCTGAGAGTTAGCATAGAAGATCGTGCTTTCAGAAGTGGTGCCCCATGTGCCGTCACCCTTTAACACCTTATTTTGGTCTCCTGCTGCTGGTGCTGGGACCAAGCCACTCGCCCCTGCTACACCTGCAGTTGCCCCAGTAAAGGAGTTGTAAGTCGTGTCGGTAGCAGAAATAGTCTTGCCATCGGAAGCAATCTGGATGTTGCTGCCAGCGATTAACTTATCCTGCTTAGCACCTAAAAGAGTGTCTACCTGACCTTCAGTGTAGTATGGACCTTCAGAGCCGACATAGGTGAAGGTCTCAGTAGAAGTCGACCAGCGGTAGTAAGTAATAGCATCGTCACGAGTTTCGTCCTGGAGAACCTTGATAAGGTCGTTATCCTGAAGCTTAGAAGTGTCATAGGCCTGAAGTTCTGCATAGGTGCCGACAACATCGACAACATCCGATGCCGCTTCAATCGTCTCAATCTCGTCCCAGATTTTGACATCTTCTGCAGTGCGCTCTTCGGTTTCTTTCTTAAGGCCTGCCGCAAGCTCTGCGACATCAGCAGTCATGAGCGTTGGCAAACCATCAGAAGAGAAGAGATAAGCGTTGCCTGATGCCTGGTAAACGACTAACTGGTTGCAGTAGTCGCCTGGCTTAGGTGGATTAACACGGTCGTCAGCGACAGATGCAGGAATAACAATCTTCCTAAAGATAAGGGCTTTTGGATCGTGGCAATCTTTCTTTGGACAGTTATCCATTTTATTCCTCCGTTAATTCGATTGTGCGATAAACGCCTTGGGCGTTGTAATAAATACCACGGTTATTCTCGAAGTCGTAGACCCATTGGCTGCGTAGGCCGAGTGGGTTATTCGTGTAATCGTAGTCATTGACCTCGACTGGACCAGCCCAAGTAACAACGATACGGTGCTTATCATCGATGTAATAAGTCGTGTTGTTGTTCGCTACATGGACAAAGCAGTCAGCGAGTTCTCTAATATTATCCATAGTCTCCAAGGTGACAATCGGAATGACTGCCGTGTATGGGCACTTTGGATCTGTCTCACGGAGGCAGGCATTATGCTTGCGCCCGTATTCTTTGCAGCCGCAGCCGCATTTTGGTTTGCCGCAGCACTCACCTTTGCAATACTGCATAGGCCTGCCGCATTTGGTGCATGGGGTATAAGTATCTTCGTTCATACTTTAATTATAAACAGGTAAAGTGGTTAAAACAAAAAAGAGAGCCCTGGAGCTCTCTTTCTGTATTAGTCGCCAATCTTAACGCTTAAGATAGTGCTGGACTCTGGGACAAACAGCTTCTGGCCAGTAATGGAAGCATCCGTAACTGGTTCGCCGTTTGCACCAAGGTAATACTGGGCACCGACGATGTAGTTATGGCCTTCTGGGATAACTACGAAGCCAGTATTCTGGACGCGCATAACGTTATCAGTGTGCTTGCCAAGCATCAAGAAGCGTGCACGGTTGCTAGCATCTGCATACTGCATAATATTGCCACCGACAGCATTCTGGACATAGCCAGCGCGAACTTGCTTATCTGGAACGGTAATAGCCGTGTTGTTGATAGCTAAACCGATAACGTTATCGTTATTAGCGTTAGGGAATAGAGTAGAGCTAGGCACGCGTACGATAGCACGCTTAACATTGCCAGTGCTTCCCTCTTCAATGTCACGCTCAGCTAGAATATAGTCTGGGAGTGATGCGACGCTATCGATAGCAACCTCTGCTATCTTAATCGTCTTTACTTTATTGGTCTTGTCACAATCGCAACTCATCTTTTTCCTTTCATTTATTAACCAAATAACTCATCCTGAGCCTTATCAACATTTAGAGCGTGGCCATAGATACCGTGGCTCTTATCGAGACTGGTCGCTACGCCACTAGAGTTGACGACAGCACCAGTATCCGAGTAAAGGTTGATGTTGCCGAGCATAATCTTGGCGTTGCTTGGTACATTCGTGAAGAGCTCAAATCTGTTAGCGATAGGGGCAAGAGTGTTCTCGAGATTAGTAACACGAGTGGTCAAGCCATTAATTGTGTTCTGAAGGTTGGCGATGACAGCGTTCGTGTTGTTTACGAAAGTCTGCAAATCGAATGGGTAGAACTTGCCATTGTTATACATGTAGACATCGCCATTGGAAGGCGGGGTAGTTTGGTCCACATCTTTGAGCTTAGTCATAGAGATGATACGAGAGAGGTCATCCCCAGTAATACAATCGTTCTCGCACTCACCTTCATAGACTAAGCAGTTCGGATCCTCCTCTGGGGAGAGGTAGAGATGCGTACAGGTTTCTGCAGACTTCACAATACTAGTAAGGTCAAGGCAATCACCGCCCCAAGAGGTATCAATACACAACCCAGCAGGGTTGTCTGGATCTAGGTGGTAATCAACATAAGCGTTGACGCAGTTCGGATCAATCTTCTTGCACTCGTTAATATTAAACTCATCTATATTCGTCATATTAGCTCTCCTTCACCACCACTAATTCCTCAGTGATTGGGTCCATGTAAACACGCCACTTCTTACCGTTGCCGTCGACAGGAGCAGAGGTAGCGTCCTTCGGGCGAGTCCATTTAGCCTTATTGCCAGCAGCCCACGTCATATAGCGATACTTAGTGGTATCTACTGGAGGAGCAAGACTCTTAACAGCACCGTTATTATCTGAGCCAAGGATATAATCAAGGTTATCCCCAGTCTCTTTGCTAGGGTTTAAGCCAATCCAACCAGATGGGCCATCGCAGTTCTCGCCACAGTCGTTGTCCTTCTTATAGACGAGGATAGCGTTGTCGTCAATCGTGGTAGCGTCAACATCGCCGATGTCTGCCAGATGCAAGATTGAACCAAGCTCAGCTGCGGTTAGATCCTGACGGCCACACTCTGCATCGTAGATAAGCGAGCGAGAGGTGATATCAGTTTTGATAGTAGTGCAGGTCTCAGCAGCTTTCACCACTGAAGTAAAATCATACCAGACCGAGCGGCCACCTAAGTTGAAGCGCAGGTAGGCAGGACGAGTCGTGTCAGATTCTATAGAAAGGATTTGTTCAGGGCAACCACAAGGCTTCGGGCATCGGTCTTTGCAGCCGCACTTAGGCTGGCACTGTCCGCAGTGTCCGCANNTCGCAGTGTCCGCATCCCATTAGTGGTCCGCCACATGTATTACATAAACTCATACCTTTATTATAAACGGCAGGAGCATAGTAAAATAAAATTTAACCAGAGTAAGAAACTATCCTGCCTAAGAGGGCATAATCCTCGTCACTGGCGATGTTCTGCCCATTATCAATACTCTTCTTCAACTTCTTAGCCAAACCGACAGCGGTACGATACTGGTCATCAGATACGAGCATATGAATACGCCTAACAGCGTCTACCACTGTTGGGTCGCTCTCTCCTTCCTTCTGACCGAGCTGGTCACCATATGCCTGGCGGACATAGGCTGCCGTATAGCCCTTCATCGAGCCATCGCCGATGGCCATACTATCTAATGCGTTCAAAGCCTCTTTGCAGTTAAGAAGCTCATCAGGGCTGGTATAGTTAACCACAGCTTCGACAGCTGGGAGGAAACTCTCCTCCATATACTGCTGCACCATCATCTTAGCACGAGCCTTATCTCCGCTCTGCTTGATGGCTTCACTATCATCTTCCGCTCTCCTCTTGGCACGGGCAAGGCCCTCGCCCCCGTCGTCGCCGTTGATGATGTGCTCTGTGACGGCTCTGACGAGTCTGGAGCTGCCCTTCGGTCGGGTCTTCTTAGACTCTTCGTAGCGAGCGTTAGCTCTTAAGCGATAGATATCGACAGGCTGACCAGTGCCAATCTCGACGATTTCCTCTGGCTTGGCGTCTGGATCTGGAGGAGTATTTGGAATCTCCTCCCCAGTCGCAAACGTTTCATTCGCCGCATTAATTCTATTCATTAATTCTTGCTGGCTGAACATTAGTCATTCCCTCCGAAAATTTGATACATATATTGCTTCTTCTTATAAGGATTATCTATCAAGAGATAGTCTTCGAGCAAGTCCCTAGTCGCACTATCGTTGAGGAAGGACTTAGCACCATAACGGCTGACAATCGGGTAAAGAGCAGTGACGACCTTAGTATTCCAGTCGCTCTCGTATTGCTTGAGTGCAGATTTGCCCTTAGCCTTAGCAGCGTAGTACCCCTTCCACATATCTGATGTCTTGAGGTCAGCCTTCTTAAGGCTCTCCTTAATCATAGCCTGGAACTGGTCAGTTGTACCGAACTTAGCACTCTGGATAATCTGAATCTCATATGGGGTGTTAACCTTGAACTGATATTCACCATACTTATCATAGTAACCATGACCGAGGATGCTGCTGTCAGAGGTCTCCATTGGGAAGCCCATCTCTACTAAGGTATTGAGAGCGTGGTTACGAGCATCATAATAGCTATCCTGCTGAAGCTCACGCGAGTAAGCAGTATCGTTGTAAGTGGCACCAGTTGGGAAGGTGAGCAAGCTGACAATCTGAGCTACGCGTGCATCCGTATATTGGTTCGGGTATTTATCGCGCATATTCTTAGCGATATCGAGGACAAACTTAGCATACTCATCAATCTTGCTGTTGTAAGTCTGCATAGCATTCTGGCGCTTCTCTGGGTTCTTCTCGTCCCAGGTCGTATCGCGGATAATGGCAAGAGCCTTCTGGAGACCGTCATCGTTGATAAGCTCTTCACGCTTCTGGTAAGCGATGTTGATAGCCTTCTGCCAGTCGGATTTAGCCTGGCTGTAATCAGTACCACCGTCAACAGGGGATACAATCTGGGTAGCCATAGCCTCGCCATAGCTCTTGAT
>LXOW01252231.1_pt1 | contig 18177 bp, 8 predicted proteins | sample 1368591 | NCBI WGS metagenome assembly LXOW01 (sample SAMN04884650, study PRJNA319009) | bovine gut metagenome | isolation source: Cow rumen | host: Bos taurus | place: Italy: Legnaro (PD) | collected 2014-07-09 | reverse complement strand
GCGTATCAATGTTTGCGGCTGAGCCGGTCACCGTGAAGAGTACTTTCACGAAGGCCACAAAGCCTGAAAACAGCAAAGTAACCGACCTCGAAGGAAAGGTTACATGGGACATTGCGACTACAGTTGGTCAAGGAGAACCTACTTACGCTACAGGGCAATCCAATAGCGTAGAATCCATTAAATTTGGTGGTTCGAAATCTGTTTATTTTAGCAAAGTTGAGTTTTCAACAGATTATTTCAAAGATTACAACGTAACATCTGTTAATTTCTATGTTGCAAACAATGGTAAGAAAACAGGTACACTAACCGTAAAGCAAGGTTCTGTAACCATTGGTACTAGCTCAGCAGAGTTTGGTAACGCATGGACTGAAATGACAGCTACCGGCACAAAAGGTGAAGGCGGCTCACTAACTGTTACTTATGAAGTTGAGCAGGCATTCTATCTCAGTTATATTGAGGTAACCTATGAAGCAGCCGGCGGCGAGACTCCTGAACCGGAACCCACAACCAAGACTGTTTACTGCAAGGTAGCTCAAGATTGGTGGAAAGCAGATGGTGCGGCTACCGGTATCTATGCATATGCCACCGGTAATGTGCAAAACGCAGCATGGCCCGGCGTACGCATGACGGCCGTGGAAGGCGAAACCGACCTCTGGAAAGCGGATATTGATACGGCAAAGTATGATGCTATCATCTTCACACGCGTTAACGCTACGGGTGACATTGCTGACTGGGGAGCAAAGACCGCTGACTTGGTTGTTCCGGCAGACAAAGACCTGTACACCATCACTTCTACTACCGCTGTTTGGGGCGACCCGGGCGTAACAGGCACATGGTCCGTATATGGCGAGGAGCAAGGTGAAGAAGAACCTGCTACCATCAAGTTGCATGGTAACTTTAACGGTAGCGACTGGGCTAATACCGATGCCTTCTCACTTGCAGATGACAAGAAGACTGCATCGCTCAAGTTGACCTTGAACAAGGGCAACTATGAGTTCGGTGTTCGCGTTGGTGCTGATAACGACTGGACTGCCAACGGCGTAGCTTTCACACGTGAGAATAAGTCTGCCGAAGTGGTTAAAGGGTCAGGCAACCTGACATTGGCTGCTGACACCAAGGGGGATTATACCTTCACTTGGACCTATGCTACCAACACCCTCGCAATTGATTTCCCTGAGTACGTTGAGAGTCTGCCTGTAATGGAGATTGCAGGTGCTTGGGAGGTAAAGGACGAGGCTTGGGTTAAGAACGCAATGACCGCTGCTGAGGATAAGAAAACAGCTTCTTACGAAGTAGAACTGAAGGCCGGCGACTATGAGTTTAAGGTAATCAAGGACAGCAAGTGGCTGACCAAGGCAAATGAGGGTAACGCTTACGGTCTGCATCGCGAGTGGACTGGTGTAGCTGGTGTAACTGACGAGGCTACCGAGAACCTCAAACTCACGGCTGACGTTGATGGAAAATATACCTTCGTTTGGACCTTTGCAAACGACTCCCTCGGTGTCGTATTCCCAGCTAAACCGGTTGAACTGCAAGCAATCAGCGAGGCTACTACTTGGGACTTCTCCAAGATCACTGCCAATACCGCAAATGCACTCTATAACAAAGAAGGTATTCAACTGACTGACGAATCGACGCCGAATAAGAATGAGGAAGTGGTATATGCTAATTACTCTGCCGATTTCATGACTTTCGCTGAGGGCTTCGATGCAACTACTATGGCGTTCAAGGGCGAGTATCCTATCCGTAAGAATCAGTACTGCCAGGCAGGTACGCTCCACTTCAAGACAACCGTTGCCGGTAAGATTGTTGTTAAGTTCTCGGATACGGGTTCAAGCGCAAGTGCAACAGCTGTAAAGCGTTATCTGGTTGTCAATGGTGAGCAGACCGAATATTGGACCTCACGTGAGAACAATGGCGATGCGCCATACGCTGCTCAACTCAATGTGGTATCGGACGAGATTGCTGTTCCTGCAGGTGACGTGACTATCACGGGTTCGTCAGCAATCGTTATGTACTATGTGACCTTCACTCCTGCCGCAGAGCCGGTAGTAGAGCCGACGCTCGCTGACGGCTTCTACCTCATCGGTAAGATTGGCGGCGTGGACGGTTGGAATGTTGCTGACCTGAAAGCAGAGCAGAAGTTTGCTCCTAATCTGGAGAACCCTGTAGAGTTCATGCTCAACGTGACCCTCGCCGAAGGTGACGAACTTAAGGTTGTCAATGTGCTGAACAATGAGATCACCGCTTGGTTCCCGGGAGACGGAAGCAGCAACTTCGTTGTAACTGCCGCCTACGCTGGCGAGAAGACCGTTTACTTCCGTCCTGACCAACAGGGTGGCGAAGGCTGGCACTACGGCTGCATCTATATCGCTCCGAGCCCGGGTACGGGTATCAGCAACACAGCTGTTGAAGCTAAGGCTCAGAAGATGATCCAGAACGGTCAGCTCTTCATCATCCGCAACGGCAAGACCTACAACGTACAGGGTCAGGTAGTTAAATAATCATCCTGATTACCATTAGCAAACCAGGCGGCTCATTCCGAGCCGCCTGATTTGTTATAACCGCTACTCGGCAATGACAGTTTCACCCAAATAGTGCGGTTTAAAGTTGTAAAAGTTGCAAAATAGTGCGTTTTAAAGTTGCAAAAGTCGCAAAATAGTGCATTTTGAGACCACAAAGTGATGTCAGCAAAGTTCGGGAACTGCTTGATGGCATTGGGTGATGAGAACAGGGCGATTATCTGCTCATCGCCTTACGAGCGTAGTGATGGAAATCTGCACTTGGCATGACGACTCTATGATGAAAATGCAAATTGAAATATCACAAAAATGCCGAATAGATTTGCAACAGAAGTGCCGTACTGCATAAAAAAGTACATTTTTTGTGCAATATATTTGCATAATTGCAAAAAAAATAGTATCTTTGCGTAAAATTTCAAACAAGGTATGAAAACAATTCTTCTAACCCAACGCAAAGAACGCGATGATCTGTTGGCTCAGAACTACATCACTCGTCACACATCAGTCAATATAGAGGACCTGCTGAATAGTCATCTCATCAAACTGATAACCGGTCCGAGACGCGTCGGCAAATCGACACAAGCATTGCTGATGTTGCGCAACAAGAATTTTGCATATCTCAATTTCGACAAACAAGAGCTACGCGATAACTGGAATGCAGACCTGGTAATGCGTTTGCTGGATGAGATATATCCGAACTATGACTATCTGATGTTGGATGAGGTTCAGAACCTGCTCAATTGGGACGTGTGGGTGACGGAACTCTTCCGTCAAGGAAAGAACCTTGTTATCACCGGCAGCAACGCCAATATGCTCTCAAGCGAGATGGCGACATTGCTAACCGGCAAATATCTACCGTTGGAGATGCTGCCATTCAGTTTGACAGAGTTCTTCGAGTGGCATCGTCTGGACATACACGCTATCCTACCGGAACAGCAGAACGAGGCTGTCGTACTGACGGATGACTATCTGCGTAATGGCGGTTATCCGGAAACGGTAGCTGCACGTTCGTTGGCTGGCACATACCTGAGCACACTCTTCGATTCCATCATTTGGAAAGATATCGTAAAGCGCCACAAGATACGCAATACTGAAGATATCAACAATATAGCGTTGTACTTGTTAAGTAACTTCTGCAACCCATTAAGCGCCAACGACATATCCGATGCGCTCAACATCAAAAGCGTCAACACCACGCAGAAATTCATGGGCTACCTGCATGAACCGTTCTTGTTCTACTATCTCCCACGATATAACAACAAGCTCAAATTGATGACCAAAGCACCCAGAAAGATATACGTGGTGGATAATGGTTTTGTTGCAGCCAAAGCGTTTTCGACAAGCGACAATCTTGGGCGATTGCTTGAAAACCAGGTGTTTGTCAGCCTGTTGAGAAAGGGTTATAATACAGAACAGTCTATGTTCTACTATCGTACTCGCAATGATAAGGAAATAGATTTTGTGCTCCGCGAGAATAATCGTGTGAAGCAATTGGTGCAAGTCAGTTACGAGATGACGACGGATAAAACCGTCCGCCGTGAGTGTAGTGCACTGACCGAGGCTGCAGATGAACTGCATTGCGAGGAGTTGTGTGTGCTGACATATAACGAAAAACGTACCATTGACTGGGCTGGACGCATTATACATGTGCTTCCGGTATCGGAATGGTTTCTGTAATCGTATCCGAAATAGCTGACAAATCCTCGCCATCAGCCGTCCTTCGCCAGCTCCGCCCTTACATAGTTCGGGAACTGCTTGATGGCATCGGGACTGTTGAGCTGCTCGCGCCAGCGGTGGTAGAATTCCATGAACCGCGGATGCGCCTTGTCCTTCACAATCACCGCCGCCACCCTGCAAGCCTCGCGCCATTTGTTGCGCTGGCATTGCTCGGCTGGGGTGAGCGGCGCAGTCATGTAGTCACGCCTGTACTGCGCAAAGATTTCTTTCTTGCCACGCCCGACCACCTCACCGGTCAGCGGATCATGGATGGATTTGATGCGAGTGATACATAAACGTTTCTGTCCTTTTTTCTTACTGAGTGCGCCTGTCAGTTCCTTGAACTCGTCGGCAGGAACATAATGTGCCATAATTTTTCTCCTTATAATTTTTTGCTTTGGCATAAGTGGCATAAATGGCATAAATCTGAACTTTTCTGCCACTTCTGCCATTTATGCCAGTGCATTTTTTTGTGATTAGGCGAACGCTGACGTTAGTCGTTCTTAGTTGTTCTTGATGATTCGTTATGGATTGTCGGGGGTATTCCGAGGGCAGATGCTATGCAACAGCGGCTTGTTTCATATAGTGTCCCTGTCGGATTTTTATCACGATTCCCTCGGCTACCCATTTATCATTCCACCTGTTAGCCGTACGAATAGGCACTCCTTGCGATTGCGCCTCATCCAGCAAGGTCTTTGTCTCATACTCCTCCGGCAGCAGACTCAGCAGTATCTGTTTCTGATCCAGCGGCTTCACTGTCGGAACTTCTACCTTTTCTGTTCCCTTTACCAACTGGTACGCCTGCGCCATATGCAGGATCAGCTTGTTCCCTATCAGCTCGGCTGTCTGGTAATCCGTATCCGAGCAAGCTAATGGCCAATGGCTAACGGCCAATGGCGACTGCCCCTCCGATAGCCGCAGGGCGGTGAGGATCATGGCGAAGCGTTCGATATGCACCGCCATCCTCAGCACCACCGAGTGAAAATCCTCGCCGAGCATGCGGATAAGTGCGGGATACGCATTCTGCAGGTGCTGCCCGAGGCGGTTGCGCTGCTCGCCGGTGAGGCTGAACTCGCACGGCTTGCCTGACCACAGCTGCTCATAGAGCCGATAGAGCTGCTGCGCGGCTGTGGCTATAACGGCAGGTGAGGACTCGGCGAGTTCGACATAGCGGCTGGAGAACGGCTGCCGGTCATTCACGATGAGCGTAAGCAGTCGGGAGAAGTAGCCGTTCTCTATGCTGGGCACAAGTGCGCGGTACTGACTGAACGTGCCGGTGAGCACCATGCTGAGCTGCGGGTTCTCGATGACCGAATGTTCCTTGCAACGCGCACGGGATATAGGTTCATGCTCGGCGGCTTTGCGGAGCGCGGTGTTGTAGTTCGCCGTGGAGCTGCGCCATATGTCGGTGATGACGGAGCCTTCGGACTCATGGATATAACCTCGTCCGTTCTGTCGGGCGAGTGTCTGGTAGAACGCCGGATAAGTGGCATCGCCCGGGATGATGAGCGGCATCTTGTCGTGAACGGGTTTGACAAGTTCCAGGGCATGGTTGGCAATACCTTTACCGCAAGCAGCTGAGCCGACGATGAACAGTTGCAGGTTCGGATAGTAGCGCTTGGCGGCTATGCCGTAACGGCAATACAGGTTAGGCATGCAGCTGCCTGCAGCGGTAATGAGCGAGAGCAGCAGCATGTCGCGCTCGCTGTCGGACTGTGCGAGCTGCATGACGGGACGGATGATAGCCGGCAGGTCGGCGTTGTCGATGTGTGTGGCGATGTGAAGATCGTTGTCTTCCATTGCCGGAGTGATGAAATTTTCATTCATAAGCAATATATTTTTAAGATTAATAAAAGAAACGGACATACGCATTCATCCGTTTTGGAAGAGCAATTTTTTGGAATGCCCCTCTATAATATAGTCCGAAATATGCCTAGCTGTGTCGATAATGCGCCATTGCCATGTATCGGGTACTTGAATGAGCAGCGACAATTTGACGGCATCGGCGGCCATGAATATCAGCACGTTACAAAAAGCTATGAAAACTTGTCGCATTTTTGCGCAAAGTGAAAAGCGTCGTCAGAAATTATCCAAATTCCCAGAAATGCGATGAGGAGATAATTACCCGAAATCCGATTGAGTAAAAACTGGTCAATGGTGTGGAATTGCACAAATTTGGCGAAAATATGCACATACATACGCGCGAAAAATAGTACTTTTGCAGGCAAAATTATAATTATTCGTTCACCGTTCAACCGAATGAAACAGATTTAGTAACAATTACAACCATGAAAAAAATAAACTTACTCAAATCAGCATTAATCCTTTTCTTTGCATTCTGCACCCTCCCGCAGAGTTGGGGAAGTACATTTACTGTAAATAGTAGCACAACTTCCAGTGATGCACTATTTAGTGTATCGGAGACGATGACAAATTACACATATTCCTCAAATTGGACTGCAAGTGATAAACTGATTTCATTTGCGACTGGTGCATCGATAACGGTAACTAACGTAACGGGAGCCACTATTACTGCTATTACAGCCGAAGGAGTGGCCGCTAATAATAACAATAAGACGGTTAGTTTCACCGCATCAGATGGTACGACAACTGCAGACGGGACTTCCGCAAGTTGGAATAATAGGAAATCAACTACGATGACCACAGGACAGGCTTTTAATTCCGCGAATGTTAACAACTTCAAATGTGGCGCTGGGCAAACCTATACATTTACTAACAAGTCTTCAGGCAGTTATGCTGCAGGCGCTCGAATAGTGATTACGTATACATCTACTTTACCAACAAGTTTGACCAATGGGGCAACAACAAGTAGTAGTCAAGTGGTCAGTTGGACAGCACCCTCTCCTGCCCCTGCTAATGGGTATCTTGTTGCTTATTCAACGTCAAGTACAGCACCCGGAAATAGTGTAACAAGTACTACAGGTAGTTATACTGTAACCGCAATATCTGCAGGAACAACAAGCACTACACTATCGGAATTAAGTGGAAGTACTACATATAATTGGTGGGTGAGAAGTAAAAATGCGCGTGGAAATAGTAGTTGGGTTGCAGGTAGTTCGTTTACGACAGAATCTGCTAATACCTATTTCTACCGCGGGGATGATAACGAGTGGGAAGCAACGGCGATGACAATCAGTACGGGGGGCATGTACGAATACATTGCTTCTACATCTTCATCCAATAAATTTAAGATTGCACTTGCTGCTGATTCTTGGGAATATAACAAAGACTACAACTGGTCAGGTTTCTTTATGACTGATCAGGATATCAATCTGGGTGACTATGGTGGCGATGACTGTTATATTTGGGATGCTCCGGCAAGTTATTATATTCTCGTATTCAAGCCGAATACATCGGTCAACAGTTCGTCCAATCCACATATTTGTGTGTCAACAACCTTGCCCGATGATAGTCCTTCGGGATTAGCAGCTACCAAGACCGTTTATTTGGATCCGGGAGTGTGGGAAACAAGTAATGCTAAATATGCCATTTGCTATGTGGAACATAACGGAGAATGGTCCGGGTTCATGACAGAAAGTCCATGTTTTGATGGCATATATCAAACAACTATACCGGCTTGGGTAAGTAACGTGGAGATTGTCCGTTTCTCTAACGATGCCACAGATAGTGATATTAGCTACGATGGCGGCAAGTGCTGGAACTACTCGGGGCATCTTAGTTCAATGCCGTCCGGTGCAGCACGATTCACGGTAAGCCAAACAGGTGGAACGTGGAATGATTTGAACACCTCCAATTGGTCAACTCCTGATTTACCGACCTATACAATTAGTTATGCAAAGGGCTCGGTTCCTTCGGGTGGAGGTTCGATTAGCGGAAGCAAGGATAGTGAGAGCAAGACTTGTGCAGTAGATTTCACTTTACCAAGTAGTGCAGTGTTTACCACTACCGGCTACACGCAGACCGGCTGGGCAACGAGTGATGGAGGCTCGAAGGCATATAACCTTGGTGGCAGTTATACTACCGATGCCGCACAAACTTTCTATCCATTCTGGACGATTCGGAGTTATACGCTGACCTGGAACTTAAATGGTGGTAAAGTAACTACCGCCGGTACAGGCGCAGCGGTTAATGCAACCGGTTCGCCGAGCAGTTCGGTTAACTACGGGGCACCCATCACGACGCCGGTGGTAGCAAAAGCGTACCACTCCTTCACCGGTTGGAACACCACTCCGGCTACCACGATGCCGGCAGCGAACACTACATATACAGCACAATGGTCAGCCAACCAATACAGCGTCAGTCACACATTGACAGATGCGACAAAGACCAGCGGTGCGACGGGCGATAATGCAGCCACGTATGACATAAACTACACGGCAGTGTTTGCTGCTGCGGCTGACCACTCCCTGCCCACCGATATAACCGTTACTATCGGAGGTGCGACGAAAACCAAAGGAACGGAATATACGTGGAACCCGGAAACCGGTACTGTAACGATTACCGGTTCGTATATCACCGGGGCAATCAGTATAACCGTAACGGCTGTAGAATTGGGTTATCGCGTAACCTATGCAGGAAATGGAAGCACTGGCGGAACAGTGCCATCGGATGACACGCTTTATGATCCGGATGCCGAGGTAACGGTCAAGGGTAAGAATACGCTGAGTAAGACGGGATATACGTTCACCGGATGGTCGGACGGAACGACGTTCTATGAGGAAGGCAATAAGTTTAATATCACAAGCAGCAAGACATTGGCGGCTGTATGGGAGCCGACCAATAGTTGTACGACTACTTTGGCGGATATTAACTTCAAGAGTTCTTCGTGGAGCGGAAAGACATTCAATCAAGGTAATACATCTACATCAGATCAAATAAACGGGTTGTATTTCTATTCAAAAAGTGATTCAAAACAGTTTAGTTTATCAAGTAACACCTCTAACGGTTTGACGTTCCCGGATAACAATATGAACTCGGGTAACTACTATTTCTGTATCCCACTGCAGAGTGGAGAAATCAACGGAAAGATTACGGTTACTATCAAGCACGGTTATTCATCAAATAGTGCTACTTATAATTATTATTTCTGGGACGGTGCAACATCCTATACCCATGGTAGTACCAATGGAAGTTCAGGAGTGCAGGTGACGGATGCCAATAAAAGCGATACACAGATTACGTTTGAGGTTACTACTTCCAATGCCAACCATAAAGGTTACTTGTATATAGGACGAAAGAGTAGTTCTTATATTCAAATATATGGTGTCACGGTAACGACTCCATGTCCGACATCTACCTCTAAAACGGTAACATTTAATAAAGGCAGTAACCCTGCTCCTACCTCACCGAGTAATATACCGGCTCAAAAGACAGTGCCTTATAACCATAAGATTTTGCGTCCGGCGACAGATCCGAGTGCATCGAACTTTATCTTCAACGGCTGGGTAACTACGAGCGGCGGTTCGACATCGTTTGACTTTGCAAACACGGCGATTACAGCCAATACAACTATCTATGCTAAGTGGACAGCGAAGACAGCTCCGACGACGTCATATACGTTCACGTTGTCTGCTACGTGTACGAGTGCTTCTCCTACCGCTACACTGAGTGGCAGTCAGTCCGGCTGGAGTTACCAACTCTATAAAGATGGTGTCGCTTCCGGTGATCCGAAAGCAGGTACCGGCAGTGCTCTGACTTGGACAAGTCTCGGTGCAGGAACGTACCTTGTGAAGACCGTAGAAACACCCTCACAGGCATCGGCTCAGATAGGTGAGTCTGCAACCGTTTATGCATCAACAAGTATCACATCTAACTTGGCGTCATCAAGACCAGTCAATGCGAATGTATCAACTACTGTCTCTATCACCGCAACCGGTGCAAGTCCGACATATCAATGGTACACATGCAACAGCGATGGTACAGGCAAGGTGGCTATCGAAGGCAAAACGACTAATTCATTGAGTTACACCTTCACGAACGCTGATGCACCCACTAAATATATCTGCTGTGTGGTAACCGGCACTTGCGGTACGATAACATCGAATATACAAACCGTTACTATCACTCCTACCTATCTGTTAACCTATGATGCTAACGGAGGTAGCGGTGCTCCTGCTGATGCATATCGCCCGGCAACTACAGCAGCACTGTCGAGCACCCAACCCACCCGCAGCAATTACGCCTTTGAGGGGTGGAACACAAAAAGCAATGGTTCAGGTACACGCTATGCAGCCGGTGCATCATTCCCGATGCCGGCTCAGGCTACAACGCTGTACGCTGAATGGGTAGAGATGGCTACACTGACGTGGGAGCCGAACGTAAATACAGCAGAAAGTTCGATTGGTACAAGTAGTAAGTCGTCAACCAACACAACGCGTATTCCGACATCCGCTATGAGTGCCATCGGCAACTATGGTTCGTTGAAGATTACAAGTAATGCAAAATCGGGTTTGACATCCAAGATAGGAACTCCGGCTTCCTACGATGCCAACAAGTATATGTATGTGACCTTCACGGTGCCTGCCGGTTATGAGTTTGTGCCTACCAGTATCTCTGTTAAAGCGCAGCCGGTAGCAACGAATAAAGATGTGAAGTTGATTTTGACGGATGGCGCAAATACGATTACAAAGACGCAGACCAATTTATCTCAAGGTAGTACAACACCTGTTACGGAAACCAATTCTGCTAAAACGGCATTTAAAGGAACGGTAACGCTGAAGATATACTGTTACGGAGCTACTGACGATTATCGCCTCGGTACGCCGATTACAGTTTCTGGTAAGGTGCGACCTGTAACATTGACATATGTCGGAGGAAGCGGTTCGAACTGGAATACTACTGCTAACTGGTCACCGGCATGCATTCCGACTATTGATCATGATGTAGTGATAGAGGTTCCGGTTGACGTAAATATAACGAACGCTCGCGCGAAGAGTGTTGTGATTTATAATAACGGCAGCACAAAGACCGGTCAATTGGTTCTGGGTGCCGGCAAGGAATTGGTGGTTGACAGAACGGTGCGCAAGACTACCAACGGCAGCAGCTATACGGCTACAGGCGAGAATGATATAGTCTTCGGTTCGACATCAGCTCTCGGTCTGGGTGCACTCGTCATTGGTGAACACAACGGAACGAACAAAGCAACGGTGAACTTCACCACACGGTCGGCAGGAGTCAAAGACGACAATACATCCATCGCCCAGTATGTGGGTACGCCGTTCAACGATGAGAACAACATCCTCCACAACTGGTACAACTCCTGGATATACGGCATCACCTATGACGGCAGCCGGAACATCGGCTGGGAGCGCGTGGAAGAAGGCTCGGGCATGACGCCGTTCAAGGGATACTGCGTCTTCTCGGCGGATGGAGCCAACCATGTATATTGGGAGCAAGGAACGCTCAATGCCTCTACCGATCAGACCATTAGCGGTCTGAACTGGCAGAGCGGAACAGGTTCAGCCAACCTGAACAACGAGAACCTGCTCGCCAACTCGTGGACGGCACCCATCTACATCAAGGCAATGGAGAGTTCTGACTTCGTGAACGCAGATGCAACCATCTACATCTTCAACTCTACGAGTGCAAGTGCGTATGAGTCTGACGGATTTGGCGGAAACTATGACAGTTACACCGTGAATACAGCCAACGCAGTCATCCCCGCCATGCAGTCGTTCTCGGTATTCACTACGGGCTCGGGCGCAAGCGTGACGCTGGATTACAACAAGATCGTCTATGAGCCGGCAGTAGCCGGCACCGCAACGCCGGCAGCGAACAGAGCCCCGCGCCGTGAGAGGAAGACGGAAGCAGAGGCCAACAAGCTGCGCCTGTTCGTCCGCACAGAGAACGGCCTGGGCGACATGCTCTATATGTGGGAGCGCGAGGACTTCTCCGAAGCGTTCGAGAACGGCTGGGACGGCCGGAAGATGTACGGCGAGAACTATGCTCCGCAACTCTTCGCCATCACTCCCGACGGCGCGATGGCAGTCAACTGCGTTCCGACCTACGAAGGGGTGCTGATCGGATTCCGCGCCGGTACGGATGAGCTGGCATATACGTTCAGCTTTGAGTACGACGATGATGCTGAACCGCTCTACTTATATGATTTGTACGCAGATACGTACACACGCGTGCTGAACGGCAACACCTATCTGTTCGTCGCCAACGACTATGACACACACGCCCGCTTCAGTCTCACACACTATATGCCGGGAGTGGCTACGGGAACAGAAGATGTCAGCCAGCCGACGTCCGGTGTCAGAAAGGTGCTCTTCAACGATCATATATACATCCTCCGCGACGGCAGGCTGTACGATGTGACGGGTAAAACGGTTAAATAAGGAAAGGAGTTGATTATGGATTTCGTACAGACTTATACAGACGCAATACCCGTTGCCTCCTTCCAATCAACGAGCACGCTGCAACCATCCGGCAGTGCCTATGCCTCCAGCCCGATGCTCAGCACGGACGGCTCAGCCACCTATAGTGGCTACACCACCCAGACCCAGACCCAGGCGCCCGGACGTGATCCGAGGCGCGTCGGGCCTCCCACACCGGGCGGTAACCCGACCCCAGTCGGCGATGCACTCATCCCGCTGATGATGATGGCTATACTATACACTTTTGTCAATCGGATAAGAATGAGAAAAGTTTCATGATTTTTTGGGTTAATAGATAGTTTTAAGTAATTGTGTTTTGTGAAAGCGGCTCGCTGGGAAGCGGGCCGCTTTTGGGTGATAAAATCATTCAATGGTGTGGAATTGCACGTGTTTGGCGAATTATTACACACGCATACGCGTAAATTTTTGTAATTTTGCAGCGCGTTCGATAAGGAGATCGCATCGCATTCGGCAAACGGCGCTCTCCATATAAGAAGAAAAACACTCACTAACAACTCAAATCTATACACAATGAAAAAAATCTTCTCTCTGATGGTAGCGGCTCTGATGAGCTTCACCATGCTGGCAGGCGAGAATGACCTGCTGTGGGATTTCACAGAGAATGCGCCGGGTTCCAGTCCGGTAGCAGCTGACAACAATCCGAATGTTAAACTGACGTACGACAGCAAGGTAAATGACGCAGCCGGAACGAAGAACGGTCTGAAAGGCATCAAGATGAACGGCAGTGGTTATTGCTACTTCACGAAGGCCGCTGTGGCTGGTAAGCTCAAACTGACGTTTGGCCCGCGCGACGGCGCCAAGGAGACATCCTTAGAAGTATTTACATGGGCAGGTGAGACCCCGGCAGCAGAGACATCTATTGCTGTAACCGGTACACAGACCGAGAGCGGCACACAGATCATTGAGTTGTCCGCAGCTCAAAACAATATTTACATTCAACGTAAGCTGAGTGTCGAGACCGTGCTCCAGAAGATTGAGTTCACCGAGAACGTAGCACGTACGTTCGTGGACTTCAAGATTGAGTTCCGCGATAATCCGTTCACTGTTCTGCTGCCGGAAGGCGGTGAACTGCCTGCAGGTGTGACGGTTGAGAACACCAGCTACAACGGCGGTCAGCATGGCATCTACGGCGGCGCGATCACTGTGCCTGTGGACGGTCCGGTGAAATTCACCATCGGCGCATGCCAGTACAGCGGCACTCCGATTAACATCAAGAAAGACGGACAGGACTTCACCACCGTCAGCAACAACGCTGCTTGCGGTGAGCAGAAACCGAACTACAACCAGTACGTTACCTACACCTACACAGGTGGCGCAGCCACGCTGACCTTTGAGTTTGCAGGCAATACCTACGTTCCGTACTTCTTCGCAGAGGCTACTGAAGTAACACCGTGCACCGTTACGTTCAAGGATCAGAACGGCAACGTTCTGGGCACCATAGAGACCATCGAAGGCGCAACGCTGGAGGCTATCCCCTATACCGAGGCAGACCTGCCTGCTATAGCAGAAACAGATAAGTTCCGCGGCTGGTTCTACACCAACGGCAAGAAAGCGCAAGCGGGTGACCCGATTAACGGCAACACAACCATCCAAGCCAAGGTGACTCCGATTGAGACGGTTACCGTAGGTTCCGTGCAGACCTATGATTTCGCTTCGGCCATCTTCTATCCGGAGGATCATGAGACCGTAGAAGTGAACGGGGGCGCATTCCACGATGGCACACACGGCTGGTATTTCGCAGCCGACGGTTCAATCAATGTACAGGTGGCAGGCAAGGCGGTAGTCGTTGTGACCCTCTGCCAATACTCGGAAACAGGTGACGTGATGGTGATGGCCGGTGACCAGGAGCTGGCCAAAGCATCGGTAGTGAAGAACGAGACAGCGGACGGCACGGAACTCACAGCAAAATATGAGGGCGAAGCTACCACGCTGACCATCAACTGGACGGCCAAACAGTACATCCACAAAGTGGTCGTCTATAACGTAGAGAATTTTGTTCAGAAAGATGAAGCCACAGGTTATATCATGGTTCCGAACGGCGATGCAGCATCGCTTATCCTCGCACTCGTTCAAGCCGAGGAGGGCGACAAGCTCTTCGTGCCCAACGGCACCTATGACCTCGGTGAGACCGTACTGACCACCATCAGCAAGAACAACATCGCTGTCATCGGTCAGTCGATGGAGAAGACCATCATCCGTAACGCTCCGGACGCTAAGACCGAGAGTATCGACAAGACCGCTACCCTCCGCATTGCCAAGAACGTCACCGGCACCTATCTGCAAGACCTGACGATCCAGAACGCTCTTGACTACTACAAGAACGACAACGGCCGCGCCGTAGCCCTCTGGGATCAAGGCACGAAGACCGTTTGCAAGAACGTACGTCTGTTGTCGTACCAGGATACCTACTACAGCAACCTGCAGGGCGCTGTGAAGTACTTCGAGGATTGCGAGATCCACGGCACAGTCGATTTCATCTGCGGTGACGGTAGTGTGTATTTCAAGAACAACCTCCTCTACGCCGAGATGCGTAAGACAGATGGTGGCGGTCAGGACTGCATCACAGCCAGCAACGCCGATGTGCTCGACCATGGTTATGTGTTCGAGGGCTGTACAATCAAGAGCGAGTGCCCGGTTGTTTCGCTTGGCCGCGCATGGAACTACACCCCGCAAGTAGCCTTCCTCAACACCCTCGTGGACTACAGTGCCGGTGAGTTCAGTTTCTCTGACGACAATAAGATCCAGCGCTGGACGAAGGAGCTGATGAACGCTGGCGCTTGGCCGCAGTTCGTGGAGTATAACACCCATCTGGCAGATGGCACCGTCCTCACGCCGGCAAGCAACGAGGTTGAGTTTATTGACACGAAGAGCGGTAATGCCAAACAAACGCTGGAGACCGTCATCTCTGCTGAAGGTGCTGCCTTCCGCACGATGGAGGAGACACTCGGCGACTGGGCTGCTACAGCTAAGGCTGATGCTACGCAGGCTGAGTGCGAGAAAGAGTGGGAAAACCTCAATCCTGATGCCATCTACATGGCTGAGTGCGAGGGCGAGTTCGTAATGCTGCTTAAGGGTAGTGAGATCAGTCAACTGATGACCTATGACGGAAAGACGTACACCTTACGCAAAGCCAACGCCCGCGGCGGTTTCGGCGCAGTGGCTGAGGATGAGGATACAGCGATTGAAGATATCAGCAGTCAGAAGTCAGATATCAGATGCCAGAAGCTCCTGCGCGACGGACAGATCCTGCTCATCCGCGATGGCAAGACATATACCATCTTCGGCCAAACAACTCGGAATAACGGGATAACGGAATAACGGGATAACGTCCCATCACGGAAACAACAATGCTACGCAGCCGGTTCATAACCATAGCACTCTGCGCGCTGATCAGCGTCAGCGCGTGGAGTGTGACTGTGGATGACCTGCTGCCCATCAGACGCAGTTGGACATTCACTGCGGACGAATATACCAACAACGGCACCAGCGAATGGACAGCCAATACCCTGCGTGCCGAGAACCGCATATTCACACCTACCGGCAACACGGTAGCGCAGTCGAAAGGCAAATCAGTCATCCATGGCCAGTCGCACCTGAACTGTCTGCGCCTGAAGAACGTGCAGAACAAGATTGCGTTCCGCGTGGCTGACACCTGCACCGTGACGTTCTATACCGAGATTCGTGAGGAGCGCGGTGTGATAGTCAGCAAGCACGACCGCACAAGCACCTCCGACCCGTACTACGCCATGCAGCCGGCTAACACCCCCGTATGGAGCATTCATCTGGACGAGGCAGGCACGTACTACCTGTCGGGGTACGGCGGGGACTACTTCATTGCAGGTTTCAGCATCGTGCTGCCTGATGACGGCTCTGAACCCGACAAGCCCATAGTGCGGTACTTCGACACCAACGGCACCCTGATCGGTCGCGACAGCGTGGAGGAAGGCACCCGTCTGACCTACAAGTACACTGCAGCCGATGTGACCATCCCTGCCGGACAGGTGTTCCGCGGATGGCGCAACGGAGACGACCTGAAGGTGGCGGAAGGCACGCCCGTGAAGGCGGACTTGAGTCTGTTCGCCAAAGCCACGGACATCGAGGTGGCTGCCGTGGGCAGTTATTTCCACTACGACCTGTCGAAGGACTGTTTCTATCCCGAGGATCACGAACTGCTGACCGTCACCGGCGGCACGATAGCCGTTCAGGTGGCAGGCAATGCCGTAGTGCGCCTCATTACCGAAGGCGAACCGACCACCTACCGTTATGAAGGTGCAGCCACCACGCTCACGTTCACCCCGAACCCGGGCGAACATATCCGCGGTGTGAAAGTATATAACGTGGCAAGCATTCCTGCACGAAACGAGGCAGGCTACTACGTGATCAGTGCCAACGACGGGGCTGCCCTGCTGCTCATGCTTGAAACCGCACAGGACGGCGACAGGATATTCCTGCCCGACGGCACGTATGACTTCGGCCACGTGACGCTTACACCCATCCGTGCGCAAATCAGCCTGATCGGGCAGTCAACGGACGGCGTGCTGATAGTCAACCACCCGCTCTACTCGGGCATGAACTACGCCGAGACGCTGGTGCTGCAGGCGGATAACATCTACATGCAGGACCTGGCTGTCCGCTGCGATGTATCCTACCCGACCAGCATAACCCACGGCGTAGGTATAGCCGTACAGGTGCAGGGTGACAAGAGCATTTTTCAGCACGTCAGCCTGCAAGGCAATCAGGATACCTACTACTCCAACGGCGCAGCCACCCAACGCGGATGGTTCGGCGACGGACGGATAGAAGGCACGGTGGATTATATCTGCGGCGGCGGGGACATCTGGTTTGAGAACGTACAGCTCTACAACAACGACCGCAAGAACGACGATGTCATCATCGCTCCGGCTACCCAACCGGCTACGCGGTACGGCTACGTGTTCAACCGCTGCACCATTGACGGCGTAGCCGGTCAAGCCGGACGCTGGCACTTAGGGCGCGGATGGCAGCACTCGCCTGCAGGCACGTGGCTCAACACCACATGCAGGATTCCGCCTTCCCCACAAGGATACACCCACATGAACGCCGGACTCAGAGTGCGTTTCCATGAGTTCAATACCCGGATGGAGGACGGTACACTTATTACCGGTCACAACCTCAACGGACTGAACTACGCTGCCGACTCCGACCCTGTCTATCTGAATGGAGCAGGCATCTATACGTACGAGAACGTGATCCTCGGCTCAGATAACTGGGATGCTGCGGCTATAGCTGCACAGGTGAAGGCTGACCCTGCAGCTATTGATGCCGAGGCCGTATATCTGATTGAGGACAACGGCACATTCATCGACATCGTTCAAGGTTCGCAACTGAAAAAAATCATGAAAAAAATTAAACATTACATCAAACATGAAGGCATAACCATCCGTCAGGCCAACAGCCGCGGAGGCTTCGGGCAGGCGGTGGTGTATTGAATTAAAAAATTAAAAATTAAGAATTAGAACTGATGCGATAATTTTAACCAAAAAAACTTAAGAAAAATAGATTTATTGATTTTCTTTAAT
>LXOW01227947.1_pt1 | contig 18179 bp, 13 predicted proteins | sample 1368591 | NCBI WGS metagenome assembly LXOW01 (sample SAMN04884650, study PRJNA319009) | bovine gut metagenome | isolation source: Cow rumen | host: Bos taurus | place: Italy: Legnaro (PD) | collected 2014-07-09 | reverse complement strand
AGGTCTTTCAATGTCTCCACGCGCCACAGCAGGAGACCCGCCAGCGGGAATCCGGCAAGGTGGGCGATGGTGGATATCACGTAATTGTCGGTATATTCATAACTCATGAGCAGTAGTACAAGGCCGATAAGCATCGTCAGGCTGAACCACACCTCCTTGTGCTCCAGGTCGGCGTAGTTTTCGCGCAGCCACCGCCCATATTGTCTCACGGCCACCACCATATATATAATAAAGGCCACGGCGAGGACCAGCCCATAGACCTTGTTCGGGGTCGTGAGGTCAATGGATGGCAGGGCTATCTGCAGCACTGCAATCACCGCACAGGGCGTCATGACGACTACAATGGGCCACAGCGGTCGGCGGCGGTCCTGCAGCATGGTCAGCAGCGTGCCGACGAAGACGAGGGGCAGCGCCATGCAGTCGATAGCGACGAGCAGCCCGTAAATCACCGAGCTGGTGTCGTCCGAGTACGTGTAGAACAGTATCCACCAGACGTGAACCAGGGCCATGATGCCGAATAAGGCCGCTGCCCAGCGGCGCAGCCGTGCGGGCGGCGTGATGTCGGGTGCGATGGCCTTGCCCCGACACAGCAGCAGGTAGAGGAACAGTACGGCGGCCACGGCAGTTCCTGCCCCGTGGAGCTGGAGATACAGTATTGACAATGGAGTTATCTGTTCGGGCATTTTATTTAATGAGAGTTCCTTTTGATATGCAAAATTACTACTTTTCCAGTGAAATCGGGCGAATTTTCTCCAAAAAAGTTTAATTTTCCCCCATTTCATCGGTATTTTCCGATATAAAATACGCAAAAATAGAGATTAAAATGCGTTCATGCGTAAGTCTGCGGGAGGGGTAGGGTGACTTTCAGTTAATGCAAAAAAGTCTCAGTTAATGCAAAATCTTCGCTCGCAGCGGTTTTTATCTTGCACGCTTGGGTTTATTTGAGTATCTTTGGGGCAAAAAGACGACCGGTTATCGACCGGACAGAACTTTAATGACATCAAGAGCAAATAATTAATTTCACATTATTAATTTAAAAATTAGGAAAAATGAAAAAGATTATGATGATGCTGTTCATGGCAACAGTTGCCCTGACAGCCAGTTCACAGAACACATTGCGTGACAATGGTACATTCACCCTGCAGCCTAAAGTAGGTCTTGCCTTGGGTTCGTTCTCTGGCGATTATACCAAGCCTGCTGGTGGTCAAGATCCTAAGGTGCGTGCGGGTTTTATTGCCGGTGTTGAGGGTGAGTATTACGCCAACGACTGGTTCGGAATAGCCCTTGGTCTTAACTATGCCCAGCAGGGATGGAAGGTTGACGGCAATACGCTTAAACTTGACTATCTGAACGTTCCCCTCGTAGCCGACTTCTATGTAGCTCGCGGTCTGGCTCTGAAGACAGGTGTACAGTTTGGCTTCCTGATGAGTGCAAAGGCTGACGAAGGCGATATTAAAAACAGCTGTGAGAAGTTTAATTTTTCTATCCCCGTCGGCATCTCATACGAGATCAGCAACTTCGTGCTCGATATTCGTTACAACATCGCTCTGACCAAGGTTAACAAATTCGATGGTGGACATAACGAGAAGAACCGTAGCGACCTGGTTCAGTTCACTGTAGGTTACAAGTTCGGACTCTAATTGAGGCTTGCCAAACTTGAATTATTAACTATTTAAAAAACAACCAAGATGAAAAAGATTCTGAATTGGATGTTAGCCGCCATCTTCATTTGCGGCTCCAGTGTCTTCGCATCCTGCGTTGCCAACGAAGACAATTCGTCAGCTGACGTGCCCGGTGGGGAAGTGACAGAACCCTATGTAGAGCCCACCGCCGACCAGTTGGAGGTGAAAGTGACTGCCGACATGCCTACCGCCGTACTGGGCCAGTTCGACGAGAATTCGGTGGCTGCAGCCCTGGTTAAGCGTCTCCCGCAGACCACCACTGCCATCGACGACAACACGAAGCTCGTCCTGCTGGACGGCAGTCAGGTAAAGTCGTTGACGGAGGACGATTATTTCGCGCTGGCCCGTGTCATGATGAATGGCGGATATGTCGCTCTTCATCGCCCCACGTTCCCAGCAGCGTTTACCCTTGCCATGTCTTTGGACGACCAGTTCGAGAAAGTTCAGAACGCCATTCTGAAGGAGAACGGTGTCGAGGGGGCTGACGACGAACCAGCAGCCAGCAGCAGCAATGACGGCGAAATGGTGCGCAAGGTCAACAATGCCTTTGCCATGACCAACAGAGCCGCAGAGGTTGACGAAAACACCGTGATTGAAGAACTCGTTGTTTTCTCCATCAATGCCAATTATATGATTCCCCCCTACAGCGAGGAACTGACTTTCGAAAGCAAGATGGAAGACGAGCAGGGACAAGGGACGACTGTTGAGCATAAGGAGAAGGTATTACTGAATGCTTATCATTGCGGTCAATTGGCCGACGGCGTTGCCACGTGGCTGAACACCAAGGAGCAGGAGAAGGCCCAGGCCCAGCAGCCCGAGGCAGCAAGTGCTAAGCGCAGAGCCGAAGCCAACGAGGTGATTAACTCTATGCTGTCATGTACCGATGAGTTTACCATTTCCGGTTCGCTGAACGCTCGCGATGACCAAGGCAAGGTATACAACCGTAAAAACGTGTCCAACACCACCATCCGTTCGTGGAGCGTCCATGACTTTGGCAGCAACCGCGATTTCTACTATGTAGAGGAAAGCCACCATATCCGTATGGGCGGTGAAAATTCGGATAAGAGCAAAACACTCTATTGGGGACCCTATAAAAAGGAGGATTGGATGTACACTACGGAAAAAAAGCATATTGTTGGTAATATTTATGCGGACATGCCTAAGACATTTAGTATTGAAGGCTATGAAGACCTGGGCTCAAACTATGCCTTCTATTACGGTAGTTGGCTTGAAGAGTCTCGTCATACGATGAAGCTCACAGGCGCCGGCGACATTCAGGTAGAGAAGAGCCTGCCCAGCACCGACAACAACCAAACTACCGAGACCATCGCCATCGGCACCACCGACGGCACCTCTCATACATCAGGTTGGAGTTTTGGTGGTAACCTTGGTTTCAATGCTGGTAAGAGTGGTGATAATGGGACGGGTGGAGGTAGTCTCGGTTTCAATTTCAGCTATACGAATACCACTACCACCATACACAATACGTCCTTCACCATGAGTACGTCGTCTGTCAGCAAAGACCTGGCCATCACGAGGAACACCGACGGTGCTGCGGTGACATGGACTTACAAAGAAGGCCATAGGCCTAATATCATTTGGGATAAGTTCTGGCATGAAATGGCTGCGCCTACCCTGACCAACGACATCGACATCACCAACAAGGTTTGTTGGTCAGTAAAGAATCCTTCGGGACAATACCAATTGTATTGGTATAGAGTTAACTGGACAAAGGCACTATTTGTAAAAGCGACTAGAAATTCTTGCCAATATATTAACAGGGGCAGTGCTTATGATGAAACCCACACTTTGTCAGCCCCTCGCCGCTTCAAGAAGGAATGGTACTGCGATCTCCGTGTCTCGGGCAAAAACCTGAAAGACGATGCGACGGAGAAATTCCTCGCCTACTTGAGAGAGGTAGTCAATCCCACTATGTTCAGTAATAAATTCTATCTGGCAGAAGCAACGAACGACGATGTTAAGGTCATCAAGTATAACGTGGGAGTAGCCACGAAAATACTGAAGAAAGACAGCAACTTGCGCGAAATGATAGAATACAGAGCGACAGAGCTGGGCATCGAGAAGTACACCATCAAGTGGTTCACCAACGATGAAGCCGTGAATAAGAAACATAAGCCATTCACGTTTCCAAGAGTGATAGGCAAGAAATAAAGCCGATAAAAAAGTATCTGATGATTCTAGCCTTGGGGCTAACCGCAAATGCCTCTCAGGTTGTTTAGTTTGTAATTATTTATTTAACATGTAGCAGAGGGACTTTGAACCCTCTGTTACATGTAATTAATAAACAACACAAAAAGACGAGAAGGTGGCTATAGGCCATCGTAGGCTTTGATTTCTTTAATGTAAGCTGAACTCGCAACCGCAGTATTGCTGGTTGTAGAAAGCATATTCGCGGAGTAACTGGTTACGACGATCCTGCAGACCGCCCTTGCGCCAATTCTGTGCCCAAAAGGTGGTGCCTGGAACAGCTGCTTGGGCGCGCAGACCAGCCTCGGTGATTTGCTCCAGACTCTTCCAACGGGAAGAGGCGAGCGTGGTGGTGAAATACGCCAAGCCTAATTCTTTAGCTTGCAGGGCAGCAACCTTCAGACGATAGGAGAAGCACTGGAGACAACGGCTGCCCCGCTCGGGTTCTCCCTCCAGGCCTCGCACAGCCTCCAGCCAGCGCTGATGGTCATAGTCGCCGTCAATCCACTGGATCCCTAAGCTCTCTGCATGGCGTTTACTTTCCTCCTTGCGGATGTCATACTCCTCGCGAGGAAAGATGTTGGGATTGAAATAAAAGATGGTGGGGCGGACGTCGTGTTGCAGCATCCACTCCACGATGGCAGACGAACAAGGGGCACAGCAGGCATGCAACAACACTTGCTGCACACCTGCTGGCACCAGAATCTCATTCTTTTTCTTACTCATTTAGCACGGACGCTTCTTGGGCAGTTTGAACACATCCTGCACCTCCTTCATCTGGGCTTCGGTCATACCATCGGGCTCAGAACCCATGGCACGGGCACACATAAAGATGTTGGCAGCCTTGCAAAGCACATCGGTCTGGTCGAAGGCATCCATGATGTCCTGACCAACGGCTACGGTGCCGTGCTTCTCCCACATCACCACGTCGTGAGTCTTGATCTGCTCGAGGGTTGCCTCGGCAAGTGCCACACTGGATGGCAGGGCGTAAGGCACGATGCCGATGCCCAGCGGTGCAAAGGCCAGCGTCTCGGGAATCATCGACCACAGCACGCGCGTCATCTCGTCACCCTTCAGGAAACGCTGGATATGACTCATAGCCACCAGTTCGATGGGGTGCGTATGGAGCGTTGCCTTATAGCATGAACCCGTCTCCAGCAGATAGTTCTGCAGGTTCAGGTGCGTGGGCAACTCGCTGGTGGGCACTACCGGCTCGTCGGCAATGACGACATACGAGGCACAGTCGTCCAAGATACGGATGATGCTGCCATTCTGCATGGGTTCCTTCGCCAGGTCGCGCATGCGCTTGCCTGTTCCCTTGCAATAGAAATACTTGCCCTTCAACTGGGGCAGAACCATACCAATCTGCTTCACTTCCGAGATGGGCTTCATCGCCTTGCACTCGTCGTCCATAAACTCGGTGACGTTCACGGTGATGTTACCACCGTTACGCTCTGCCCATCCTTTCTGCCAAAGGTAACCAGTGACCTCGGCAATCTGATAAACTACCGCTTTCAATCCTTCGCGGCCTTCTAATATACTTTTCATGTTTTTATGCCCCCTAAGTTAGGGGGAAGGGGGTCTGAACAAGCGTTTATCAGCCCTTTGATTATTACTTTTTGATAGAGTCTGCGCTTGTTCAGACCCCTACACCCCCTAACTTAGGGGGCAACAGATCCGTAACGCTCTTTCGTAATATCCTCAAGAGCCCGTCCACGCGTGTTTGGTGCGCCGATGACACCCACGATGAGGGAGATGGCCAGCAAGGCAATCATGCAGTAGGCTGCGATGGTAAAGCCCTCGCCGTTGTCGCCATAGATGTAGGTGAAGACGAGTCCCCACAGGGCCGACAGGCCACGAACGATGAAGAACATCAGGCCCTGGGCTCCTGCACGGAACTTGGCAGGGAACAGCTCGCTACCCCACAGGGCATAGAATATCTGAGGCGACGCACCACCCTGTACACCCCACAGGATGGCAAAAGCCCACAGACCGACAGGTCCGTTGACACCGATGGTGACGATGACGAGCCACGCACAGAGGGCAGCAACCAGTCCGAAGACATAGATGGCCTTATGCGACGTCTTGTCGATGAGTTTCGAAGTGATAAACGTCACACCCACAATGATGAACCACTGTATGAAATTCATCCAGTTAGCCTGCTCGTTGGTGACGCCACCCGCCGTCTCGTAGATATGTGGCTGGAAGAAGCCCATCACCGAGGCTACGAGGTTCCACGTCAGGTAGATAGTTGCCAGGAAGCACACCGTTTTCACGGCGATGCTGTTGGAGAACAGCACCTTGATATTGTCGATGACGCCCGGCTTCTTTTCTGCACCTTCACCCTGTCCCTTGGTAAACTCGGCACTCTCCTGCAACTGGCGCTGCAGGTTCCAAGCGATGAAGGCCACGACGAACAGCGAGAGGAACACGATACGGGAAGAGAACACATTGACCACATGTTCCGGCTGACCCGCACCTATGAACAGCTGTGCCACCTGTTCTACCCATCCGAAGAGGTAGCCGCCAGGAGCAAACAACATGCCCAACAGCAGGATAACCATCGGACCGATGCCCCACGACATCTGCGAGATACAAATGTTACGTCCACGATTGTTCACCTCAGACGACTCGGAGATATAGGTCCACGAGGCAGGCACACCCACGCCGACGGAGATGCCCGTAACGAGGAATCCGCACAACAGCATGGGGAAATTCATGCTCAGCATGATGAGCAGCACACCCGTCATATAGACCAGCAGGTTGTAGGTGAAGATAAACTTTCGACCGTACTTGTCGGCCAGGAAACCACCGATGATAGCACCTACGGCAGCACCCAGACAGTTGGCAGAGATAAAGTTCAGCCAGCCCAAATGTACCTCAGAGAGTCCGAGGTAGTTCTGCCACAGCGTCAAGCCTGATGCACCCGCCACAATGGCACCTGCATCGAGATAATTGGTGAGAGACACGGCTATCGTGCTCTTCAGAGACCCACCCCCTTGCCCCTCCCTTGTAGGGAGGGGAGTAGAATGAGTCTGCGATGATGATTGGTTATTCATGAAAATACTTTTCAATTTGGTTTAGTACATAATCAATATTGTGTAATACTTCTTCGTTTGAGAACCGCATAACATGAAAGCCCATTTGCTCTAAATGACTCTCACGGATGGCATCATTTTCAGCTTGTTGCCGTTCTGAATGATAGCCGCCATCCACTTCAATAATCAAGCCTCCATGCCGTGATGCGAAGTCTGCGATATAATCTCCAACGATATGTTGTCGCAAGAAGTCAACACCCATGACACCTTTCCTTAAATGCTCCCACAGATACTGTTCTGCAGGCGTTGCATTTTTTCTGTTTTCCCGTGCATATATCCGTAATAAGGCATATCTGTCAGGCGAGGCTGTCTTATAAGAAGCTGCTTTTCCCATGTCATGCAAAAGTATCTACTCCCCTCCCTACAAGGGAGGGGCTGGGGGGAGGGTCTTTATCTACAAACCACGTCACATTCGATATTAAAGATCTTAGCCACCTTCAGGATGGTGTCGATATGATGACCCACGGCGGCAGCCATGTGGTGGGTAGGACCAGCCTCGCTCCACTTGTTGACGAACTCACGGCACGACAGCGAGAACTTGGTGCGCATATTGGTATCGCCAAAGGTGAAGATCTCGCCCTCCTCGTTGACACCCTCGGCAGCCACGAACTTGAACACGCCGTTCTTGTCCTGCGTGATAGCCAGATAGGTCACAGGACCCGTAGGAGGATAGAACTGGGTGAGGTAACCGCCACCAGCCTTTCCGTGGAACACAGGCACGATCTTCATCGTAGGCTTCTTGGCCTGCGAGATGTCGAAGTCGCCAGAGCCTGAGTGACCGATGATGCAGATGTCCTTGGGGAAGTCGATGCTATACATCTCAGCCAGTGTACCCGTGCCTGAGATGGTCTTCAGGATAGACATCGCCATAGCCACCTTCATATCGCCCTCAACGGCACAGGCGGTATGCTGCTTGATGAGCATAGAGAAGGCAGGAATCAGCATCGAGTCGAGCTTGCCGGCAATGCCCTGGGCAAAGCCGTCGTAGTGAGAGGCTATCATACCCAGCTTCTCGTCCTTCACCCATTGCTCGAAGGCCACCACATACTTCGCCATGTCCCATACCTTCTCGATGGTACCGCCACCCTCGATGTCGAAGGTGTCCAGGATGTCCTGGGCCTTGGCACGGATGGCCGCCTCGTCGGTGATGTTGTCGGCAATGGCCCACATCTTCTCCCAGTCGAACTGCTTGGTATAGACGAACATGCGATGGTATAGATTGGTCTCGTCGATATAGAGGTCCATCATGCCAGGGTAGGGGCGACCGATTTGTGCGATGTTGGTATCGCGGAAACGGCGGCGCACCTGAGCGGCACGGCACCAGTCCTCAATCTCTGCCTGACAGCCTGGGTCGCCACCCTCGACAACACCCGTAATCACCGCTGAGCGTTTGCCGGCACGGTTCAGGTCGGCTACCATCTCACCGATAGCACCACAGGCATACAGCTCGCCCAGCCAGGTGGGGATGTCGGTCTTGGCATAGTCTGGTGCCAGTTTCTTCTGCAGGTTCACAATCACCACGGGAACGTCGAGGTCGCGAACGGCAGGCAACATGTTATAAGAGGTGCAATAGGTCAGCATCTGCAGGATGACCAAATCGACATCGGCAGCACGGAACTTATCGCCTGCCGCCATCGACTGCTCCTTGGTAGTCACCATGCCGCCGTCGATAATCTCGATGGTGTCGGGCAGTGTCTTCTTGAATGCTGCATACTGGGCCTCGAACTCTGGAACGAGTTGAGGGAACTGTGGCAGGTATGCTTGCAGCGCAATGCTGAAAACGCCTACCCTTGCTTTTGTCTCAACTAATGGTTTTGCCATAATAATGCTATTTTTGATTTGTTATTGTTAGATATTTCTTGTAGGCGGCAGCCCATGCAGCCTTGTCGCCAGTGGGATGATAAGGCACCATTTCGACGCTATTGGCTATGATGGCACGCATCGCCCAGACGTCGGCTACGTCACCACTGGCTTTCGCCTGCAGCATGATGTTGCCAATAGCGGTACACTCCTGCGGACCTGCCAGCACCTCTACGCCACAGGCATCGGCCGTAAACTGCGTCAGGTACTTGTTCAGCGAACCTCCGCCAATGACATGCAGCACCTTGAGGTCGAAGTCTGCAAACTCCTTCAACCACTGGAACACCTGACGATAGCGGAGTGCCAGCGAGTCGAAGATGCAACGGCATATCTCGGCAGGTGTCTCAGGGACGGCCTGACCGGTCTGGCGGCAATAGGTCTGGATGGCCTCAATCATACTCGGCGGATTGGCAAAGGCCTTGTCGTCNNACCTCGCTCAATGGCATGCTCTCACCTCTCACCTCTAACCTCTCACCTCTTGAAATCCACTCCTTGCGGCAACGCTCATAGAGCCACATGCCACAGATGTTCTTCAGGAAACGCGTGGTGCCCTCTATGCCGCCCTCGTTGGTGAAGTTCAGCTCGTAGCTACGCTCGTTGATGATAGCCTCCTTCGTCTCAATACCCATCAGACTCCACGTGCCACTGCTGAGGTAGGCAAACTGTGCGTCCTTGGCGGGCACGGCAGCAACGGCAGCACCGGTGTCGTGTCCNNGACTCCACGTGCCACTGCTGAGGTAGGCAAACTCTGCGTCCTTGGCGGGTACGGCAGCAACGGCAGCACCGGTGTCATGCCCTGCAACGGCTATCACGGGTACGGCACCCAGTCCCGTCATTTTCTGAACCTCTTCCGTCAGTACGCCAATCTTGGTACCAGGCTGTACCATGCGTCCGAACTGGCTCCGTTTCAGGCCTACGCTCTCAATCAGCTGTTCTGAGAGGTCACCCGTCCTTGGGTCGAGCATCTGGGAGGTGGAGGCAATGGTATATTCGCAAACGGCCTCACCTGTCAGCATCCAACTCAGTGCATCGGGCACGAAGAGCACCTTCTTGCAATGCTGCATGGCCGCATTTCCAGCCTTGCGCATGGCATGCAACTGAAACAGTGAGTTGAAGTTCATGAACTGGATACCCGTAATATCATAAACGGTCTTGCGGTCCTGCACATTCTCCAGATAGTCATCCATAGCGGCAAAAGTATGCGGGTCGCGATAGGCCATCGGATTGCGCAGGATAGCGTCGTCTTCACCGATGAAGACAAAATCCACACCCCACGTGTCAATACCGATAGAGTTAATCTCCAGTCCACGTCTGCCAACCACCTGAAGTCCCTTGATCATCTCCAGATACAGGGCGTAGATGTCCCAGTAGAAGTGCCCTCCCGTCTCTATCAGGTTGTTGGGAAATCGGGTCAGCTCTTCTTGCTCCAACTTGCCGTCAGCCAGTGTGCCCAGGATGGTGCGTCCACTGGTGGCACCTAGGTCAACGGCGAAGTAGTATTTCTTTTTTTTCATACTAATAATGTATAGTTTGTTATATTAAAAAGACGAAGACGCACCCAATGCGTCCTCGTCTATTTTAGAATTTTAACGGCTTACCGTCGTAGGTGAAGTCCACCAGCTCGTATTTTTCGGAGGTTTTCACGTCGAACATCGTCTTGCTCTCCACATTGATGTTGCGTATCGTGATGTTGTTACACCGTGACAGCGGCATGTCCTTGCGGTCGCCAGGCTTGTAGAATTGCGACCAGGGATGGATGTAGAGCATTCGCGTACATTTTCCCTGGATGTCCTCCACCAGCACATACTCATAATGCTGAGGGGTGTCGGTACGCATCTTCAGCCACAGCACACGGTTGACATCGTCACAATAGCAACGGCGCAGGATGACGTTACGGTCGTGTACCGACTCAGAGCCTAAGGTCAGACAGCCGTGTACGATACCGTAGTGGCAGTCCTCTATCAGGATGCGCTCGCACGGCCCGTTGGTAGAGTCCTTGTCAGCCCACGTTCCCTTGCCGCCTTTCAGCACGACGGCATCGTCGTTGACATTCATGTAGCAGCCCTTGATGTGTACGTCGGAGCAGACGTCTATGTCTATCGCGTCAGACGAGGGTGCTCCACGCTTGGGTTCCGGGGCAAAGACATTGTGGATAGGTGCATAGATGAAGCAGTCCAGGTAGCGCACATGGTCGCTCTTATATACATGATTGGTCCAAAAAGGCGAGTTGATCAGGTGAACATCCTGAATCGTTACGTTCTTACAGTTCGACACGTAGGTCAGGCGCGGACGCTGTGCGTCCTTGTTGGTACACTGCGGATTCCACTGCCGGCGAATCCAGAACTCCTGCCAGTAGGCAAGTCCGTTGCCGTCTATCGTACCCTTGCCGCTGATGGTGAAGCCATCCAGTCCGTCAGCGTTGATCAGGGCTGCAAAATACTTACAGGTCTCTCCTTCAATGCGCGTCATCAGCACGGGGAAGTCGATGATGCGCTCAGAGCCCTTCAACGTGCCTGCCTCACGGATGTGCAGATGGGTTCCCTGCTTGAAGAAGAGCGCTCCCGTCATGAAGGTTCCTTCGGGAACCACAATGACGCCTCCTCCCTCCTGGGCACAACGGTCTATCACCGCCTGAATCTGCTGCGTCTGCACCTCCTGACTGTTAGCCAGCACGCCATAGTCGGTCAGCACATATTGCTTACCCAAGCTGTTGACATCTACTTTCGTTGCCTGTTGGAACCAAGCATCCATCGGTGTACCGTCGGGCCACGTATCCACAACAGGCTTCTTGCTCTTAGCCCCTGCCGCTAACGTCAGCAGAGCCACCAGCATCGTCATCATTTTCCTCATGCTCATGTCTTTTTGTTTTAGTAGATTGTAATAACTGATTGCAAAGGTAGCCTTTTTTTTCCAAAAGACATACCCAAACCACATTTTTTTGTTACCTTTGCACTGTGAAAGCCTTACGAAGGCAAACAAAACAAATCAAAAACAAAGAAACAGCTATGAAGAAAACAATTCTTGCAGTTCTCGCACTCTGCATGTCCCTGACTGTCGTCGCTCAGCAGGAGGTGCTGCAGACAGCACAGAAAGCCAACAACTACTTTATGACCAAGTACAGTGACCCCACCATTCCTACTTTTGTCAAGAGGATGCGTGAAAGCAACTTGTGGACCCGTGCCGTCTATTACGAAGGACTGATGGCTCTCTATGGCATCGACCCCGACAAACGCTATCTCGACTATACCAAGCGATGGACAGACCATCACCAGTGGATGGCCCGTGGTGGCGTGAAGGCTACGAATGCTGACAACCAGTGTTGCGGACAGACGTATATCGAACTGAACCAGTTGACAGGTGATGGATCGTTGGAGCTTACCCGTCAGAACCTGGACTATCAGATAGGCACCAACCGCATCGACTACTGGACATGGATTGATGCCATCCAGATGGCGATGCCTATATATGTAAAGATGTACGCGATTACGAAGGACAAGAAGTACCTGGACTACGCCATGAACAGCTACAACTGGACGCGCAACACCTGCGGAGGCGGTTGCTTTAATGTGAAGGAAGGTCTCTGGTGGCGCGACAAGGACTATGTGCCTCCCTATAAGGAGAAGGACGGCAAGAACTGCTACTGGAGTCGTGGCAACGGGTGGGTCTATGCCGCCCTGGTGCGTTGCATGAACGTATTGTCGCCCAAGGAGAAAGCCTACAAGCAGTTGAAGAAGGACTTTATCCTGATGAGCGAGGCGCTGCTGAAATGTCAGCATGAGGACGGATTCTGGCACGCCAGCCTGGTGAGCGACGTCGACTATCCCACTCCTGAGATGACTGGAACAGCCCTCTTCCTCTACGGCATGGCATGGGGCATCCAACACGGTATTCTGAAAGACAAGCAGTATCGCCCTGCCTGCGACAAGGCATGGGGTGCCCTGAAGTCGTGTTTGCACAGCGACGGCTTCTTAGGATGGAACCAGGGTACGGGCAAAGATCCGTCGGCTGGTCAGCCAGTTACCTTCAACAGTGTGCCCGACTTTGAGGACTACGGTACAGGCTGCTACCTGTTAGGCTTAACCGAATATTATCGGTTATGCCAAAATGAGAAATGAGTAATGAGAAGTGAGAAATGAATGGTAACCCTACAAAATGATTAAGATGAAACGACTCATGATACGAAGAAGGCTACAGGCACCCTTGTCATTCTTCATTTTTAATTTATTATTTCTCATCCCTCATTCTTGCTTTGGCAAGCGAGCAAAGCTCGAGTCCTCATTTCTCATTTGCGCACAAAATGCGCAATGGCCAAAGCCTCTGCCTGAGGCCAAGGCCGGCACTCGCTGGTGGTGGCTTGGTTCTGCGGTAGATAAGCCCAACCTGGAATGGAACCTCAGCGAATATGCCCGGGTGGGCATCGGTGCCGTGGAGATTACCCCGCTGTATGGTGTTCAGGGCAACGAGAAGAACGAGCTGTCGTTCCTGTCGCCTCAATGGATGCAGGCACTGAAAGATGTGCAGGACATCTCACGGGAGAAAGGTATTGAGGTCGATATGAACTGTGGAACAGGATGGCCCTTCGGCGGTCCTTTGGTACCTATCGAGGAAGCGGCTTGCAAGGCGGTCTTTGTCGATACGCTGATTCATGCCAAAAGCGTTGATGTGAATGCCATCAGTCTGCCAGTGCCTGCGAAGGAACGCCCCTATGCCCAGCTGCAATGTATCAAGGCCTTCCCCACAGGGCAGAAGGACCAGTGGCGTGTCATTGCCGTCTATGCCTCCCGTACCCGTCAGAAGGTCAAGCGTGCCGCTCCCGGTGGAGAAGGGTGGGTCATCGACCACTTCGACCGTCAGGCTGTCAAGCATTACCTCGACCGTTTCGAACAGGCCTTTGACAAGTCTGGCGTACCTTATCCCCATACGTTCTTCAACGATTCCTACGAGGTCTATCATGCCAATTGGACTCCGACGCTCTTCGACGAGTTCCAAAAGCGTCGCGGCTATGACTTGCGCGACCATCTGCCCGAACTCTTAGGTTTCAAGGACGATGGTAACCAGGTGCTCAGCGACTATCGCGAGACCCTTTCCGACCTGCTCTACGAGCATTTTACTTTGCAATGGGTCAGCTGGGCACACCGTCACGGTGTTCAGGTTCGTAATCAGGCACACGGTTCACCTGCCAACCTGCTGGACCTTTATGCCGCTGTGGACATTCCTGAGATTGAAGGTTTCGGACTGTCTGAGTTTGGCATCAAGGGGTTGCGCACTGATCCCGGCATGACCCGTAAGAACTTCAGCGACCTGTCGATGCTGAAATATGCCCCCTCGGCAGCCCATGTCATGGGTAAGCCGTTCACCTCCAGCGAGACCTTTACCTGGCTGACGGAACACTTCCGCACCTCGTTGTCGCAGATGAAGCCAGACCTCGACCTGATGTTTGCCGCCGGAGTCAACCACGTCTTCTTCCACGGCTCGGCATACACGCCCCAAGACGACCCTTGGCCAGGATGGAAGTTCTATGCCTCCATCGACATGAGTCCTACCAACAGCATCTGGCGTGACGCCCCCTTCCTGATGCAATATATAGAAAGGTGTCAGAGCTTCCTGCAAATGGGACAGCCCGACAACGACTTCCTAGTCTATCTGCCTGTCCACGACATGTGGAAACAGCGCAACAAAGAATTGCTGATGCAGTTTGACATCCATGCCATGGACCGCCATGCGCCGTCCTTCATCAAGAGCATTCTGAAGATAGACAGCCTGGGCTTCGACTGCGACTACATCAGCGACCGACAGCTGGCTAAGGTGGTCGTCAAGGACAACCTGCTCGTCACGCATGGAGGCACCTGCTATAAAGCCCTTGTCATCCCTACAGGCACGACGATCACGCCAGCCCTGAAGAAGGAGTTGGAACGCCTGTCGCCCTATGTCGTCTATGGCGAGGATGGAACAGCCATGATACGCTATGCCCAGCCCGAAGCCATGAAGTCACAGTTAGGCTTGAAGGCCATTCGTCGCCAGTCTGACAAGGGTCACCATTATTTCATGGCTAACCTGACGCCCAACGACATCAGCCAGCAGGTAGCTCTGGCCGTTCCGTTCAACAGTGCCACCTGGTACGACCCCATGACGGGCGACATCACCCCGGCACAAGTAACTGACGGCAAGGTGACTATCCAGTTGCGAAGTGGCGAAAGCCGAATCCTCCAGACGAGTCAGTCTAGTCAGTCTAGTCCATCTAGCCCATCTAGCCCATCTAGTCCATCTTCCATCCCCCTCAGTGGTCCCTGGACGCTTTCTTTCATCGAGGAAGCTCCCAAGGTCGGTCAGACGTTCCAGTTGGAGAAGCCACAGACCTGGGAGACGCTGAGCCAGGAAGCCGCCATTACGATGGGCACGGGTGTCTATTCCACTACCTTTACCCTGAACAAGCAGCAGGCTCGTCAGCACTGGATGATTGACCTGGGCGACGTCCGCGAGTCGGCCCGCGTCTATATCAATGGACAGTTCATAGGNNAACGTGGTTGACATCAACTACAAGAAGACCACCTACGAAACGTGGCAACCCATGAAGAGCGGACTGAATGGCGACATCAAGCTATATACAAAATGAGGGGCGTTCAAAAAACGTCCCTCATTTTTATCAGTCTTTAGGATAGCGGTCTAGTCGAAGAATCCTGGCTGCTTGTACTCGATGCCTAACTCACGGTCAACGGTAGCCAGGATGCCCTGCACCTGTCCGAGGGCGAACATACGGCCCAGGAGTGTATAGCCGGCATTATGTCCGTGGCTCGACTCGTCGAAGACACCACCAGGCTTGTCGGTGAAGGTCATTCCGTGGTCTACACGCATCGGCAACTCGGGATTCTCTTTCTCGAAGATGCGGCACAGCTCTATCAGGTCAGCACGTCCGCCTAAGTGGCTGGCCTCGGTGAAGTTGCCATTGGGGAAGATATGGCACGAGCGCAGGTGTACGAAATGGGTACGCGACGCAAACTTCTTGGCCATCTCCACCACATTGTTATAAGTACCTGCCGAGAGTGAGCCGGCACAGAAGGTCAGGCCGTTATGCTTGTTGGGCACAGCATCGAGGAACCACTGGATATCCTCCTCGGTACGGACGATGCGTGGCAGTCCGAGAATCTCGATGGGGGGATCGTCGGGGTGTACGCACATGTTCATGTTGCACTCCTCGCAAACTGGCATGATAGCCTCGAGGAAATACTTCATATTCTCGCGAAGCTGCTTCTTGTCGATACCCTTGTACAGGTCGAGGAACTCGCGGAACTTCTGGATAGGCGCCTCGTCGTTCTCGCTGAAGTTACCGCTGACGAAGCCCTGCGTCTTGATGACGATGTTCTCCACCAGCTTATGATCCTTCTCGGGCGTCATGGTCTTGGCCAGCTCGTCGCACTCTGCCAGCACATTCCTATCGATCTTTTCTCCTTTCTCATTTCTCATTTCGAAGTTAGCCCACTCCTCACGAGCACCCGGGCGCTTCAGGATATAGATGTCGAAGTAGGCAAACTCGGCATAGTTGAAGTACAGGTTCGTGGCACCGTTGGGGTTGTCGTGGAACAAATCCGTGCGAGCCCAGTCCAATACTGGCATGAAGTTATAGCAGATGCAATGGATGTCCTCTGCTGCGAGATTGCGCAGACTCTCCTTGTAAACCTCTATCTGATGGTCACGGTCAGGACCGCCATACTTGATGGTCTCTACGACAGGCAGACTCTCTACCACGCTCCATCGCATGCCGTAACTCTCGATATACTCGCGCAGGTCGCGAATCTTCTCGCGTGTCCACACCTCACCAAGGGGCACGTCGTGCAGTGCCGTAACGATACCCTCTACTCCGATTTGTCTCAACTGGGCAAGTGTAATCTTATCTTTCTTGCCAAACCATCTCCATGTTCTTTCCATAGTTCTATTTTTTGTTTAGTGTTGCAAAGATATATAATAAAAATGAATAATAAATAATATCTTATGATTTTTTTAGATATCGGTAGAAGTTTGCAGCCATGGCGGNNGCCATGGCGGTGTAAGCAGGGACACGCTGTTCTGGTCTTTGTCAATCGAAAATTCGATTTACATTTTTTTGTTTGGATATGTCTCGGCCTAAAATTAAAGTGCACAACGGGTCGGTTCCGCTGTGCACTTTCTCAGCCCCAAGGCTATCATATTTTGTGTACTAATAACTGTCTTTTGTGATAACGGTAATCTTAGAGTAGATGGCCGGAATGCCGGCGACGGTCTGGCTGCCGGTAATCGGCGTATTGTTTATCAGGCTGTTGACAATCATCGCGGTGTTGTTGGCCATGTCCTTCAGGTTCTTGTCGATGGTCATGGTCTGCTTGCCGCTCTTGATAAGCGCCTGCGATGCGGGAGAGTTGTCCTGACCGGTAATGATCGGCATGTTGGTAATACCTGCTCCCTCCAGCGCTGCAACGGCACCCTGGGCAGCATTGTCGGTGGCTGCAAGTACCATGTCCGGGCACTCGCCTTCTGCGTAGCTCTTCAGACGGTCTTCCATGGCTTTCTTCTGGTCTGCTACATCCCAGCTGTCAGCCTTCACGTCGTTGTATGCCGTCTTGCCACTCTTGACAACCAGTTTTCCGTCGTCGATGTATTTCTGGAGAATTTCTATGGCTCCGTTATAATAATCCTTGGCATTGTTATCGGTGGCAGGACCCTGAAGGATTTCGAGGGTCATGGAAGCCTTTCCCGAAGCGTTGAAACGGTCAATCAGGAACGTAGCCTGCGTGCGACCTACCTCCTTCGTATCGGCTGAAGAGAGATAAGCGATGTTGGGGTTGTCAAAGATAAAGCGGTCGTGGCATACTACCTTGACATCGGGGTGCTTCTCCAGCAGACCGGACTCATTGATTTTCTTGTAGTCAACAGTCGTCAGCACGATGTATTTCACGCCGTCGTTGATGGCTGCCCTAAGCTGTTCGACCTGTTGCATGGCACCTTCGGCGGTCTCGGGAGCCACGTAGGAAGTGGTCTTGATGCCGTACGTAGCCATGGCATCCTCCAAATTTGCCAAGTCTGTGGCCCAACGGTTAATACGGGAAGCGTCGGGGAGCAGCAGGGCCACTCTCTTCTGTTCTTTGTTATTGCCGTCGTTGTTGTCAACGTTGCTGCACGATGTCAGCCCTGTCATTACTACTCCACACATCATAATGGTGGCAAGCATCCAAAAGAATCTGTTTCTCATAACTGTTATTTTTTTATTTCGGTTTGCAAAAATACAAGTTAAAGAGTAAAGTACAAAATAAAACTCGATTTTTTTATTTGGTAGGATAAACTTTTTAGTGACACCCTGGGA
>LXOW01318967.1_pt1 | contig 18183 bp, 17 predicted proteins | sample 1368591 | NCBI WGS metagenome assembly LXOW01 (sample SAMN04884650, study PRJNA319009) | bovine gut metagenome | isolation source: Cow rumen | host: Bos taurus | place: Italy: Legnaro (PD) | collected 2014-07-09 | reverse complement strand
ACCGAACGGATTCCCGGACAGATTTACAGTCTGTTGCAATTGCCACTATGCGACTCCCCCTTATCAACTCAGAGCCGGTAGACGGACTCGAACCGCCGACAGGCTGATTACAAATCAGCTACTCTACCAACTGAGTTATACCGGCATCATGTGAAAGAACGTTTTTTTCGGTCATTTCTGCCGCCTTCTCCCTCGGAAAAGGTGTGCAAAAATAGATACTTTTCTTGAATTGACAATACAATACCTGCTATTTTTTTTGATTTTTTTTCGCATTACTTTTTATTCTGCTGATATTCATCATCTTACATTCTATTCATTTTTACTTTATCATCATCGATATTAGCCCCATTATGCCAAAAATGAAAAAAAGACAAGGCCAAACTGCTTCTACGCGTGATTTGGCCCTGTCTCCGTTTCCAAAGTCACCAAGGGATTACTTGACTGTTTTCCCCTTGTATTTCTCCAGTTGTTTCTTCAAGGCATCAAGGCAAGTGTCGACAGACTCTTCAAATGTTTTGCTCTGCTTGCTAGCATAAAGGTCGTCGCCACGCAGCACCAGCCTAATGTCGGCAATCTTGTTTTCAGGTGTGTCGGTGTTGTCGAGTTTCAATGTGACTTCAGCATTGATGACATCTGCATTCTTGGCGCAGAGTTTCTCGACCTTCTGAGTAATAAAATCTTCAAGTTTCTTGTCTGCCTTGAAGTGGACTGAGTTAATCATGACTTTCATAGTAAACTCCTTTCTTTTAATCACCCTTTCGGGTGTGCTTGTTTATGGATTTTCTTAAGTTGTTCGATTGTGTTGTGGGCGTAGATTTGAGTGGTTGCCAAATCCTCATGCCCAAGCAGTTTCTGAATCGCCACCAGATTAGCACCTTCGTCTAAGAGGTGGGTTGCAAAGGTGTGGCGTAACACATGCGGACTCTTCTGCTTCAGCGTTGTCACTCCTTCAAGCAGGTGATGCACCTTATTATATACATATGTGGGCGACATCTCCTCCCCTTTGTCATTCAGGAGAAGACGGTCTGCCTTTGTCGCAAAAGCAGCATCGCGCAATGCTTGATATTGAACTAACAACTGTATCATTTCATTTGATAACGGCACAATGCGGTCTTTATTGCGCTTGCCATGAATTTTCACCCGCATACTCGTTTTGTCGACATCAACGTCTTTCAGCCCGCGTAACTCAGCCTGACGTATCCCTGTTTGATACAACAATTCGAAGATAAGCTGATCGCGACAGGTGGAAAAATCATGAACCTCACCAAATGACACCTTATTAATATCGGACTCCGTGACAAACTTCACAAGCGTCTTAGGCAACTTCAGTGCCTTAATACCCGTCATGGGGGTCTTTTCAACCAAACCCTCACGAAGGCAGTATTTATAAAAGGTACGCAATGAAGAGGTTTTCCTGTTGATGCTCCGGTTGGCCAGTCCATCACCCTTCAACTTGATGACAAACGATTTCACCAACGGTGTCTTCACCAGAGTCAAGTCTTCGAGGTCATATTCTTCCTTCATGAAATCGGCAAACTGACGAAGGTCGCGCTGGTAGGCTTCAACCGTCAAAATCGAGTACCGTTTTTCCACCCGGATGTATTCTATGAACTGATCGATGAGCATAAAAAAACTTCGCTGTAAAAGTAGGAAAAAAATCCCTTTCACAACGAAGCTTCGTCCAAAAAAATTATTCTTCCTTTGGGGCGAATCACATGTTTTCTTCAGCCTGACGGAGCTTTTGCACATAGATGGCCTTCATCAATTGTGCACGCTTGATGACTGAGGGTTTTGTGAACTGTTGACGTGCGCGCAATTCTTTCACAACGCCAGTTTTCTCATACTTTCTCTTGTAGCGCTTCAAAGCTCTGTCGATGCTTTCGCCTTCTTTTACAGGAATAATAATCATTTTAAAACACTTCCTTCTTTTAATGGTTGATAATTAGGTTAATTGAGGGCGCAAAAGTACAACTTTTTCTTATACTCTCGCATTATCATGAAAAATTTTCTTCATGCTCCTACCCTATGGCTCTAAGCTTATTTCAGTTGTTCTATAATCTGTTCAACGCTAACCCCTTCTGCTTCGGCAGTATAGTTGCGAATAATACGATGACGCAAAATAGGCACCGCGACACGCTGAACATCTTCAATGTCAGGCGAATACTTGCCAGAAAGAAGGGCATTGGCTTTGGCTCCAATGACAAGATACTGAGATGCTCGCGGGCCTGCTCCCCATCCCAGATAGCGATTAGCCCATTCGTGAGCATTTTTAGTATGGGGGCGTGTCTTCGCAACGAGATTCACCGCATACTCATACACATTGTCAGAAACCGGAACACGACGCACCAATTGCTGATAATACTTAATCTCTTCAGCAGAAAGAACCGCATTCACCTCAGTCTCTTTCAACACGGTTGTGCTTTTTACAATATCTATTTCCTCTTCATAAGTTGGATAGTCGAGCATGAGGTTAAACATAAAACGGTCCAACTGGGCTTCAGGCAAAGGATATGTTCCCTCCTGTTCTATGGGATTCTGAGTAGCAAGAACAAAAAACGGTTCCTGTAACTTATAGGTCTTTCCCGAAACAGTGATATTCTTCTCCTGCATAGCCTCAAGCAAGGCAGCCTGCGTCTTAGGCGGTGTACGATTAATCTCATCAGCCAAAACAATATTTGCAAACACTGGGCCTTTGATGAATTTGAATTGCCGAGATTCATCAAGAATTTCAGTACCCACAATGTCTGATGGCATCAAGTCGGGTGTGAACTGAATACGGCTAAAGGTTAGTCCCAGGGCCTTTCCTATCGTATTGACCAATAGTGTCTTTGCTAATCCAGGAACTCCAATTAGCAGTACATGCCCTTGGCAGAAAATAGAAAGGATTGTATCATGGATAATATCGTGTTGACCCACAATAACCTTTGCAATCTCACGACGTAATGCTTCATATGTTTCGACCAAAGCGTGTGCTCCGTCTATGTCCGAATTATACAAGTTTGTCATTGTTGAATACTCCAATCATTGAAAAATACGCAATCACAAAAACTCTCATCGATGCGAATATATGCTTTCCTAGCTTTCTCCTCCACCCATTTACCAATAGCTTCCTGTTTCTTCTTGTTCAACGCCCAACTCTGGATGATACTATAATCATCTTTGAGATTGGCACGATGCGCTGGTACCCTCTTCTTTACCATAACAAGACGGTAAGCATCCTTGTTTTCATTAGTGGTCATCGGCACTGGGTCACTCACTTCTCCAACAGCTAAACGACTAATGACAAAAGGCAAATTCTTGATTTCAGGGTATCCTTCACCCAATTCCTTCATCTCTTTTATGCTCATACGATTACTACTGGTTACAGGATTAATCAAACACCCTCCATTGTTCTTAGAGTCATCGTCACTAAACTTGAGGCATGCTTCCTCAAAAGACAAATCTCCACGACGAATTAAACCCGCCACCGAGTCAAGTTGATTATGAGCTCGCTCCAACGCCTCAATCGGAACTTTGGCAGTGAGCAGAATATGGCGGCAGTTAATAGTTTCGTCACGACGTTCAATAAGCTGTATGATATGGAATCCAAATTCTGTCTCCACCACATCGGAGATTTCTCCATCGCGCAAGTTGAAAGCAACATTCTCAAACTCGGTTGCATACACCCCCTTGCCTGCGAACCCAAGTTCTCCACCTTGCCGTGCCGAACCTGGATCTTCTGAGTATAAAACAGCCATCGCAGCAAACGAACTCTCTCCGTCCAAAATGCGTTTGCGGATTTGATAAAGACGATCTTTCACTTGCAGTTTCTCATCGAGACTAACAGGAGGGCGTTTGACAATCTGAACTATCTCAAATTCCTCGTCTATCATCGGAATACTGTCTGCTGGAATGCTACGATAGAAGGCCTGCACCTCTTTTGGCGTAACTTCAACTCCCTCCATTATGCCAGCTTGCACTCGTTGCTGAAGCTGATTGTCCTTCACAGAACGGCGCACCTCATCTTTAATTTCAGAGATAGTCTTGTTGAAATACTCTTCTAGTTTTTCCTGTGACCCCATGTGACTGACAAAATATCGAATGCGTTGATTCATTTCAGCTTCAACCTGGTCGTCTGTCACCGTAATACTATCCATCTCTGCCTGATTGAGCATCAGCTTTTGCAGTAACAGGTCTTCAAGTATTTGACAACGCATCGCTTGCGCTGAGCCAGAGAAGCCATTAAGTCTATATTGCATATATTGGTTCTCGACTTCGGATTGCAGGATGATGTTTTGCCCAACAACAGCGACCACCTTGTCAACAACTTGAGGCTGACGATTTTGCGACATGACTACCAATGATAGGAATGTCAGGATTGCAAGGATTGTGTTTCTTTTCATTATTTCAATATTCAAAGATAATAACATGTCGAAAGAATCTATCTAAATATTTAATTCTCTCCAATTTCAACAACCATATTACCCACATATTTTGTGAAAGCATGCTCGCGCTTTGCTTTATTGAAAGTTGATGTTTTCATACGTTCAATGAATCGTTGCTTCCGTTGAGTGAGAATAACGCTTCGAATGTTGTCACGTTCAATGGCAAGAGGCGAGATGCTCTCCTCCAGCAAATACTCCTCAAAACGCACCAAATAAGAATAATCATCCGAATCAAGACAAACAAAACGGTTGCGTTTGAGAAAACTCTCGGGATTAAGTATTTCTATCGGAACAATACTGGTCAACTCATCAAGTCGCATCCACGTGTCCACATCAAGATGACTCTTTTCGGCATATAAAGACGACAACACATCTAGATTTTGAAGCATCAAAGTGTCAGGATCCTTCATTATCTTATAAAAATCTTCTTTTTGCTTACAATCATCCTTAAGAATGACATATACGACCCTAACCATCGTATTACGCAACTGAAAATCCTCCTTATTATGCTCATAATAAGCAGTTATCTCTTCTTCGCTAACAACAGTATCCAATTTCTGATTAACGAGTTGTGTCTCATACGCATAAATAACAAGTGTATTACGGTATTCCTCCATTTGTTTCTTGAGATCCAGTTGCTCTTTGCTCAAATTAGTCTCAGCCTGATGCACCAACACCTGACGTTCAATCCATGAGTCAATGAAAGAATTGACTCGCTGAAGACTATCCATTATGGAAGTATGTTCGGGCACGATACCTTTCAAGTCGGACTCATAGAGGTATTTGCCATAACACTCGGCTACAACAACCTCGTTAGCATTCCTCTGAAAAAAAGCGCAACTCGCCAGAACCAAAAGGAAAGACAGGACCGCAAGTAACTTCAGATGCCTCATTGATAGAGTTTTCTTACTTTTTCCAATACTCCCTCATCCACAGAGACAGGGTATTTCTCTCTCAAAGCATTCACCCAATTCTCTTCCAGTTCCACCTGATAGTCGGAGGTGACAAGACCGCGAGCCTCTTTTAATGTTTTCGGCTCTGGGTCATGTAACTCGCGAATAAAGACCATTGTCGTCGTTTGATCAACAGTGGAAGGTATCTCATTCATCACGCCAACTTTCCATTCGGTTTGATCAACATACTGGTTGTCTCCATGTTGATAGAAACCCGTACGCACATATACGTAGCTGATGGAATCACGCTGCATGACAGTGCGGAGACTATCAAGGGGAGTACCAGCATCAATGAGAGCCTTCACCTTAGGCAACGACTCTGGTCTAGTCACAGTAACTATACTGGCTTTCACACGTTCACCCCACATATACTTGTCTGCATGACGTTCATGAAAAGCCTGCAGGCCAAGGGTATCTTTCACAGCTTTATCCCACACTTCACGATCCATCAGGTCAAAGAGCAGGATGCCATCACGATACTCTTGAACAAGAGCAGCAAATTCAGGATACTTTTCCTCAAGGTGAGCATCTGCATAGTCCATCATCTTCTCATTGGAGAAGTTTTCATACAACTGATAAGCGTAAGTTGACGGAGTAACATACTTCTGCATAGTCATGTTATCCTTGATATATGCAACAAACTCACTCACCTTTGTCGATTCACCATTAATGCTGAAAAGTGTGGCATTCATGTTGACGTTAGCGGCAGGAACATATGCTTTGCTCAAGATGGTGCTATCAACCGTGGACAAGAACTCTTCAATGTTTTTGTCATTCGCCTTAAAGTTGTATTCCTTGCGGATTTGTTTCAGCACTACTTCTTCCGATTTCTTTGAGCGCATGTCCTTTTCGATACGTTCGGTCAATCCTTTGTTCTCTTTTTCGAAAGAACCCACACCCGTCTTCCCCAACAGTTTGATAATATGATAACCGTACGTTGTACGCACCGGCTTCGATATCTTATCAATTTCGAGTGATTTGCAGACTTCTATAAACTGTGGTACAATACGGCTCACAGTAAAGCTACTCAAGGCTCCGTTTCGGGCCACAGTACCTTTGTCATCAGAATACTGCTTTACCATCTCGTTCCAATTTTTACCATCTTGAGCTACCAGTGCTTCATAAATGTTGTCAGCCTTTTGCTTTGTGGCTAACACATCCTCTTCTGCAGCATCAAATGGCAGTTGAAGAAAAATATGAGCAGCTTGTATGGTACCCATAGCATCTGTCACACTTGTCACCTTGATAATGTGATAGCCGAAATCACTGCGAACAGGCATTGAAACCTCTCCCTCCTTCGTGTTGTATGCACCCGTTTCAAACGGATAGACCATATCGAATACAGTAAAATAACCCAAATCACCATGATTACCCGGTCGAGCTGGTGATTGGTCTGTGGCTTTCATGTCCCTAGCCGAAGGATCATCAGAATAACGCACTGCGAGTTCGCCAAAATCAGCGCCCTTTGCGAGGGCTTTCTTCCGAATATCCATCGCCTTGTTGTATGCCTTCATTGTGTCAGACGGCATAGCGTTCTTGTCACACCGAATAAGGATATGAGAGGCTCTGATGTCCTTGAGTTTACGTTGATATGCCTCCTCAACGAGTTCTTCTGTAATATCATCACTACTCATAAAAGGTTTGGCCAATTGCTTACGATAACCAGCCAATTCTTTTTGAAACTTGGCACTGGTGTCAAGTTGCATGGCCTCAGCCTCCATTACCTTCATACGAAACACTGTGAAGAGATCGATGTATTCATCAATTGACTTCTTTTCAATGACGTCACCCTTTAGATTGTTTTTTGCGTAAACGTCAGTGAATTCTTTCACCGTGACCTTGTGGTCGCCGATAGTCATCAGTACTTGTTTGTCAAGTTTGGATTGGGAAAAAGCGGAAAATGCCGGCAACAACAACACAGCCAACACAAAAATCTTCAGAACATTGTTTTTCTTCATTGCAGATATAGTTGTTTTTATTTGTTATCCCTAAAANNTGGCTCTCCAGAATACCCGAGTTTGTAATACGTATAAATTTGGCCTTCTTAAGTTCCTCAATTGTGTGAGAACCGGTGTAGCCCATACCCGAACGCAAACCGCCAACCATTTGGTATACCACCTCTGAAAGTGTTCCTTTGTAGGGGACGCGACCTGCGATACCTTCAGGAACAAGCTTCTTCACATCTTCCACATTGTCTTGGAAGTAACGGTCTTTCGAGCCTTGCTGCATAGCTTCCAAAGAGCCCATGCCGCGATATGTCTTAAACTTACGTCCTTCGTAAATAATGGTATCACCAGGAGACTCATCAACACCAGCGAAAAGCGATCCTGCCATAATGGAAGACGCTCCTGCTGCCAAAGCCTTTACAATATCACCCGTATAGCGAATGCCTCCATCAGCAATTATTGGAACATCCAAGCCCTCCAGCACTTTTGCCACATCCATTACGGCAGTGAGTTGAGGTACCCCGATGCCCGCCACCACACGAGTGGTACAGATGGAGCCAGGCCCTATACCTACTTTAACAGCGTCTGCACCCGCTTCTACCAATGCCCGAGCGGCCTCGCCGGTTGCGATATTACCAGCCACAACATCAATTTCAGGATAGTTAGCTTTCAAATTACGCACCATATCAATGACGCCTTGTGAATGACCATGAGCTGTGTCAACGACTAATGCATCCACACCAGCATCCACCAAAGCAGCAGCACGTTCAAGGGTATTAAAAGCAATGCCAACAGCCGCAGCCACGCGAAGGCGGCCTCGTGAATCCTTGCAAGCATTAGGACGCGCCTTCACCTTGATGATATCCTTATAAGTGATAAGACCAATGAGGTGGTTTTCATTGTCAACCACAGGAAGTTTCTCAATCTTAAACTCCTGCAAAATATCAGCAGCTTTTTCAAACGACACCTCTGTAGTGGTAATGAGATTATCTTTAGTCATCACCTCTGCAACTGGGCGTTCCAAACCCCTTTCAAATCGCAAGTCGCGGTTGGTAACGATACCAACCAGCACATTTTGGCTATCAACAACGGGAATGCCTCCAATATGATATTCGCTCATCAAATCAAGCGCGTCTTTGACAGTGGCATCCACATGGATGGTCACAGGGTCACTAATCATTCCGTTTTCAGCACGTTTTACCTTTCGCACTTCGGATGCCTGCTTGCCAATAGTCATGTTCTTGTGCAAAACGCCAATGCCGCCTTCCTGAGCAATGGCAATAGCCATACGGCTCTCTGTGACTGTGTCCATACCTGCTGAAACAATGGGGATGTTCAAGTCGATATGGCGTGAAAACTTGGTTTTCAGGCTTGTCTCGCGGGGGAGCACGTTACTATAAGAAGGAACCAAAAGAACATCGTCATAGGTTAGGCCTTCACCAACAAATTTTTCAGGATATTGAGTCATGACATTTTATTTTAATCAATCTGCAAAGGTATGCATTTTTTTTGAAAGGTATGCATTTGAAGAAAAATAGTTTTCCAACTGTCTTCCAACCTTACCCAAACACCCTCTTCAATCTCCTCATCGCCTCTTCAACGGTAGAGCGAGGACATGCGAGATTGACACGGAAGAAGCCGCTTCCTTCAGCACCAAAATCCTTGCCACGATTGAACCCCAATCGAGCCTCTTGGGTCATCTTAAGCCACAACTCCTCTTCACGGAGATTGTATGCATTAAAATCAAGCCACATCATATAAGTGGCCTGAGGCTTATGAAATGCCACCATGGGAAGATTTGCTTTAAGAAAATCCGAAAAACAATTGATATTACCTTGCACATAGGCAAGTAATTGTTCAAGCCATTCGTCACCACAATTCATCGCGGCTTGTGTTGCCACCTTACCAAAAATATTCCCAAGATGTGCTTCTAAGTTGCTCACATAGTTGATATAAGTCTTCCTCAATCCCTCATTAGGGATGATGGCTGTCGAAGTAGCCAAACCCGCCAAGTTGAAAGTCTTGGACGCTGCATGGAAAGTAATGCTGTGTTGCGCAAATTCCTCATCCAAAGATGCAAAGGGCAGATGGCAACAGCCAGGAAGCACCAAGTCACAATGTATCTCATCGGAGATGACCAGCAGATGGTGCTTCATACAAATCTCACCCAATAGATGTAATTCCTCGCGCGTCCAGCAACGCCCTACTGGATTATGGGGATTGCAAAGAATCAACATTTTTGCTGTTTTGGCTTGTTCCGCCAATTGGTCAAAATCAATCGCGTAGCCATCACTCCTATTGACTAAAGAATTATAAACCAGATTTCGACCCTGACTCTTTACAGCATTATGAAATGGTGGGTAAACTGGAGGTTGTATGATAATCTCATCGCCCGGTTTGGTAAAAGCCAGCACGGCCATTGTGAATCCACATACTACGCCTGGAGTAAACGACATCCATTCAGGCTCCACTTCCCAATGATGACGCCGAGCAAGCCATCCTTTGATAGACTGATAATAGGCATCGTCCTTGAAATGATAACCGTAAACAGGATGAGTAGCTCGCTCAATAACTGCCTTACGAACAAAGTCGGGGGTCTCAAAATCCATATCAGCCACCCACATAGGCAGTACGTCAGGATTGCCAAAGACCTGTTGTCTCAAATCATACTTAACGCAGTTAGTATCAGCGCGATTGATTACTTTGTCAAAATCGTATTTCATCGTTAATCGTTTTTCATTCTGCAAAGATGCAAAAAAAAATGCACTAAGCAAGTTTTGGTATGGAAAAAAACAGTATTTTTGCCACCTAATTATACAACTATTGTTCATTCATAGTTAGGGGGAGTCGCATAGTGGCAATTGCAACAGACTGTAAATCTGTCCGGGAATCCGTTCGGTGGTTCGAGTCCACCCTCCCCCACAAAAAAAAGACCGCTCATCGCGGTCTTTTTTCATTCTGTTGGGTCTTTCTTTTTCTTATTCACCCAACTTGATGCGGACGAAGTTCACCACAGTGGCTTCCTTGTCGGCTGTCTGAATGTACTCGGCAACCGTCTTGGGGTCGGCGACCAGAGAGACCTGGTTCAGCAGGCAGCTCTCCTTGAAGAACTTGTTCAAACGGCCTTTGGCGATGTTCTGAATCATGCCTTCGTTGAGTTGAACGGTACCAGGAACGTTGGCGCGAATCTCGCGTGCAGTGGCAGCCTGTTCCTCAGTGAGGTAACCCTTGGTGACGTTCGACGAAATGTGGTCGTCGCTGTCAGCGTGGTTGGGGTTGATGCCAGCCTTGCGGAGAGCCTTCTCCACTTCCTTGGCAATCTGCTCTTCCTTGGTCTTGTCAACGGCGACGGAGAACTCGCGATCCTTCACCTCTTGCGGGATGGAGGCTTCGCTCACCGACAGAGGATTCATAGCGGCGACGTGCATGCACACCTCGTGGCTCACTTCCTCAACACCGTCGAACGACTTGTTCATCTCGACGATAGTGGCGAGGCGGTTGCCAGGGTGATTGTAGTTGGCAACGTAGTCACCTTCGAGGACTTTGAAAGCACCCAGTTCGGTCTTCTCACCGGTGACAGCGCTCTGGTTGGCAACGAGGGCCTCAACGGTCTGGCCATTGAGCTCCATAGCTTTCAGGGCGTCGATGTCCTTCACGCGGTTAGCAACAGCCATATCCAGCACGTCTTTCGTAAACTTCACGAAGTCGGCGTTATTGGCAACGAAGTCGGTCTCGCAGTTCACCATGATAATGGCGGCATACTTGTGGTCTTCAGTAGCCTTCGAGAGCACGCAGCCTTCGCTGGCGGTGCGGTCGGCACGCTTGGCAGCCTTAGCCATACCCTTCTTGCGAAGGATGTCGATGGCAGCCTGGATGTCGCCGTCGGTCTCGACGAGGGCCTTCTTGCAGTCCATCATGCCAGCGCCCGTCATCTGTCTCAGTTCGTTAACTTGAGAAGCGGTAATATTCATTGTGTTTTCCTTTCTTGTTTAATTAGTTCTTGGAGACGGGTTTGCGGGGACGGCGGTTGCGCGGACGGCGCTCTTCCTTCTCTTCCTCCACCACTTCGTCCTTCATCTCTTCAATCTCTTCCTCGTTGTCCTCGGGGAGCAGATCCTTATTGTTCTTGCGCTCAGTGATGCCTTCCTCAATGGCGTCGACCATCTTGCCGACGATGAGGGCGATGCTCTTCGAAGCGTCGTCATTAGCCGGGATGGGGAAGTCGATGAGGTTGGGGTTGGTGTTGGTGTCAACGATGGCGAAGGTGGGGATGTTGAGCTTGCGGGCTTCAGCCACGGCGATGTGCTCCTTCATGATGTCGACAACAAACAGAGCGGCGGGCAGACGGCTGAGGTCGGCGATGGAGCCGAGGTTCTTCTCGAGCTTTTCGCGCTCACGCTCGATTTGCAGCTTCTCGCGCTTCGAGAGGCTCTTGTAGGCGTCGCTGTTCATCATCTTGTCGATGCCCGTCATCTTCTTGACGGCCTTGCGGATGGTGGCGAAGTTGGTGAGCATACCGCCGGGCCAACGCTCGGTCACGTAAGGCATGTTGACTTTTTGGGCGAGTTCGGCGACGACGTCCTTGGCCTGCTTCTTGGTGGCCACGAAGAGGACGCGCTTGCCCGATTTGGCCAGTTGGCAGAGGGCATTGGCAGCCTCGTCCATCTTGGCTTGTGTCTTATAAAGGTCGATGATGTGGATACCATTGCGCTCCATGAAAATATAGGGAGCCATGTTCGGATTCCATTTTCTCTTGAGATGGCCGAAATGACAACCGGCATCCAGTAATTCTTCAAATGTTACTTGTGTCATGAGTTTTTCTTTTTAATGTTTACNNATACGCGGGTCGCGGCGCATCAAACCTTTAGCCTTCAGGGTGGGACGATACTCGGGGTTGATTTCGCACAGGGCGCGGCTGATGGCGAGGCGCAGGGCCTCAGCCTGACCGTTGATACCACCACCGTCAAGGTTGACCTTGATGTCGTACTGACCAAGGGTCTCGGTCAACATCATAGGCTGCTCAACCACATAGTGGAGGATGCTCGTCGGGAAGTACTCCTTGTAATCGCGCTTGTTCACCGTAATGTTGCCACTGCCAGCCTTCATGTAAATACGGGCGACGGCAGTCTTTCTTCTACCTAAAGCGTTGATAACTTCCATGATAATTACTTATTCTTAATAGTGTTGATTTTCAGTTCGATGGGCTGCTGACTCTGTTGTTTGTGCTCAGGACCTTCGTAGACATAGAGGTTTCTGAAGAGCTCAGAGCCGAGTCTCGTCTTGGGCAGCATGCCTTTGATAGCATGTTCGAGGACAAAGGTGGGCTTACGCTTCAGCATATCGCTGACCATAAGTTTGCGCTGACCGCCCGGATAACCCGTATGGTGCAGATAATACTTCTGCGACATCTTGTTGCCGGTCAGGACGACCTTTTCTGCATTGATGATGATGACATTATCGCCACAATCACTGTGGGGAGTGTAGCATGCCTTCTTTTTGCCACGCAGAATCATGGCAACCTCGGCGGCAAGACGGCCAAGGATTTGTCCTTCAGCATCAATGACATACCATTTCTTGTTGGCATTTTCCTTGTTGACGCTTACTGTCTTGTAACTTAAGTAGTTCATTTTGTTTTTTGTATGTTTTTATCCAAATTCTACATTCAAACACCCTTCTAAGGGGGTGCAAAATTACATCTTTCTCCCTTACGCTCCAACTTTTTTTTCAGCATCGATTCATTTTCGCCCATAAATCAACGCGTTGGATTGCTCGGAAGACAGTCGATGGGCTGGATTAACGAGGGCGCAAAAGTACTACTTTTTTGGATACCAACAATAAAATAATTGAATTTTTTCTTCAAATCACTGTATTTCTGGCTGTCAACGGAGGGATACAACTTGTTGTCACTCTTTCACCACCTTGTCTGAAAACACCTTCCCATCTTCCAAGGTGACACGCATGGTGTAGACACCCGAAGGCAAGCCTTCCATGTTGAGGCTTTCCAGACCTTTGTGCTGCGAACGCACCGTACGCCCTTGAAGGTCATAAAGCTCGATTCGGGCAGGTTGCACGTCGGGAGAATAATTCAGATAAAGCTTGCTTTGGGCGGGGTTGGGATAGTAAGTGTAGGGGCGGATGAAACCTTGGTTTTCAGGAACGTTCCAAAGTTCGTCTTTGATAATAACCACAGATATACCACCAGGATTCTCACCGTACCTGTATGAGCCTATTGCCACTTTCCCGTCATGCAAGACGGTGATACAAGGGGCCATGTGAAACATGTCAGGTTCAAGGAAATAGCGCGTCCAGCGAATATCCAAATCCGCGTCGTAGCAGACAAGTGCCAATTGGTTAAAGCACCCTGTGCCTGTCATGAAACCATAATAAATAGTGTCCGGTGCAGCAACTATGGCTTGAATGGGGCCAATGCTATTGTAAGGATATTCCTCTTCAAACAAACTGATTTTCAAAAGATTGAATTGATTGTCAAGTTTTGCCAAAGCTGTACAACTATGCGACACGTTTTGTCGGAATCGAGATGCCAAGAGATGAATCGAATCGTTGTAGGGAACGATATATTCCTGCATCCCCCCAACAAACCAGTTGGTGTTGTTTGTTTTGTAATATTCATAATCTCCAACGACCTGAAATAGTGAGTCCATGAAATAGGCTTGCAATCCACCTCCCATTTTTTTCCCAAAATAATAATAAGTCAAGGGGGCATTGGTGAATATCCCTGTATGGTTGGGTTGCAATAGTAAACCGCTTTCCAACTCCATTTCCTTTCTGTGTTTTATCGTTCCATCGATTCCTATCCGAAGCATGTTGAAATACTGAGGCCCCCAATAGGATGCAATAATGTCGCCTTTGGAATCAATGAAAAGGTCTGAAACAGTGATGATGTAACTGTCGAGATAGCTCTCAACAGGTATTTCAAGGTTGTCCATTAGGCTCAGGTTATGGTCAAGGAAGGTGAGCCTAATGTAGGTGGTGCTGTCGCTTTCTTCTTGCTCAAAACGGCCATAGAGGAAAGCACCCTCCATATCGGGGACGGGCTCAAACAGCGTTTTCAACGGAACATTGCTCGAGGCAATGAGCAGAGAGTCCAACAGTTCACCATTCATGGAAACCTTGTAAAACATGTTGCCAATATCGGAACCCGAGAAGGCCTCCTCAAACATAGGACACGACAAAATCAGGCAGTTGTCGCTGGTTTCCACAATGTTATGGAAATTGAAGTACTTCCCGTTCTCGTGCCAGAATTCTGTGAGGATTTCTTGGGCTTTTGCCAAAACTGTTACCATCAGTAAGGCGAGGATGAATGTGAGTTTTTTCATGGCAATTTTATTATTATTTATTGTCTCCCATATTAATAATGGAAACGTGTTCAAGGTTGACAGCCTGTGCCTCCCAAGTACAGAGGCCAAAGGCGCAGAGGCCAGCGAGTATTAGTACCTTTTTGTTCATTGCACATAATTTTTAAAGTTAATAATTCATTTTGTTGACACGTGTCGTGAAACGTTTGCGGAGCAAAAGTACCATATCAAAATTGCTTGTCCATAAGGATATAGTTTTTGTTATGCCATATATAGTTTTTTTTCAATGATAGAATTATAACACATTGAAAAACAATGATAAACAAAAATCAAAATATAAGTGAAAAAGACCCTCCATATAAGTTTTGATGCCCAAAATGCGGCATTTTGGAGAGCCAAAAAGAACAAAACAGACTCAATTGGCGAGCACATCGCGCATCTGCTCTTTCATCTTGTCGAAATCGAGGTTCAGCTTCTTGCGCAGGGTGCTGCGGTTTTGGTTGATAGTGTTCAGGCGCAATCCAAGCAGTTCAGCCATTTCTGCATTGGAAATATCACAAAATGAGAGCAAACAGATTTTTGTCTCCGTTTCGGTCAGGTTCGGGTATTTCTCCGCAAGAATGGCATAGAGGTTGGGATAGGCCATTTCAACGGATGTTTGGGCGGCCTCAAACAGGTCTTTCTTGCCGTTCATCACCTGCAACACCAAGGGTCTCCATTCGTTCTTGGGGTCTTTGGCCTGTTGTGTGATGCGTTGGGCCGTAAGTATCATCCTAAGCCGTAAAGCGACTTCTTCGTCCATAACGGAAAACTTGACCGTTTGCCGCAAGTCATGTTTCATGGCATCGATTTGCTGCTTCATTTCTTCCTCCGCTTCCATCATCTGTTTGTGTCGGTATTGCAAAAACAATATTATGATGGTGGAAATGAACAACAATATACTGATAACCAAAATGATGTGATGTCTGTAGATGATTCTTTTATTCAACGCGTTTTGCATGCTTTCATAATCATACTGCCGCTGGATGCGGTATATGTTCTGTTCCTGTCGTTGGCTCATTACTTCATACAAGAATTGTTCATGTTTTTCACGCCATAGCAGAGCCTTTGAATTATCGCCTTGGTTTTCAGCAAAGCGGGAAAGTGCACCATAAGCCGATACTTTTGTCTCGTTTTGCACGTTTGCTTCGGGCAGGATTCCTTCCAAACGATGGAAATACAATTTGGCGGAATCGGTTTCTCCTATAGCGGCAAATGAATTGCCCATATTCAAATACAACAATAATGTTTCTGAATTTGTCAAATTGGGTTCGTTTGCAATTTGCTGGAGACAAGCGATGGATTGGTCGTGTTTTCCTTGAAGTCGGTAAAACACGGCATAATTATTCAATACTTTACGCTTCACTTTTTCAACATGGCCTTTTTGTGAATGCAATAAACTCTGTTGCAGAAAGATTGCCGCGTTCTCAAAATCACCTAACACCAAATAGCATACCGCTGCCATGTTTTGTACCAGAGCCTTTTCGACATAGCAGTTTCCGAATCCACATTCTGAGTTTTTCAACATGACAAGGGCTTCTTGTTCCATGCCGTCATTATAAAGCATTTGTCCCATAAGGCACTGCGCCTGCGCCACCAAAAGGCTATCCCCTGCCTTTCCGCCATAATGCTCCGCGTCCTTAAACGACTGCATGGCGGCGGCCTTGTCGCCGTAGTGCTGCTGCACAAAGCCACTGTAGAGCGCGGCGTGGGCGGCCTTGTCATATTTCTTTTTCCGTGCGTAATAGTCGGCAGCGCGCTCCAACTCAGGACTGGTGGTGAGAAAGGGCCTCTCGTCGAAGAATTCGTCGTCCATCAGAGGCGGAATCTCTTGTCCTCGATTACTAAATAAAGCCTTGGCTTGCATCAAGGCGATGTTCATGCGCTTGCCCTCTTTGAAATAGGCAGGCATACGCAACACGCTATCAATCAATCTTGTAGTGCTGTCGGGATCGCTCTCAAACAGCCGCTCAGCGCAACGCACCATCAACCGCGCCTCGCGCTGCGGGCTGTGACAGGAAGTCAAGACCATCAGTAGAGCCATCCCTATAAACAAATGTCGTTTCACGATTGCAAAAGTAACAAAAAATACCATTGCAAATATACTTTCGCGGTTTTCCAAAAATTTTTACCTTTGCGCCAAATTTTAATGCCAATATGTCCATCGAGATCAACCATATCACCAAGCGTTACGGCGAGCAACTCGCCCTCAATGACGTTACGCTCTCTATCAATAAAGGTATCGTCGGCCTGCTCGGCCCCAACGGTGCAGGTAAATCAACCTTGATGAAAATCATCACCTGCTTTATCCCGCCCACCTCGGGCACAGCAAGCGTCAACGGACATGATGTCACCGACGACCCGATGGCGGTAAAGCACATCGTGGGTTACCTGCCGGAGCATAATCCGCTTTATTTGGACATGTACGTTCGCGAGTATCTGGAATTTGTGGCGGGCATTCACCAACTGAAAGGAGAAACCGCCAAAAAACGCATAGCAGCGATGATTGACGAGATCGGTCTGGGCCTTGAGGCACATAAGAAAATCGGAGCTTTATCGAAAGGCTACCGTCAGCGCGTAGGCCTTGCCCAAGCCATGATGCACGACCCTCAGGTGCTCATCCTCGATGAACCCACCTCCGGCCTCGACCCCAACCAACTTGTAGACATCCGCAACCTCATCTCCAACCTTGGGAAGGAGAAGACTGTGCTGCTCTCCACCCATATCATGCAGGAAGTGGAAGCCATCTGTGAACGCGCCATTATTATTAATAAAGGTGTAGTGGTGGCCGACGACAAGATTGAGAACCTGAAACAAGACAACGCCGCCAACAATGTGGTCGTGGTAGAGTTTGAAAGCGAGATTGGCGAGGAGTTGTTGCGCACCATCCCGATGGTCGGCAAGGTGCAGCGCATTCGCGACAACCACTGGATCCTTGAGCCGCAAGGCGACACCGACATCCGCGCCAACCTGATGAAGTGGTCGGTGGACCGCGGGCTCATCATCAAGACTTTGCAGAAGGAGGACTTGAGCATCGAAGAGGCCTTCCAGAAGCTGACGAAGAGTTAGGTCCCCAAGGCGGTGATTCTAATTCCATCGGAGGAATGTACTTGTTACCTTAATGTTACCTCGAAGTTATGTCGAAGTATCAAAAAGTTTGATTAGTATTTGAGTAAAGTTTCAGTAATGTTTGAGTAAAGGGGGAGTAAAACCTAAAGACGTCCCTACTGTCTCGCTACACGATAAGTTATCACGCCCGAAAAGCGACTCTGATGCAATTTGTTAAAACCCATCAATGTCCCTGTCCCACACTGTCCCACTGTCCCACCCCGTCCCAGCGTGGGACAGTGGGACACCCAAAAACAACTGAAAAAAACCGCCCTTCAACACCCCCATAACAAAAAAAGCACTATCTTTGCAGCCGCTTACGTGGAAAGATTTGATTTGATTGCAACCACAAGAAAAAATGCTAAACCAATGCTTTTTCCTTGGGTTCCTGAGCCTG